>Ga0065721_10004243_pt1 | contig 39669 bp, 37 predicted proteins | sample Mesricmetagenome_FD_59108 | JGI IMG/M metagenome (GOLD analysis project Ga0065721, IMG submission 59108) | Mesophilic microbial community from rice straw/compost enrichment Sample: eDNA_1 v2 (version 2) | ecosystem: Engineered > Solid waste > Grass > Composting > Bioreactor | place: USA: Davis... | reverse complement strand
CCCCGCAAGCGACTATCGGCGGGCGAGCCGTGACCACTCAGCCGCAGGGTTGGTCGGGCATCTCGCCCGAGGCCAGCGCAGCCCGATTTCGGCCGGCTTGCTTGGCTCGATACAGCGCCGCGTCGGCATCGGCGAGCAGCCGCTCCGCGGCCGCTTTGAGGTCGGTTTCGTCGCGGGCCACGGTGATCCACGCAACCCCGATCGATACGGTCATGTTCACCTGAGCCCCTGAGGGCAATGTCAGCGGCGTCTCGCACACCGTCGAACGGATGCGCTCGGCCAGGCAGGCCGCCTGTTTCGGCGCAATCGCCGGCGCCAGCACGACGAATTCGTCGCCACCGAATCGAGCCGCCGCATCGCTGCCTCGGATGTGCGCGTCGACTCTTTGCGCCGCCTCGCGCAAGGCCATGTCGCCAGCCAGGTGTCCGTGCTGATCATTGATCTGCTTGAACCGATCCAGGTCGATGACCAGGCACGTGAGACTCGTGCCCTGACGCTGCGCGCGCGCCAGCTCTTCTTTGAGCCGCGCGTTGAGATAGCGACGGTTGTGCCAGCCGGTGAGAAAGTCGGTCAAGCCACTGCGCACCAGGCGCGCGCGGTTGATCGTGTTCTCGATCGCGAACGAAGCGATCACACCGAGGTGCGCGAGGAAGTCGGTCGCGAGGTGCCGGGAGAATCGTTTCTCATCGATGCTGCCGAAGTTCAGGCTGCCGAGCAGGCGATCCTGCCGACGCAGCGGAATCAGCGCGGTGCTCTTCAACCCCTGCGTATCGGGGAACAGCAGCTGATGGTCGCAGCCCATGTAGGGCCCGAGCCAGGGCCGATGGAACGAATTGAACTGCGGCGCCATGCCCGCGAGGCTGTCCGTGAACAACACTTGCGGGAAGTCTTCGAGTTTCACGTTGTCCGCGATCAGCAAATGACGGATCTCGTGCTGAGGATCCAGCAGCAGCAAGGTCACCGATTCGAGCGCGTACGAGGCTTTCAACCCTTTGCAGATGGCCTCGAACAGCTGCGACATGTTCTCGGCCTTGAGCAGTTCGAGCTCGCGCTCCTGGCTCCGACGCAGCAGCTTTTCGTTGTTCGCAGCCTCGTCCATGAGCGCGGCAATGCGCCCGCGCAACTCGCGGATCTCGCCTTGGAGATCCCGGGCCGACATCTATGCGTGCTCCGCCGACAAAGCGCTAATCATGTCGCACACGGCCCGCGAGATATTCGCGGCCTTGCTGCATCATCGCCGTGAATTGTGGCGCGTCGCCGGTCGACACCGACTGCCACAGCTTCTCCACGGCCCCACGCAATGCCTGCAGCGATTCGCGGCCGTAGTCGTTCAGATGCTGAATCTCGAAATACAGGTCGGGGCTTTCGGCGGCCACGCGGGTGGCCACGTCGACCTGGGCGTCGTAGGTCGTGCTGGACAGTTGCGCGAGCCGTGGCGCGGCTTCACCGCTCTCGGCGAGCGCGGTGAAGAAGGCGATGTTCAATGCATGCGACAGACCCAACACGTAGGCGATCAAACGGTCGTGCTCATCGAGCCCCATGACCACTTGTTTGGCCATGGTCGAGCCAAACAGTTCCTGCGCGGCCTGCACCGCCTCCTGATTGCCCATGTCGATGAAGATGACGTGACGGCCCGACAGCAGCTCGGTGTCGGGGCCGAACATGGGATGCACCGAGGTGACTTTCACCCCAGCGCTTTGCAACGCGTCGATGCCCTGTCGCAGCGGCGTCTTGAGCGAGCCGATGTCGAAGACGATGCCGCGCGGCTTGCGCGCGGCCAGTTCCTGCAACACCACGTTGGCGATCTTGAGCGGAGTGGCCACCACGATCAGATCGTAGTCGAGCGAGCTTTCGCGCCAATCGGCGATGTACGCATATGCACCGTTCTCCGGGCGCGCCGGATCGGCCACGGTCACCGTGTAGCCCTGCGACGCCATGAAATCGCTGAACCAGCGTCCCATCTTGCCGGTACCGCCAATCACCAGCGCCGTCTTGCCGCCGCCCCGGCCGCCGGCAACCACGCGGATGCGCTCCTGCGTGGTGAGCGAGCCGCGGATCAACAACCGCATCACCTGCTCCGCCAGCGCCGGAGAAATGCCCAGGGACTCTGCCGTCGCACGAGCCTGCAGCAAGACTTCGCGCTCGCGCGTGTAGTCGCGCGTCGCCTTGCCTTCGGCCCGTTTGGCCTCGGCCACCTCACGGCTGAGCCGTTGGCGTTCGGCGACAAGCGCGAGCACCTGCCGATCCAGCTCGGACAGGCGTTCACGAATTTCTTGCAGATTCATGGGAATTTCAGTCCCGGGTGGAGTAGCTGACGCCTTTTACCAACCGGCGCGCGCGCGCCGCAAGTTGGCGGCTCATAAAAAACGAGGCCGGAGCCGCGCATCCCGAGCCCTGCTGCCCGGCACCGGCGGACTGGCATAATCGCGACGAATCGTTTCCGAAACCAAAGAATCTGTCATGGCTGCCGACGAATTGCTTCCCGAGCCCCTGCCCGCTGACCCGCTGCCCATCTTCGCAACTTGGTTCAGCGATGCGCGTGCGCGCAATGTGCAGCCAAATCCCGACGCCATGGTGATCGCGACGGTGGGCGAAAACAGTGCGCCGTCGGCCCGCGTCGTACTGTGCAAGCGATTGGTCCCGGATCAGGGCTTCGTGGTGTTCTTCACGAACTACGATTCGCGCAAAGGGCGCGAGCTGGCCGAGCATCCGCGCGCGGCGGCGGTGTTTCATTGGGACACGCTGCATCGGCAGGTACGGCTCGAAGGGCCGGTGGTGATCTCGCCGGCGCCGGAGAGCGATCAATATTTCGCCAGCCGCGCGTTCGAAAGCCGCGTCGGCGCGTGGGCCAGCCTGCAGAGCGAGCCGCTCGCCTCGCGCGCCGCGCTGGTCGAGCAGGTGCAATCAGTGAAGACGCGACTGGGTCTGCTGCAGGCCACCGAAGGCGAAGTGCCGCGCCCACCGCATTGGGGTGGTTTTCGACTGTGGATCGATTCGATCGAGTTGTGGGCCGAGGGCGCCGGCCGCATTCACGACCGCGCGCGCTGGCAGCGCACGCTCACAAGGAAAGACGAGTTCTCGTTCAGTGCGGGGCCTTGGACGGCAACGCGCCTGAATCCCTGAGCCCAGGCCGAACGTGCGTTATTTGACGACCTTCAGGGTCGGCTTGGCGCGCTTGGGCTCGGTGCTACCGCCCGAGGGCGTCTCGGTCGGCGCAGCGGGCGGCTGCGGAGGAGGCGCGTCGGCCTCCGAGAAAATCATTCCCTGCCCGGTTTCGCGCGCATAGATCCCCAGGACCGCGGCGATCGGCACGAGCACATCGTGCGTGACCGCACCGAAGCGCGCGCGGAAACGCACGACCTCATTGCCCAAGCTCAGATTGCTGGTCGCGCTGTTGCTCACGTTCAGGATGATCTTGCCGCCCTGAACATACTGGCGGGGCACTTCCACGCCCTGCAACGAAGCATCGACCACTATGTGGGGCGTCTGATCGCTGTCACTGATCCATTCGTGCATGGCACGCAGCAAATAGGGACGACGCGATCGAACTGGAGCATCTGCCATGAGTACCGCCGCGGTTTTAAGCGCGCATTTCCTGCTCGGCGCGCGACAGGCTGTGCCGGAACGCGGGCCGGGAGAACAATAGGTTGGCGTACTTCGTAATAGGTTGCGCTTGAGCTGGCAAGTCGATTTCCCAATACAACAGGCGCCACAGGATGGGAGCAATGGTGGCATCCACCAGCGAGAACTCATCCGACAGGAAGTACGGCTTGGCCTTGAACACGTCGGTGCTGGCCAGGATGCTGTCGCGAAGGATCTTGCGGGCTTTCAGGCCGTTCTTGCGATCCGAGGGATCGTCGATCTGCTGGGCCAGGCTGTACCAGTCCCGTTCGATCCGATACAGCGCCAGCCGGAACTGCGCGCGCGCCACCGGATCCACGGGCATCAGCGGCGGATGCGGGAAGCGCTCGTCCAGGTACTCGATGATGACGCGCGAGTCGTACAGCACCAGGTCACGGTCCACCAGCGTGGGGACCGTGTGGTACGGATTCAGGTCGAGCAGGTCCTCGGGCAGGTTGCCGCCCTGCACGTCGATGGTCTCGACGTGGATGCTCTTCTCAGCCAGAACGATCCTGGTGCGGTGGCTCCAGGGATCGTCGGCGCGCGAGAAGAGCGTCATCACGGTAGTACGCTCCAGACAGTTCTGAACGAACGCGCGGCAGCTCCCACGAGGGGCGCTACTTCACGTCCTTCCAGTACTCCTTCTTCAGGAAGTAAGCGAACAGGAAGAAGATTATCAGGAATGCGAGCACCCGCATGCCCAGATTGCGCCGTTCGAGCTGCATCGGCTCGGCGATATAGTCCAGAAAATTGACCGTGTCGCGGACGAATTGGTCGTACTCCTGCGGCGAGAGGCTGCCTTGCTTCGCCAGTTCGAATTCCTTGAACTTCTTATGGACCGTGTTGTGTTCCGCATCGCTCTCGCCATCATAGACCGCGCGCTGCAAGCCTTGTAGCTCCCACAGCACGTGAGGCATGGACGTGCCCGGCAGGATCAGGTTGTTGGTGCCCGTCGGCCTGCTCGGATCCAGGTAGAACGACTTCAGGAAGGAGTAGATGTAATCGGCCCCGCGGCTGCGCGCAATGAGGGACAGGTCCGGAGGGGTGGTGCCGAACCAGTGGCTGGCATCCTCCGGCTTCATGCCGATCTTGATCGTGTCGTGAATCCGCTCACCGACGAACATCAGGTTGTCAGTCACCTGCTTTTCGGTCAACGACAGATCTTCCGCCAGACGGCTGTACCGGACGTACTTGGCCGAATGGCAGCCGCTGCAGTAATTCATGAAGTTGCGCGCGCCGCGCTGGAGCGAGGCGACGTTCGCCACGTCGTTGCGCGCCAGTTGCATGGCCGGGTTATGGCCTCCCCCCGCCGCCGCGCCGACCGCGGACCAGCTCAGAGCCGACAACCCCACCACACCCAGAACCAGCTTATGGAAACTCTTCTTCATCATGGCTTCGGCTAGATGCTCAGTGGGCATGGTAGGTCACGCGTTCCGGCACAGGCTTGGTCTGGTCGATCCTCGTGTACCAGGGCATGAGCAGGAAGAACGCGAAATAGACGACCGCGAAGAAGCGGGCCGCCAGCGTGTAACCCGGGGTCGCCGGCTGCAGGCCGAGGTAGCCCAGCGCGATGAAGCTCACCGCGAACGCGCCCAGGAAGCCGCGGAACAGCCAGCCGCGGTAGCGGATGGACTTGACCTTGGAGCGGTCGAGCCACGGCAGGAACACGAACAGGATCACGGCCGCGCCCATCAGCGCCACACCCAGCAGCTTGTTCGGCACCGCGCGCAGAATCGCGTAGAACGGCGTGAAGTACCACACCGGCGCGATGTGCTCCGGCGTCTGCAGCGGGTTGGCCGGATCGAAGTTGGCGTGCTCCAGGAAGTAGCCGCCCATCTCCGGCGCGAAGAACAGCACCAGCGCGAACAGCATCGCGAACACGATGAAGCCGACCAGGTCCTTCACGGTGTAGTACGGATGGAACGGGATGCCGTCCACCGGATGGCCGTCCGGGCCCTTCAGCTTCTTGATCTCGACGCCGTCCGGATTGTTCGAGCCCACTTCGTGCAGGGCGAAGATGTGCGCGATCACCAGGAACACCAGCGCCAGCGGCAACGCGATGACGTGCAGCGCGAAGAAGCGGTTCAGCGTGATGTCGGAGATGTAGTAGTCGCCGCGGATCCACTCGACCAGCGACTCACCGATGCCGGGGATCGCGCCGAACAGCGACACGATCACCTGCGCGCCCCAGTAGGACATGTTGCCCCAGGGCAGCAGGTAACCGAAGAACGCCTCGGCCATCAGGCACAGGTAGATGAGCATGCCGAAGATCCACACCAGCTCGCGCGGATTCTTGTACGAGCCGTACATGAGGCCGCGGAACATGTGCAGATAGACGACGATGAAGAACGCCGAGGCGCCGGTGGAGTGCATGTAGCGGATCAGCCAGCCCCACTCCACGTCGCGCATGATGTACTCGACCGACGCGAACGCGTCCGCGGCCGAGGGCTTGTAGTTCATCGTCAGGAAGATGCCGGTGACGATCTGCAGTACCAGCACGACCAGCGCGAGCGAGCCGAAGTAGTACCAGAAGTTGAAGTTCTTCGGCGCGTAGTACTCGCTGGCATGCTCCTTCATGAAGCGAGTCATGGGGAAGCGTGCATCGATCCAGTCGACCAGCTGCGCCATGCGCCCTTTTTCCTGCATCGTGGCGCTCATCAGGCGACCTCCGCATCGACGCCGACCTGCACCACGTCGTCAGTGACGAAGCGGTAGGGCGGCACTTTGAGATTGGTGGGCGCGGGCACGTCCTTGAAGACGCGGCCGGCCAGATCGAATTTCGAGCCGTGGCACGGGCAGTAGAAGCCACCGGGCCAGTCGGCGCCGAGCTCGGCATCGGCGGGCTGGAAGCGGCTCAGCGGCGCGCAACCCAGGTGGGTGCACACACCGACCAGCACCAGGAATTCCGGCTTGAGCGAGCGCAGCTCGTTCTGCGCGTACTTGGGCTGCTCCGACTGCTCGGACTTCGGATCGCGCAGGCGACCGTCCAGGGCCGGATCTTCGAGCTGCTTCATCATTTCCGGCGAGCGGCGCACGATGAAGATGGCCTGGCCGCGCCAGTTCACCTTGACCATCGCGCCCGGCTCGAGCTTGCTGATGTCCTGCTCCACCGGCGCGCCCAGCGCTTGCGCGCGAGCACTCGGCTTCCAGGACGCCAGGAATGGCACAGCTGTCATCGCGGCACCGGCTATACCGGTTACGGTCGTCGCGACCAGCAGGAAATGGCGCCGGCCGCCATCGACTTTCTCAACTTCTGACGTCATCCACGATCTCCGCGAGGCATCTGTCGCACGCGCAACCTCACCCGAGCCCTTGAAGCCCAGCGAGGTTTCAAACGTTCAAGGAATTCCGCATTATACACACATCGCTCGGCGCGCTATGAAGCGCCCCCGGTCATGACCGGTACTCTTATTCGAGCCTTCACCGTGCCCACCGTGCCGCAGACCCTGCTGTTCCTGCTGAAATGGACCTTGGTGGGCCTCGCCATCGCCGCCGTACTGTTGCTCGTACGACCGGCGCAGCCAGGCCCGTCCGCGGCGCCCGCCACGCAGGAATCCCCTGCAATGCCGGTGTCTTTACCGCCGCGCGAGGCCGAACCGCGCAGATCTTATGCCGATGCCGTCAGCCGCGCCGCGCCGGCCGTAGTTAACATTTACACCGCGCGCGTGGTCGCGAACGCGGCCACCTCTGGCAACTCCCTGTTGCGACAGAATCCGTCCCGCGTGCGCCAGCGCGTGGAAGGCAGCCTCGGCTCGGGCGTGATTCTCGATTCCGATGGCCATTTAGTCACCAACGATCACGTGATCCGGGGCGCGGACCAGATCCGGGTGCAGCTGGCGGACGGACGCGTGGCCACTCCCACCATCGTCGGCACCGATCCGGATACCGATCTCGCCGTGTTGCGCGTGGATCTGGAGAACCCGCCGGTCATGCCGATGGGCCGCTCGAACGTGCTGCGCGCGGGCGATGTGGTTCTCGCGATCGGCAACCCCTTCGGACTGAGCCAGACCGTGACCCAGGGCATCGTCAGCGCCACCGGCCGGGGGCGGCTCGGCGTCACCGACTTCGAGGATTTCATCCAGACCGACGCCGCCATCAACTTCGGCAATTCGGGCGGCGCGCTGATCAATACCGAAGGCGAGCTGATCGGCATCAACACCGCGGTGCTCGCGCAAACGCTGGGCACCGACGGCATCAGCTTCGCGATCCCCGTGAACATGGTGCGCGGAGTGATGGACCAGATCATCGCGCACGGTCGTGTGCGCCGTGGCTGGCTGGGTGTCTCTTCTGAAGAGCTGCCGCGTGCGACGGCTGCGGCGCTCGGGATCGATCCGCCGGTGGCCTTGCGCATCAGTTCAGTGGATCCGATCGGACCGGCCGCGAAGGCCGGCATGCGCGTGGATGACCTGGTGACGCACTTCAATGGTCAGCAGATCGTGAATGCGCAGGAAGCGTTGAATCGCGTGGCGGCCATGTCCCCCGGCTCCACCCTCGAAATCCGCGGGCGCCGTGGCCGGCAGCAACTCACTCTCGAGGCAACCCTGGAAGAACGCCCGCCGCGCGGCTCGCGTTAGCCGATCAGGCCACGCGCTTGATCTGCGCGCCGAGCTGTTCGAGCTTCTCTTCGATGCGCTCGTAACCGCGATCGATATGGTAGATGCGGTGAATCTCCGTCGAGCCCTGCGCGACTAACGCCGCCAGCACCAGGCTGGCCGACGCGCGCAGATCCGTGGCCATCACCGGCGCTGCCGTCAGGCGCGGAACCCCGCGAATGATCGCGGTGTTGCCTTCAATGCGAATGTCCGCCCCGAGGCGCCGCATCTCCAGCATATGCATGAAGCGGTTCTCGAAGATCGTCTCCGTTACCGCTGCCACGCCCTCCGCGACCGTGTTCAAGGCCGCGAACTGCGCCTGCATATCTGTTGGGAACGCGGGATAAGGCGCGGTGCGCAGATCGACCGACTTCGGCCGACGACCGCGCATGTCGAGATTGATCCAGGTGTCGCCGGTCTCGATCTGCGCGCCCGCTTCGCGCAGCTTCAATAGCACGGCGTCGAGATGATCCGGTCGCGTGCCTTTGATCTTCACGTGGCCGCCCGTGATCGCGCCGGCGACCAGATACGTGCCGGTTTCGATCCGGTCCGGAAGCACGTCATAGCTCGCGCCGGTCAATCGCTCGACGCCTTCCACGATGATGACGTCCGTACCGGCACCACTGATCTTCGCGCCCATTGCGCTGAGGAAATTCGCGAGGTCGACGACCTCGGGCTCGCGCGCGGCGTTCTCGATGATGGTCTGCCCGTCCGCCAGGGTGGCGGCCATGAGCAGATTCTCCGTACCGGTGACCGTCACGGTTTCGCACACGATGCGGGCGCCTTTGAGGCGATCGGCCTTGGCGCGGATGTAACCATTTTCGATTTGAATGTCCGCGCCCATCGCGCGCAGACCGTCGACGTGGATGTTCACGGGCCGCGCGCCGATGGCACAGCCGCCAGGCAGCGACACGTCCGCCTTGCCGAAGCGGGCCAGCAGCGGCCCCAATACGACGATCGATGCGCGCATCGTGCGCACCAGCTCGTATGGCGCGACGAAAGCATTGGTCGTGGACGCATCCACTTCGACCCGCATGCGATCGTCGATGGTGACGCTCACGCCCATGCGACCGAGCAGCTCGATCATGGTCGTCACGTCATGCAGATGCGGGACATTGCCCACTGACACCGGCCCTTCGGCCAGCAGGGTCGCCGCCAGGATGGGCAGCGCGGCGTTCTTGGCGCCGGAAATACGAACCTCGCCCTCGAGCGGCGTGCCGCCCTGGATCAGCAGCTTGTCCATGAGTTGCTTCTGGTTACTTCTGTTCCGAGGGCGCGAACGCCTGGATGCTGAGTGCGTGGATCTCACGCCCCATCAGCTGACCGAGCGTCGCGTACACCAGCTGATGCCGCTGGATCATGCGACGCCCCTCGAACTGCGGGGCCACGATCACCGCTTCGAAGTGAGTGTCGTCATCGGATGCGACGCGCACCTGCGCGCCGGGCAACCCGGTCTGGATCAGCGCTTGGACCTCGGCGGCATTCATCGAGCTTGGCATCCGGATAACGGCAAAGGGCGGTCATGATATCCGATCCCCACGCGGGTCCGCCGGGGCGATTTACCCCCGGGCACGACATGCAGTCGTGACAGGAATTAACCAGCCGCGCAGCCTGGACGGATATCAATCCGCGCTATCATTCGCGGATGCGATCTTTACCGACCTCCACCCAGCTCGATTCCGAACAGTTGCTCTCGCGCGGCCGCCGCGTGCTGGCTACGGAAGTCGCTGCAGTGCAAGCGCTGGAAGCGCGGCTGGATGGTGATTTCGTCGCGGCCTGCCAGCTGCTGCACGACTGCCGCGGCCGGGTGGTCGTCACCGGCATGGGCAAATCCGGGCACATCGGCAACAAGATCGCCGCGACCCTGGCGAGCACCGGGACGCCAGCATTTTTCCTGCATCCGGCCGAGGCCAGCCACGGCGACATCGGCATGATCACGCACGAGGATGTGGTGATCGCGATTTCCAATTCCGGCGAGACGGCGGAGCTGCTCACCATTTTGCCGGTCATCAAAAGACTCGGCGTGCCCTTGATCGCCATGACAGGCAAGCGCCAATCGACGCTCGCCAAGGCCGCGTCCGCGCTGCTCGATGTCAGCGTCCCCGCGGAAGCCTGTCCTCACAATCTGGCGCCGACCGCGAGCACTACGGCCACCTTGGCCATGGGCGACGCCCTGGCCGTTGCGGTATTGGAAGCGCGCGGCTTCAGCGAGCAGGACTTCGCGCGCTCGCATCCGGGCGGCAGCCTGGGACGAAGGCTGCTGTTACATGTCGAAGACGTGATGCGCACCGGCGAGCAGTTGCCCATGGTGAGTCCGGAGACCTCGCTGAAGGAGGGCTTGCTGGAGATCAGCCGCAAGGGCCTGGGCATGACGGCCGTGGTCGACGCCGAACGGCGCGTGCTGGGCATCTATACCGATGGCGATCTGCGTCGCGCGCTGGACCATCCGATCGATATCAACGCCGTGCGCATGCGTGATGTGATGACCGCGAACCCCAAGACGATCCAGCCGAGAGTCCTGGCCGCGGAAGCCGTGCACCTGATGGAAAAACACCGCATCACGCAATTGCTGGTCACCGATGCCGGCAATGTGCTGATCGGCGCGTTGAACGTTCATGATCTGTTCCGCGCCGGGGTGATGTAATCCATGGACACCCTGGTGGAACGCGCCAACGACGTGCGCCTGCTGGTCCTCGATGTGGACGGTGTGCTTACCGACGGACGGCTGTACTTCACCTCGCGCGGCGAGACCATGAAGTGCTTTCACGTGCGCGACGGCGCGGGCATCAAGCAAGTGCTGAATGCCGGTCTGCAGGTCGCGGTGATTTCAGGCCGCCAGTCCAAGGCGGTGGAAAAGCGCATGAGCGAGCTGGGCGTCACCTGGATCCGTCAAGGTGTACACGACAAGCTTGCAGCGCTGCGAGAGTTGCTGGAGATGTTGGGCCTCACCCCACAAGCCGTGGCGAGCGTCGGTGACGACACGCCGGACCTGTCGCTGTTCGAGGCGTCGCGGCTGGCCGTTGCGGTCGCGGACGCGCATCCCAGCGTGAAGTCGCGCGCGCACTTCATCACTCAGGCGTGCGGTGGCCAGGGCGCCGTGCGTGAGGTGTGCGATCTGCTGCTGGAGACCCGGCGCATCGACGTGAATCGGCAGGTACACGGATGAACTGGCGCTGGGTGTCATTGGCCGCCGCGCTCGCCGCTATCGTGATCGGGTATGGCGCGTTCATGGACAATGGCAGCGTGCCCACGGCGAATCACGAGATGCCCGAGCAACCCGGTTACTACCTGAAGGACGCAGTGGTCCTGCGCACGCGCGAAGACGGCTCGCCCGGGATCGAATTGATCGCACGGCGCATCGACCAGCGCTTGAGCCATCCGGAGCGCGGCGAAGCGATCACGATGGAAACGGTGCGAGTGAACTATTTCGGCAAGGACGACTGGCAATGGGCCCTGACCGCGAACACCGGGCTGGTGCCGCCCAACTCGCGCATCGTGGAGTTGGAAGGCGATGTCGAGCTGCGCTCGCTCGCGGGCGATGGGAACGCGTTCCTGCGCACCAACGAGCTGGCGATCGATACGGAGAAGAACATCGCTTACAGCACCCGTTCCCCGGTGCAGATGCGCTTCGGCCAGCACTCGATGACCGTGAAGAGCCTGCGCGCCGATTTGACCAGCGAGAAACTGCGGCTGGAGACAGTGAATGGCAGATTTGATCCGCAACCGCCGCGGTAAACGGCGCGCCATCGGCGCGCTCGGGACCGTGTTGTTGCTAGTTGCAACCGCGGGCAGTGGTGCCGCGAAAGCGCCGCCGCTGGACGGCGGCTTTGCGTGGAGCGCCGATGTGGTCAGCTCCGACTTCCGCAACGACACGCTCGACCTGTCCGGCAACGTACGCGCGGCCCAGGGCCCGATGTCGATCGAAGCGCAGAGCGCCAGGGCGCGTAATTTCCGCGCACCGAACAGTCACTGGACCTTCGAACAGGCCGTGCGCATCCGCAGTGCCGAGGCCGACCTGCAGTCCAACATCGCCACCGCCGATTTCCTCAACGGCGAGCTGTCCGACGTGCGCATCGAAGGCTCGCCTGCGCGCTTCGAACAGATCGGCACCGAGAACAACCGCCAGGTGCGCGGCCGCGCCGGCGTCATCGAATATGACATCAACACCGGCGTGGTGAAGCTCACCAATCAAGTCTGGTTCAGCAATGGCAAGGACGAATTTCGGGGCGACGTGGTGATCTACAACGTTCGCGACGAGCGGGTGCAGATCAATCCGGGCGGCTCCTCGAACCGGGTCCGCGGCATCATCCGCCCGAATCAGGACAAGTCGCAGACCAACAGCGGCGGCGGCGCGGGCGGCACCGCGGCTCTGGAGCCCACCTACAACGAAAACGACGGGCAGCCCGACAGCGAGCGGGTGCAGCCCAAGCTGGCGACCGACAGCCACGGCGGCGGCGCATGACCCGGCTGCGCGTCGAGGGGCTCGCCAAAAAGTATCGCTCGCGACAGGTCGTCAAAAACCTGTCACTGGAAGTATCGAGCGGTGAAGTGGTCGGTCTGCTGGGCCCGAACGGGGCCGGCAAGACCACCGCGTTTTACATGATCGTCGGCCTGGTCCCCACCGATGCCGGCCGCATCCTCATCGACGATCAGGACATCTCCCGGTTGCCGGTGCACAAGCGCGCGCGCCTGGGCGTTGGCTACCTGCCGCAGGAAGCCTCTGTATTCCGCAAGCTCTCGGTGGAGGACAACATCCGCGCCATCCTCGAAGTGCGCCCCGAGCTGAGCCGCGACAAGCGCAACGAGATGCTCGAGTCGCTGCTCGACGAGCTGCACATCGGCCACATCCGCAACAGCCTCGGCCAGAGCCTGTCCGGCGGCGAGCGGCGCCGCGTCGAGATCGCACGCGCGCTGGCCGCCGAGCCGGAGTTCATGCTGCTGGACGAGCCGTTCGCGGGCGTCGATCCGATCTCGGTGCTGGACATCCAGCGCATCATCCGGCACCTCGTGGGACGCAACATAGGGGTGTTGATCACCGATCATAACGTGCGGGAAACATTGGGAATTTGCGGCCGGGCCTATATCGTGAGCGGGGGCAGTGTGATCGCCGCCGGGACTGCCGACGAGATCCTTGCCAATCAGCAGGTCCGTGAGGTGTACTTGGGTCAGGATTTCCGGCTGTAAAGGAGCCTCCCGAGGTACACCAGCGCCGGACGCCGCCGGCGAGCTCCAGCTCGACGGCCCGTTGACGACCCACAAGCGAGACGAATGCTCAAGCCCGCCCTGCAGCTCCGACTCGGCCAGCAGCTGACCATGACTCCCCAGCTGCAACAGGCCATCCGCCTTTTGCAGCTGCCCGTGCTGGAGCTCCAGGCGCAGATCCGCGAGGCGTTGGAAAGCAACGTCATGCTGGAAGCCGAGGACGAATCGGGCAGCCTGGAGACCGGCGAGTCGGCGCTCGAACCCCAGTTCGAGACCCCGTTCGAATCCTCCTCGCCCAGCGCCGAAGCCAGCTCGAGCAGCGAGCACAGCGATCACAACGAGGATCGCGGCGAGCCCGCCGAGCCCGAGCAGCCCCTCGACATCGTCGAGGATCAGGACTGGAGCGATGCCCAGGTCACCGGCCCGGCCGAATCGCCCTGGTCGGGCGATGACGACCATTCTCAGGATTTTTCCGACGCGCGCGGGGAGACGCTGCAGGAGCATCTGACCTGGCAGCTGGAGATGTCGCGCCTCAACGAGCGCGAGATGCGCATCGGCGCGGCCATCATCGATGCGATCAACGACGACGGCTACGTCATCGAGCCGCTGGATGAGATCGCGCGCAATCTGCAGCCCGAGCTGGTCGTCGCCACGGCCGAAGTCGAGCGCGTGCTCAAGCATGTGCAGGCCATGGATCCGGCGGGCGTCGGCGCCCGCTCGGTCAGCGAGTGCATCGAGCTGCAGCTTCGCCAGCTGGATCCAGACACGCCGGGCCGCGAAACCGCGCTGGCCATCGCCGCCGGCTATCTCGACCAGGTGGCCGAGCAGCAGTACGCCCTATTGCGTCGACAACTGCGCGTCACGGAAGAAGAATTGGAGAACGCGCTGGTCCTGGTCCGCGCCTGTCAGCCGCGCCCCGGCTCCAGTGTCCACTCCGTGCCGGCCGAGTACATCGTGCCCGATGTGTTCGTGCGCCGGACCGAGCGAGGCTGGGCGGTCGATATCAATCCTGCGAGCCTGCCGCGCATTCGCGTCAACCAAAGCTACGCGGGCCTGATCGGCCGTTCCGCGGACCACGCCATGCTCAGGACCCAGCTGCAGGAAGCGCGCTGGCTGATCCGCAGCCTGGAGATCCGCAACGAGACGCTGCTCAAAGTGGCCCGCTGCATCGTGCAGCGGCAGTCCGCGTTCCTGGAGAACGGCGACGAGTACATGCAGCCGATGATTCTCAAGGACGTGGCCGAAGCCGTGCAGATGCACGAATCGACCATCTCCCGCGTCACGACCAACAAGTACATGCACACGCACCGGGGCGTGTTCGAGTTTCGTTATTTCTTTTCCAGCCACGTCGCCGCCAGCGACGGCACGGAGATGTCCTCGACGGCCATCCGCGCCAAGATTCGCAAGCTGGTGGCCGCGGAAGAGCCCGACAAGCCTCTGTCCGACAGCCGCATCGCGGACATCCTGTCACGCGAGGGCGTGCTCGTCGCCCGGCGCACGGTTGCGAAATACCGTGAAGCTTTAGGTATACCTCCGTCCAGCGAACGGAAGAAAGTTTCGGTGAGATAGCCAGCAGTTCCCCCGCTCCATTCAAAGGAGGCTTCCATGCAACTGAACGTCACCGGTCACCATGTCGATGTCACCACTTCCATGAAGGGCTACGTCGAAAAGAAGCTGGATCGCATCATCAGGCATTCCGACCACATCATTGACGTTCACTGCATCCTGACCGTGGAGAAACTGCGTCACAAGGCCGAGGCCAAGGTGCTGTTGAACGGCGCCATGGTGTACGCCGACGCCGTCGACATGGATATGTATGCCGCCATCGACGCGCTGGCCGACAAGCTCGACCGCCGCGTCAAGAAGCACAAGGAAAAGCTCTCCGACCACCACGCGCTGGAAGCACTGAAGGTGCGTCCGTCCTAGTCAGTCACCGCCCGGGCCACCACCGAGCGGTTCACAGTTCCGCTGACTTTCGGGCACAGGGAACGTGCCCCGGCGTCAGCCATCCGCGACTCGTTGCCGCCTGCGCGCGGCTCGCTTAGTCTGTGCAGCCGCAACCCTCAAGGCGCTGCTGTTCGTACCCATGCGTCTCGTCATCGTCAGTGGACTGTCCGGATCCGGTAAGAGCGTGGCGCTGCACATGCTCGAGGATCTCGACTATTACTGCGTGGACAACATCCCCGCAGGCCTGTTGCCGATGTTCATTTCCCATACGGTCCGCTCGCGCGAGTCGACCTACGGGTACACGGCGGTCGGGGTCGACGCACGCAATCGTCCAGCGGAAATCGCCTCGGTGCCGAAGCTCGTCGCCGACCTCAAGCGCAGCGGCGTCGCTTGTGAAGTGCTGTTCCTGCGCGCCGATCAGGAAGTATTGCTGAAACGTTACAGCGAGACCCGCCGCCGCCACCCGTTGAGCCGCGAGGGCCTGGGCCTCGCCGAGGCCATCAGTCAGGAGCAAGGGCTGCTCGAGCCGATCGCGGACGCGGCCGACCTGATCATCGACACCACTCGCACCAGCGTGCACGAGTTGCGAGAGTTGATTCGCGACCGGGTCGGCGCCCGTGTCGAGGGACGCATGTCCATCCTGTTCGAATCGTTCGCGTTCCGACACGGTGTGCCCGGCGATGCGGACTTCGTGTTCGACGTGCGCAGCCTGCCCAATCCCTATTGGGAGCCCGGGCTCGCGCGGTTCACCGGCCGCGATCCGGCCGTGGTGGAATATCTCGAACGGCATCCGCAGGTCACCAAGATGTTCGAGGACATCGTGGCGTTCCTGGAGCATTGGATACCCGAGCTGGTGCGCACCAATCGCAGCTATCTGACCATCGCCATCGGCTGTACCGGCGGCCAGCATCGCTCCGTGTATCTTGTGGAACGTCTGGCGCGACATTTCTCTGCAAAATTTCCGCAGGTTCACGCACGCCACCAGGTAGTCGGCGCGCGTTCTTGAACTGCTCCCGATAAACAAAGTGGCAACTTAACTTCGCGCGCGCGCCGCTCGCCGCTACACTGCGCGCGCCATGACCGAAGCCCAGCAACACAAACAGAGCCGACTCGCCGCGCTACGCAGCGCGCTCGAGCAGGGCTCGCTGCGCCATGGGCATCGGCTCATCAACAGCCTGCATCCGGCGGAGATCGCCTCGCTGATCGAGTCGCTGCCGCCGGCACGGCGCGAGATCGTCTGGGAATTCGTCGATCCGGAAATCGAAGGCGACGTGCTGATCGAGCTCAACGAGGAAGTGCGCGCCGAGCTGATCGGCGGCATGGATGCCGAGGAGCTGATCGCGGCCACCGAAGGCATGGAGGTCGACGACCTCGCCGACCTGATCGGCGACCTGCCCGAGACGCTCAACGAGCGCGTGCTGCATTCGATGGACGCACAGGATCGCGAGCGCCTGAACGCGGTCATGCAGTTCGAGGAGGACAGCGCCGGACGTCTGATGAACCTCGACGCCGTCACCGTCCGCGCCGACGTGACGCTGGAAGTAGTGCTGCGCTACCTGCGCATGCGCGGCGAATTGCCTGCGCGCACCGACCAGTTGTTCGTGGTCAATCGTCACGATCGGTACCGCGGCGCGGTGGACATAACACGCCTGCTTACCGAGGATCCGGAGAAGACCGTCGGTGAGGTGATGGACTCCGGCGTCGAAGGCATCCTGCCCGAAACGCCAGCGGGCGAAGTCGCGAAGCTGTTCGAAGACCGCGACCTCGTCTCCGCAGCCGTGGTGACCAGCGACGGCACTCTGCTCGGCCGTATCACCATCGACGACGTGGTCGACGTGATCCGCGAGGAAGCCGATCACTCGGTGATGAGCATGGCCGGTCTGGGCGAGGACCAGGATATGTTCGCCGGCGTCGTCACCAGCGCGCGCCGGCGTGCGGTCTGGCTGAGCGTCAATCTCTGCACCGCATTCCTGGCGGCGAACGTCGTGGGCCTGTTCGAGGCGACGATCGAGAAAGTCGTGGCGCTCGCGGTGCTGATGCCGATCGTCGCCAGCATGGGCGGCATTGCCGGCAGTCAGACGCTCGTGCTCATCATCCGCGGTATTGCGCTCGGCCAGGTCGAGCAGGCCAATGCGCGCTGGCTGCTGGTTCGCGAGATCTCCGTGGGCCTGCTCAACGGCATAGGCGTCGCCAGCTTGGTGGGACTCGCAGCCGGCATCTGGTTCGAGGAGTGGACCATCGGCGTGATCATTTTCGGCGCGCTGATGATCAACCTGACCGCCGCGGCCCTGGCCGGCGTCGGCGTCCCCTTGATTTTGAAACGACTGGGAATCGATCCGGCGCTGGCCGGCGGCGTGGTGCTCACCACCGTCACCGATATCGTCGGCTTCGCCTCACTGCTGGGCCTCGGCACGCTGTTCCTTACGTGAGTCCAGCCGCCGCAGGATGGCGGTGGTCCCGGTCGACACGATCGAATCCCCTTCGAGGAACGACATCAGGTCGTCGGCGCGCTTCATCGCATCCTGATAGCCGAGCGCGATCAACTCGCGCGTGTACGTGTCCTGGAACAACAGATAACTCATCAGCTGACCGCCGCCGGTATTCATCGCGCCCATCGTTCTGAGCAATACGCGCAAGGTCCGCGGCAGCGAGTCGACGTGGTGGCGCGCGATCTCGGAGAGGTCGCGGCTCGGCTGGATCACCAGCATGTCGATGCGTCGCAGATGCACCGCGCCGTCCGGATTGTTCACGGTGATGGGACCGACCTTGTCGACGATCTGATTCAGCTGCGTGAGCCGCTCCAGATCCGAATACATGCCGTCGGTGAACAGCGAATCGAGCATGTAGCCGAAGATCTGGCCGAAGGTCGGGCACAGCGGCGGCACCGCCACGGTCGGCGAGGTTTCATTGCGCGTGCCGATCACCAGCAAACGTTGCGCACCGAGATGAATCGCCGCGCTGAATGGATTCGCCTCGCGCATCGCGCCGTCGCCGTAATACTCGTCGCCCAGCAACACCGGCGGGAACAGGAACGGCACGGCGACGCTCGCCATCAAATGTTCCACCGACAGCGTCACCGGCTGGCCGGCCCGACGGGTTCGTTTCCACGGCATGCACCCGGGCCTGGCCTCGAAGAAGGACACGGAGCGCGTGCTCGCATAACCGGCGCTCGACATGGCGATGGCCTCGAGATGGCCCTCGGCGATGGACCGGCCGATGCGACTGAAGTCGAACTGCTCCTTGAGCAGCTCGCGCAGCGGCGAGTTGTCGAACAGCGATTTTGGCGGGGGCAGCAGCCAGCCGCCGGAGAGCATCGCGAACAGCCAATGCAGACTGGCGCGCAGCATGCTGGCGGTATCGGCGCGAAACACCTGCCCTACCTGGAAATTGCGCCAGACCCGTTCGAGGTTGCCAACGGCGACGCGAAAACGATCGGCGTGAACCGCGATGGCGGTGGCGTTCACGGCGCCGGCTGAAGTTCCCGACACGACCGGGAAAGGATTGTTCGCGCGCGCCGGCAACAGATCCGCGAGCGCCCGCAGGACCCCCACTTGATAGGCGGCCCGCGCGCCACCGCCCGGTAGCACCAGCCCCACTTTGGGCGGTGCGGCCGGAGGCGCAGTTGTCGGAGTGCGCTCGCTCATATGTTGAATCCGTGCCGTAATCGCTGGCGAAATCCCGGACGGTTGCATCGCTCCGGGCGCTCGCCGCTGAGCGATTAGTATGGCACAGTGCTCCGGAACGCCCCGTGACACGCGTGTTATATGGCCTCTCGGCCCGCCTCATTCCAGGGGATCTGCCATGAATCTGCGTCTCGCTCGCCTGAACCTGCATGCCTGGCTGCATACCTGGGCACTGGCGGTCACTTTTACCTGGCTCGCCGCTGGAGCCGCCGCGGCAGCCGAAAGCCCGGCCCTCGGGGCCACCGCGCCCGATTTCAAATTGCAGGACCAGAACGGCAAGTGGCACGAGCTGAAGGACTACCGCGGCAAGTGGGTGGCGTTGTACTTCTATCCCAAGGACAAGACTCCCGGCTGCACCACGCAGGCCTGCGAGTTCCGAGACAACGTGTTTGCGTTTCGCGACGCCAACGCCGTGATCCTCGGCGTGAGCGTCGATGACGTCGCATCTCACAAGGAATTTTCCGAGAAGCACGGCCTGCCATTTCCCATCCTGGCCGACGACCAGAAAGTGGTCGCGAAGCAGTACGGCGTCCTGAAAAGCTTCCTCGGCGCGTTCGAGCTGGCCAAGCGAGACACGTTCCTGATCGACCCCCACGGCAAGATCGTGCGCCACTATGTGGATGTCGACCCGAAGGGTCACTCGCAGATCGTCCTGAAGGACATCAAGGAGCTCCAGGCAAAGAGCTGAGAGCTTCGGCCCTCTGCCCGAGCTGACAGTGCTGTCGAGCTTGCACAATCCTCCGTGACTAACGGGCAGCATCAGGGTGGGGTGTCTTCTCCGGCCCTGCCGCTACCCGAAATGTCCGCTGCGCTTCGATAGAAGAGAAGAACGGAGCGTTCACAACTCGGCACTCTTTGCCTTTTAAAACATCGCAAGCTCACCTGAGCTATCGGGCAGCGTCAGGGTGGGGTGTCTTCTCCCGGCAGCTTTGGGGTACAGGGACGGGACCCCAACAGCAGGGCTCATCATGGACGTGCGGTGAGGAGCGCAATGCGCTCCGGCCGTGCCCGGTGCCGGGAGGAGACACCCCACCCTGACGCTGCCAGCCACCAACGTCTCTCTGCTCCGGAGCTCAGTGCAGCGCCCCGATCGCCTGCTCCAACCGGAGCACACCCCACCCTGACGCTGCCAGCCACCGACGTCTCTCTGCTCCGGAGCTCAGTGCAGCGCCTCGATCGCCTGCTCCAACCGGAGCACACCCACCCTGACGCTGCCCAGCCACCGACGTCTCTCTGCTCCGGGGCTCAGTGCAGCGCCTCGATCGCCTGCTCCGACGCTGCCCAGCTACCGACGTCTCTCCGATTCCGGGCTTCAGTGCAGCGCCTTGATCGCCTGCTCCAACCCACCCAGCGTCAATGGAAACATCCGGTTCTCGATCAGCTCCCGCGTGAGCTGCACGGACTGCGTATAGTCCCAGCGCTGTTCGGGCTCGGGATTCAGCCAAACGTGATGCGGCCAGGTCTTCGTCAGGCGCTGCATCCATACTGCACCGGACTCTTCATTCCAATGTTCGATGCTGCCGCCGGGCTGCACGATTTCATACGGGCTCATGGTGGCGTCGCCGACCACGATCAGCTTGTAGTCGTGACCATAGGTGCGCATCACTTCCACGGTCGGAATCTTCTCCGCATGCCGCCGGCGGTTGTCCTTCCACACGTGCTCGTACACGAAGTTGTGGAAGTAGAAATATTCCAGGTGCTTGAACTCGGAGCGGGCCGCAGAGAACAACTCTTCGCAGACGCGGACGTGATAATCCATCGAGCCGCCCACATCCAGGAACAGCAGCACCTTGACGGCGTTGTGGCGCTCGGGCACGAATTTGAGATCGAGCATACCGGCATTGCGAGCCGTCGAGTCGATCGTGCCGTCCAGGTCCAGATGCTCGGCCGCCCCCTCGCGGGCGAACTTGCGCAGCTTGCGTAACGCGATCTTGATGTTGCGCGTGCCGATCTCGACCGTGTCGTCGAGATTCTTGAACTCGCGCTGATCCCAGACCTTCACCGCGCTCCTGTTACGCGACTCGTCCTGGCCGATGCGAATGCCTTCCGGGTTGTAGCCATACGCGCCGAACGGCGACGTGCCGCCGGTGCCGATCCATTTGTTGCCGCCCTGATGGCGCTCCTTCTGTTCGGCGAGCCGTTGCTTGAGCGTCTCGATCAGCTTGTCCCAGCCGCCCAGCGCCTCGATCTGCGCCTTCTCTTCCTCGCTGAGCGTGCGCTCGCCCATGCGCCTGAGCCATTCCTCCGGAATGCTCTTCATCATGGCGTCGAACAGATCCTCGGCGCCCTTGAAGTGCGCCGCGAAAGCGCGATCGAAGCGGTCGAAATGCCGCTCGTCCTTCACCAGGCAGGCACGCGACAGATAATAAAAATCTTCCGCGCTGGCGCTCGCAACGCGCGCCTGCAATGCCTGCAGCAGCGACAGGAACTCGGTGATGGACACCGGCACCCCGCCTTCACGCAGTTTGAAAAAGAACGGAACGAGCATGGCAGGCGCTCAACGTCCCCGGCGGTTCATGAAGATCAGCTGTTCGAACAGGTGCACATCCTGCTCGTTCTTCAGCAGCGCGCCGTACAGCGGCGGAATCGCTTTCTTCGGATCGTCGCTGCGCAGGGCTTCGGGCGGAATGTCCTCCGCGACCAGCAGCTTGATCCAGTCCAGCAGCTCGGACGTCGACGGCTTCTTCTTCAGCCCCGGCATCTCGCGCACCTTGAAGAACGCGCTCAGCGCCTCCGCCAGCAGCTCCTTCTTCAACGTCGGATAGTGCACGCCGACGATGCGCTCCATGGTCGTTGCATCGGGGAAGCGGATGTAATGGAAGAAGCAGCGGCGCAGGAACGCATCCGGCAGCTCCTTCTCGTTGTTGCTGGTGATGATGATGATCGGACGATGCCGCGCCTTGATCCATTGACGCGTCTCGTACACATAGAACTCCATGCGATCCAGCTCGTGCAACAGGTCGTTGGGGAATTCGATGTCGGCCTTGTCGATCTCATCGACCAGCAGCACCGGCTGCACGTCGCTTTCGAACGCTTCCCACAACCGGCCTTTGACGATGTAGTTGCCGATGTCGTGCACCTTCGCTTCGCCGAGCTGCGAGTCGCGCAGGCGGGACACGGCGTCGTATTCATACAAGCCCTGCTGGGCCTTGGTGGTCGACTTGATGTGCCAGCGATACAGCGGCCGCTGCAGCGAGCGCGCGACTTCTTCGGCGAGCTGGGTCTTGCCGGTGCCCGGCTCGCCCTTGACCAGCAGCGGGCGCCCCAGCACCACGGCCGCGTTGACTGCCATCATCAAATCTTCAGTGGCGACGTAGTTGTCGGTGCCGGCGAAACGTGCGGACATGAATACCCCGAAATGAGCTGACTCTAGCCAGACGCACCATACCATCGGCGGCTGGCGCTGCTAATGAACTATTGCTGGCTGGCGTTGGCGGCGGGCGACAATTTCAGGATGTGCTTCGGCTCGCCTGGCAGCAGCGGGCGCGGCTCGCCGCGAGCCCAGGCTTTGTGGCCCGCTCCGTAGAACGGCGACATCGGGTGGTCGACCGGACCACCGGGCATCTGGAAATAACCGGCGGCTTCATGGCCGGGCGACACCACCATGCGCTGGGAGGCGCCGAAGGACGGCCCCTGAACGCGCGGCATGAACGAATCGCCCGACAACTGCTGTGCCGGCATGTCGAGCCAGTGTCCGACCAGCGGCACGGCTTGCGACAGCGGATGTCTCATGACGAGTGTGTTCTGCGCGCCCCAGGTGCACTGACTCAGCGTGCCGCACTCGCTCACCAGTTTCTTGAGTGCCGCATCGACCGACGCGAGCAACGCGGCGTCCCAGCTCGGATACCGTGGATCGAGCATATGTGCCGGCCGCCGCGTAACCAGCTGCCACAGCGGGCCTTCGAACTGTGCCGAAGGCGAGAACTTGCTATCGGGATATTTGAGCCGGGCGGCCGCGGTGAGCGACTCGAATACATCCTGACGAATCTGCAGACGCATCGCCCGCACCAGCCGATAGCCAACGTCCTCGGCCGCCGCTCGTGCCGACCAGTCTTCCAGGAATTTCCTGGCCTCGGCCCGCAATGGCTGACCTTGCACGGCGTCCTCGTCGAGCAACTCGAGCAGGAAATCGCGCCAGCGGATTAGAAACAAAGCGCGATCGTCCAGCTGGATGTTGACCATGTCCGCGGCAGTCGCATTTTCCAGCGCAAGCAGATCGTCGCGGATCTGCGCGGCGCGCGCGCCGTTGTCGTACATGCCATCGCCCATGAACGACAGCCACGTTTCGACATCGACCGTGCGTGCATTCGCCGTCCATAGCCGGCCCGCCTGCGGATCCACGATGCGCGGATATTCCTCGGGCTTGCGCCAACCGTTCCAGCCGGCGTCCGGCGTATTCCACAGATACGGCAGGGTCGAGTCATAGTTGCCGCGCACCGGCACCTGCCCCATCAGCGTCCAGCCGATACGACCGCTCGCATCGACCGCCAGAAAATTCTGCACCGGCACGCCGGAGCGGTTCGCGACGAGCAAGGCCTCATCGACCGTATCGGCCGTCTCGAGATCGAGCATTCGCAGATTGGTCGCTTGCGCAAAGTGCGCGGTCCACGCGAGCGCGAGCGGCCGATTCGACGTGTCCTCACCCACGACCGGACCCCAGCGCGTGGCCATGACCGTGAGCGTCTCGTCCTTGCCGTCCTTCACCTTGAGCACTTCCTGGTGCACTTCGAACGGCTCGGAGCCTTCCGGCGTGAGATAGCGCGAGGCGTCGTTGGGATCGCGCTCGACGATGACCAGATCGGTCCAGTCGCCGAAGCTGTTGGTGAAGCCCCAGGCAACGTGACCATTGCTGCCGACGATCAGGACCGGCAATCCGGGCAGCGTGACGCCGACCAGATCGCGCCGCTTGTCACCTTCAGCGTCGACGATCATGCGCGCGCGATACCAGACATGCGGCAAACGCAGGCCCAGATGCATGTCATTGGCGAGCAGAGCGCGCTTGTCGGCCGTGTGGCTGCCGGCAACCGCCCAGCTGTTGCTGCCGACGTAATTCTTCTCTTCCAGCAATTCCGTCGAGCGCGGCGCGAGCAATGCGGCCGATCTCGGACCGCCATCGCGCAGATCGAATACCTCGGGCCCCGGAATGGTCGCGGAGCGAATCGTGCCACCGGAGATCGGCGCGTCCCATTCGGTGCCGAGCGGCGCGATGAACGCGAACATGGCCGGCGGCAAGGCGTCACGCAACTGCAGGCGCATCAACTCTTCGCTGCCGCTCGAATCGTTCAAGTTGAGATACATCGAGAACGCCGCCAGCAGCGAGTCTTCCGGCAGCCACGGCGCGGGCTTGGCTCCCAGCAGCAAATATTCCCAAGGCTTGGCCGCGGCTTGTGACAGCGCGAAATTCACGCCCGCCGAGTACGCATCGAGCAGGGCACGATCGTTCTCTGTCGCGGCAGCCAGCACTTCACGCGCGACGCGCCGAAAGCCATGAACACGCAGCCTGCGATCGGTCTCCAGCATGGACGCGCCCAGCAGCTCGGCCATCTCGCCGGCGGCCGCACGCCGCATCAGATCCATCTGGAAATACCGGTCCTGGCCATGCGCGAAACCGGTAGCAAATGCGAGATCGGCGCGAGTGCGCGCGCGCAGCACCGGCGTGCCCTCGGCATCCCGCTCGATGGCCGCGGGCGCGGTGATGCGAGCATTTGCGATAGTGCCGTCTACCTGGGGCAGACTGGCGCGCAGCGCGAAGAAGCCGGCCAGTCCGCCGACGACCAGAACGATCAGTAACGCCAGTCCAACAACGCGCAGCGGCCGAAGCAAACGCATCTGGCTCCCAGGAAATATCTGAAGATTGGCAGTGCCCGCCAACGTTGGCTGCGATCAGCGAGGCATTCCAATCGGTTGCAGTCTTGCCGAAGTCGGGGAAGTCGACGAACCGGAGCTTCCCTAGACTCGCACCTCGAGAATTTTCATCGCATTTGTCTTGCCCGAGACGCCGGACAATTCACCCTTGGTGAGGATGATGCGATCGCCCGTTTCCACCATGCCCTGTTTCAGCATGAGCTTGAAGATATCGGCGTACAGCAGCTGGGCATTTGTGTGAGTGATATCGAAGGTGACCGGATACACACCGCGATACAGCATCACGCGACGGCGGGTCTCTTCGTGGCGGGTGAACGCATAGATGGGAATGTCGGCACGGATACGCGACATCCACAGCGGCGTCGAGCCCGACTCGGTCAGAGCGACGATGGCCTTCACCTTCAGATGATTGGCCGTGTACATCACCGCCATGGCGATGGCTTCGTCGGTCTTCTCGAAAATGCCGTGCTCGCTGCGGGCACGCACCGGCGTGTGCGAGCTCTCATACTTTTCCGCGCCCAGAATGACCTGAGCCATGGTCGCCACGGCCTTGACCGGATACTTGCCGACCGCGCTCTCGCCCGAGAGCATCACGGCGTCGGTGCCGTCCATCACGGCGTTGGCGATGTCGGAAACTTCGGCGCGCGTCGGCACCGGGTTGTGAATCATCGATTCCATCATCTGGGTCGCGGTGATGGCGACGCGATTGCGCTTGCGACACGCCGAGATGATGTGTTTCTGCAGACCGGTCAGCTCGGCGTAACCCACTTCGACGCCGAGGTCGCCACGCGCCACCATGACAGCGTCGCTGGCTTGAATGATGCGATCCAGGTTCACGAGCGCTTCGCTGCGCTCGATCTTCGCGACCAGATAACCGTGGCCGCCGGCCCCGCGCAACAGGTGCCGGGCCTCATCCATGTCGTGGCCGTCGCGAGCGAACGAGACGGCGAGATAATCGACGCCCAGCTCCGCGGCCAGCTTGATGTGCTCGCGATCCTTGTCGGTCAGCGCACCGGCCGACAGGCCGCCGCCCTGCTTGTTGATGCCCTTGTTGTCGGAAAGCTCGCCGCCCACCACGACCCTGGTCATGATGCGCGGGCCATCGACATCGGTGACTTCCAGCACGATCAGGCCGTCGTTCAGCAACAGCGTGTCGCCGGCGCGCACATCCTTCGGCAGGCTCTTGTACGCGACGCCGACCGACTGGGCGGTGCCGGCCTTGGGATCGAGCGACACGTCGAGGACGAACGGCTCGCCCTCGTTCAGGAACACCTTGCCTTCGACGAAGCGATCGATGCGGATCTTCGGGCCCTGCAGATCGCCGAGCACGGCGACCCACTTGCCGACCTGCTCCGCCACCTCGCGCACCATCTGCACGCGTTTGGCATGGGCCGCGGCCTCGCCGTGCGAGAAGTTCACCCGCACGACGTCGGCCCCGGCCCGTAACATCTCACCAAGCACCTTTGGGTTATCGGTGGCCGGCCCGAGGGTGGTCAGGATCTTGGTGCGACGGAGCATTGAGAACCTCGTGTTAGCTGCGACTACGCTCTTCCAATACCGCAACGGCCGGCAGCTTCTTGCCTTCCAGGAATTCCAGGAACGCACCGCCGCCGGTTGAGATATAGGAGATGTCGTCTTCTACACGATATTTCTCGATGGCCGCTAGCGTATCGCCGCCACCGGCGATGGAAAATGCCGAGCTCTTGGCAATGGCCTGCGCCAGAGTGCGCGTGCCTTCGCCGAACTGATCGAATTCGAACACGCCCACCGGACCGTTCCAGACGATGGTGCCGGCACTGGCGAAGGTGCGCGCAAACTGCTCAGCCGTGTCCGGACCGATGTCCAGGATCATCTCGTCGGGCTGCACCTTGGTCACCGGCTTCACGTCGGCCTCGGCCTTGGCGGAGAACTCCGTGGCCACGACCACGTCGGTCGGGATCGGAATCTGCACCTTCAGCTCGGCGGAGCGCTTCAGCAGGTCCTTGGCGATATCGATCATATCGGCTTCGTACAGCGACTTGCCGACCGGCAGACCCTGCGCGGCGATGAACGTGTTGGCGATGCCGCCGCCGACGATCAGCGTGTCCACCTTGGACAGCAGGCTCTCCAGCACCGTGAGCTTGGTCGAGACCTTGGAGCCGGCGACGATGGCGATCAACGGCCGCTTGGGTTTTTCCAGCGCGGTCTCGAGCGCCACCAGCTCGTTCATCAGCAGCGGACCGGCGCAGGCCACTTTGGCGAATTTCGCGACACCGTGCGTGCTGGCCTCGGCACGATGCGCCGTGCCGAACGCGTCCATGACGAACACGTCGCACAGCTCGGCCATCTTCCTGGCCAGATCTTCCTTGTCCTTCTTCTCGCCTTTGTTGAAGCGCACGTTCTCGAGCAGCACGACCTCGCCCGGCGCGCATTCCACGCCGTCCAGCCAGTGCTTCTCGAAGCGCACCTTGTAGCCCAGCAGCTCGGAGAGCCGCTGCGCCACCGGCGCGAGTGAAAACTCTTCGTCGTACACGCCCTCTTCCGGGCGTCCGAGGTGCGACATGACCAGGACGCGCGCGCCCTTTTCTTTCGCCGCCTGGATCGTCGGCAGCGACGCGCGGATGCGCGCGTCGCTGGTTACGACACCGCCCTGCACCGGCACGTTCAGATCCTCACGGATCAGCACGCGCTTGTCGCGCAGGTCTAGATCAACCATCCGCAAGATGGTCATGATCAGACCGCCTTCGACCAGGCCACCGTGGTGTCGAGCATGCGGTTCGAGAAGCCCCACTCGTTGTCATACCACGAGCACACCTTCACCAGCGTGCCTTCGATGACCTTGGTCATGGTGGCGTCGTAGGTCGAGGAGGCCGGATCGTGGTTGAAGTCCACCGACACCAGCGGGCCGTCGCTGTACGCCAGGATGCCCTTGAGCGCGCCATTGGCGGCTTCCTTCATCACCTTGTTGATCTCTTCGATCGAGGTGGCGCGCTTGGCCACGAAGCTCAGGTCCACCAGCGACACGTTGATGGTCGGCACGCGCACCGCGAAGCCGTCCAGCTTGCCGTTCAGCTCCGGCAGCACCAGGCCGACAGCGGCGGCGGCGCCGGTCTTGGTCGGAATCATCGACTGCGTGGCCGAGCGCGCACGGCGCAGGTCCTTGTGATAAACGTCCGTCAGCACCTGGTCGTTGGTGTACGAGTGGATCGTGGTCATCACGCCCGAGACGATGCCGATCTTGTCGTTGAGCACCTTGGCCAGCGGCGCCAGGCAGTTGGTGGTGCACGAGGCGTTGGAAATGACCGTCTGGCTGGCCTTGAGCGTGTTGTCGTTGACGCCGTAGACGATGGTGGCGTCGACGTCCTTCTCGCCCGGCGCCGAGATCACGACTTTCTTCGCGCCGCCCTGCAGGTGCAGGCCCGCTTTGGCCTTGCTGGTGAACAGGCCGGTGCATTCGAACACGAAGTCGACGCCCAGCTGGCCCCACGGCAACTTGGCGGGATCGCGCTCGGCGAGCACCTTGATGCGGTCGCCGTTGACGACCATGGAGTCGCCGTCGACGCTCACTTCGCCCTTGAACTTGCCGTGCGCGGTGTCGTAGCGCGTCAGGTGCGCGTTGGTCTGAGCGTCGCCGAGGTCGTTGATCGCGACGATCTGGATTTCTTTCTGGCGGTTTGCTTCGTACAGCGCGCGCAGGATGTTGCGGCCGATGCGGCCGTAGCCGTTGATACCAACTTTGATGGGCATTTACGTTTACCTCGTTAGAATCACTGCAGCAGCTTCTGCACGGTGCGGACGACATTGTCCGCAGTGAAGCCGAAGTGCTTGAACAAATCCTTGGCGACACCGGACGCGCCGAACGTCGTCATGCCGATGATCGCGCCACGCGCGCCGACATAGCGGTACCACGTGTCGGTCGCGGCCGCTTCGATGGCGACGCGAACTTCGACGCCGCGGGGCAGTACCTGCTCGCGATACGACTCGTCCTGCGCATCGAACACGTTGGTGCTCGGCATGGAGACCACGCGCACCCGCTTGCCGTTCTGTTGCAACTGACCGGCGGCTTCGACCGCGATCGCCACTTCCGAGCCGGTCGCGATCAGGATGACCTCGGGCGTGCCTTCCGAATCCTTCAGCACGTAACCGCCGCGGCGGATGTTCGCGATCTGCTGCTCGGTGCGGGTCTGCTGCGGCAATGCCTGGCGGGTCAGCGCCAGCGTCGACGGACCATTGCGACGCTCGATCGAGTCGGCCCACGCGACGGCCGTCTCGGTGCTGTCGCAGGGACGCCAGACGGTCATGTTCGGAATGATGCGCAGGCTCGGCAGATGTTCCACCGGCTGGTGCGTCGGGCCATCCTCGCCCAGGCCGATGGAGTCATGAGTCATCACGTAGATGACCCGCTGTTTCATCAGCGCCGACATGCGCATGGCATTGCGCGCGTAATCGGAGAACACCAGAAACGTGCCGCCGTAAGGAATCACGGCGCCGTGCAGGGCCATGCCATTCATGATCGCGGACATGCCGAACTCGCGCACGCCGTAGTGGATGTAATTGCCGGATGCGTCCGCGCCGGTGATGGAGCGCGAGTCCTTGCGATTGGTGTTGTTCGAGCCGGTCAGGTCGGCCGACCCGCCCAGCAGCTCCGGCAAGCCCGGGCCGAAGGCGTTCAACGAGGCTTGCGAGCTCTGCCGGGTGGCGAGCGGCTTGCTCTCTTTCGCAACGTCCGCGACGTACTTCGCGACCACCTCGCCCCACGAAGACGGCAGCTCGCCCTTGAAACGACGCTCGTACTCGGCGGCCAGCTCCGGGAACTGCGCCTTGTATGCGTCGAAACGCTGCTGCCACTCGGCTTCGCGCTTGGCGCCCTGCGCGCGCGCGTCCCAACCCTTGCGAATCTCGTCGGGAATCACGAACGGCTCGTAGTTCCAGCCAAGGTTCTTGCGCGTGGCCGCCACTTCGTCGACGCCGAGCGCCGCGCCGTGCGTGGCTTCGGTGCCTTGCTTGTTCGGCGAGCCCCAACCGATGATGGTCTTGCAACAGATCAGCGACGGCTTGTCGGTCTGCGCCAGCGCCGCCGCGATCGCCCGTTCGATGGCCGCCGGATCGTGGCCGTCGACGTTCGGCACCACGTGCCAGCCGTAAGCTTCGAAGCGCTTGGAGGTATCGTCGGTGAACCAGCCGTGCACTTCGCCGTCGATGGAAATGCCGTTGTCGTCGTAGAACCCGATCAGCTTGCCGAGCTTGAGCGTGCCGGCCAGGGAGCACGCCTCGTGCGAGACGCCTTCCATGAGACAGCCGTCGCCGAGGAACACCCAGGTGCGATGGTCGACGATGTCATGCCCCGGCCGATTGAATTCGGTGGCCAGGTGCTTTTCGGCGAGCGCCATGCCGACCGCGTTGGCCAGGCCCTGGCCGAGCGGACCGGTGGTGGTCTCGATGCCCAGATGCGCGTCGTGCTCGGGGTGGCCGGCGGTATGCGAGCCGAGCTGGCGGAATTTCTGCAGGTCTTCGATGGTCAGCGGATAGCCGGTCAGGTGCAGCAGGGAATACAGCAGCATCGAGCCGTGACCGTTGGACACCACGAAGCGATCGCGATCCGACCACAGCGGATTGCCGGGATTGTGCTTGAGGTGATCGTTCCACAGGACTTCCGCGATATCCGCCATGCCCATGGGCATGCCGGGATGGCCTGAATTGGCCTTTTGCACGGCGTCCATCGCCAGGGCGCGGATGGCGTTGGCGAGCTGCCGGCGGTGCGATGTCTGCATCAGAAAATATCTCGAAAAGTGCGAGGAAGGGTGCGATCCGACTCGATATGAAACTCAACAAGTGCCACCCCAGGCACACGGATGTGCCCGCCGCCGCAGGCGGCGAGCGCCGGGAAAAAGTCACGCCTTTTTCCCAGGTGCCACAGCGCGAGTGGCAGGATGCCCGAGTCGCTGTTTCATCATCAGCACGCCGGAAGAGCCGCGCATTTTGGACTATGGGGCGAGGTGGGGCAATGCAATTGGCGGCCAATCGTGCCTCGCCGGCCGGAACCGGAACGGCCACCGCACGTTGTTGCGCTGGGGGTCGTTCCGACGCGACAGCTGGACTTTGTGAGACGAAGCGCAAAACTCGCGCTCGCCGTGTCGGCGAGCCAAGTGATTAGACACTGGTCACCTTTTCGCCCCGCCCCCATTGCTACGATGATTGTGGCTATTTTGTCCCATTATGTAGCGCGTCCTCAGCTCCAGCGTTCGAAAGACAGCCACGATGCAATCGGTCCGCCTCATTCAGTTCAGCGATCTGCACCTGCTCGGTGACGCCAGCGGGCGCCTGCGTGGCGTCGCGTGCTTGCCGGCGCTGCAAGCCGCGGTCGCCGACGCTCAGCGCCGCAGCCATCGTGCTGACGGCGTGTTGCTGACAGGGGACCTGGTGCAGGACGACCCGGAAGGCTATCGCTGGGTGCGCCATGTGTTCGGCGCTTCGAGCGTGCCGGTGCTCTGTCTCGCGGGCAATCACGATCTGCCCGACCACATGCGCGCGGCCCTGCGCGGCGGCCCGTTCAAAGTCGGCGGCCACACCGAATTCGGCCGCTGGCTGGTGGTCATGCTGGATTCCTGGGTCGCCCACGACGCCGGTGGACGGATCGGGGCCGAGCAGCTGAGCTATCTGCGCGAGGTGCTGCGCACTCACCGCAACCATCATGTGCTGGTGTGCCTGCATCATCATCCGATCTCGATCCGCAGCCAGTGGCTGGATCGAGTCGGCCTGTACGACGCCGATGAGCTCATGAGCATCGTGCGCGAGCACTCGAACGTGCGCGGCGTGCTCTGGGGGCACGTGCACCAGTCGCTGGACAGCTTCGTGCATGGCGTGCGCTTCATGGCGACGCCGGCCACCTGCGCGCAATTCCTGCCCGGCAGCGTCGACTTTGCAATCGACGACCGCCCGCCCGGCTACCGCGTGCTGGAGCTGATGCCCGATGGCAGCATCGCCACCGAAGTCTGCTGGCTAGAGACCTACGCGCAAAGCAGCGTCGCCTGAGCTGCGGTAGTCTTCCCGGCGCGGCTCCAGCCGCTGGGAACAACCAATGAAGAAAATCCTCGTGGCGCTGTGCGCGCTGTGGCTCAGCGCGAGCGCTTGCGCGGCCGATCGGCAGCACCACAGCCTGTGGTCGCTCAAGGGCAAGACCAATACCGTCTACCTGCTCGGCTCGGTGCATTTCCTCAACGCGTCGGAGCAGCTGCCCGCGGTGGTCGACGAGGCTTACCAGGACGCCGAGATGCTGCTGATGGAGATCGACATGGACGATCTCGATCCCGCCGAAACCCAGCAGATCACGCTCGAGCTCGGCATGCTGCCGGCCGGGCAATCGCTCGAGCAACAGCTCGGCAAACAGACCTACTCGCGACTCTCGACGCGCGCGCAGGAACTGGGCATCGACCCGCTGCTGCTGAATCGTTTCAGGCCGTGGTTTGCGGCCATGACGCTGGTGCAGCTGCAGCTGGTGAAACTGGGCCTCGATCCGGCCTCGGGCATCGAGCAACGCTTCACCACGCGCGCGGTCGCGGACAACAAGCCGATTCATGGCCTGGAAACATTGCGCGAGCAGCTGGGCATGCTGGCCGGCCTGCCGGATCGCCAGCAGCGCGAGTTCCTGCTCTACAGCATCGACGACGCGGACCGCATGGGGCAGGAGATCGAGGAATTGCTGTCGGCCTGGCGCACTGGCGACAGCAAGGCGCTGGCGGCGCTGCTCGCGGAAGGATTCGAACAATATCCGGATCTGTACCGGCCGCTGACCACCGACCGCAACCGCCGCTGGCTGAGTCAGGTGCAGGCCCTGCTGGATGATCGGGAGGACTATCTGGTGATCGTCGGCACCCTGCACCTGGTGGGCAAGGACAGCCTGATCGAGCTATTGGAACGCGCGGGACACGAGGTCACGCAGCACTGACGCCTCAGACCTCGACCATCTCGAAGTCTTCCTTGCCGGCGCCGCAATCCGGGCAGCGCCACGACAGCGGCACGTCGTCCCAGCGCGTGCCGGCCGCGATGCCGGATGCGGGATCGCCTTTTTCTTCTTCGTAGACGTAACCGCAGATCACGCACATGTAGGCTTTCATTTCGCAGCGCCGGCTTCAGACCACAGAAAACAAGGGGCGGGATTATAGGGAAGTGAAGCCGGCGATGGGAGCGCCGGGGCTGGATTTCAAGGCGATGGTACACTGCGCGGCCGAGATCATCCGGAGCTCCCTCGTGTCGTTATTCACCGATGCCAGCCGCTACATTCCCGGCGGCGTGAACTCTCCCGTCCGTGCATTTCGCGGGGTCGGCGGCGAGCCTGTTTTCATCGAGCGCGCGGCCGGCTCGCGTGTCTTCGATCAGAGCGGGCGGGGCTACATCGACTACGTCGGCTCGTGGGGACCGATGATCCTGGGCCACGCGCATCCCGACGTGATTCGGGCCGTGCAGGAGCGCGCCGCGCTCGGCTTGTCGTTCGGTGCCCCGACCCGGATCGAGACCCAGCTCGCGCAGAAGATCTGCGAGATCATGCCGTCGATCGAGCTGGTGCGCATGGTGAGCTCCGGCACCGAGGCCACCATGAGCGCGATCCGGCTGGCGCGCGGCTTCACCGGCCGCGACAAGATCGTGAAATTCGAAGGCTGCTATCACGGCCATTCCGATTCGCTGCTGGTGAAAGCCGGCTCCGGCGCGCTCACCTTCGGTGTGCCGACCTCGCCGGGCGTGCCGAAGGAATTCGCGGCCCAGACCCTGACCCTCAACTACAACGATATCGCCCAGGTGCAGCAGCTGTTCAGCGACAGCGGCGATGAGATCGCCTGCATCATCGTCGAGCCGATCGCCGGCAACATGAATTGCGTGCCGCCGGTGCCGGGCTTCCTGGAAGCTCTGCGCTCGGTGTGCGATCAGCACGGCACCGTGTTGATCTTCGACGAAGTGATGACAGGTTTCCGCGTCGCGCACGGCGGCGCACAGGCGCTGTATAACATTCGTCCGGATCTGACGACGCTGGGCAAGATCGTCGGCGGCGGCATGCCTGTCGGCGCGTTCGGCGGACGGCGCGACATCATGGAGAAGATCGCGCCGCTCGGCCCGGTGTATCAGGCCGGCACGCTCTCGGGCAATCCGGTCGCGATGGCCGCGGGCCTCGCGACCCTCGAGTTGCTCGAGCAGCCGCAGTTCTACGAACAGATCGCCGCGCGCACCACGCAGCTGATGGAAGGACTGCAACAGGCCGCGAAACTGGCCAACATTCCGCTCTCCACCAACCATGTGTGCGGCATGTTTGGATTGTTCTTCACCGACCAGACGCCGGTGCGGTACTTCCGTGAAGTGATGGCCTGCGACGTCGAGCGCTTCAAACGTTTCTTCCACGGCATGCTGGACGAAGGCATCTATCTGGCGCCCTCGGCGTTCGAAGCGGGCTTCGTCTCGGCAGCGCACACGCCCGCCGATATCGAGGCGACGATTGCCGCGGCGAAGAAAGTGTTCGCTACGCTGTAACGGCGGCGAGAAGCGCTGAGGACAAGAGCAAGCGGTGCGGCACCGCGCCGCCTGGCTCCCTCAGAACCGATAGCTCAGATACATGTTCGCGCCATAGACCTTGTACAGCACGTCGCCCCAGTTGTTGGTCGTGGGGTCGCTCGGCAGCAGCACGTCGCGTGCGATCTTGTCCGAGGCGCGCACATCGAGCGTGAGATCGAACCGAGGCAATACGTCGCGCAACTGCGCACTGATACCGCCGTAATAGCCGTATGCCGCGGTTGGCGCGTCCAGGCGCAGCGCCCCGACGAAGCCGCCGATGGCGAACTTCCGGGTGAGCCTGTATCGATAATCGATGGCCCGCACGCCCAGTGCCGTCATGCCGTCCATGTCGTCGACTTCGACTCGCACACCCAGATCGCTGCGCGAGGTGACTGAACGACGCACGCCCACACCGAAGTGCGGACCGACGCTGGAGGTCTCGGTGGTCGGCGTAATGCCATCGTATGGATTGAATTCCACTCGGCTGGTGTTGACGCCGGCGTCGACGAAGATTTCCACCTGCCGCGTCGCGTGCTCCGGCAACGGCTCGGTCGCGCCGGCGAAGTCTTCCATGGCGCCCGGGGAGTAGCGCACGAACGCGGCGACGCGACGAAAGTCCTCGCCGAAAACGTCACGACCGACATTCACCTCGGCGCCATAGACGAATTCGTTCCAGGTCCGCGAATACCGGATCCCGAAGTCGTGCTCGCGTTCATAGTCGCCGATGCCATAGTTCTCGTTTTGCAGGGTCCGGTAGCGCACATCGAAGATGCCACCGAAGGGCGCGGCCCAGCCGACGCGCAGCATGTGACTCTGGGCGCCGACCCCATCGCGCGGGATGCGGTCGTCAGCGCCCCAGTGTCCAATCACGTGACCGTCGTTGGAGGTGCCTTCCGGATACACGCCATTGACGTACCAGAGGTTCTGCCAATCGGAGACCTCGTAAGTCAGATCGAAACGCTCCCACAAGCGCGGAATATCGATGCCCGCCGACAACGAAACGTTGCCCAGACGCCAGCCTTCACCGCGCGAGCCATCCTCGCCGGCGTACTCGAAATACACGGCGAACGGCAGCCGCGTCGGAAACACGAACTTGCTGGTCACTGCCGCGACTTGATTGCCGAACTGGTCGTCGTTGCTGAGGTCGTCGCTGATGTTGTCGTAGCGCGTGGGCTGGAAGAACGCATCGAACAGGTCGCCGAACGAGCGCTTGCGCGCGCCGCCGCCGTATTGCAGGACGCGGCTCAGTCCGAACGCCCAGCCGGGCACCGGCTCGATCGCCACGTTCAAGCCGGCCAGCTGCGGATGCCCCGCGGTCGTGCCGCCCTGAAAGGCGATATCGTCGACGTACGCCATGCGCGCGAAAAACGCTTCGTACGTGAGATTGAACCGCGTGATCGGCGTGTAGTTCGACAACGTGACGCTCGGCATGCTCGGCGCCTGGGTGCCGATCAGCATCGCGCTGTCGGTCATCGGCGACCACCAATGCTCCCGATAACCCACGTCGAGCTGGATATGCTCGGTGCCGAAACTGAGCCAGGAGCCGGAGGCCAGGGTCTCGCCCGGATACGCCACACCGCCCACTTGCAGCTGCAGCAGATCGCTGATTCGAAACTGCCCCGCCGCCGACACGGCCCATTCATCCGATGCACTCATGCCCAGGCGATTCGGCAGCGTCTTGGTCGAGCTGCGGGTCGCCGCGCCTTCGACACTGACGTGCGTGATCCCGTAATGGCCGGTGTACGCGCTCAGATACGAACGCACCCGTGCGCACAGCAACGGATCGATGTTGCAAGCGTCCGGCAATGCATCCAGCACGGTGGCCGCGGCGATCGGGCGTCGCACGATGGGCCGGCCCGCCAGCAGCAGCACCTGATCGATCTGGCGCTCGATCTCGGGGGACAGATTCAATGGCAGATAAGGACTCGGCCCTCGGGCCAGCGCGGCGTTCGACAACAACGCAGCGGCCACCGCGACGGTGACCTGGACCATTCGACTCCTGCTCAAGCTTGCACCTGTTGCCGCGCCAATCCAGATTTGCCGGGCATCATTGTACCGACTCGAGCAGCGCCGATCGCACTCGCAGCGGAAAATCGTCCCGATTGCTCCGAAACCACTGGCGCGCGTTGGCGGACATGCGCGCCCACTCCTCGTCGCTCATCGCAACGGCCCGATCCACCGCTGCTTGCATGCCAGCGGTGCAAAAATAATAGGTGCTCGTCAGTCGCTGCTCGCCGACACGTTCGTACGGCACGAGCAGGCCGCGCTCGCTGCCGACCAATTCATCCATGGGCGGAGCCGCTACGGTCAACACCACGGCGCCGACACTGAGAGCCTCGACGATGTAGTGCCCCCAACCCTCCGAAAGGGACGGGCATACATGGAACATGCACGCGTTCTGCTGTTCGAGCAGCTCGTCTTCGCTCAGATAGCCGTCGCGGCGATCGATGTTGGCGGCCTGGATTGCCGGCGCGTGCGCGTCGCGGCCATGCTGGATGACGGTCAAGGTGGGCCAGTCCGGCCGTTGCGCCCAGAGGCGCAGCAGACGGTCGGTCCCTTTCATGGTGCTCTTGCCGGCAAGATGGAAAAAACGCCGCTCGCGCCGCACCTCGGGGCGGTAGCGGTCTTCGCTGTCGAAGCTCACGAACAGCGTCTCGCGACCCAGACGCCGGAAAATCTGCTCGCAATGCCGGGTCTTGGCCCAGACATGATCGACATGAGACAGGAAGCGCAGGTCATGGCGATCGAACCATTCAGGGTTGGGCACCACCGCGCTGCTCCTGGCGTGGGGCAGGAATTCGGCCCAGACGTGCTCGAGCATGATGTTCAGATCGACATTGCACGGCCGGGCGCGCCGACGTCCGAGCTGCATTTGCAGGAACAGCTGCTGGAGACGCGAGCGACGCCGCTTGGCCGTCTCCGGGTCGATGGCCTGCACGCTCACGTCGTGCCCCTCCTGGCGCAGGCAGTCGCTCAGTAACTTGATGTCCCGCGTCAGCCCGACGCCGTTCACCTTACCGATGATGCGAATCCTGTAAGGAGTTGACGCTCTATTTAGCACGTGTAATCGCTCAGCTCGCTGCTCCGGCCACGGATGGCCATCCGCGCATCGGCGATGCGCGCAGTCAGGCTTGCCAATGCGATCTTAACAGCGCATGAACGCGGGCCCGAAACTGAAACCGGCCAGCGAGCAGGCAACGCCCGACGGCCACCATTCTACTCGTCCGAGCCCCACCCGCATGCCAGGAAATTCGTTCTATCGAGCATGCGGGACCGGAGGGAACCGAGCGCAGCGGCGGCGACCATCCTGGCCATGCATCGCAGCGTTACGTAACGAGCAGCGACGCGAACGGTCTATTGATGGCCCGCTGTTTATTACTTCGTCTGCACTGGATCAGCGGAATACGCGCGGACTGACGCCGCGCATCCCCACTACCGGTATCCCGCCGTTCATGTTTCGGAACGTTCGGCACGGACTGGCACACCCTCGCTTCGACTGCGCCACTGCAAGCCCTGCCCCACCAGCCGGCCATGTCGCTCCAGCCTGGCTTGGATGCCCGCCAGGGTTCTGTCGTGGGCCTGCGCGAGCTGCGCCAGCGACAGCCCGGCATCGAACTTCTCCAGCAAGTCACGATCCTCTTGTTCGGCCCACGGCTTGCCGGCATTGGCGGGCATCCGCGCACGGTTGCCGCGAGCCTTGGATCGATTGCTCAACTCCAGCGCGCGGACCGCCACATACAATGCGCGAATCACGTCGGCCGCCTGATACGGTGAGTCGACCTCGAACATTTCACCGGTCTGCGGGTTGACGCCATTCGCCAGCGCGGACACGATGTTCAGAGCCTTGTTGTCATCCATGATGCTGTTCTCCATAAAAGCGTTGCACTCGATGAATCCGAATCCTTTCCGCCCCGGCGCGCGCGGCCTCGAGGCTGACGGCAGTGTAGAGGCGTGGAGACCGCGCAAATCCGCTGCATATCTGGCGATTCATCGAGAAATGGCGCGCATTCCGAGCCGCGCCCCGTCAGCAGGCTGAGTCATGCGTGTGTTCGCTCTGTTCGTCGCGCTGCTGGCGGGCTCGCTGCTGGTCGCCGCGGCCCTCACCTATCCGGCCTGGTGGCTGGTCAGTCTGATTTCCATCGAGCCGGTCCATCGCGTCATGCATCGCATCGCGATGCTGATGGCGCTGATCGGACTGGTGGTGCTCACCCGCCGACTCGGACTCTCGGACAAGGAATCGCTCGGTTACGGATTGCCGCGCCGTGAGTTTCTACGGCAGATGGGCATCGGCTTCGTGTGCGGGGTTGGCTTGATGCTGCCACTCACCGCGCTGCTGCTCGGACTGGATATTCGCGAGGTGAAGCCGGGCTTCGACGGCGCATGGCTTGGTTTGATCGCCGGCGGACTGCTGACTGGTTTGACGGTTGCGTTCATCGAAGAAACATTCTTCCGCGGGGTGCTGTTCACAGCGGTCTCACGAACGTCAGGCGCGGCAGCTGCGGTAATTGCACCGAGCGTGCTGTACGCATCCCTGCACTTCCTCGGTGGAAAACTGCGCGTGCCGCCGGACGAGGTCTCGTGGGTGCACGGCTTCGAGGTGCTGAGCAAACTATTCGAGCGGTACGTGCATCCGCTGACGTTCGCGGATTCATTCGTCGCACTGGCCATGTTGGGCGTGCTGTTTGCCCTGGTTCGACTCCGGACAGGAGCGATCGCGGGATGCATTGGCTTGCACGCAGCAGGCGTGGCGTTCATCGCCGTGCTTCGCGAAGCCACGCTCGTGAACCCGGACTCGCGGTTCGAAATGCTGGTCGGCTCCTACGACGGAGTCATCGGCTGGGCCGCGCTGGTCTGGTTCACGGTGATCGCGGCGACGTTCGCTGTTTTGAGCCGACGCCGCGCTCAGGCGTGATGCCGGCATCACGCCTGCCGGATATCCAGACGCTCGCGTAGCAACCGCAAGCGCTCCACCGCGTCGTCCATCTCCAGACACTGCTGCTTCTCCGGCATCGGCAGCGGCAGGATCTCGGCCAGCCTCATACCCACCCAGCTCGCATTCTCGAACTGCGGTGGCTGGTCCCCGTAAATCGTACCCACCTGCACGAACGCCTGTTTCAACAGCTCGGCCAAGATTGCGAGATCTTCGGGCACCTCCATGGCGGGCTCTTCGGGCAGAAAATCCACATCGGCGATGTTCAAGCCATCGCTCTGGGTCCTGACCTCGGCAATGCTGAATTTCTTTT
>Ga0065721_10049268_pt1 | contig 39694 bp, 36 predicted proteins | sample Mesricmetagenome_FD_59108 | JGI IMG/M metagenome (GOLD analysis project Ga0065721, IMG submission 59108) | Mesophilic microbial community from rice straw/compost enrichment Sample: eDNA_1 v2 (version 2) | ecosystem: Engineered > Solid waste > Grass > Composting > Bioreactor | place: USA: Davis... | reverse complement strand
CCATCAGCGCGCGGAAGTGGTCCATCGGCTTGGCGAGCAGCGTCGCCAGCGACAGCCCCGCCGCGAAGGTCCACGGGTTCTTCGGGTACGCGACATCCAGCGACCGCTGCAGCGTCTCGCGGATGATGGGCTGTACGTCCTCGAGCTCATCGAGCGAGGCTTGCAGCCCTTCGACCGGGTGCGATCCCTCCGCGAGTTCGATCCACTCGCCCACAAGCGTATGGAACGAAGGCCCGCCCGCCGGCGGCTCGGAGAGCGCGTCGTGCAGGTGCGTGAGCTGCGCGTGGATCTTCGCGAGGTCCTTGTCGATCTTCGCGACGCGCTCCGCCGCCCAGGAAACGGTGCGCACCTGGTCGAGCGATTCGAGCTGGGCGCGGATGCTCATGTACAGCTCGCGCTGATCGCGCTGCGGGTCGTGCACCACCGCGCACAGCGTGCCCAGCCCCAGCGCTCCCAGGCGGTTCGCCACCACGTCCAGCGCCGTGCGCTTCTCGCAGACGAACAGCACGCGCTCGCCGCGGGCCAGGTGGTCGCCGATGATGTTCGTGATCGTCTGCGACTTGCCCGTGCCCGGCGGGCCGTGGATCACGAGCCCCGCCGCGGTCCGCGCCAGGGCCACAGCGCGGGCCTGGCACGGGTCCGCCCGCACCACCAGCCGCTCATCGCTGAAGACCTTCGCCCTCCGCCCGCCCGTCTGCGGGGGCGGCGGCGGCGCGGCGGGCGCGGGCCTGTCGAGGCTCACGTTCGCGCGAAGAAAGCTCTCGATCGGCCCGCTCAGCGGCTCGCCCGCGAGCATCGCCTGCGTGTCGCGCAGCAGCCCTTGATTCGCGAGCGGAAACAGCCCCAGCACCGCGGAGCTGACGATCGACGGCTTGCTGTTCTCGTCCTCCGCCTTCGGCGCCGGCTCCAGCGGGATCGTCTCCGGCAGTGCTTCCTGCTGAAAGATCGCCGGCACGTCGATGCCCAGCGCGCGGGCCACGTGCCCGACCAGCTCCGCGATCTCGCGCCAGGGGTTTGTTCCGTCTTCGTCGATGAACTGCTGCTGGAGCTTGTGACCCGTGTTCTGCTCGATCCACGCGAGGAGCGCATCGTTCGCGACGACGCGGTCCACCTCGTCGCTCTTGCACTCCACCGCCACGCTCACGCTCGCCCCGGCCCGGATCGTGACCGCCACGGGGATGAACGCGATCGGCGCGAGGATGCGGCGCGTGCCCGGCTGGCGCGCGTTGGCGCCCACCGTCCCCGGCGGCAGGCTCACCAGCGGGTAGCCCACGTTGAGCACGTAGGCCCCCGTGTCGTTCTCGTACGTCTTCGCTTCCTCGACCAGCACGCGCAGCTTGGAGAGCAGCGAGGTCTGCTCGCTCCATTCCCGCTGCGCCGCGGCTTCCGCGGGGTCCACGGGCTCGGGCTCCCCGTTGCGCCGCGCGCCCCACCGCGTCGCGACCTTCGGGGCCGGCACTCGCGCGGTCAGCTCGAACTCCGCACCGTCGGAGAGCAGGTCCCGCAGCGCCGCGGCGGGCTCGCGATCCTTCAGCTTCGCAAGCTGCGTCAGGTCCAGGCGCTGACGGCTGGAGTGCGGTCGGCAGTTCAGGCTCGGCCCGCTCATGATCGCCGCGAACAGGCGGTCGAGCATGCGGGAAAGGATGCGGCTGCCCTCGGCTTCCATCAGGAGAGCAGTGTACTGGCCATGACCACTCCCGCACCGGGTACGCTACCCCCATGACCGCCCCCCACATGTCCCCCGAGCAGTTCCGCGAGCTGGGCCGTCGGATGATCGACTGGATCGCCGACTACTGGGAACGCTCGGGCTCCTTCCCCGTTCTCTCGCAGGTCAAGCCGGGGGAGGTCAAGCACGCCCTGCCCGCAGAGGCGCCGAGCCAGGGCCTGCCCGACTGGAGCCCGGTCTTTGAAGACCTGGAGCGCATCATCCTGCCCGGCATCACGCACTGGCAGTCGCCCACGTTCTTCGGCTACTTCCCCGCCAACGCTTCCGGGCCGGGCGTGCTCGGCGAGCTGCTCAGCGCGGGGCTGGGCGTGCAGGGGATGCTCTGGGCCACCAGCCCGGCGTGCACGGAACTGGAAGAGCGTGTGATGGATTGGCTGGTGGATGCGCTTGGCCTGCCGCGGACGTGGCGCAGCGATGCGGGCGGCGCGGGCGTCATTCAGGGCACGGCGAGCGAGGCGGCGCTGGTGGCGCTTGTCGCCGCGCGTCAGCGAGCCCGGCGCGCAGGCTGGAACGAAGAAGCCCCGCTCATCGTCTACGCCTCGCATCAGGCGCACTCGTCCATCGAAAAGGCCGCGATGGTCGCGGGCATTTCGCGCGGCGCCGGGGACCGCGAGCGCGTGCGCCTCGCCCCCGTGAACGCCGATACGAGCGTCAACGCCGCGGCGCTCGAGCGCATGATCGCCGATGACGTGCTCGCGGGCCGGTGGCCCTGCATGGTCTGCGCCACGCTGGGCACCACAGGCACGCTGGGTTTCGACTCCATCGCCGACGTCGCCCTTGCCATCCGCCGCGCGGGCGCGCAGGCGTGGCTGCATGTGGACGCGGCGCACGCAGGCGCGGCGTGCGTCTGCCCCGAGTTCCGCTGGATGCTCGACGGCGCCGACGCCGCGGACTCCTTCTGCTTCAACCCCCACAAGTGGCTGCTGACCAACTTCGACTGCGACTGCTTCTGGGTGCGCGAGAAGCAGCGCCTGGTCGATGCGCTCTCCATCACCCCCGAATACCTCCGCACCGTCGCGGCGGACGCGGGTCTGGTAACCGACTTCCGGGACTTACAGGTGCCGCTGGGCCGCCGCTTCCGCGCCCTCAAGCTCTGGTTCGTCATCCGGCACTACGGCCTGGAGGGGCTTCAGGCGCATATCCGCGAGCACGTGCGCCTTGCCGCGCTCCTCGAAGATCTGATCCGCGCCGACCCGCGCTTCGAGCTTGTCGGCACGCGCCGCCTGAATCTGGTCTGCTTCCGCCTCCGCGGCGGGGCCGAGGCCGACGAGGCGACCCGCCGCCTGCTGGAGCGCGTCAACGCCCGCGGCCGGGTCTTCGTCACCCACACCGTCTTTGAGCACGAGGGCGCTCCCCGGTACGTCATCCGCATGGCCGTGGGCTCCCCCCAGACCCGAGAGGGGCACGTCCGCGCCGCGTGGGCGGAGATCCAGTCGCAGGCGGGTTAGGATGCACGCATGATGAAGTGGCTGATGTTGCTCGCCGCCCTGGTGCTCGGCGGCTGCTCCGCGCCCGGATCTCCGGAGTTCGAGGTCGGCGCGGGCGAGTACGACGCCGCGTTCAACGCCGCGCGCGAAGTCCTGCGCGAGCACCGCTTCCAGCTCGAGCGTGTGGACGCCGCGGCGGGGGTCATCACCACCCAGCCGAAGAACACCGGCGGCGCGGCCTCACCCTGGGACACCGAGCAGAGCACCCTGGGGCAGGAGCTGGAAGACCTGCTGAACATGCAGAAGCGCGTCGTGCGCGTGACCTTCAACCGCGCCGCGTCGGTCAGGGGGCGCGTCGAGGTCACGGTTTATCGCGTGCAGACCCCCAACCTGCGCCCCTCCAGCCGCGCCATCGCGCTGACGAGCACCACCATCGACCCGCAGGCGGTGGCGCAGGGGGTAGGCGGTTCTTACGAGACACCCGTGTCGCAGGACTCTCGCCTGGCGGCGCGGCTCGCCCAGGCCATCGCCGCGCGCATCCCGCGCGGGAAGTAGCGGCCCGCCGCGCGGTACCATGCCGCGGGAGGCTGTGTGAAGGATCAGTACAGCGGCGACGTCAACGACTATCGCAAGTACGGTATTTTGCGCGCGCTCGCGGAGGCGGGGCTTTCCCTCGGCGTCTGCTGGATGCTCACGCCCGACGACGGACGCACGGACGGCAAGCACACCTCCTACCTCTTCCAGCCCGCGCGCTGGAGGCGGCTTGATCCGGCGCTCTTCGACGCGCTTGCGGGCATCGTCGCCTCGCGCCGGTGCGTGGCCGCGGTGGAGCAAAGCGGCGTGCTCGGTTCCGCGGCGTTCTTCAGCGAGCAGGTGCCCGACCGCGCGCCCGAACGCGAGACGTGGTTTGATAACTCCCTTGCCGCGCTCGCAGGGCGAGATCTGATCTTCTTCGATCCCGACAACGGGCTGGAAGTCGCCTCCGTTCCTTACGGGCGAGTGAACTCGTCCAAGTACCTTTACTGGCGCGAAGTGGCGCGTGCGTGGCAGAACGGCCACTCGCTCCTGATCTATCAGCACTTCCCGCGTCGGGAGCGCAGCGCGTTCATCCGCGCGCTCTCCCAGCGCTTCGGCGAGCACTGCCCCGGCGCGGAGGTCGCGTGCCTGTCCACCTCCTTCGTCGCCTTCTTCGCCGTGGCGCAGGAGCGGCACAAAGACGTGATGCGCGCGGGGCTGAAGCGTGCCTCTCGCTTTGCGCACAAGCCGGACGTGACGGAGCCTCTGCTATGCGGCTGATGCTTGCCTTCGCGCTGGCGTGTCTGCTCTGCCGGAGCGTACAGGCGCAGGGGTGGGTGTGCGCCGAGGGCGGAGGCACTGGCAGCGGCGCATGGGCCGCGGAGATGTACGGCTGGATGGTGGAAAAAGGCGGCGGGGGCCACGTCGTGTTGCTCGGCGCGGTGGAGCTGGATGAACAGCCCGACCCGCGTGAAGCGGCATTCATCCGCGCCGGGGCGAAGTCGGCGCAGAGCCTCGTCATCACAGCCGCGAACGCCGACACGCAGGAAACCTTTGACGCCATCAACGCCGCGTCCATCGTCTTCATCCGCGGCGGGTCGCAGAGCCGCTACGTCGAGTGGTGGAAGGGCACGAAGACCGAAGCCGCCATCCGCGCCGTCTTCGCCCGCGGCGGAGTCGTGGGCGGCACAAGCGCCGGCTGCGCCATCCTCGGCGAAGTCACCTACGACGCCCTCCACGGGTCGCTGCGGCCCGAGGAAGTCATCAAAGACGCCCGCCACCCGGACCTCACGCTCACGCGAGGCTTTCTCGGCCTGGTCCCCGGCGTGCTCTTTGATACGCACTTCGGCGAGCGCGCCCGCCTGCCGCGATTGGCGGTGATGCTCGCCCACTGCCGCGAGGACTTGAAGGTTGAACCCCTCGGCATCGGCCTCGACGCGCGCACGGCGCTGTGCATCGGCCCCGACGGCATCGCGGAGGTCAAAGGCGAAGGCCGCGCCGTGCTGCTGGCGCTCTCACCCGCGACCACTGCCGCGATTGCGAAGGATGCTCCACCGACGATCGAATCCATGCCCGCGCTGACCCTGCCCGCGGGAACAAAGCTCGATCTTCGCCGGCGCGCCGTTTTGAAGGACGCGGGCCCAAAGCCCGCACCGCCCTTCGCTGCCTGCATCGAGCCCGTCAAGCTGAACGGCGGCGACGGTGATAAGGAAGGCGACCGCCGAAAGGCGAAGTGGACCACGCTCTGTGAGCAACCCCGCGTGCTCGCTGCGACGGACGCCTACTCCAGCGCTCAGCGCACCATGCAGCGTGCCGAAAAGGAGCTGCTGCACAAGGGCTCCGCCGTCGTCCTGCTCGCCGCGGCGGGAATCAACCTTCGCGCGGAAGGCTCCGTCATCCACGTCCTGGCTCGCGACGATACGCCCCCCTCCGCGCTGCTTGTGATCGACGGCCTCCGCCCAGGACCTGCACAGCCCGACTGGGTGATCGGCGAGAAAATCGTCCCTCTGCGGCTGCATCTGCTGGCGCCGGGCCGGGGGTTTGACCTGATCTCGGGCACGCCACTGCTCCAATCACGCGGCGAGTGAAAGCAAGACACGCCCTCTCCGAACAACGCTCGGGAGGTGCTCCATGCTGCTCCGCCTTGCCCGTCGCGTTCTGTTCCTCCCCATCTGGGGCTTGTGGAAGCTCTACAACGGCCTGTGGTGGGCCTTCGCCGACGACCCGCCCGCTCCGGACGCCGCCAAGGACGGCGCGGGCGAACCCGTCGCCGTCACGAACCCTGAAACCACCCTTAAGTGGGGCTTCGGCACAACTCTCGCAACCTCCGTCCTCAGCGGCGCGGCGTGCTCCGCGGCGTTCGATGAAGAGATGCTGCGCGAGACCACGGCATGGTCGCTATGGGCGTGGATCACCGCCGTCACCGCGGTGGCAAGCGTGATCGCGGTGAAGAAGATCGCACGCCGCCAGGCGGAGCTGCGCGCCTCGGGCTGGCGCGGGCACGTCCGCGCCACCGCCGCGGGCTTCGCCGACATGGGCCGCTCCGCCTGTCACGCCGCCGCGGCGACCGGGCACGCGGCGATCAACGCGGGCCAGCGTGCCGCCCGCTTCTGCCGCTCCTCCTGCGACGCCGCACGCCGGGTCGGAAGCCGGCTGAAGCCCTCCGGGGGCTGACCGCCGCGTACTGTCCCGCATGGACATGACCCCGCAGCGCTGGGAATACACCAGGAACTACCTGCACGACGTCTTCGGCCGCCCCGATGAGCAGCTCGCGACGCTGATGCAGCGGGCGGTCGCCGCGGGGTTGCCGGATATCGCCGTCTCCGCGGATGTGGGCCGGATGCTGCAGCTGCTCGCGATGATGGCCTGCCGCGGACAGGGAGCGCGCGGGGCGATCATCGAGGTTGGCACGCTCGCGGGCTACTCGGGCATCTGGCTCGCCCGCGGCCTTCCTCCCCACGGCAAGCTCACCACCATCGAGCTGGACCCCAAGCACGCCGCCTTCGCGCAGAGCGAGTTCCAGCGCGCGGGCGTCGGCGGCCAGGTCAGCATCATCACCGGCGCCGCGCTCGACGTGCTGCCGCGACTCGCGCGGGAGATGGGCGCCGCGTCCATCGACCTTGCCTTTATTGATGCCGTCAAAACGGAGTATCTGCGCTACTTCGAAGTCCTCAAGCCGATGATCCGCCCCGGCGGGCTTCTGGTGGCGGACAACACGCTCGGCAGCGGCAACTGGTGGATCGACTGCGAGAGCGACCCCACCCGCACCGCGGTGGACGCCTTCAACCGCGCCGTCGCAACCGATCCCGACTTCGTGGCTTCGTGCGTGCCGATCCGCGAAGGCGTGGTGATCGCTCGCCGCGTGTAAGCGGTGCGCCGTCCGACGAAGGGGACCTCCATGTGGATGCTGTGGATCGTGCTCTGGATCATCGGCCTGGTCGTGCTTGCCGTGCTGGTGCTTTACATCCTGGGCAAGCGACTGCCCGAGGAGCACGTCGCGAGCGCTTCCGTCGTTCTCAGCCGGCCGCGTCAGGCGGTGTGGGACGTGATCTCCGACATCGCCGGGCACAGGAAGTGGGTAAAGGGGCTCGACGACATCGAGCGTCTGCCCGACCGCGACGGCTGCGAGATCTGGCGGCAGCGCATGGGCCGCAACAGCTTCGTGCTCGTCTTCAGGGAGAAGCAAGCACCGGAGCGCATGGTGGGCACCATCGACGACGACAATCAGTTCTTCAGCGGACGATGGGAGTATCTTCTGACCGAAGAACCCCGCGGCACGCGCGTCAAGCTCACGGAATACGGGCGCGTGCGCCTCGCCATCCCCCGCGCGATGATGGAATACATGATGGGCAAGGACACCTACCTGAAGAAGCACCTGCGCGACCTTGCCGCACACTTCGGCGAGCCGGACGCGAAGATCGAGAGCGGGCGATAACTCACGGCGCGCTCGGGCCGGGTCTGCCTTCGCCTTCTTCCGCCGGCTTCACCTCTGCATCCTTCGCCACTGGCACGGGCGGCTGCCACTTCGCGGGCGGCAATCGCTCTCCCGCGGTGATCGCGAGAATCGCCATCGCCGTCCCGTACGCCGCGCTGCGCTCAAAGACGCGGTCGTTCCACGAGCCATCCCCGCGGCGCACGGAGAAGAGCAGCTCGTCGATGCGCCGTCGGTACTCGGCCCGCTCCGCGCGCGGCAGCATCTCCGCGCCTTGAGCCGCGTAATAGTGCGCGAACATGAAGTAGTACGGCGCCACGGCGTACGGCCCTGCGTGCGTGCCCGGCATGGCGCGGCGCCTGTCCAGCCATTCCCAGTGCGTGATGAACGCATCGCACGCCCCGCGCACGGAAGAGAGCGAGCCGCGACCGGCCAGCAGCAGCGTCGCCTCCGTGGCGCACATCCGCCCCGTCGCGCCGGGCACGCCGTCGCTGCGCTGCTGCTGACGCCCCGCCACGCCCGAGTACGCCACCGCTCCGCTCGCGAACTTCGACTTCTCCAGAAAGTCCAGGCCGCGCCGCACGACATCCGCGTCCACCTCGTACCCCGCCGCGGCGGCCTCGAACAGCGCCTGCAACGCGCGGCTGGTCATGAACGACGACGGCGCTCCCGGTGTTTCCCGTCCCGGCGGACGCGCGTAGTTCCACCCCCCCACCCGCGGCGTCTCGAGCTTGTGCACCGCGTCGAGATAAAACGCCATCGCTCGCTCCCCCTCTTCCGCGAGCTTTTCGGGAATCAGCTTCTGCCGCTTCAGGCGCGCGAGCGTCGCCACCGCCTCGATGTGTCCCCAGCTGCGCACGTCGTACCCGCCCTCGTACGAATCGATGGACAGGTCCCTCTCGTTTCGGCTTTCGCAGATGAAGCGCAGCGCCTTCTCCACCGCGCGCTGCCGCTCCGGGTCGTCGGCGTATCCCGGCGCCTCGGCCAGCGCGAGCGCGCAGATCGCCGTGCCCCCGACCCGATAGCCCCAGGGAATCTGCCCGCGCACGCGGTACACGCCCTCATAGGGCCACTCCGCGCCGCCCTTGCCCTGCTGCAATCGCAGAATAGCCGCGATGCCCTCCTTCACCGCTTCGGCGCGCAGAGCATCGGTGACTTGCACGGGCGTGGGCTCGGGCCTGGGCGGCTGTGCCGCCGCGGGTAGAGCAAGAACCGCTGCCAGCAGGATGGCGACGCGCATGCCACACACTACCAGAGCATGCGCGCCGGCGGGAGCTGATGTGCCTGCTTCTCAGCGGCGGACGATCGTGCTGCGGTGGCGCTCGCCCGCGGCCTTGAGCACTTCCATCGCGCTGGCGCCGTCGGTGGGCGTGCTCAGCGTGAAGAGCAGCTTGGTCGTGCCGATCATGATCTCGTCGCCGTCGTTCAGGAACGTCTCACCCGTCACCGGGCGGCCGTTGATGGTCGTGCCGTTGCTGCTCTTCATGTCCGTCAGCACGTACCCCTGCCGATCCGCGTCGAAACGCACCTGCGCGTGCCGACGGGACGCGAGCTGGTCTTCCACCTGAAGGGAGATCGAGGGGTCGCGCCCGAGCACGGCAGTGCTCGTGCCCAACGGAAGAAACAGGCCCTTCTGCTTGCCGTCGATGATGATGATGGCCGCCATCGGGAACCCCCTATGGAAGTGGTTTCCATCGTAGCAGAACGCGGGCCGGAATCTACGGCCATCAGCAGACTTACAGCCGTTCGAACCCCGGCAGCGGCCCCACCAGAGGCAGGCAATATTCCACAAACTCGCGGCTGACGTTGTTATGACCGTTGAAGAACGCCGGGGGCATCCGCCGCGTCTTCGCCGCCACGTCGCTCAGCTCCACCCTCCGATAAGTCGAAAGATAGGGCTGGCCGTTGTCCTTCCCCAGCCACAGCTCGTTGCCGCTCCCCTGCCGCACGATCGCCACGCTGCCGTCCTGGTGCCCCGCCATCGCGAGCTGTGCGGCGTACTGCCCGCACCGACGAGCCTCGCGCTGGTCGATCGGGCTGGGGTCCGGCCAGCAACGCTGCACGTAACCAAAGGTGTCGGCCCGGACCCGCGGCGGCTTGCCCCCCGCGGGCGTCAGCCGGTCCTTCAGAAAGTCCGCGAGCGCGTCGCCCAGCGCCCCGCTGCCGGAAAGCTGCACGTTGCCGTGGGCGTCCATCTGCCCGCCCCGGATGAGCTGCGCCCCGATCGAGCTGCCCATCTTGTCGGTGATGCCCTCGCTGACGACGAGGTGGCACCGCCCCTTCTTCGAATACACCGCCTCCACGTCGGCCAGGAACTGCTCGAGGTCGAAGGGAACTTCGGGGCAGTAAATAAGCTGCGGTCCGTCGGTCGATTCCTCCGGCTCGATGGGGTTGAGGTCCCGGTCGTGGCGGCGGGCAAGAGCGCTCGCGGCGGTCAGGAACCCCGCGTGCCGCCCCATCACCACGTTGATCTTGATCCCCGGCAGGGAGATGTTGTCCAGGAAGTCCGCCATGCACGCCATGGCGACGAACCTTGCCGCGGAGGGAAAGCCGGGCGTGTGATCGTTCTCCATGAGGTCGTTGTCCACGGTCTTGGGGACGTGGAAGCAGCGCATGTCGTAGCCCGAGGCGACGGCCATCTCGCGCACGATGCGGCAGGTGTCGCTGCTGTCGTTGCCGCCGATGTAGAAGAAGTAGCGGATGTCGTGCTTTTTGCACGCCTCAAGCACGCGCTCGCAGTACGCCGCGTCGGGCTTGTCGCGCGTCGATCCCAGCGCCGCCGAGGGCGTCGCCGCGAGCCGGTCGAGGCGGTCCTGGTGCATGTCCGTCAGGTCGATCAGATCGCCTCTGGTCAGCCCCTTCACGCCGTGACGCATGCCCAGGACGCGCGGCACCACCCCCGCAGCGTGCAGCCCCGACCGCAGCCCCTCCACCACTCCCACCAGCGACTGGTTGATGACGGCCGTGGGCCCGCCGGACTGCCCGATGATTGCGTTGCCGCGGATGAGATCGGAGCGTGGCATAGATCAAGAGTACATCATCGGTCCGATGACCATGTTTTCATGCGTTCACAGGAAGCGCGAGCGCAGCTCCGGGGTGGGCATCATGCACGCCTCGCGCTTGCCGAACCAGCGGTAGCGGTTACGGGCGATCCAGTCATAGAGCCAGTCCCGCACCCCTGCGGGCAGAACGATCAGCCCCGACAGCAGCGGCCAGGGCTGGCGCAGCAGGCGCGCGATCCGCAGCACCGCCTCGGAGCGCGTGTACACCCGCCCGTTCTCGACCAGCACCACGCTGTCCCTCGGCGGCGTGCGTCCGCCCAGGAGTCTGTCCGCCTGTTCTGATTGCAGCGGGGCGAACCGCAGCACGCCCCGCGGGTCGTTGCGGATGATGAAAACCACGGACCCGTTGCACAGGTTGCACACGCCGTCGAAGAGGACGACCGGGTGGTCCACGCCCAATTGTGGCCGCCTACCGGCGCGCCGGCTTTTGCACCGCGATGCGCAGGTTCTTCAGCGTTGCTCTGCAATGCGACCGCAGCACCGCCAGCCCTCCCCCCCGCTGCCATTGGTCCATCTCGAAGCACGCCGCGGCATCGGTGCAGGCCACGTGCAGCACCCCGCCGGGTGTCAGCTTCACGGGTCGGCACAGCTCCGCCAGACCTTCGGGCAGCAGTTGCCCCCACACCTCGTCCAGCCCCCCCAGCGCCCCCGCCCGACGCACCACCTGCTTGCGCAGGGCCTCCACTTCCGCGACGATGGAGAGATCCCGCTCCGGTGGGTTGCGGTACTTGCGCAGGGCGCGGAGCTGTTCTTCGGGGCTGAGGCGTCGCACGAACGCATGCTACCGCGGCGGACAAAGCCGCCTGCTACATTTGACGCAATGTCCGCAGCCGCCGCACACACCCCCACTACTGCGATTCACATCGACCGGATCACCAAGTCCTTCCCCGGCATCGGCGGCGGCATCACCACCGCCGTGGACAACGTCTCCCTCCGCATCGAGGCAGGGGAGCTGTTCTTCCTGCTGGGCCCCAGCGGCTGCGGCAAGACCACCCTGCTGCGGATGATCGCCGGGTTCATCGAGCCGACCTCCGGCAAGCTGCTGTTCATCGAGGGCGGGCAGGAGCGTGATGTCACCTACCTCCCACCCAACAAGCGCAACACCGGCATGGTCTTCCAGAGCTACGCCCTCTGGCCCCACATGACCGTCGCCGAGAACGTCGCCTTCGGACTGGATGTCCGCAAAGTCCGGGGCGAGGAGCGCAACCGGCGGGTGATGGAGGCCCTCGCCGCAGTCCGGATGCAAGACTATGCCCAACGAAAGCCTAACCAGCTTTCGGGTGGCCAGCAGCAGCGCGTTGCCCTGGCGAGGGCATTGGTTATCAGACCTTCCGTGCTTCTGCTGGACGAGCCGCTTTCGAATCTGGATGCGAAGCTCCGAATCGAGCTGCGCTCCGAGATTCGTCGGATCTGCAAGGAGGCCGGCACCACCACCATCTACGTCACCCACGACCAGAAGGAAGCCCTGAGCATGGCGGACCGGGTGGCGATCATGAAGAACGGGGTGGTCCAGCAGATGGGCACGCCCGAGGCTCTGTACCGGCGGCCCGCCTCCCGTTTCGTCGCCGAGTTCCTCGGGGAAACCAACCTCATCGAGGCCAGGGTCACGAAGGTCGCGGAGAGCGGGGTATCGCTCGAGACGGCGGCGGGTCCGCTCATCGCCCGCTCCCCCCTGCCGCGGGAGGCCAACGGCAGGGTGCTCGCCTCCATCCGTCCCGAGGCGCTCAGCCCGGCTTCCGAGCCCGGCCCCAACACCCTTCCGGCCCGCATCCTGGAGACGGTCTATCTCGGCGAGGTCGCCCAGCACGATGTGGAGCTGCCCGGCGGGATCACGCTCAAGATGGCCGTGCTCAACCCCGGATCGGACCGTTCCGGCCTGACCCACGTTCGCGTGGCCCCCGAAGATGTCGTGATGGTGCCGGCCTAAGCGGCGTTCGCCGCGGCCGGTGTTCCACGTGGAACACGCACGCAGAACTTCGCCCCCGGCCCGCCGGGCCGGTCCAGCCACACTTTGCCCCCGGCGTGACGGGCCAGGCGGTCGCAGATGGAGAGGCCCAGGCCGGTGCCGTAGCCGCTCTTCGCCGCGAAGGGCCGGAAGAGCAGGGGGATCATTTCGTGCGGAACGCCGGGGCCGTCGTCCTCGACCTCAAGGAGGATGTCGTTGCCTGCCTCCCGCACCCGGATTTCGGCGTGCCCTTGCTGTCCCATCGCTTTGATGGCGTTGAGGAGGAGGTTCAGGACGATCTGCTGGAGAGCCGTGGCGCTGATCGCCGCGGTGATGTGCGGTTCGCACTGCACGCGGATGGAGACACCCTTGCGTGTTCCACGTGGAACACAGGCCACGGCGTCTTCCACGGCCTGCCTGACCTTGCAGAACCGGGGCTCAGAGTCCGCATCCCCGCGGGCGAGCTGGAGGATGGCCCCCGCTGTCGCCGCGGCCTGCTGGCCTCCCTGCACGGCACGCTCCAGGGCCTTGGCGACCAGCTCCTCGTCGTCCGGGCTGGCCTGGGCGAGCTGGGCGTAGTTGATGATGGGCGTCATGAGGTTGCTCACCTCGTGCGCCACCATCGCCCCAAGGGTGCCGATCGTCGCCAGCTGCTCGGCCCGCCGCAGCTCCTGCCGCAGCAGGGTGACTTCACGCTGCAACTCCTCGAGCTGCCGGAGCAGGTCGGGGCATGCCGTGAGAGATTGACCTGTGGCGGGCTGGGGCATGGTGTGCTTGCTTTATCGGCACGCCAAGGCCCCGGCTTCGGCTTAGGTCAGAGACTCACTTTGCCAGCGGATTCCGCTGTCGATAGGACGGGTCAGCCATTGACGCACGGCGTCTGGCCGGATGTCCCGCTCCCCGATGGTGCGCAGGTCGGCCCACTCGAAGGCGATCTGGTCTTCCTGGCTCTCGACCTCGTCGGTCGAAAGTTCCACGTGGAACACCAGGTTCAGCTCGTGCCGGACTCGGCGCCCCTGCCGGAAGATGTGCTCGTGGACGAAGGCGAGGTCGCCGACATTGATGTCGATTCCGGCCTCTTCCTGCATCTCCCGGGCCAGGGCCGCTGCCGCGGTCTCTCCGAACTCCACGTGCCCGCCGGGCAGGTAGAAGTATCCGTGCTTCAGGTTCTTGCACAGCAGCACGCGGCCGTCGCTGATAGCGAGCGCGCGGCTGATGACCTCGATTTCGAGTCCTTCCTGCATGACTTCCTTCCTGCTGCGTGCATCACGCCGCGGCGCTTGTTACCATCTGCGCGCCGCAACGACAACTGAAAGGAGATCCGCATGGACGCGACAAAGAAGCCCGCGCAGGCGGTGGAAGCCAAGACGCCCGCACGCCGACTGGGGCGCGGCCTGAGCAGCCTCATGGCACTGGGCACGCCTGTCGCCGTGACTCCGACGCAAGTCCCTGCCCCCCAAGCGGTTAGCAGATCGGACAACAAGTTATCGGACTTTCAATCGATCCCGGTGGCGGAGATTTCGCCCAGCCGGTATCAGCCCCGCAAGACGATGGAGCCGGAGGCGATCGCCCGTCTGGCCGAGTCGATCAAGCGGTCTGGGGTGATGCAGCCGGTGATCGTGCGGCCGGTGGCGGGGGGGAAGTACGAGCTGGTGGCGGGAGAGCGTCGCTGGCGTGCGGCACAGGCGGCGGGGCTGATGGCGGTGCCCGCGCTGGTGCGGCCGATGTCGGACGAGCAAGCCGCGGAGTGGGGGCTGGTCGAGAACGTCCAGCGTGAGGACCTCAATCCGATGGAGCGGGCGTGGGCGCTGAAGTCGTTGGGCGAGAAGTTTAATCTGCAGCAGAGCGAGCTTGCGGAGCGCGTGGGGCTGGAGCGCTCGACTGTGGCGAACCTCATCCGCCTGTGCGAGCTTGAGCCCGAGATCGCGGAGATGATCGTGAAGGGCCAGCTTTCGGCGGGGCACGGCAAGGCGCTGCTCGCCGCGGCTCCGGGGCCGGGTCGCGTCAACCTCGCGAAGGAGGCGGTGACCTTCAACTACTCGGTCCGCAAGCTGGAGAGCCTCGCCGCGGCGAGGGGCGAGAACAAGCCCAAGGGCCGGCCGGGTCCGATGGATGAGCTGGGCGCCCGCCTGGCGAGCCAGCGGGACCTGGAGCGTCAGATCGGGCAGCAGCTCGGCACGAAGGTGCAGATCAGCACAGACCGCAGCGGCAAGCGCGGCAGGCTCATCATCGAGTTTTATGGGCTCGACCACTTCGACGGCCTGCTGTCGCGCCTGAACATCCGCACGACGTGAGCGGACGCGGCACACCCGCGCCAGACGTCACAACCCGGTCACACTCCCATCCACGGCCCGGCCCTCCGGAGGTTCGCTGGCAGCGGGCCGCCTTCAACCGGAACCTTAAGCGTGTGTTTCAGGACGGCGCTGCGGACGCGCCGCGACGGAGGGCTACTGATGCGCTTCAAACCCTGCCCTTGGTCCGTGCTCGGCGGGCTGCTGATCGCGTTCTCGATGGCGGTGGTGATTTTCGCCCAGGCGGGCAACCTCCAGCCGCTCATCAACTCATGGGCCGTGGCAAGCAAAGCTCCCCAGAAGCCCACCGTCAGCCTGAGCGAGCTGAAGTCCGTCGTCGCGCGTCTGGAAGAGCTGGAGCGGAAGCGCGCGGCCACGCCCCCGACGCCCGCGCCGGTGATTTCGCCCGACTATCACAAGGTCACGCAGGTCCTGGCGCGTCTGGAGGCGATGGAGCAGCGGCGGCTCGCGGCGATGAATGCACAGCAGAAGCAGCAGCCCTCGACGGGCGCGCCGCAGAAGGCGCAGCAAACGGGCGCAACCAAGACGGCGGCCAAGCCCCGCACGACGGCTGCGACTCAACAGCAGCGGGGCGCGTACGTGAAGGCGACAACGACAGCGCCGATCTCCTTCGGCTCGGCGCCCACGGCGCCGCTGGTGACACTGGGCACGACGGTGCAGCCGACGCGGGGGCCTTCCCAATGAACAAGGCCCGGTTGCCCGGGCCTGAAGGTCTGGCGTTGTCCATGTGAATCAGTGAGCCGTCGCGGCGGGCGTCAGCCGGCTGGGACGGTCGAAGAGCGTGAGACGCTGCCAGTCGTTCCAGAGCATGCGGTTGTTCTGGTCGATGGTCAGGCCGCGGGCGTTGTAGTAGTCAACGGGGCGCTGGTGGAGGGTCAGCATCTCGGGCGAGTGGTCGCCGTCAACGGTGCTGCAGCCGACCAGGCCCGCGGCGAGGGTCAGCAGGGAGAGGGACAGGACAGAACGTGCGGTGCGGCTGCGCATCTGGAACTCCTGTGTGGGGGTGAGTTTGTAACTCAAACTCGGCTGCCCGTCAAACCCCGTCTGCCGGTTGAGGGGCCCCTTGGGCGGCATCTCTCGCGGGCGCAGGCAGATACGGCACGCCGGCCCGGTCGGTTTCCGGGCCTTTCTGGACCTGGCGCAAGTCCCTGTCGTTCCTGGTGCTGGGCTGTCACTCCGGCAGGAGGGAGGTGGGGTGGCCGCAACCGGGCGGGGCTGTGGGGGCCATTCAGGCTGGCGCGCCCCTTGCATTAAGCACTGGGGACCAGAAACCAGGCAAGGAGCCCCATATGCGACCGGACAGGATGACGACGACAGCCCAGCAGGTACTTGCGGACGCGCAGGCCCTTGCCGGCACCAGGTCCAACCCGGAGGTCACGCCGCTGCACGTGCTCGCGGCGATGCTGACGGACCGGAACGGGCCGGGGTGGTCGCTGGTCGCGAAGGTGGGTGCGGACCCGGCGCGGGTGGCGCAGCTCGCGGAGGCGGAGATCGGCCGGCTGCCGACGACCAGCTCCGGCGCGGGGAGCGCGGGGCGGTCGATCATGGATCTGCTGACGAAGGCGGACGCCGAGGCGCGGCGGATGAACGACGCCTACATCAGCTCGGAGCACCTGCTGCTCGCCGCGGCGGACGTGGGGGGGACGGCGAAGGACGTGCTCTCGGCGGTGGGGGTGACGAAGGCGCGGATCGAGGAAGCGATCAAGGCGATCCGCACGGCGTCGGGCGTGTCGAACATCAGCGACCAGAACGCGGAGCAGCACTTCGAGAGCCTGAAGAAGTACGCGATTGATCTCACCGAGCGTGCGCAGCAGGGCAAGCTCGACCCGGTGATCGGCCGCGACGAGGAGATCCGCAGGTGCATGCAGGTGCTGAGCCGGCGGACGAAGAACAACCCGGTGCTGATCGGCGAGGCGGGCGTGGGCAAGACGGCCATCGCCGAGGGGCTGGCGCAGCGCATCGTGAACGGCGACTGCCCGGAGGGGATGCGCAACAAGCGCATCATGGCGCTGGACGTGGGCGCGCTGCTGGCGGGCGCGAAGTACCGCGGCGAGTTCGAGGAGCGCCTCAAGGCCGTGCTGCGCGAGGTGATGAACAGCAAGGGGGAGATCATCCTGTTCATCGACGAGCTGCACACGATCATCGGCGCGGGCGCGGCGGAGGGGGCGGTGAGCGCGGGCAATCTGCTCAAGCCGGCGCTGGCGCGCGGCGAGCTGCGCTGCATCGGCGCGACCACGCTCGACGAGTACCGCAAGCACATCGAGAAGGACCCGGCCTTCGAGCGGCGCTTCCAGCCCATCTACGTCGATCAGCCGACGGTGGAGCAGACCGTGGCGATTCTGCGCGGGCTCAAGCCGCGGTATGAGGCGCACCACGGGGTGCGCATCCTCGACGGGGCGATTCTCGCTGCGGCGCAGCTCAGCCATCGGTACATCGCCGACCGCTTCCTGCCGGACAAGGCGATCGACCTGATCGACGAAGCCGCGGCGCGTCTGCGCATCGAGAACGACAGCATGCCGAGCGAGCTGGACGAGCTTCGCCGGCGGATCATGCAGCTCGAGATCGAGCGTGAGGCGCTGCGGATCGAGGCGGAGGGAAGCAGCGGGCGCGAGGGCGTCACCAAGGCGGGGACGCAGCGCGAGCTCGAGCGTGTGGAGAAGGAGCTGAGCGAGCTGCAGGAGCAGAACCGCGCCCTGACCGCGCGCTGGGAGCAGGAGAAGCAGGGCCTCGACGCCGTGAAGGGCATCAAGGAGGAGATGGAGCGCAAGCAGGTGGAGCTGGAGCAGGCGCAGCGCCGCGGCGACCTGGAGCGCGCGGCACGCATCCGCTACGGAGAGCTGCGCGACCTGCAGCTCAAGCTGGAGCAGGCGGAAAAAGCGCTCGAGGAGCAGAAGAACCGCGGCGAGGCGCTCGTGAAGGAGGAGGTGGACGCGGAGTCCATCGCCGAGGTCGTGGCGCGGTGGACGGGCATCCCCGTGGCGCGGCTCGTCGAGGGCGAGCGCGAGAAGCTCACGCGGATGGAGGAGCAGCTCGGGAAGCGCGTCGTGGGTCAGGAGCACGCGCTGAAGGCGGTGTCCGACGCGGTGCGTCGCTCGCGCGCGGGGCTGAGCGATCCGAACAAGCCGATCGGCAGCTTCCTGTTCCTGGGGCCGACGGGCGTGGGCAAGACGGAGACGTGCCGCGCTTTGGCGGAGTTCCTCTTCGACACCGAGGAGGCGATGGTGCGCATCGACATGAGCGAGTACGGCGAGAAGCACGCCGTGGCCCGCCTGGTCGGCGCGCCTCCGGGCTATGTGGGGTATGAAGAGGGCGGGCAGCTGACCGAGGCGGTGCGGCGCCGGCCCTACTGCGTGGTGCTGCTGGACGAGATCGAGAAGGCGCACCCGGACGTGTTCAACATTCTGCTCCAGGTGCTGGACGACGGCCGGCTGACGGACGGCCAGGGCCGCACCGTGGACTTCAAGAACACGATCGTGGTGATGACGAGCAACTACGGCTCGCAGCAGATTCAGGAGCTGACGAGCCAGGGCGCGGAGGACTGGGAGATTGAGGCGGCGATCCGTGAGCTGCTGAAGCGCGGCCCTGCGGGGATGATGGCGGAGGAGTTCGGCAAAGCCGCGGGACTGCCGACGAAGGTGACGGACGTGATGAGCCGCGCGGCGATGTCGATGACCGGCGGCCTGATGCGGCCCGAGCTGCTCAACCGCATCGACGAGGTGGTGATCTTCCACCAGCTGCGCAAGGAGGATCTGTCGCACATCGTGGAGATCCAGCTCGCGCGTCTGCGCCGCCGCCTGGCGGAGCGCGACATGACGCTGGAGCTGACGGACGCGGCGAAGGCGGAGCTTGCCACGGAGGGCTGGGACCCGGCGTTCGGGGCGCGTCCGCTCAAGAGGACGATCCAGCAGCGCGTGGAAAACCCGCTGGCGTCACGCATCCTCGCGGGCGAGTTCGGGCCCGGGGACACCATCCGCGTGGACTTCCAGGGGCAGGTGTTCGTGTTCCAGAAGGCGTAGCCGTTATTCTGGAGGGCTTGATCAGCGAACACGCGACAAGGAACTGGTGCTCACCAAGTTCCCGGCCAAGCCTGCTCCGTCTGCTGGAGCGCTCGATCTCCGTCCCACCGTCACAGTCCAACGCGCGGCGGAGCTGATCGACGTGTCCGCTCCAAGCGCGAGCGTACTCGTCTCAGACCTGGTCAAGCCCGGCGTCCCGGTGGAAACCACCGGGCGACAGCGCGACCGTGTCTTCAGATACCGGGACTATGACGAGGCGCTGGGCGGCTCATCGCTTCCCTTCTCAGCACGCACCTCCCGCCAGGACGCGGAAGAAGGCCTCGATGTCGGCGTCGGTGCCGACGTCGCCGTCGCCGTCGAAGTCGGCGCTGCCGCAGGTGGGGCAGCATGCGCCGGCAAGGCAGGCGAAGAAGGCCTCGATGTCGGCGTCGGTGCCGACGTCGCCGTCGCCGTCGAAGTCGGTGGAGTTGACGGTCAGTGACGCGGTGCTGCTGGCCGTTTCGCCGCAGGCGTTGGTCACGAGGCAGTGGTAGCCGTCGCCGGCGTCGTCGGCGATGACGTTGCTGATGGTGAGGGTGGGGGTGTTGACGCCGCTGTAGCGCGGGCCGGAGAGGAGCGCCGTGCCGCGACGCCACTGGTAGGAGAGCGGGGCGGTTCCCGTCGCGGCGACGGTGAAGACGGCCTGGCCGCCCGCGCAGGCGATGGCGTCGGCGGGCTGCTGGGTCACGGTCGGGCAGACCGCCTCGCACTCATCGGGCACGCCGTTGCCGTTGACGTCGGCGGAGCGACCGCTGGCGATGTCGTCGGCGTCGGCGATGAAGTTGTTGTTGCAGTCCGCGACGGAGGAGTTGCACTCGAAGGAGGTCACGGAGAAGTCGTCGAGCGCGGCTTCGACGACGGAGCCGGAGCCGGTGTCCTGCGCGATGAAGCGCATGCGCATCTGGCTCGTGGGCGTCAGGATGGTGCTGACGGCGAACTGGTGGTAGTTCCAGCCGGGGCCGGTGCCCGTCGGGCCGACGGTCTCGGCACGCACCCAGGTGGCGCCGCCGTTGTTGGAGATGTCCACGAGGAAGGTGTCGGCGTTGGGCGCGGCACCGGTGCTGTTGGTGTACCAGCGCCAGTAGCTCACGACGGGGTTCGCGAGCCCCGACACGTCGAAGACGGGGGAGAGGAGGGTGGTGAAGCCGTTATCCACGTCCTGCGCGCCCTGGGTGGCGCCGGGGGGATCGTTGCCGGTGAACCAGCAGTTCACGCCGGGGTCGGGGGTGTGGTCGTCCTCGGGCTGGGCCTCGTTGCCGTTGGGGTTGCCGAGAACCCACTGGCCGCTGGTGGCCGTGTCGCCCGGCTGGCCGCCGACCCAGCCCGCCGGGCCGGACTCGAAGGTTTCATCGACCGCCACCACCGTGACGCCGACGCTCGCGGCGTAGGGCGCGGCGGGGCCGCCCGTGGGGCTGGTGACCACGCCGCTCACGGTGCCTTCCGCGACGAAGTAGAACTCGGGGTTCGCGGCGCAGGTGGGGGCGGGGAGGGTCGCGGTGTAGTTGTTGCCGCTGACGTGCGTCAGCTCGACGGGCATGAACGCGCCGCCGTCGTAGCGCACCCACGCGCGGGCCGAGCCGGGGACCAGCTCCTGGGCGACGGCAGTGATCGTGACGGGAACGCTGGAAGCAACGCCCGGCGGCAGCGACGTGGGCACGCCGTTGGGCAGGGCGATGATCACACGCGGCAGCGCTTCCATCGTCGGCGTCACAGCGATGGAGAAGGGCTGCGGGCCCTGGGGCACGTTGAACCCGGTGACGCGGATGCGCCAGGTTCCCGGCGCGGGGCTGGAGACGAGCACCTGCTCGATGTTGTCGCGCCGGTTGGGGCCGGTGCGGACGGCGGCCGCGCCGGGGTTGGTGGGGTTGAGCGTCCAGGGGTAGTGGATGTTGTTGGAGGGGTCGATGGCGACGATGTCGAGGTCGTTGACCAGCGCCACGGCGGCGAGGGGAGCCGCGGGGGCGTCGTCCCACGCGAGCGTGGCGCGCAGCTCGGGGGAGCCGGCGGGCACGTTCACGGTGTACTCGATGAACTCACCCTGCGAGATCTCTTCGCTCTCGCGGAAGCTGCCGGCGCGCATGAAGTTGATGGCGTCCACGACGCGGACGGAGCCGTAGCCGAACTGGTAGTCGGGGCCGGGGTTGCCCAGGTCCACGGCGGTGTGCGCGAAGAGGATCTTGAGCGTGGAGTTGCGCGGATCGGGCTGGCCGGTGAACTGGACGCGGTAGTCCTGCAGCAGCAGCGCGGCCAGGCCGGTGAAGGTGGGCGCGGCCATCGACGTGCCGCACGCGACGGAGTAGGCGGAGTTGCTCTGCGAGCTGGTGGAGGTGACGCCGCCGTCGCCGCCGGACTGGCAGCCGGGGGCGGCGATGTCGGGCTTGAGGCGGCCGTCGTCGGTGGGGCCCCAGCTCGAGAAGCTGGTCATGGTGTCGTTGTTGGCGTTGAGCGCGCCGACGGCGATGTGGTTCTTGGCGGTGCCGGGGGGCGCGACGCTGTAGTAGTCGCCGTAGCCCTCGACGTCGCAGCGGCTGCCCTGGCGTTCATTGCCCGCCGCCCAGACGACGCGGAAGGGCGCGCCGAGCGAGCCGCGGACGATGTTGTCGATAAGCGCGTCGGTGACGCTGTAATCGCCCTGGATGGAGCAGGGGAAGTTGTTGGTCTCGGTGTTGGTGCCGATGGAGTTGTTGGCGATGTGGACGCCGTGGACGTTGATGGCCTGGTTGTAGTCGGACTCGATGTCGCCGGGGTTGCTGTAGAGGAAGGTGCCGGAGCCGCTGTACTCGAAGCCGTAGGACTGGATGGTGACGCCGGGGGCCATGCCGCGTTGAGCGCCGCCGGACGCCGCGCCGCTGCCGCCGATGGTGCCGGAGACGTGGGTGGCGTGGTTGGCCAGGCCGGAGCTGTCGCGGACGGTGAGGCGACCGCCGAAGTCCTGGTGGGTGGCGCGTGCGGTGCCGCCGTCGTAGACGAGCACATTCACGCCCGCGCCGGTGAGGTTGTAGGGCGCGGACTGTGCGGTGTTGGCCTGCGTGATGACGCGGTTCTCGGCGTTGAGGGTGCTGAAGCGCGGGAGGGCGGGCTCGATCCAGAGCACGTCCTCTTCCGCGGCGAGCAGCGCGACGGCATCAACGGAGAGCTCGATCACCGCGCCGTTGATGGTTTCGAGCACGTCGCGCACGACCACGCCGTGCTTCGCGAGGGCGGCGTCCAGGCGCTTGGCGTCGGCGTCTGGGTGAAAGAGGATGTACGCGCCGAAGATCGTCGAACCCTTGGCGTCGCTGCCCACAACGGCGTGCTCGGGGGCCTGTCCGTTCTGGATGAGCGGGTGGAGCTTCCATACGGGCTGCAGCGCCTCGGCCCCGTTGAGGCCGGCGATCTTCGCAAGGCCTGCGGCGTCGAGGTCCGCGTCGGAGATCGCGGCGATGTAGGCGTAGCCGCCCAGGTAGGTCTGGAGCCGCACGCCCGCCGCGGCGAGCCGGGAGCGCGTCCCGGCCTCCACCGGCCCGGTGAAGCGGACCACCGCGTGCTCGGCCGTCCGGCTGAGATTCCGCAGCACCGCCGCGGCGTCGGCGGGGGTGCGGTCGGTGAACATGACCGTGCCCGAGCGAAGCTCGAGCGGCTGGACGGCGGCGACAGCGGCGCCGCAGGAGAGCAGGAGGGCGGCGATCGCGAAGCGAGCGGACTTGGAACTCATGAAGTGACCCCTTTCTTACCCCCACGCGGCAGCATACGGAGACGCGACGATTCCGCAATAGGTTCACGGTTTATCGGCCCCCTTGTGGAGCGACGTGAGCACTACGCTTGCCCATGGCGACGGTCTTTCTCAACGGGCGCTTCACCACCACCGACGAGGCCAGGGTCTCGGCCTTTGACGCGGGCTTCCAGCACGGCGTGGGGCTGTTCGAGACGATGCTGGCCGTGCGAACCAAGGACGGCTTCCGCACCATCCACGCGCGGGAGCATCTGGAGCGGCTCGCGGCGTCGGCCCTGCGCCTGGGGCTTTCCGAGTCTCTGCGCGTCTCTGCGCTGGAGGAAGCGGTGCGGCGCACCGCGGAGAAGGCGGGGGAGGAAATGCCCGACCAGCACCGCCTGCGCCTGCGGCTGACCCTTACTGGCGGCGACCTGAACATGCTCGCGCGCACCGGGAGTTCCTCTGGGGAGGGGGTCACGCCCACGCTGCTGATCGTCGCGCAACCTGCGACGGAGTATCCGGAGGAGATGTTCGAGCGCGGGAGCACGGCGGTTGTGGCGGACCTGCGCGTGAACCCGCTGGACCCGTTCCAGGGGCACAAGACGTTGAACTACTGGCCTCGGCTGAGGGAGCTGCAGATCGCCGCGGGAAAGCGCGTGGGCGAGGCGCTGGTGTTCATGGTGACGAACCACCTCGCGGGGGGGTGCGTGAGCAACGCCTTCATCGTGAAGGACGATGTGGTGTACACGCCGATCGCGCGGGGCGAGGAGGAAGAGGTCGCGGGCGGATCGCTGGAGGATGAGGAGGGGCGGTCGGGCGGCGTGCGCGGCGGTGCGGTGCTGCCGAGCCCGGTGCTGCCGGGGATCGTGCGGCGCTGGGTGCTGGACTGGTGCGACGCCGAGGACGTCGAGGTGCGGCGGCGGATGCTGACGATCGACGACGTGCTCAAAGCGGACGAAGTGTTCCTCACGAACAGCAGCTGGGGCGTGCTGCCGATCGTGCGCGTGGAGCAGCACGAGGTCGGCGATGGAAAAGTGGGAGAACTTTCCCGGCGTCTGGTGGATGCCTGGGCGGACCTGACGCGGTAAGGTTGGGCATCGGCGCGGCCTGCTGGGGCGGCTGCGCGCTCTTTGCATGAGGAGACGAAGATGCCCGAGCCCCTGAAAGAGTTTTTGAGTCGCGAGTTTCTGGGGAACACGGTGGCCGCGTGGGGCTGGTCCCTGCTGGTGGCGCTGGGCGTGTTCATCGGCGCGCTGGTGGCGCGGCGTGTTCTGCTGGGAAGAGCGCGGGCGCTGGCGGCGAAGCGGCCATCCGCCGCGGCGGACATGCTCGTGCGCGTGGCGGAGCGGACCGGGCTCCTCGTGATCTTCGCGGTCGCGCTGGTGGCGGGGACGCTGGACCTGAATCTGCCGGGGACGGCGGAGCAGCTGATCCGGGTGACGGTGGTGATCCTCGTGGCGTTGCAGGCGGCGCTGTACGGGGGCGTGCTGGTGGACTTCGGCATCGCGGAGTTCATGCGCCGCAACAAGAGCGGGAACGACGCGAACGACGCGTCGCTGGCGACGACGATGGGCGCGGTGCGCTTCCTGCTGATGCTGGTGCTCTACACCGCGATCGTGCTGCTGGCGCTGGAAAACCTGAACATCGACGTCACGGCGATGATCGCGGGCCTGGGCGTGGGCGGCATCGCGGTGGCGCTGGCGGTGCAGAACATCCTGGGGGACCTGTTCGCGTCGCTCTCGATCGTGCTCGACAAGCCTTTCGTGGTCGGCGACTTCATCATCGTGGGGGACAAGCTGGGCACGGTGGAGAAGATCGGGCTGAAGACGACGCGCGTGCGCTCGCTGTGGGGCGAGCAGCTGATCTTCGCCAACAGCGACCTGCTCTCCAGCCGCATCCAGAACTACAAGCGGATGAACGAGCGTCGCGTGGTGTTCTCGTTCTCGGTGGAGTACGGCACGCCGGCGGAGAAGCTGGAGAAGATCCCGGTGATCGTGCGCGAGGCGATCGAGCGGCAGGCGCGGACGCGCTTCGACCGCGCGCACTTCTTCAAGTTCGGCCCCTCGTCGCTGGACTTCGAGGTCGTGTACTACGTGCTCGTGCCCGATTACAACGCCTACATGGACGTGCAGCAGGCGGTGAACCTCGAGCTCTACCGCCGCCTGCAGGAGGAGGGCGTCCGCTTCGCCATCCCCGCGCAGAAGCTGCACCTGGCCAGCGCCGTGCCGCTGCGCACGGAGGTGGCTCCGGGCGCAGCGGTCGGCGCCAACGGCCACGCCTCTTAGCCGCCCCTGGGGCGTGGGTTCGCGGGCAGGAGGGGCGAGCGCGGCAGGTGCTTCGTCAGCGCCTCGGTCGCGTCCACACGCGCCACGCCCTTGGGCAGCTTGGTGGTGTCCTCGACCAGGCGCGAGACGCCCAGCTCACGCTCCACCTGGGGGATCGCGTCCTTCAGGTCGGCGAGGATGTTGTCGAGGGGCTCGTCCCCGGCGAGCTGGCGATGGGCCTTCTCCTGCATGGCCTCGCCCTCGCGCTCCAGGGCCTCGGCGGTGGCGGTGTGCCCCGCGGCCAGAGCCGCGTCACGCCGCTGCCGCATGTCGGCCAGACGCTGGTGCACCACGTCCGAGGCGTAATAGGCCACGAGGAGGTCGTAGCGGCGGTAAGTTCCGACCTTTTCAGTGGTTGCGGTTTCGGACGCGGGCGGAGGTGTCTTCGTGCGGCACCCTTCGAGGGGCAGAAGCGAGGCGGCGAACATCAGAAAAAGACCGAGCTGGTGCAACAGGGTTCTGAGTGTCACGACAAGGGCTCCTTGATCAGCTAGTGTTTACTAGCTTACAGTTAGCAGACACTAGCTCTACATCGGAACCCCGTCTAGGGGATTGCAGGAAAATCGGGGGGTGGGGTGCAAAACGGCGGGCAGGGCCTGGGCGCGCGGCGTGGGGGTACTTCCGCCGGCAGCCCGGCGGAAGGGGGTTTCGAAGCGTGGAGAAAGGATCAGCCCTCGTGGCGTTGGATGACGCGGACGTTGCGGCGGCCGTCGAAGAGGCCGTTGGGCTGCTTGCTGCGGATGAACAAGCCGCGGACCCAGCCGATCCCCATGCCGACGAGGAAGACGGCGGTGCTGACGAGGAGGACAGGGATAAGGATGGCGAGGGCGACGAGGATGCAGACGATCAAGCCCGCGCCGGCGGCGAGGCGCATGACCCAGCTCGGCTGGCGCTGCACGACCTCGATGACACGCCCCATCGAGGTGACCGTTTCGCGGATGGTCGTGACCGTGAACACAGGAGATTGTAGGGAGAAGGGGGTCTGTGGTTCCGGTGTCGATTAGGGGGCGGGGCGGGGTGACCCCGATATCCTGTCGGCATGGCCGAGAATTCGCCCAGCACGACGCCCGACCTGGGTGAGTTTGTCCATCTGCATTTGCACACCGAGTATTCGCTGCTCGACGGGGGCAACCGGATCGACAAGCTGGTGGCCCGCGTGGCGGAGCTGGGGATGAAGGCCGTGGGGATCACGGACCACGGCAACATCTTCGGCGCGGTGGCTTTTTACCTGGCTTGTCGCGAGAAGGGGATCAAGCCGATCCTGGGTGTGGAGGCGTATGTGACGCCTCCGGGGAAGCCTCGGACGGACCGGACGTACAGCGGCGGGGGCGAGGGCGGGTATCACCTGGTCCTGCTGGCGGAGAACAACGAGGGGTGGCAGAACCTGCTGTATCTGTGCAGCGAGGCGTACCTGACGGGGTTCTATTACAAGCCGCGGATCGACCGGGAGATTCTGGCGAAGCACAGCGCGGGGCTGATCGCGATCAACGGGCACCTTGGGAGCGAGATCGGCGAGCACCTGCTGACGTACACGCGCACGGCGGACAAGAAGTACTGGGACGCGGCGGTGGAGTCGGCGACGTGGCACGCGCGGGTGTTCAACGGCGGCCTGGAGAGGAAGGCGGACAGCCCACCGCCGCGGTTTTACATCGAGCTGCAGCACCACGTGCCGGAGCAGAACGCGATCAACCCGCTGCTGATCAAGCTGGCGCGGGAGCTGAACCTGCCGCTGGTGTGCGACAACGACTCGCACTTCCTGCGCGCGGAGGATCACGACAGCCACGACACGCTCATCTGCATCAGCACGGGGAAGAGCAAGAACGACACGCAGCGGATGCGCTACCCGCGGGAGCTGTACGTCAAGAGCCCCGCGGAGATGCGCGAGGTGATGGAGGAGTACGGCGAGGCGGGGCAGGAAGCGATCGCGAACACCGTGCGTATCGCCGAGCGCTGCAACGTGACGCTGCCCATCGGGGCGAACCACGCGCCGATGGTGAGGGTGAGAGTCAAAGGCGCCGGGCGCAATGCCCGAAGCCCGAATGAGGAGAGCGAGGGAGGCGTCGAGAGCTGGCCGCTGGATGAGCTGCCGAAGCACGATGATGCGGAGTTCGGCGGCGATCTGACGGCGTGGTACAAGGCGTACTGCCGCTGCTTCGAGGTGATTCCGTTCCAGATGCCCGCGGGGTGCTCGGAGGAGGATCGCGCGCGGCTGCTGGCGGAGGCGAAGGCGGAGTGCGACCGGGCGCTGCGGCTGCTCGCCGAGGCGGGGATGGTGTGGCGCTACGGGCCGCGGAGCGGGTCGAAGCTGGACGAGGAGGCCGAGGCGCGGGTGGTGCGCCTGGAGCGCGAGCTTGGGATTCTCTCGTCGAAGAACATTTCGGCGTACTTCCTGATCGTCTGGGACTTCGTGAACTGGGGCCGGCAGAACGGCGTGCCGGCGCTGGCCCGCGGGTCGGGCGTGGGCACGATGGTGGGGTACGTGCTGGGCCTTTCGAACGCGTGCCCGGTGCGGTACGGCCTGCTGTTCGAGCGGTTCACGGACCCGGACCGATCCGAGTATCCCGATATCGATATCGACCTGTGCCAGGACGGGCGCGGGAGCGTGATCAACTACGTGCGCAACAAGTACGGGCACGTGGCGCAGATCATCACGTTCGGAACGCTCAAGGCGCGCGCGGCGGTGCGCGACGTTGGTCGCGTGCTGGAGATGCCGCTGGCGGAGGTGGACCGGCTCGCCAAGCTCATCCCGGAAACGCTGGGGATGACGCTGGAGGAGGCGCTGGCGACGGAGCCGGACCTCAGGAAGCTGTACGACAGCGACCCTCGCGTGCGGCAGGTGATCGACAACGCGATGGGCATCGAGGGGCAGGCGCGGCACGCGAGCGTGCACGCGGCGGGCGTGATCGTGGCGACGCGCCCGCTCCACGAGATCGTGCCGCTGTACCGCGCCAGCAACTCGGCGGAGAACGAAGTCGTCACGCAGTGGGACGGCCCGACGTGCGAGAAGATGGGCCTGCTGAAGATGGACTTCCTGGGCCTGCGCACGATCTCGATCATCGCGCGGGCGCAGAAGCTCATCCGTGAGACCTTGAGCGAGGAGGAGATCTGGGCGGCGGTGGGGCGGCGCGCCGAGTATGAGCGCGTGAAGAACGGAGAGAAGGCGGCGGGGCCGCACCCACTGGACCTGGACCGCCTGGACTTCAAGGACCAGAAGGTCTTCGAGCTGTTCCGTCGCGGCGAGACCACGGGGGTGTTCCAGTTTGAATCGGGGGGCATGCGGCGCCTGCTGGTGGAGATGAAGCCCGACCGGCTGGAGGACCTCATCGCCGCGAACGCGCTGTTCCGTCCTGGCCCGATGGACCTGATCCCGGACTACAACATGCGCAAGCACGGGCTGGCCGAGGTGCCGAAGGTCCACGAGATCGTGGACCGGTACACCGCCGAGACGTACGGCGTGATGGTGTACCAGGAGCAGGTCATGCAGATCGTGCACGGCCTGGGCGGCATCAAGCTGCGCGACGCTTACTCGCTGATCAAGAACATCAGCAAGAAGAAGCACGACAAGATCGAGAAGGAGCGGCCGAAGTTCGTCGAGGGCGCGCAGAAGCAGGGCCTGACGAAGCAGAACGCGGAGGAGCTCTTCGAGCTGATCCTGAAGTTCGCGGGCTACGGCTTCAACAAGTCGCACTCGACGGGCTACGCGATCGTGGCGTATCAGACCGCGTACCTCAAGACCTACTTCCCGAATCAGTACATGGCCGCGTTCCTGACGTACGAGTCGGGGGCGAACAAGGTCAGCGACTGGATTCCGTATCTTGAGGATTGCCGCCGGACGCGGTTCATCGATCCGGAGTCGGGGCAGCAACTGAAGGTGGGCGTGGAGGTGCGTCCGCCGGACATCAACCTTTCGCTGGCGGACTTCGCGGTGGTGTTCGACGATGGCGAGCCGCGGACGTCGCAGCACGGGCACGTGCGCTTCGGGCTCAAGGCGCTGAAGGGGGCGGGGGACAAGGCGATCGAGGCGATCATCGCGGAGCGGCAGGCGGGCGGGCCGTTCACGAGCCTGTTCGACTTCTGCGAGCGGATGCCTCCCGGCGCGGTGAACAAGAGCACGCTGGAGGCGCTGATCAAGTGCGGGGCGTTCGACAGCGTTCACGGGAGGGAGGCGCGCAGCGCGATGGTGGCGACCATCGAGCAGGCATTGAGCGCCGGGGCGCGTGCCGCGGCGGACAAAGCCGCGGGTCAGGCAGCGCTCTTCGGCGGTCCTGGTCCGACGACGGTGCAGGCGCCGACGATCGCGCTGGCGCGCGTCGATCCGTGGAGCGAGACGGAGACGCTGGCGCAGGAGAAGGAGGCGCTGGGGTTCTATGTGTCGAGCCACCCGCTGGACCGCTGGAAGGGGTGGGCGAGCGTCTTCACCACGGCGAACACGGCGACGGTCAAGGAGATGCAGCAGGATCAGCGCGCGGTTGTCGCGGCGATGATTCAGTCGGTGCGGCCGCTGGTGCTCAAGAACGGCCGCAACGCGGGCCAGAAGATGGCGATCCTCACCATCGAGGACATGTTCGGCGCGTGCGACTGTGCGCTGTTCTCCGACAACTACGCGAAGTACGGCCACCTGGCGGAAGTGGAGAAGGTGGTCTTCGTGCTGGGGCGGGTGGACCTGAAGCGCGGCGAGCCGCAGCTCATCATCGACCGGCTGGTGCCCATCGAGGGCGTGCCTCTGGACGGCGGGCGCGTGCGGCTGATGGTGGATGAGGTGCGTCTGAACGGAGCCGCGGCGGGCGCGCTGCACCAGGTCGCGTCCATCATCAACGACCCCGGCCGCGCGCCCGGCGCGCCGCAGCTTCCCATCGAGCTGGTGATCGGCACGGAGTCGCAGGTGGCGGTGCTCGCGGCGGACCCGAAGCTGCGCTTCAACCTCGACCCCGAAGTCGTCAAGGCGGTGGAGGCGGAGCTTGGGCCGGGGATGGTGCGCCTCGTCGGCGGCGTCGCGCTGGACAAGGTGGAGCGCAAGCCCTGGGAAGGCCGCCCGCGGCGGGCAGTGAGCAGCTAAAACAGGCTTGCGAGCGCGGTCGTGCGGTTGCTACCTTCCGGAGCAAGGGGGGGATCGCATGGACCGCGAGCAGTTGCTCTTCGTCGGTCATGGATGGATCGAGGTACTCGATTCCAGCGAGAAGCCTTGCACGCCGCGCAAGTTTCGTGCCGTGCGCCCCGAATGCTCCGACTTCACGCTCAGCCCGCACGGGGTGCCTTATCGCATCGCGCTGGAGCTGATGTTGATGCTCGGCTATGAGCCGGTGACGCCGCGGAGCCGCCGACGGGTCCTTTATCCGCAGACCCGGTACTTCGAAAACCCGCGCATGCCCCAGTACCTCACGCCCGCCTCCTTCCAGGTGCACGAGGTCGAAGGGGAGTACTTCGTGGACCTCGAGGTGCTGTTCCAGGTGGTTCTCTCGATCCGGATCGACGGCTTCTTCAACCCGTCGTAGTCTGATAACACCGCTCCATTAAAAGGCTTACATTCATGCCGCGATCGAAACCACACCGTTGAAAAATCGTATACATTGATGTATACACTGACCGATACAAAGCTTTGGGCATGCCCTTCTCTGGAGTGCGACATGGCGAAGGGGCGAGTTGTCGAACTGACTGACGAGGTGGTGGAAGAAGCGGAGCGGATCGTTCGGGGGTACAGCACCTTCATGAAGCCGCACTCGAGCTCCGGCTATATGGGGTATGCGCTGGAGCTGCCCGCCGTGGTCGCCCGCGGCGAAACGCAGGAAGAGTGCCTCAGCGCGCTGCGGGAATCCCTGATCCACTCCGTCGCGATGATGCTGGCGCAGGACCGCAAGCCGCCCGTGCCGGCACGCGACCGCAAGGTCGAGCAAATCAACGTGCGGCTCAGCGCGGAAGAAAAGCTCGCGCTGATGGAGTTGGCGCGCAAGGACCCGGCGGGGGTGACGCCTTCGGATCTCATTCGGCGTGTGCTGCGCGAGAAGCTGTCGCTGCCCTGCGAGCCGGGCTGCGGCAAGGGGGCGTGAGCGTTACGTCGGCTTGGAGCCTTCCCAGCGCGTTTTGAGGGTGTGTTCGACGCCGAGGTGGTCGAGGACTTTGCCCACGACGAAGTCCACGAGGTCTTCGATGCGCTTGGGCATGAGGTAGAACCCCGGGTTGGGCGAGCAGATCGTCGCGCCCGCGAGCGCCAGCGTCTCCATGTTGCGGATGTCGATGAGGCTCAGGGGCATTTCGCGGTGGCAGATGATGAGAGGGCGGCGCTCCTTGAGCGTGACGGCGGCGGCGCGGCAGAGGAGGTTGCCGCCGCTGCCGGTGGCGATGGCCCCCAGCGAGGCGGAGGAGCAGGGGATCACGACCATGCCGTCGTGCCGGAAGCTGCCGCTGGCGATGATCGCGCCGACGTCCTTGTGGGGGTGGACGAAGAGGCGGAGGCGTGCCGCGGCTTCGAGCGAGCTGCCCACCAGACCGGGGACGAGCTGCTCGAAGGTCAGTTCGCGGACGGCGGCCTCGTCGAAGAGGAGACGGCGGCCGTACTCGCTGACGACCAGGTGGACCTCATTGCCGCCGGCGAGGAGCAGTTCCAGCAGGCGGAGGGCGTAGCACGCCCCGGACGCGCCGGAAACGCCTACCACGAAACGCCTTGCGTTTCCTCCCCCCGAAGCTGGAGCATGGGCGTGCATCGCCCGGATGGTACGTCGGGACGCGCGACGGCGATTCGTGTAGGATTGTGCCCACGGCGCGGAGCGCCGCCCCCGGGCGCAAAATGTGCGCCTCCGGAACGGAGTCTTTTCCATGAACACGAAGGCGATAGTCCTCGGCCTGGGTCTGGTGGCCCTCGGTCTTCCCGCCTGCCAGAAGTATCAGAACTACCCGGCTGTGGCGACCGCGCGGGGCACTCCGGAAGAGCCGAACAACCCGGCGACGGAGGCGGCGATCGTGGCGGCGCTGCAGTACGTGGCGACGCGCTTCCCGCCGGACGGAGGCCTCTTGGCCGAGCCCGTGAAGGAGGTGGAGAAGACGCAGGCGGACTTCCCCTTCGCGGTGAACCTGCCCGCGGGGATGCGCAAGAGCTTCTATGAGCGCATCCCGACGAAGGTGGGGCCGGAGGTCAAGCCGCTGACGCCGGACATCGTGGAGCAGAACTCGCTGCCCATTTACCACGTCACGCGGGTGTGGCTGCGGTTCAACAGCGGCACGGTGGACGTGCTGCGGCCGGTTCCGGGCCTGGGCAAGGGGCCGGACGGGAGCCCGGTGTATCAGAAGATCACGCTGCGGCTGGAGGGGGGCTTCAGCCCCTGGCGGGTCGTCCACGCCCGCGCGTGGGAGCCGGGCACCGACGACCCGCCGCCGTACTACTACCTGCCCGACATCGAGCGTGTGGAGCAGTTCAAGTACTCCACGGCGATGACCCCGGAGGAGCAGAACGCCTACGACCTGCAGCTCCTGAGCAAACCGCAGCCGATCGTCACGCCGCCGAACAAGGTCGCGGCGGAGCCGACGGCGGAGTAGCCCCTGCTACCATCGGGCCATGCCCGCCAGCGTCACCCCCGCATCGCGCAGTCTGCTCGGCCTGGAGGGCCTGCCCGCCGAGGCGCTCCGTGAGTTGTTGAACGCGGCGCATGAGATGGGCCAGCGCCCGCCGCGGGCGACGCTGGCCGGCCGCATCGTCGTCAATCTGTTCTTTGAGGACTCGACGCGGACGCGGATGTCCTTCAGCATCGCCGCGCGCCGCCTGGGGGCGGAGGTGGTGGACCTGCTGGGGAGCGGGTCGAGCGTGAGCAAGGGTGAGACGCTGATCGACACGGCGCGGAACGTCGAGGCGATGGGGGTGGCGGCGATCGTGGTGCGGGCGCGGCAGAGCGGAGCCGCGGCGATGATCGCGCGGCACGTCTCCTGCCCGGTGATCAACGCGGGGGATGGCCGGCACGAGCACCCGACGCAGGGGTTGCTGGACATTTACACGCTGGCGGAGAGCCACGGGCGGCTGGGGAGCTTTGATCTGCGGGGGCTGCGGGTGGCGATCGTGGGCGACGCCGCGGCGTCGCGGGTGGCGCGTTCGGCGATCGCTGGGATGACGACGCTGGGCGCGGAGGTGGTGTGCGTGGGGCCGCCGGCGCTGGCGCCGCGGTCGCTGTCGGCGCTGGGGGCGACGGTTTCGCACGAGCTGGACGCGGTGCTGCCTCGGGTGGACGCGGTGATGATGCTGCGCATCCAGTTCGAGCGGTACGGGGAGGGGAAGGGGGCGGAACAGCAGCGGTCGGCCCCGATTCACTCGATCCGGGAGTACCGCGAGCTGTACGCGCTGACGCCGGAGCGCACGCGGATGATGAAGCCCGGCGCGATCGTGATGCACCCCGGGCCGATCAACCGGGGGATTGAGATGGACGGCGCGGTCGCGGACGGCGAGCGCTCCGTGGTGCTGCGGCAGGTGCACAACGGAGTTCTGGTCCGGATGGCCGTGCTCGAGCGCGCGGTTCTGTAGCCCTACCCTCTCGCCATGCCCGACCACCGCCTTCCCACGGATACCGACGACGGCATGCTGCTGATCATCAGCGGCCCGAGCGGAGTGGGGAAGACCACGATCACCCGCGGCGTGGAGCGCTCCATCGCCGATTCGGTCTTCTCCGTCTCCGCGACGACGCGCGCGCCCACGCCCGCCGACGTGGAGGGGGTGGATTACCACTTCGTGACGGACGAGGAGTTCGAGCGGATGAAAGCCGCGGGGGAGTTCCTCGAGACGGCGGGGGTGTACGGGAAGAAGTACGGCACGCCGCGGAAGTGGGTGGAGGAGCAGCTGAAGCGAGGGCGGCTGGTGATCCTGGAGATCGACGTGCAGGGGGCGATCCAGGTGAAGAAGCACATCCCGGACGCCTTCGGGGTGTTCGTGCTGCCGCCGAGCGAGGAAGACCTGCTCAACCGCCTGCGGGCGCGCAAGCGCGAGGACGAGGAAGGGATTCAGCGGCGCTTCCAGGCGGCGCGGCAGGAAATCGCGATGGCCCGCGACTGCGGGGTGTACAACGTCTTTCTGGTGAACAGCACGATCGAGGAGTCGATCGCGCAGGCGGTGGGGGCGGTGCAGGCGGAGCGCGAGCGGCGGCGCAAGCACCGGCGGGCGCGCGAGGGCGCGCAGGCGGAGTGATCCCCGGCGGGCTTCACGCCCGTGCGGATCAGCGGTCCAGTTCCGCGGCGACGATGTTGAGCGAGCCGACGACGGCGACGGTGTCGCTGAGCAGGTGCCCCTCGAGCATCTTGCTGACGATGGAGAAGTTGATGAAGCTCGGGGGGCGGGTCTTGACGCGCCAGCTGCGGGGCGAGCCGTCGGCGACGATGTAGTAGCCGAGCTCGCCGTTGGCGGTTTCGTTGGCGCCGTAGACCTCGCCGATGGGGGCCTTCCAGCCGCGGTTGGTCATGATGAGCTCGAAGTGCTGGATGAGGCCCTCGATGGAGCCGTAGACGTCGCGCTTGGGGGGCTTGACGACCTTGCTGTCGGCGAAGGCGTCCATGGGCCCGCCGGGGATGCGGTCGATGAGCTGCTCGATGATCTTGCAGCTCTGCTTCATCTCCTCCATGCGGACGAGGTAGCGGCAGTAGGCGTCGCCGTCGTAGGCGATGGGGACCTGGAACTTGACGGCCTCGGCGCCCAGGCCGTCCCAGTTGTCGGCGTAGCAGAGGTAGGGCTCGTCCTTGCGCAGGTCGCGCTTGACGCCGCTGGCGCGGGCGATGGGGCCGGTCATGCTGTAGGCGATGGCCTCGTCGTGGGTGATGACGCCGATGCCCTGGGTGCGGTCGATGAAGATGCGGTTGCGGTTCAGCAGCTTCTCGAGGTCGCGGATGGCGTTGGGGACCTCCTCGTGGATGAGCTTCTTGACCATCCGCTTGAAGACCTCCTCGTCGGGGAGGTCCATCATGGCGCCGCCGACGCGGGTCCAGTCCACGTGGAAGCGCTGGCCGCTGATGAAGTCGCAGATGTCGTAGATCTTCTCGCGGACGTTGAAGGCGTAGATGAAGCCGGTGAAGGCGTTGAGGTCGAGGCCGGCGGCGCCGACGCAGAGGAGGTGGTTCTGGATGCGTGCGATCTCGGCCATGATGGTGCGCACGGCCTTGCAGCGCGGGGTGAGGTCGATGCCGAAGAGCTTCTCGACGCAGTGGTGCCAGCAGATGTCGTTGGCGATGGGGCTGAGGTAGTCCATCCGCGACACGATGGTCACGTACTGGTTGTAATCCATCACCTCGGCCTGCTTCTCGAAGCCGCTGTGCAGGTAGCCGATGTGGGGCGTGCAGCGGGCGACGCGCTCGCCGTCCAGCTCGAGGACGAGCCGGAGGGTGGTGTGCGTGGCGGGGTGCTGGGGGCCGAAGTTGAGAATCCAGCGGTCGCCGGTGTCCACGTGGTCGCGCAGGTACGACGTGGACTCGGACTCCAGCGTGATCGCGTCGTCGGGCTTGATCGTGAAGGGCAAGGCGATCCTCCGTCTGTGGGCAGGGAGTTTAGGGAGCCAGAGCCGCGGCGGGCCGTCCCGCGGGATGGTTCCATAACACCCGCCGCTGCATGGCCTTGCGCAGCAGGGCCCGGAAATGCGGATTCGGGCTGAATCCGGCGGGGTGGGCGGGGCCGAAGCCTGTTGCAACAGATATTGAAGGAACAGTGTTTTGGGCCACAAACCTTCCCAGCCTCGAACCAACCCGCCCCGCGTCAAGGGCCTGGCGGCGGAGCTTCACAAGAAGCGGCCCTTCGATCAGCCCGAGCAGGAGGCGTGGCTGAGTCTGCTGCGCACCACCTCGCTGCTGGGGGCGGAAGTCGAGCGCGTGTTCAAGGAGCACGGGCTCTCGGAGGCGACGTACAACGCGCTGCGCATCCTCCGCGGCGGGGGGTGCGCGCGGACGTGCTCCGAGGTGGGGCGGGACCTGGTCGCCCGCGTGCCGGACGTCACCCGCATCATCGACCGGCTCGAGAAGGCGGGGCTGGTCACGCGGAAGCGGGAGAGCCGCGACCGGCGCGTCGTCCACATCAACATCACCGACAAGGGGCTGGAGCTGCTCGCGCGTCTGGACCAGCCCCTCCGGGAAGTTCACAAGCGGCAGTTCGAGCCGCTCACCCGCGCGGAAGTCGCGGAGCTGATCCGGCTGCTGGAGAAGCTGCGCGCTCCGTTCCGTGACGTTTCGAAGCACCCCTGACCTGAAAGGAGATCGCGATGGAAGCCTACTCGCCGGCTCTGATGAAGTTCCTCCACATGCCCAATCTTGGAATGCTGCTGCTGCGCCTCGGCGTGGGCGTGTCGGGCATTTTCCACGGTGCGCAGAAGCTCTTCGGCGTGTGGGGGGGCATGGGGCTGAAGGGCTTTGCGGGCTATCTGGAGAAGATGGACATGCCGCTGCCGGAGGCGGGGGCGTGGGCCGCGGCGCTCGCCGAGTTCGGCGGGGGCATCCTGATCCTGCTGGGTCTGTTCACCCGGCCCGTGGCGATTCCCTTCGCCTTCACGATGGCGGTGGCGTGGGTCGCGGCGCACAACGCGAGCTTCCTGGCGTCGAACAACGGGAGCGACTTCCCCTTCGTGCTCGGGCTGGCGGCGCTGGCGCTGATCTTCACCGGGCCGGGCAAGTACTCCGTCGATGCGCTCATCTCGCGCAAGCAGATCAACACGTGAAACCGGGGGCGTGCTGACACACGCCCGCTCATCAAGAAGGACGCTTTATGGTCACCATCCGAAAGTCCGCCGACCGGGGCCACTTCGATCACGGCTGGCTGGATACCCGCCACACCTTCAGCTTCGGCCGCTACCTCGACCGCGCCCATATGGGCTTCCGCTCGCTGCGCGTCATCAACGAGGACATCGTGGCGCCGGGGGCGGGGTTCCCGCAGCACCCGCACGACAACATGGAGATCATCAGCTACATCGTGTCGGGGGCCCTGGCGCACAAGGACACCACGGGCGGGGCCTCGACGATCCGCCCCGGTGATATCCAGCACATGACCGCGGGGCGGGGAGTGGAGCACAGCGAGTTCAACCCCAGCTCCACCGAGCCGGTGCACCTGATCCAGATTTGGATCAGGCCGCACACGCGCGACCTTCCGCCTCGGTATCAGGAGGCGCACTTCGATGAGGCATCGCGCCGTGACCGGCTGCGGCTGGTGGCTTCGCCCACGGGGGCGGAGGGCTCGCTGGCGATCCAGGCGGACGCTTCGCTGTACGCGTCGCTGCTCGCACAGGGGAAGACCCTGACATATACGCTGGGGCGGGGGCGTCATGCGTGGCTGCAGCTCGTTCGGGGCGGGGTGAGGCTCAACGGGCAGACCCTCGCGCCGGGGGATGGAGCCGCGGTGTCGGATGAAAGCGGGCTCACGATCGAGGCCACGGCGGACAGCGAGTTTCTGCTGTTTGATCTGGCCTGAGCGGTCCCCGAGTTTGACCCTGCCTGATAAAACCCGCGCCGGGGGTGTGTCGGACGCACACGCCCGGCGCGGGTGTCGTAGGTGGTCGTGGAGCAAGTGCTTTGGGGTGGTCTTCTCGGCCCACGTCCGGCTGTGCGGGCTGTGACCGGCGCGCGGGACGTGCGGGCGGGGAGACTTAGGAGCCTTTCATCTTTCCGGTCGTGGTGCGGTGCGGTGCAGCGCGGCGGGGTCTGCGACGATATTTCAGACATGGGCGTCCGCACGGCGCGGGTTGCCCCATTGGGAGGATGCGCGCTTCATGATCACTTCCTGGACACGCCGGGCTTTGGTGCTCGTGGCTCTGCTCGCACCCGCCTCCCTCGCGCAGCAGATCCCCGCGCCGGAGTCGGGGCAGGCCCGCGTCAACTGCCGCCTCGTCAACAACACGCTGGAGATGCGTGACGCCGCGACGGGCGCCTACATCATCGCCGACCAGAACCATCCGCTCGTCCAGCACCTGCCCGAGGGCGTGACGCCGACGATCCGGCTGCAGCAGCAGCCCACGGGTGCGGACATCATCATCACGCTGACGAACAACACCGATCAGCCGCAGCGCGGCGGGACGCTGACGGTGGGCATCATGAACCTGGGGCAGAACGTCGAGTACTTCGACTTCCGCACCCGCACCACGGCGCGGGGGATCACGCCCGGCCAGACCGCGGGCGGCATGTACCCGGACGACCTGTACTCGCCGCTGACGGTGATCCGCAACGGACAGATGGCGATCGGCGTCGCGCTGCTGTACCCGGTGATGGAGTACCAGCACGACGTGTACATGGTGGTGGGCAGCCCGGCGGGCTCGACCAACGGCCCGGCGGGGCGCGGGTGGATGGTCTCCTACGGGATGTTCAACAGGGGGAACGAGAACGAGTTCACGCGGATCGCGAATCCGCTGGTCATACCGCCTCGGGAGAGCCGGACGTATGTGATGACGGTGCGCGTGACTCGCGACGTGGACCAGTGGATCACGACGCTGACGCCCTATCGCAACTACTTCCGCGCGATGTACGGGGGCGTGCAGTACAAGCGGAACACGAACCCGGTGCGGGGCTTCACCGCCGCGTCGGAGGTGAACCTTTCGGCCTCGAACCCGAGGGGCTTCCTGGAGTCGATGCGTCCGGACCAGCGCGGTTACGCGATGATGGTGGCGGAGCTGAACCGGGTGCAGGCGCCGCGGGTGATGGTGTGGGCACTGTCGGGCCTGCACCGCAACAACCGCGATCGGAACCTGCCGTACCTGGTCGCCAGCTCGCTGCGGGACCATCCCAAGCTCTCGACGGCCTTTGACCCGACGACCGGCTTCCAGGCCGTGCCGCGGAGCGGGCGCGAGCTGGGCATCTGGTGGGGCTTCTCGTCGCTGATCACGCGGCAGTGGGACACGCCGGAGGCGACGCCCTTTGACCCGACGATCCCGGAGCATTACGACCTCGCGCTGCGCGAGATGCAGGCGATGTACGAGCTGGGGGCGCGGATGATCGGCCTGGACACTTTCTGCCACAAGTACACGCCGATCTGGAAGGCGATCCCGTGGATGCACGACATGAAGGCGCGCTTCCCCGGCGTGCAGTTCGTCACCGAGCCGTCGATGTGCGACATCATGCACCTGATCGCGCCGACGTGGGTGAACGGGTACGAGCTGCCCAACAACGCCGCGCCGGCCTCGGTGCAGGACATCTACGCGATCAAGGGTCCGGACGTGCTGGCGGACTTCCTCGCGCCGGGCCATGAGACGTGGGCGGGGCTGGGGTACGACCTGCACAAGCGCTACTTCAACATCGACCCTTCGCCGGCGTACATCATCAACGACCTGCGGCGGTATGCGTCGTGGGGCTACACGCCGGTGGTGTACGAGTCGATCAACCTGCCCACGGACCTGGCCACCGCTGCGAGCTGGGAGACGTCTCTGCCGGCGTCGATCGTGAACAGCGACCCGTACATCGCGGCGCTGCGGCGGGGCGAGCTGCCCCCGCCGGTGGCCTCGGCCATTTCGCCGCCCGCGCAGCAGGGCCAGCTTCCCCCGCCCATCGCGCCCCCGCCCCCGCCCACGGGTGGAGGCGACGAAGGCCAGAACAGCGCGGGCGGGGGCTCCGGCGGCGGTGAAGGCGGCGGCAACTCCGGCCTGATGCTGATGAATCGCCAGCAGTCGCGCACCGCCTCCAAGCCGATGGGCGGGTCCACGATGCTTATGCCGAACCGGAGCACCGCCAAGCCCAGCGCGCCAGCCGCTCCCGCCGCGCCCGCGGCGCCGGCCAGCGGCGGG
>Ga0065721_10049267_pt1 | contig 39697 bp, 33 predicted proteins | sample Mesricmetagenome_FD_59108 | JGI IMG/M metagenome (GOLD analysis project Ga0065721, IMG submission 59108) | Mesophilic microbial community from rice straw/compost enrichment Sample: eDNA_1 v2 (version 2) | ecosystem: Engineered > Solid waste > Grass > Composting > Bioreactor | place: USA: Davis... | reverse complement strand
GCTCGCGCCGAAGGCCGCCGGCCAGCCAGGCTGATGCCCGACCCGACGGGATGGAAGTCCGATCGAAGCCGGATGTAAGCCCTATAGGACTGGATCGAAGCCGGATCGAAGCCATATGGAAGCCACATCGAAGCTGGATGAGCCAGACAGAAGCCAACAAGCCGAAGGAGGAGACCCCATGCCACGATCCACCCTGCCCCGCCTGCGACGCTCGCTGCGCCCGGTCACGCTGGCGCTAGCCGCCGTCGGCGCCGCCGGTGCCCTGCTCAGCGGCACCGCGCGCGCCGACATCCGCGTCGGCATCGACGTCTCGACCACGGGTCCTGCCGCGTCGATCGGCATTCCGTCGAAGAACACCATCCTGATGTGGCCGGCGACGCTGGGCGGCCAGAAGGCCGAGTACATCCTGCTCGACGACGGCTCGGACCCGTCGGCCGCGGTGCGCAACGTCCGCAAGCTGATCTCCGAGGAAAAGGTCGACGTGATCGTCGGACCGAACATCACGCCGACCGCGCTGGCGGCGCTCGACGCGGTGTCGGAGGGCGAGACCCCGATGGTCGCGCTGGCCGCCTCGGCCGCGATCGTCGAGCCGCAGACCGACCCCAAACGGCGCTGGGCCTTCAAGATGCCGCAGAACGACTCGCAGATGGCGACCGTGCTGACCGAGCACATGAGCAACCACGGCGTGCGCACGGTCGGCTTCATCGGCTTCAACGACGCCTACGGCGAGAGCTGGTGGCGCGAGTTCTCCAAGCTCGCCGAGGTCCGCAAGATCCGCGTGGTCGCCAGCGAACGCTTCTCGCGCAACGACACCTCGGTCACCGGCCAGGTGCTCAAGCTGATGGCCGCCAACCCCGACGCGATCCTGATCGCCGGCGCCGGCACGCCGTCGGTGCTGCCGCAGAAGACGCTGGGCGAGCGCGGCTACAAGGGCAAGGTCTATCAGACCCATGGCATCGCCACCGGCGAGTTCCTGCGCATGGGCGGCAAGGATGTCGAGGGCACGCTGTTCCCGACCGGCCCCGTCGTGGTCGCGCGCCAGCTGCCCGACACCCATCCGGTCAAGAAGGTCGCGCTCGACTTCGTGACCCGCTACGAGGCCAAGTACGGCGCGGACTCGATCACGCAGTTCGCCGGCGATGCCTGGGGCGCGTGGCAACTGCTCGATGACGCCGCGCGGCGCGCGCTGAAGACGGGCGCGCAGCCCGGCACGCGCGAGTTCCGCCAGGCCATGCGCACCGCGCTGGAAACCACCGCCAATCTGACCGTGCCAAACGGCGTGCTGAACCTGAGCCCGCGCGACCACCAGGGCTTCGATCAGCGCTCGCGCGTGATGGGCGTGATCCGCAACGGCAAGTTCAGTTACGCCGGACAATAAGGCCGGCATTGCCGGGCGCGGCCTTTCTTGGCCGGCGCCCGGTGCCGCGCAACAACAAGATCAGCAAGGAGTTGTCGTCATGACTACGATCGCCTTTATCGGCCTGGGCGCGATGGGCTCGCAGATGGTGCGCCATCTGCTCGCGGCCGGACACACCGTACGCGCCTCGGTGCGCCGGCCGGAAGCCGCCGACGCAGCGCGCGAACTGGGCGCCGAGCCGTTCTTCAGCCCCGCCGAGGCGGCTCGCGGCGCCGAGGTCGTATTCACCAACGTGACCTCGTCGGAGGATGTCCGCATGGTGCTGCTCGGCGAAGGCGGCGCGATCGAAGGCGCCGCGCCGGGCACGATCTGCATCGACCACAGCACGATCTCGCCGGTGGTCACGCGCGAGATCGCCCAGGCGCTCGCCGAGCGCGGCATCGAGGCGCTCGACTGCCCGGTGTCGGGCGGCACGGTCGCCGCCGAGGCCGGCACGCTGACCATCATGGTCGGCGGCAAGGCGGAAGTGCTCGAGCGCGTTCGGCCGCTGCTCGCGTGCTACGGCAAGACCATCACGCATATCGGCGACAACGGCGCGGGCCAGGTCGCCAAGCTGTGCAACCAGATCGCGCAGGTGGTCAATATCGAGGGGATCGCCGAGGCAATGCGCTTCGCCCAGTCGCAGCAGGTCGACATGCAGCGCGTGCTGCAGGCGATGTCGACCGGCATGGCCGGCAGCCGCATGCTGGACATGATGGGACCGAAGATGGTCTCCCGCGATTTCGCCGCCGGCATCCAGGCGCGCCTGCACGACAAGGACTTTGGCCTCGCCGCCGACGTCGCCCGCGAGGCAGGCCTCGCCCTGCCCGCGATGCAGGCCACCGCGGCGCAGCTGCAGACGCTGATGCGCAACGGCTGGGGCAAGGACGACACCTCGTCGCTGCTGCGGGTCCTGGAGGATCAGGGCTGATCCGGGGGTCGCCGGCTCGGTTGTCCGGCAAGGCGATTTGCGGCATAATCCGCTGCTCAGCGCAGTGCCATCCGCCGGCTCCCGGCGACCCTCCGGCACGATCGCGCACCCGCCCGGGTGGTGAAACAGGTAGACGCAGGGGACTCAAAATCCCCCGCCGCAAGGCGTGTCGGTTCGAGTCCGACCCCGGGCACCACCACAATATCTCCCGAAAATTCAGACATCTGGAAGATGTCGTAGTCCATTCGCCGCCGTGGGATTTTCTCCCGGGCACTGAAAGGCCCTGATCCGCAAAGCCGGCTGGCCTACGACAGCCAAGCCTGGACCGACGCCAAATGCCCTTTCACCTTGAGGAGTTTCGATCCAATGACCCGCGCCATGAAGCAGTCAGCCGGTTTGTGGAGGCAGGTCTAAGCGATGAGGAGGTGTTCGGGATTAGCAGCGACAAGTCTCTACAAATGCTCAAGCGCTACATCCGCCCCGCGCGGAAGACCTTGTACAGCAGCTGGCGCACATTGCTGCACTGGAAAGCCTCAGTAATGCGGCGTAGCGAACCTAACGCTCCCGCGGTAGGTATCTGTGAGAATTAGAGTTACCAAAGCCCTGTGATTCTGCGAGCGGGCCTTTGTACATTCTCATACTGAGAGTTCTTAAGCCATTGCTAATCGACGATCAACGAGCGGAAAGCGTTCAGCACATTGACGTCTGTCTCCTGAGCATCACACTGCCAAGCATCAGATAGGAAATTGAGCGTCTCCAAGCATTCCGCTGGTTTTAACGGTCTGCCGCCCACGCATGCAAAAGGACCATCCGTTTCCGTCAGAACCCGCTCGCGCGGCATCTTTCCAATCAGTCTTCGTCCTTTTTCGCCGGCTAACATCGCAGGTCCTACAGAGAACCAGCATCCCATTTCCGCAGCGCGGGCAAGTTCGCGCTGTGTACCAGAAAACCAGTGCAAAATTGGCTTCCCGCAGCCTGGATACCGTTCCAACACATCAAGGACTGCCGTGGCGGCTGATCTACTGTGGATGGTCAGGATCCGCCCTCCGAGCCGCTGGCAGGACGAGAGGATATGCTCGAACACTTCCATCTGATCCCTCCAGAACTCTTTGCAATCCGGCCTACCGTCGAGACCGATCTCCCCAACGTATTTCGCGCTGGGGAGTAGGCGATCAAACAATGGGAGTTCTGATTTGCGGGACTTTGCAAGCTGCGGGTGGAGCCCCAATGCAGTCTGTATACGTGGAGCGGCAGCCGACAGGCTTGACGTCACCCGCCACGCCTTGGGCGTGGTCGTAACCGATAACACATACGCTTTTAGCGCAGCTATCCTTGCTACTTCCCTAGCCGGATCCGGGTAGAGATCCAGATGGCAATGCATGTCAACGAGAGGCACGCTCATCAGATCAAGCGTTCACTTGCGAGATAGGCCCTCACCTCACCCATCCCCCGTCTTACCACGTCAACAAGCGCTTCCTTAACAGCGGGGTCATCAGGAAGAGGGCCGCTCTTGGCTATCCACGACGCGATGTCCAAGCCCGGCAGGCGGCGAGAAGCAATCATCGTTGCCATCAAATCGTCCAAGTCGGTATCGAAGTCGAATATCTTGGAGAGATCCTTCGCCGGATTACGGTAGTCCGTATCGTCCTTTAGATTTCTGATATTCGCAGCATGAAACGATGACCGCCTGATTATGCAAGGCACACACTTGCCACATTGCTCGTGAGTGCGTTTCCACTTCCCGCACGATACGGTTCGAGAGGCGAAGCTAGCCAAAAGCCCCCGCTGCCGACAGTCTCGGATCATCTCCCCTTTCGTCATAAATGCAAATGGATTCTCAATAAATACTGGAATTCCAACACCATCCAGAACCTGCTGCATAAGTCCAAGATAATGCGGATGCGTAGTGCGTGTGCTCAGTGCCCCTATCCGTCGGCTTGTGAGGGGCGGATTCATTGCAATCAGGCCATTCTCAGGAATGAAGAGCGGTACACGTCGCCCAGCCCTGCGCGCAATCGTTGCGGCTCCCAGCGTACCCATGGCCAAAAAGTTGAAGCTCCGCGTCCGCATCTGGACATCATTGGCCGTACCTAGGTCGCTCTTGGGGCTGGCGTGTAATGGCAGCCTAGGAATCGGATCGGGAAGGTACCGGAGGATCTCCCTCTGCCTGCTCGCATCGTTCGGGTACGCGTGACTCACCAGAACGAGCTTATGCCCCTGCGCGAGCAGGTTGAGGACACCAACCGCGCTATCAAGGCCGCCAGAAAAAAGACATGCCGCTTCTGCATCCTCCAGCCGTATCTTGTAGTGTACGCGCGGCCTGGACGCCGGAGGAGGCATGCCGCCATGAAGGACCGATAGCCTCCACGAGTCACCGCTCAGAAAACGCAGAGCCTTCTCAAGAGTAGAGATTACTGGCTGCCATCTGTCGGGCTCTTGTACAGCGACCTTGAGATCAATATCTCTAACCCATCCATCACCAGCGTTCTCCCGACTAACGAAGGTGTCCGCGGCAGTCACTGCCATGGAGATCGAAAGAAAATCAAAGGCAGTCGGGTCTAGCGGCGTCGTAACGCGGGACAGTACTGGCAGTATGGGCCCTCCAATTGCTGCCTGGCCCGGTTGAGGCTTCGCACCGTATAGATGGACGCAAATTCGTTGTCGCCTTGCCTGCCTGAGCTCTGTCACGTCCGAATGAACGAATACCTCGGTCATGGCTGATAGTCCTCCCATTCGCGCCACACGTCTTTGATCGCAGCTATCTGAGCGGCTTGCATGTCTGCATTGGACATCGTCCTGATTTCACGCTCAATCAGCGGAGTCATGTGCTTCTCAGTGACGACTGTCACTAGCTCGGATAATGCGTGTTCAGCAGTCTCCGCTTGTTCAGGCGTCTGGGCTTTTGCAAATGCACGATTGGAGTCAAGCATGATCTGCTCGAATACGCAATTGGACACGTACGTGATCATGATGTCCATCAACACGTCATCGGTCAGACTGCCGAAGTCAAACTCATCTGCTCCATCTAAGCACTCTGACAAAGAGTCATTCAATGCGGTTCGAATCCGGTCAGCATCGCCATTCTCCGGAACAAGCCAGTCGACTAGAGCATCGATGACCTCCCGGGTGCTCTTGCCCACTAGCCGTTGCAGATCCACCGGAGCATTGGCGGGATCTCGACGGAGCTGATCTAACGCTTCGTAGAGTCCTCCCCCTGCCTGAACCATGGCGCCAAAGCGCCGGGCACCGACTGCTGACCCGCCAGTTGACGTAGACGCATAGCTTCGCAGGGCGCTACGCATATAAGACTGGTTCCCCGTTCTAACGAATTTACCTAAAGCCGTCCTAAAACCTTGAAATCTATTTGGAGGAGGCGTCGGTCCGGTCCCTCGTCCGTCCACATCAGCCCATGGCGGCACCAAAGGACTCGAGTTGTTCGGCCCTCTACTAGACGTCGATGTTCCCATCACTCGCCCCCCTGGAACCAGCCCTTGCCGCTAACGGCCGCCTTGAACCAAGGCCCCATTTTGACCTGCAGTGAAGCAAGGTAACTGGCGAGTACGACTGCCGCCTCAGCGTTGTTATCCGCAAGCATTTGCGCCCCAATAAACGCCTGCGGTCGGACATTCCAATCTTGGTGGTTTTTTAGCTCGGAGACCAATTCGCGCATAACCGAAGCGTGCTCGCCTTCCGGGATTGCTTTGATAGCTTCCTGTGCAACGCGTGACGCCGGTCGTACCGCGTTGCGAAGGCGTATGACCGCGTCAGCACCGGGCTTCGAAAGATTCGAGCTCGAACTCCGTATGGGCGTTATGTCTCGGCTCAAGTAGACAAGAGGCCGAAGGTCTGTCTGCAACGATGGCTTCAGCTCAAACCACGAAAGCAAGAAAGTTACGTGCTTCTTCCATTCCTCAGGGCAAAGCTGGCCAAACCGCTCTGGGTCGTCACATGCCAACTCCAGCTCCTTGATAAGATGTGGCTGGCCTACAGGAGCTTCATTGATCAATGCATACAGCTTATTGATCGAAGCAGTATCAACGCATCGTTCGAAGAGGGCGAATTTCGCAACCAACTCCTCGTTGATAGACATTCCTCGGCGGACAGCGATTATCGTGCGCAGACGAACTACATTCAACATTCGCTTAACGATTCGCGGGTTGCCTTCAACCAAGCTCGCATTTGCCAACAAAGTCGCCATCTTATCGGCAGTATCAAAGCTGGAGCTAAGCTTTTCATCCTTCGTTCCGATCGCTTTCGTTACCTCCTCGACCGTCAAGGGCGCGTCAATCCAGCTTCTCCGCAAATTGCTTTCCAAATGCTGACGCAAGCGAGCACGGGCGGCGGCGTCGGCCACAACGGACTCAGCAAGTAGCATGAAGAGATATGCCCGAATCTCCGCAACGCCAGATCGAGGAACACGAATAGGAACCTGGATCAACTTGTCCAGATAGTCTTTGACATGCCTATCGTCGGCCCCTCGAAAGTACTGAGAGACTGAGTCTCGAACCATCTGTTCATCAGCCGCCACAACAAAAGCTGACTGCTCCATGAACAGGAACAGTCTGAGCGCCTCGAGCGTATGAATCGTCTGAGTTGGCAAGCATCTGTCGAGATTGTCGACGAATACGATCATTGTCTTGTCGAGCTTCCGCAACAGCTCACCAAACTCCGCTCGGAAAGCGTCAATTTCTTCCGGTGGGCTCTTTTGCTCTGCGGGCTTGATGAGTCCTCCGACCTCATTGCCAACCTCTTTGAGCGCTTTAGCGTCCTCTTCGTTGGCTTTGCCCCCCACGAAGTTACCCACAGCGCTGACTGCCTTCGCTCCCGCTCCAAACATTGGAATGCCGTGAGCCGCAGCCAAGATTTCGGCCCCTAACCCGAGCGCCCTCACGACCCGGACGCGTTTCATTAGGCTCAACGCAGTTTCTTTCAGCCCCGCGTCCGCCTTGGCTTGCTCATACAACGTACGCGCGATGACATCCATTAGTGCAGCGCGCGCGTCGTCAAAGCCTTGGTATAACCAGGCATCAAATCGAATGATCAGCACACCATCTTCATCTCGAGCTCTTACATCGTCTTCAATCAGGTTTAACAAACTAGATTTTCCGGTCCCCCAAGTGCCAAAGATGCCTACTGAAACGGGCCTCATGGACCGGTTCATCAGGATTTCACCGGCCACCTCTGCAATCTCTTGATAATTAAGATAGTCGACACGCGTTTCAATGTCGGCCCACATGCGCACCTCCCGCCTGTAATGATAATTCACTGAAACTTTATCACGAGTAGATGCAATTAGGGCATATGGACACCAGCTGCCAATGCACGTCTGTTAGCTAGCCAGCCCAGACGTCAGTCAGGACCACGGTTTGATCTAAGTAATATCCGCGCGGCGGCAAGGAAGAATTCAGGAGACCGTCGCAAAGAAATGTAATGACCAACTTCCCGGGGCGAAGAAGAACATTACGACCTACAGGCAAGCCCGCTCTAAAACCCCTAGCACTACTTTGAAGGAGACACCCCTTCATCACCGAATCCAACAACAACGCTGTTATCGGACGCGAGCCGCACATCGATGGATTTTTTCCACAGCAGTTTTGATGTACGAAGGCAACCCTAGCTTGACAGCAAGCCATTCCAAAGCCCTTGTCTAAGCGGTGATTTCCCAGATCAATTTGGTTCGATTCGGTCTCAAAGCCCTTGCCACGTTGCTCAGGCGATCTCCCGATGGCTTCCGAGTAGCGCTTTATACGGATACGGATTTCTCCCGCAAGCCCATGTCCGCCATGCTGTGAGTCGGCCGCTCCGTCTATTTCCGCACCGTTCACGATGATGCAGTGCCTGCTAAGGCTCAACACAAGGGCCGCGTTTGACCGACTGGCCTCGATAGGACGCGGCGTGGCGTCAATCTCTCCACGCGACTTGAGCCCAACAGCCAAGGGTTGACCCCAATGGAACCCCCTGCGCCCACATTTGTATGATGACCTTATTACCTGATAAGGCATCACACCGACCAACGGCATGTTCGACAAGGTTTCCGCCCCAGCAATGAGCGATACGGTCGCTCAGCAACTGCTCAAGCAGATCGAGATCGGCAGTTTTGCGGCCACCGGCAAGCTGCCCACCGAGGCCGTGCTGGCGCAGCAGTTCGGCGTCAGCCGCACGGTGATTCGCGAGGCGATCTCCCGGCTGAAGAACGAAGGCGTGGTCGAGCCGCGCCAGGGCAGCGGCGTGTTCGTCAAGGAGCATGGCGCGATCCGGCCGCTGCGGATCGACTACGCCGAGGCGGTCGAGGCGAGCTCGATGCCGCATTTGCTGGCGGTGCGCCGGGCCATCGAGGCGGAGGTGGCGGCGGAGGCCGCGCGGCGCTGCACGGACCGGGATATCGCCGAGATCGACGCGGCGCTGGCCAACATCGACGAGGCGGTCGCCGCCGGGCGCGATGGCGTGGCTGAGGATGTCGCCTTCCACCGCAAGATCGCCGCGGTGACCGGCAACCCGTATTTCATCAAGACACTGAATTTCCTGAACCAGTACCTCGAGGCCGGCGTGGCCGTGACCCGCCGCAACGAGGCGACACGCGACGATTTCTCGCGCCAGGTGCGCGAGGAACACGCCGCCATCGTCGACGCGATCCGCGCACGCGACCCCATGGCGGCGCGCAATGCCGCCCTCACCCACCTGTACAACGCCGAGCGCCGGCTGTCGCAAGCCGGCATCTGCTGAGCGGCCGTAGCGGCGGCACGCGCCAACCAGGAACAGATCATGTCACGACATATTGGAGTCATCGGCCTCGGTGCCATGGGCCTCGGCGTTGCGCGTTCGCTGCTGCGCGCCGGCTTTCGCGTCCACGCCTGCGACGTGCGCGACGATGTGCTGCGGGCGTTCGCTGCCGAAGGCGGCATCGCCTGCGCCACGCCGGCCGAACTGGGCGCGCAGTGCGACGTGGTGGTGACGCTGGTGGTCAATGCCGCGCAGACCGAAGCGGTACTGTTCGGCGAGCGGGGCGCGGCGGCCCGCATGAAGCCCGGCAGCGTGGTGATCGCCAGCGCCACGGTGGCCCCGGACTTCTCCGTGCAACTGGGCGAGCGCCTGGAAGCGGCGGGACTGCTGATGCTTGACGCCCCGGTGTCGGGCGGCGCGGCACGCGCGGCGTCGGGCGAGATGACGATGATGACGTCGGGACCGGCGGCCGCCTATGCCGCCTGCGAGGATGTGCTGGAGGCCATGGCCGGCAAGGTCTATCGCCTCGGCGAGCAGTACGGTGCCGGCTCCAAGGTCAAGATCATCAATCAGTTGCTGGCCGGCGTGCATATCGCGGCCGCCGCCGAGGCGATGGCCCTCGGCCTGCGCGAGGGCGTCGATCCCGACGCGTTATACGACGTGATCACCCATAGCGCCGGCAACTCGTGGATGTTCGAGAACCGCGTGCCGCATATCCTCAATGGCGACTACACCCCACTGTCGGCGGTCGACATCTTCGTCAAGGACCTGGGCCTCGTGCTCGATACCGCGCGCCGCAGCAAGTTTCCCCTGCCGCTGTCGGCCACCGCTCACCAGATGTTCATGAGCGCGTCCAGCGCCGGCCACGGGGGCGAGGACGACTCCGCGGTGATCAAGACCTTCCCCGGCATCACGCTGCCGCCCTCACGCTGACGACAGCCACGCTGAACGCCTCCCGTCACCCGTAGCCGCTGCCCGCTCTCCCCGTTTGCCCATGTCCCAGTCCAACTCGCCCCGCCCGCTTCCGGGCCCGCTTCTTGGTTGCATCGCCGACGACTTCACCGGCGCCACCGATCTGGCCAACATGCTGGTCAAGAGCGGCATGCGCACGGTGCAGACCATCGGCGTGCCGCCGTCCGCCGCGCCGCTGCAGGCGGATGCCATCGTGGTCGCGCTCAAATCGCGCACCATCGCCGCGGCGGACGCCATTGCGCAATCGCTGGACGCGCTCGCCTGGCTGCGCGAACAGGGCTGCCGCCAGTTCTTCTTCAAGTACTGCTCGACCTTCGATTCCACCGATGCTGGCAATATCGGCCCGGTGGCGGAGGCACTGCTCGATGCGCTGGGCGAGCAGCCTGGGTTCTCGATCGCCTGTCCGGCCTTTCCCGAGAACGGCCGCACCGTCTTTCGCGGCCACCTGTTCGTCGGCGACGCGCTGCTCAACGAGTCCGGCATGCAGAACCACCCGCTGACGCCGATGCGCGATGCCAACCTGGTGCGCGTGCTGCAACGGCAAACCCGCGGCAAGGTCGGCCTGATCCGCTACGACGCGATCGCCGCCGGCGCGGCGGCGGTGCGCGAGGCGATCGCGCAGCTGCGCGACGATGGCGTACGGCTGGCGATCGCCGACGCGCTGTCCGATCGCGACCTGCATGTCCTGGGCGAGGCCTGCGCCGACCTGCCGCTGGTGACCGGCGGCTCGGGCATCGCGCTGGGCCTGCCCGCCAACTTCCGCCGCGCGGGCCTGTTGGCCGAACGCACCGATGCCGCGCAATTGCCGCGCATCGCAGGCTACGCCGCCGTGCTGGCAGGCAGCGCATCGCAGGCCACCAATGCGCAGGTGGCGGCTTGGCGCGGGGAGACAACGAACTCCGATTCCAATACGAACTCGGCAGCAGACGCCCGCCCGAGTTTCCGCATCGACCCGCTCGCGGTGGCACGCGGCGAAGCGGTGGTGGAGCAGGCGCTGGCGTTTGCCCGTTCGCATCTGCCCGAGCCGGTACTGATCTATGCCACCGCCACGCCCGACGAAGTACGCAGCGTGCAGCAGGCGCTCGGCGTGACGGAGGCCGGCCAACTGGTGGAGGCGACGCTCGCCGCCATCGCGCGCGGTTTGCGGGAGATGGGCGTGCGCAAGTTCGTCGTCGCCGGCGGCGAGACGTCGGGCGCCGTCGTGCAGGCGCTCGAGGTCAAATCGCTGCAGATCGGCGCACAGATCGATCCCGGCGTGCCGGCCACCGCCACCATCGATACCGAGCCCTTGGGGCTGGCGCTCAAGTCGGGGAATTTCGGCGCGGTGGACTTCTTTGCCAAGGCGCTGCGTCAGCTGGAAGGAGGCGCGCTATGAGCGAGGAAACCCGCCTGCGCGAGGAAATCTGCACGATCGGCGCCAGCCTGTATGCGCGCGGGCATGCGGTAGGCAGCGCCGGCAATATCAGCGCCCGGCTCGATGACGGCTGGCTGATCACGCCAACCGATGCCTGCCTGGGCCGCCTGGACCCGGCGCGCATCGCCAAGGTCGATGCGAACGGCCGGCATGTGTCCGGCGACAGGCCATCGAAGACGCTGGCGCTGCATCGTGGCATCTACGCCAACGACCCGGGCGCGCGCGGCGTGGTCCATACCCACTCCACGCATCTGGTCGCGCTGACGCTGGCCGGCGTCTGGAGCGATGACGACGTGCTGCCGCCGATCACGCCCTACTACGTGATGAAGGTCGGCCATATTCCGCTGCTGCGCTATCGGCGCCCCGGCGATCCCGAGGTGGCCGCGCAGGTCGCCGCGCTGGCCTCGCGCGTGCGCGGCGTACTGCTGGACCGGCTCGGCCCCGTGATGTGGGGTCCGTCGGTATCGCAAGCGTCCTGGGCGCTCGAAGAACTCGAGGAAACCGCGCGCCTGTGGTTGATGACCGATCCGAAGCCGGCGCCGCTCGACGCCGCGGCCCTCGAAGAACTACGCCAGACCTTCGGCGCACGCTGGTAGCGCGCCAGCCCGCGGTGTGCACGGGCTTTCGTCACGCACACCGGAGCCGGCGCGACACCCGGCCCGACACCATCCAAAGGAGACAATCCATGACAGCCTACGACGCGGCAGCGGCCGCCTACGTCGACGCACCCGGCAAAGCCGAACTCGACCTGACCTACCGCAAGGTGTTCTGGCGCATCGTGCCCTTCCTGATGCTGTGCTACGTGGTGGCCTATCTGGACCGCGTCAACGTCGGCTTCGCCAAGCTGCAGATGTCGCAGGATCTGGCGTTCAGCGAGACGGTGTTCGGCCTGGGCGCCGGCATCTTCTTCCTCGGCTACTTCCTGTTCGAGCTGCCGAGCAACATGCTGATGCACCGGCTCGGCGCCCGCATCTGGATTGCCCGCATCATGATCACCTGGGGCATCCTGTCGGCCATGTTCGCCTTCGTCACGACGCCGACGCAGTTCTACGTGCTGCGCTTCCTGCTGGGGCTGGCGGAGGCGGGTTTCTATCCCGGCGTGATCCTTTACCTCACCTACTGGTTTCCATCGCACCGCCGCGCCAAGATCATCGCGGTATTCATGTCGGCGATTCCGGTATCGGGCATCTTCGGCAATCCGTTGTCCGGCTGGATCATGGAGAGCTTCCACGGCGGCGCCGGCTTCCACGGCTGGCAGTGGATGTTCGTGCTGGAGGCCATCCCCGCGGTGCTGATCGGCATCGCGACGATCCTCTATCTGGACAACAACATCCGCAGCGCCAAATGGCTGACCGAGCGCGAGAAGCAGCTGCTGGCCGACGAGATCGCCGCGCAGCCGCAGGAGCAGCAGAAGAACGCGCATTCGCTGCGCGCGGTATTTCGCGACCCGCGCATGTGGTGGATGTCGCTGATCTACTTCGCCTTCGTGTCCGGGCAGTACGGCCTGACCTTCTGGATGCCGACCTTCGTCAAATCGACGGGCATCAAGGGCACGCTGGAAATCGGGCTGCTCAGCGCGATCCCGTTCGTGGTGGCCATCGTGGCGATGAACCTGTTCGGCCACAGCGCGGACAAGCGCCGGGAGCGGCGCTGGCATCTGATCGTACCGGCGCTGATGGGCACCATCGGCTTCACCGTCGCCGCTTCCGCGGCGGGCAACACGACGCTGTCCATCGTGGCGCTGTCCGTGGCCGCCGCCGGCGTGCTGACCTGCGCCCCGCTGTTCTGGTCGCTGCCGACCGCGTTCCTGGCCGGCAGCGCCGCCGCGGCCGGCATCGCCATCATCAATTCGATCGGCAATCTGGCCGGCTTTGCCAGCCCCTATCTGATCGGCTATCTGCGCGACGCCACCAACAGCACGGCCAGCGGCATGTATGTGCTGGCCGGCATGCTGGTGCTTGGCGCCGTCGCCGTGTGGCTGACGCCGGCCAGGCTGGTCAACCGCTAGTATGGACGCGGCGCGCTTGCGCCGCCTTCTCCCAACCCATCACGACTTGCTGCCATGCCACGCTTTGCCGCCAATCTTTCGATGATGTACAACGAGCACGCGTTCCTGGACCGCTTCGCCGCGGCCGCGAACGATGGCTTCCGCGCCGTCGAATACCTGTTCCCGTACGACTTTCCGGCGGGCGAACTGAAGTCCCGGCTCGACGCGAATGGCCTGCAGCAGGCGCTGTTCAATGCGCCGCCCGGCGACTGGGCTGCCGGCGAACGCGGCATCGCTTCGCTGCCGGGACGGGAGGACGAATTCCGGCGCAGCATCGATACGGCCCTCGACTACGCGCGCGTGCTCGGCAACGACAAGCTGCACGTGATGGCGGGCCTTGCCGCGCCGGGCGTGCCGCGCGAGCAGCAGCGCGCCGTCTATCTGCGCAACCTCGAGTACGCGGCTCGCGCGGCGCAAGGCGACGGCATCACGGTGCTGATCGAGCCGATCAACACGCGCGACATTCCCGGCTTCTTCCTGAATCGCCAGGACGACGCGCAAGCGATCTGCCGCGAGATCGGCGCGTCCAACCTGAAGGTGCAGTTCGACTGCTACCACTGCCAGATCGTCGAAGGCGATGTGGCCACCAAGCTGCGGCGCGACATCGCCGGCATCGGGCATATCCAGATCGCCGGCGTGCCGGAGCGGCACGAGCCGGATATCGGCGAACTGAATTATCCCTATCTGTTCGAGACGATCGACGCGCTCGGCTATCGGGGCTGGATCGGCTGCGAATATCGCCCCAGGGCAGGTACCACCGACGGGCTTGGCTGGCTGCGCGCGTGGCTGCAGCGGTAGCCCCTTCGGCAACCGAGGGCAACCGAGGCCACCGAGGCAATCCATGGCAGTGGCGCATTGGTCCGGCGCTGCCCCATTCATCGCGATTTCAACAAGGCAATCGATCATGAAAGTGCTGATCACCGGCGGCGCCGGATTCCTGGGCCAGCGTCTGGCCAAACAGCTGCTGTCGCGCGGCGAACTGAACGGCCCCGACGGCAAGCCGGCCCCCATCACGGAACTGGTGCTGGTCGATGTCGTGCAAGGCAACGATTTCGCCGACAAGCGCGTCACCACGCTGGTCGGCGATATCGCCGATGCCGCCCTGCTCGAACGCGCGATCGACCGCGATACCGCCGTGGTGTTCCATCTGGCCGCCATTGTCAGCGGCCAGGCCGAGGCCGATTTCGATCTCGGTATGCGCATCAATCTCGACGCCTCGCGCACGCTGCTGGAAGTGTGCCGGGCGAGGGGCCATCGGCCGCGCGTCGTGTTCACCAGCTCGGTGGCCGTCTACGGCGGCACGCTGCCCGAGGTGGTGCGCGACGATACCGCGCTCAATCCGCAATCGTCCTATGGCACGCAAAAGGCGATCGCAGAATTGATGCTGGCCGATTACAGCCGACGCGGCTTTGTCGACGGCGTCGTGCTGCGGCTGCCTACCATCAGCGTGCGTCCCGGCCGGCCAAATGCCGCCGCCTCGTCGTTTGCCAGCGGCATCATTCGTGAACCGCTGAATGGGGAGGAAGCGATCTGCCCGGTGCCGGGCGACACGCGCCTGTGGCTGCTGTCGCCGCGCCGCGCCATCGAGGCGCTGATCGCCGGCAGCGAGCTGCCCGGCGAACGCCTGGGCAACCGGCGCATCGTCAATCTGCCGGGCGTTTCCGTGACCGTGGACGAAATGATCGACGCCCTGCGGGAAGTCGCCGGCGACGAGGCCGCCAACCGCATCCGCCGCGAGCCCGACAGCCGCGTGCAGCAGATCGTCGGCAGCTGGCCGGGCCGTTGGGACACGACGCGCGCCGAGCAACTGGGGCTGCGCGGCGACGGCAGCTTCGTCGATGTCGTGCGGGCCTATATCGAGGATGAGTTGCGCTAAGACGGGTTGCGACAAGGCGAGTTGCCCTACGCCGAAGTTGCGCTAGGGCGAACGCGCCGCGTTCCGCCGCTCCCGAAACGTGATCGACCAGCGCAATTCCCGCGTCGGCTCGACGCTGTGCTGCCACCGCCAACGGGCGTCGCCTTCCAGCCGATAGATCGACCTGGGTTGCACTTCGAGCGCCAGGATCTGACGCCGCAGCGACGGGCTGTAGGGATAGGGCCGAAAGCGCAGCCGCGCGGCGCCGCCTAGCGAGACGCCAAAAACGCGCTCGAAGTCCGGCACATCGCGGTGCCAGCCCAGCGGCGTACCTGCGGCGTACTCGGCCACCAGGGCATGCACGAGCCGCTCCGGCGGCACGCCGGCCCATTGCGCCACGCGCTCGCGCAGCGGCAGCCGCTCATCCAGGGCCTGTGCCGGCCGCAATTGATTGCTGTCGAAGTCGTAACTGCCGCCGAAGCTCACCACGCGGCGCAGGGCGAGGTAGCCCTTGTATCGTGCGGCTTCCAGCGGCAGCGTGCGGATGATGCCGATGAGGGACGCCTCTTCGTCGAGGGACAGGAATTCGGGCTGGTAGACGAGACCCGGAATCGAGGCCGGCGCGGCGTCGCCCTCGAACAAGCTGAACTGTTCCATCGCGTTCCTTCTGGCTTTCACGGCGCCTTCCGCGGGGCCCGGTTTGCCGGGCGGCAGGAAAGCCGACTGGCAATCCACCGTGTGGCGGGAGGACCCGAAGGTGCCGCCTGCACCTGCCCAGTCTACGCCGACGACGCCGTCGCAAAGCACCCTGCAGCAAACGCAATTGGCCTGCTCACGTATCAACGAATCGCCAGCGCTTCGGGCGGCAAGGGCTGCCAGCCCCCACCGAGCGCCTTGAATGCGGCGACGGCCGCTCGCGCCGATTCCGTCTGTGCCTGTGCGCGGGCATCCGACGCCTGCAGAAGCGATTCGTCGGCGTGCAGCACGTCGATCAGGCTCGCGGCCCCCTGCTGGTAAGCCGCGAACGACGATCTTCTTGCACGGGAGAGCGAGGCCTCCCCTTGCGTCAGTACGGCGGCTTGCTCCCGGCGATTGACCAGTGCCGAGAAGGCGTTTTCCACATCTTCGGTGGCCCGGAGCACCGACTGGCGATAGGCGGCCAATGCCTCGGCATCCCGCCCCTTCGCGACATCGATCTGCGCATTGATGCGGCCGAAATCGAACAGGCGCCACCGCAGCCCGAGCACACCGGACGCCTGGCTCGCGCCACCGGTCAGCAGATTGCCGCTGGAAATCGCCGTGGCACTTCCCAGAAGTGCGCTCAGCGAGAACTTCGGGTAGTACTCGGCCATTGCTTCGCCGATTCGGGCATTGGCCGCGGCGAGCCGGCGTTCGGCAACGATCAGGTCCGGCCGGCGCTGAAGCAGCTCGGCGGGCGTCCCCATCTCGGCGATCTGCGGCGTCGCGGGAATCGGTGCTGCGGCTTTGAGTTCGGCGCGATGGGTGCCAGGCGGGACACCCAACATCACGTCCAGCGCGTTCATCGCCGCATCGAGGCCCGTCTGCAGGACGGGAACGGTGGCCTGGACGCGCGCCAGCGCCCCTTCGGTCTGTCGCACTTGATACTCGGCGGCCAGTCCCTTCGCGTACAGCAACCCGACTTTCGCCAGCAGGTCTTGCTGCGTGCCGACTTGCCGCCGGGCGATGTCCAGACGCGACTGCAAACCCCGGATGGCGATGTAGATGTCCGCCGTCTGCGCGGCCACCGCCAGCCGGGCCGCCACGGCACTGGCCTGCGTCGCTTGATAGTCGGCCAGCGCGGCTTCGCGGCCGCGTCGCAGCCCACCGAACACGTCCACCTCCCAGCTCGCTCCCACGCCCACTTCGTAGGCACTTCCCCACCTGTCGTATCCGGGCGTGGCATTGAGGACCTGTCCCAGCGGCGTTTCTATCGACTGATGCGCACGGGCTGCCGAACCGCTCACCACGCCCGACGGCAGCAAGGCGGCGTTGGCCACCTTGAGTCCGGCGCGCGCCTGCGTGACGCGCGCCTGCGCCTGCGCGAGGTCCAGGTTCTGTTCCAGCGCCAACGACACGAAGCGCGGCAACAGTGGATCGCCAAACGACTGCCACCATGTCGCGAGCTCGGCGCGGGCCGTGCCCGGCGCCTGTTTGGCGGCCGCCTGCCCGATGTAATGGCTGGCAATGGGCGGGTCGGGCCGGCGGTAGTCGGGACCCACCGCGCAGCCAGCCATCACGCCGGCACACAGCAGCAGAACGAGGGGACGGCGGGAAGGCATGGGCGGAATCTTGGGTGGGCGGGTGTGAGTGACTATAATACAAATCGGTCACTCGTTGTCAACCCTTGCCGCACCGGGTAATCTGATGGAATGACCAAGACACGTTCTCCCGCGCCCCAGCTTCGAGGGCCGTCGGACCATGATGTCCGACACCAGATCGTCGAAGCGGCGACCGAATACTTCGGCCTTTACGGCTATGAGAAGACGACCGTCTCCGACCTGGCGAAGGCCATCGGCTTTTCCAAGGCCTACATCTACAAGTTCTTCGACTCCAAGCAGGCGATCGGCGAGGTCATCTGCTCCAACCGCCTGAGCGCGATCATGGCGGCCGTCGACGAAGCCGTTGCCGACGTCTCCTCCGCGTCGGAGCGGCTGCGCCGCATGTTCGGCGCGCTGGTCGAGGCCGGCAGCCACCTCTTTTTCAACGACCGCAAGCTCTACGACATCGCCGCGACCTCGGCCAGCGAGTCCTGGCCGTCGGTTCGCGCCTACGAGGACCACCTCAGGAACCTGGTGCTGCAGATCCTGCGCGATGGCCGCGAGTCCGGCGAGTTCGAGCGCAAGACTCCGCTGGACGAGGCGGCCAACGCGATCTTCCTGGTGATGCGGCCGTACATCAATCCGCTGCTGCTGCAGCACAACCTCGACAATGCCGCCGAAGCCACACGACACCTGTCCAGCCTGATATTGCGCAGCCTGGCACCGTAAGTTTTCTCCCTGTGACCATTGACTAAATTGGTCACTCGAATAAAAATGGGGATTCGACTCCGTCAGGAAGGATTCCCATGCTCCGGCGCCTTGCCCCCTTTGCCATCTGCCTGTTGCCGCTCGCGCTCCCGGCATGCGGCGACACCTCTGCCTCCGATCCGCGCACGGAGGCCCCGCTGGTCAGGGTGGGAACGGTGCAATCCGCCTCCGCCCCGTCGCGGTCGTTCACGGGGATCGTGGCCGCCCGGGTGCAGAGCGACCTTGGCTTTCGCGTCTCCGGCAAGGTGCTGGAGCGCCTCGTCGATACCGGGCAGACCGTCAGGCGCGGCCAGCCGCTGATGCGCATGGACCCGCTGGACCTGGGATTGCAGGCGCGGGCGCAGCGCGAGGCGGTCGCCGCGGCGCGGGCGCGCGCCAGGCAAACGGCGGACGACGAAGCGCGCTACCGCGATCTGGTCGCCGAAGGCGCTGTGTCGGCGTCCGCATACGATCAGATCAAGGCCGCGGCCGAATCGGCCCGCGCGCAACTCAATGCCGCCGAGGCGCAGGCGGACCTCGCGCAGAATGCGTCGAGCTACGCCGTGCTGCTTGCCGATGCGGATGGCGTCGTGGTGGAGACGCTGGTCGAGCCAGGTCAGGTCGTCAGCGCCGGCCAGCCGGTGGTGCGCCTGGCGCGGGCAGGACAACGCGAAGCCGTCGTGCATCTGCCCGAGACGCTGCGGCCGGCCGTGGGGTCAGTCGCGCAGGCCAGGCTGTACGGAAACGGAGAGGCCGCCGTGCCGGCGAAGTTGCGGCAGATATCCAGTGCGGCCGATCGGGTCAGCCGTACCTTCGAGGCCCGCTACGTGCTCGAAGGCGCGCTGGCCCAGGCGCCGCTCGGTGCCACCGTCACCGTCGAGATTCCGGACGGCACGAATGCCACCCCGTCGTTGCTGGTACCGGTCGGCGCATTGTTCGATCCCGGCAAGGGGCCGGGCGTCTGGGCCATCGAAGGAAGCCCGGCGAAGGCGGTCTGGCGCTCCGTCAAGGTGCTCGCCTTGACCGACGACATGGCCCAGGTGTCGGGCAATCTCAAGCTCGGGGACCGGATCGTATCGCTGGGGGCCCATCTGCTGCGTGAGGGCGAGACCGTCAGGACTGTCGGCGATGGCGAAGCGACGACCGCCGGAGAACGTCGATGACCGAGGGGCGTTTCAATCTTTCGGCGCTGGCAGTGCGCGAGCGCTCCATCACGCTGTTCCTGATCGTCCTGATCTCCGCCGCGGGCATTCTCGCGTTCTTCCAGCTCGGCCGCGCGGAAGACCCGCCGTTCACGGTCAAGCAGATGACCATCGTCACCGCATGGCCGGGCGCGACAGCGCAGGAAATGCAGGACCAGGTCGCCGAACCGCTGGAGAAGCGCATGCAGGAGCTGCGGTGGTATGACCGCACCGAGACCTACACGCGCCCCGGACTGGCCTTCACCATGGTGTCGCTGCTCGACAGGACGCCGCCTTCGGAGGTCCAGGAGGAGTTCTATCAGGCCCGCAAGAAACTCGGCGACGAGGCGAAGAGGTTGCCCGCCGGTGTCATCGGACCCATGATCAACGACGAGTATGCGGACGTCACCTTTGCACTGCTGGCGCTCAAGGCCAAAGGCGAGCCGCAGCGGCTGCTGGCGCGCGAGGCGGAAGCGCTGCGTCAGCAACTGCTGCACGTGCCGGGGGTGAAGAAGGTCAACATCATCGGCGAGCAGCCCGAACGCATCTTCGTCTCCTTCTCCCACGACCGCCTCGCCACGCTGGGCGTCACGCCGCAGGGCATCTTCGCGGCGCTCAGCGCGCAGAACGTGCTGACCCCTGCCGGTTCCATCGAAACCCGGGGGCCGCAGGTCTTCATCCGCGTCGATGGCGCGTTCGACAAGCTGGAGACAATCCGCCAGACCCCGATCACCGCGCAGGGCCGAACGCTGAAGCTGTCGGATGTGGCGACCGTCGAGCGCGGCTACGAAGACCCCGCCACCTTCCTGGTCCGCAACAACGGCGAACCGGCATTGCTGCTGGGCATCGTCATGCGCGATGGCTGGAACGGGCTCGACCTGGGCAAGGCGCTCGAGGCGGAAACCACCAAAATCAACGCGGCGCTGCCGCTGGGAATGACCCTGACCAAGGTCACGGATCAGTCGGTCAATATCAGCTCGGCGGTCAACGAGTTCATGGCCAAGTTTTTCGCCGCCCTGCTCGTCGTGATGGTGGTCTGCTTCCTCAGCATGGGCTGGCGCGTCGGTCTCGTCGTCGCGGCCGCGGTGCCGCTGACGTTGGCGGCCGTGTTCGTCATCATGGTCGCCACCGGCAAGAACTTCGACCGTATCACGCTCGGCTCGCTGATCCTCGCACTTGGGCTGCTGGTCGACGACGCCATCATTGCCATCGAAATGATGGTGGTGAAGATGGAGGAAGGCTATAGCCGTCTCGCCGCCTCGGCCTACGCCTGGAGCCACACGGCGGCGCCGATGCTGTCCGGCACGCTGGTCACCGCCATCGGCTTCATGCCCAACGGCTTCGCGCGTTCCACGGCGGGCGAATACACCAGCAACATGTTCTGGATCGTCGGCATTGCGCTGATCGCATCGTGGGTCGTCGCGGTGGCATTCACGCCCTATCTGGGGGTCAGGATGCTGCCGGACATCCGGAAGATCGAAGGGGGGCACGATGCCATCTACAACACTCGCCACTACCAACGCCTGCGCGCGGTGCTGCGGCACGTCATCGCCCGCAAATGGCTGGTGGCCGGCACCGTCGTCGCGGCATTCGTGGTGGCGATCCTCGGCATGGGGCTGGTCAAGAAGCAGTTCTTTCCGACGTCCGACCGGCCCGAGGTGCTTGTCGAAGTGCAGATGCCCTATGGCACCGCGATCGAGCAAACCGCCGCCGCGACGGCGAAGGTCGAAGCCTGGCTGGCGAAGCAGAGCGAGGCGAAGGTCGTGACGTCCTACATCGGCCAGGGCGCTCCCCGCTTCTACCTGGCCATGGCGCCGGAACTGCCCGATCCGTCATTCGCCAAGATCGTGGTGCTGACCGGCAACCAGCAGGAACGGGAAGCCCTCAAAGCCAGGCTGCGCCGGGCGGTCGCCGATGGGCTGGCCGCCGAGGCACGCGTGCGCGTGACCCAGCTCGTATTCGGTCCCTATTCGCCGTTTCCCGTGGCGTTCCGTGTCGTGGGCCCGGACCCGGACAAGCTGCGCACGATCGCCGCGCGCGTCGAGTCGGTCATGCATGCCAATCCGATGATGCGTACGGTCAATACGGATTGGGGTCCGCGTGTTCCCACCTTGCGCTTCACGCTTGACCAGGATCGTCTGCAGGCCATCGGGCTGACTTCGAGCTCGGTGGCCCTGCAGCTGCAGTTCCTGCTGAGCGGGGTGCCGCTTACCGAGGTCCGCGAGGACATTCGATCGGTACAGGTGGTGGGCCGCGCGGCCGGCGATATCCGGCTCGATCCGTCGAAGATCGCCGGCTTCACGCTGGAAGGAGCGGCCGGCCAGCGCATTCCGCTGTCGCAGGCAGGAACCGTTTCCGTCCGCATGGAGGACCCCATCCTGCGGCGCCGCGATCGCACGCCGACCATCACCGTGCGAGGCGACATCGCCGAAGAGTTGCAACCGCCGGACGTATCGAGCGCCGTCATGAAGGAGCTGCAGCCGATCGTCGATGCGCTCCCCGCCGGCTATCGGATCGAACAGGCGGGCTCGATCGAGGAATCCGGCAAGGCGACGGTGGCGATGCTGCCGCTGTTCCCGATCATGATCGCGCTGACGCTGCTCGTCATCATCCTGCAAGTGCGCTCGATTGCAGCGATGGTGATGGTGTTCGCCACGAGTCCGCTCGGCCTGATCGGCGTCGTGCCGACCCTGCTGCTGTTCCGGGAGCCGTTCGGCATCAATGCGCTGGTCGGCCTGATCGCGCTATCCGGCATCCTGATGCGCAATACGCTGATCCTGATCGGGCAGATCCACCATAACGAGCAACAGGGACTCAGTCCGTACCACGCCGTCGTCGAGGCCACCGTGCAGCGTGCGCGGCCGGTGATATTGACGGCCCTGGCGGCGATCCTGGCGTTCATTCCGCTGACGCATTCGGTGTTCTGGGGAACGCTCGCCTACACGCTGATCGGCGGCACGTTCGCGGGGACGGTGCTGACCCTGGTGTTCCTGCCGGCCATGTACTCCATCTGGTTCAGGATCCGTCCCGCCACGGATCGCCCTCCCCTCGATCGCGACGCCGGCGACGCGAATCGGCCGACGCGGGAGCACTGGCAGGAGCGGGAGCCGGTCACAGGGGGCTAGCCGCGTCCGGCCGAAAGCCGGGTGTGGCAGACCTCAGGCCATCTCGCTCTCGAGCCGGCGCATCCGCGCCTGTATCGTCGCGGACAGCGCCATCAATGGCCCGGCCAGGTCGGCCTCGACGGTCTCCATATCCTGTTGCGTCGATACGCTGACGTTCAGGACATGGACTCCGTAGCCACTGATCTGCAGCGGCGTCGCCATGGCAACCACCTGCGGCTGCCATGACGCCACGCAGTAGCCCTTCTCGCGCACCGAAACGACGGCCGCCTCGATTTCGCGGCACAGGCGGCTCCAGCCGCGGCCCCGGTGTTTTTCTGCCATCGCCAGCAACATCGCCTGGAACGCGTCGGGGGCGAGCGTCGCGAGGTAGGCCCGTCCCAGCGAGGTCAATGCCATCGGGATGCGCTGCCCGCTGACGACCGTTCGCAACGACTGCCGCCGGTTGTAGCGGAACGACTCGAGATAGACCATCTCGTCGCCGTCGGCGGCGGCCAGGCCGACATTGATCTTGTGCCGCACCGCGGCCTCCACCATCACCGGCGTCGCGACCTTGAGGATCTGCGAGCCGTCGCGCATGGCGTGGGCCATGCTGAGCACCGACACGCCGAGCCGATAGGCGCGCAAGCGCGGGACGTATTCGAGCATGCCGGTCTCGATCAGCGATTGCGTCAGGCGGCTGACGGTCGATCGGGACAGGCCGGTTCGCTCGGCGATCTCGCCGTTGCCCAGCATCGAGGAGCCGGCGCGGAACGCGCGCAGCACGGCGATTCCGCGTTCGAGCGAGCGATTGGGTGTTGCCTTGCCTTGGCCTGGCTTGATCCGTTCCATGCCGACAGTGTATTCGGCAGGAGCGTGCTCCATGGCGGATCGGCTCGTTCGCATGCAGGAGGGGACCGCGCCATCGATGGCTGCAAAGGGGCGGCCCCCCTTGCCTCATTCCCGCTTGCCCCCGCCGGCCAATATCGCCACCCCATCGACCGCCACGACGCCCTGACCCTGCGGCAGGACGAACACCGGGTTGATCTCGGCCTCCACCAGCCTGTCGCCGAGCGTGACTACCATCCGCGAGAAGGCGACGATGGCGTCCGCCAGCGCTTCCACGTCGGCGACCGGACGACCGCGGTAGCCTTGCAGCAGCGGCGCGGTCTTCAGCCGCTGGATCATCTCCAATGCGGCCTGCCGCGTCAGCCCCTGGCCGGGTGGCAACAGGCGCAGCGTCGTATCGCTGAACAGCTCCGCGGCCACGCCGCCCATGCCCAGCAGGATGGCGGTACCCAGCTCGTCGCGGTGCATGCCGAGGATAACCTCGACGCCGCCCCGGACCGTTTCCTGCACCAGGTAACGCTCGGGCGCGATGCCCGTCGCGGACTGGACCGCCGCCGCCATCGTTGCCAGCCGTCCCGCCACCTCGTCAGCCGGAACATTGACCGCCACGCCGCCGATATCGCTCTTGTGCGCGATCTCGGCCGACAGCACCTTCAGCACGACATTGCCGCCGAAGTCCCGCGCGGCGGCGCTCGCCTCCTCGCCGTTGCCGACGATGACCTCCTTCGCCACCGGGATGCCAAAGCGCGCGAACAACGCCTTGGCCGCGGCCTCGTCCAGCGAACCCGTAGCGACCGTACCGAGGTCAGGCAGCGGCAGCGCCGGCGTGCCCTCGTCGGCGTCGGTCGCGGTCCTGCCCGCCCGCCACATGGCGTCGAGCGCCACGGTGCATGCCTCCGGCGCGGTGAACGCCGGCACGCCGCGGCGGTTGAGCAGCGATCCCACTTCTGGCGCATGCGGGCTGACGAAGGCGATCACCGGCTTGTCGCTGTCCGGAAGACAGTCGCGGATGGCATTGGCCATCAGGTCCGGCATCGCCAGACCGGACGAGCCGACGATCACGGATACCGCGTCATAGCTCGGACTATCGAGCAGGATGCGGATCGCGGCGCGCAGCAGGTCCGGCTGCAAGCCCGCCAGCGTCACGTCGATCGGATTGCGGTCGAGCGCCGCATGGTCGCCCTTCTGCAGCGCGCGCAGCTTTGCCGCGGTGTCCTCGTCCGGTGCGGGCGTCTCGAAGCCGGCCAGCCCCAGGCTGTCCGAGACCAGGGTGCCGGCACCACCGGTCGAAGTCAGGATGGCGATGCGCTTGCCGCGCAGCTTGCGCCCGGCCGCCAGCGCCGCCGGCATGTCGAGCAGGTCCGAGAAGTTCTGCGCGCGGATCACGCCAACCTGCTCGAACAGCGCGTCGTACATGCGGTCCGCGCCGGCCAGCGCGCCGGTGTGCGACACGGCGGCCCGTGCCCCGCTCTCCGAGCGGCCGTTCTTGAACGCGACGACCGGCTTGCCGGCGCGCCTCGCCTTCAGCGCGGCACGGCGGAAGGTTTCCGGATTGCGCACGCTCTCCACGTACAGCGCGATCACGCGGGTGGCCTCGTCGTCGGCCAGGTAGTCGATGAAGTCGGCGAGGTCCAGGTCCACCTCGTTGCTGGTGGAGATCAGCTTGCTCAGCCCGATGCCGCGTGCCGCGGCGCGCGACAGCAAGGCACCGAGGATGCCGCCGCTTTGCGACACCACCCCGATGCTGCCCGCCGGAAACCGGTCCATCTCGAGCGCGCCGCTGGCTGACAGCGGAATATTGTCGGTCAGGTTGACCAGCCCGATGGTGTTCGGCCCGAGCAGGCGCATGCTGCCGGCCGCCTCGATCAGCTCGGCCTGGCGTCGTGCGCCTTCCGCGCCGGTCTCGGTATAGCCGCTCGCCAGCACGATCGCAGCGCCGGCACCGCGGGCGGCCAACTCCCGCACCGCCACGTGAGCACGCTCGGCGCCGAGCAGCACGATGCCGACGTCCGGCACCTCCGGCAGCGAGGCGATATCGGGATAGCAGCGCAGCCCGTCGATCGAATCGACCTTGGGGTTGACCGGGTAGATCGCCCCGCTGAAGCCATGCTTGCGCAGGTAGGACACGGGACGGCCGGCGGTCTTGGCGGGGTCCGCCGAAGCGCCGATCACGGCGACGCTGCGCGGCTTGACCAGTCGTTGAATGGCGTTCATGGTGTCAGGCCTGGCTGGTCTTGTTGAGGAAGGCCAGCACGGACTCGCGATGCGCGGTGCTGGTGTAGCAGATGCCTTGCGCCTGGCTGCCTTGCGCGAACACCTGGTCGGCCGGCAGCTCGAACGACTGGTTCATGATGCTCTTGCCCAGCGCGATGGCGGTGGCCGAGCCCTGGCTCAGTTCCGCGGCCCAGCGCAGTGCATCGTCGAGCAGCGCTTCGGGCGTGCTGAGGCGGTCGGCGATGCCGAGCGCCTTGGCTTCCTGCGCCGGCACCTTGCGGCCGGTGAACACGAGTTCCTTTGCCATCGACAGGCCGACGCGGCGCGGCAGGAAATACATGCCGCCGCCATCGGGGATCAGGCCGCGGTGAATGTACGACCAGGAGAACGATGCCGCTTCCGACGCGAGCACGAAGTCGCAGCACAGCGCGGTGTCGGCGCCGAGGCCGGCCGCGGCGCCGTTGACCGCCGCAATGGTGGGCTTGGGCATCGTATGCAGCAGCTTGACGGTATGGTGCACGCGCTGCTGGCGGCTCCACCCGTTGAACGCCACCTCGCCCTGCGGCGCTTCCATGCGGCGCTGCATGCCGGCCACGTCGCCGCCGGCGCAGAAGCCCTTGCCATTGCCGGTCAGCACCAGCGCGCGGATCGCCTTGTCCGACGCCACACGTTCGAGCGCATCGATCAGTTCGGCGCGCATGTCGTCGCTGATGGCGTTGCGCTTGTCGGGACGGTTGAAGGCGAGCAGCGCGATGCCCGCTTCGATCTTCAGTTCGATCAGGGAGTAGTGGTCCATGTCTTGATCCGGTGCGGTGTATGGAATGGGTTCTGTGGTCGGCGCCGCGCTCAGTCGACGATGATGTTGGCTTCCTTGATGACCTTGCTCCACCGCTCGCTCTCGCCCTTCACGTAGCGGCCGAACTCTTCCGGCGTGCCGCCACCAACGGCCAGGCCTTCCTGCTCGGCGCGCTTGCGGAACGCTTCGGTCTGCACGGCCTTCTTCGCCGCCGCGTTCAGTCGCGCGATCACGGCCGGCGGCGTACCGGCCGGCGCAAACAGGCCATACCAGCTGTCGGCCACGTAATTGGGCACGCCGCCCTCGGCGATGGTCGGCACCTTGCTCAGCGCCGGCGCCTGGGAACGCTGCGCGGTCGTGACCGCCACCGCGCGCAACTTGCCGCTCTCCAGGTGCGGCGCGACGGCAGCCGCGGTGGCGAACATCGCGTCGACCTGCCCGCCCAGCAGGTCGGTAATGGCAGGGCCGGCGCCGCGATACGGCACATGGGTGATGTCGACCTTGGCGAGCTTCTTGAAGAGTTCGCCCGCCAGATGGGCCGAGGTGCCCGGGCCTTGCGACGCGTAGTTGAGCTTGCCCGGCCGCGCCTTGGCCGCTGCGATCAGGTCCTGCACGGTCTTGATGGGGCTGTCCGGCTTGACGACCAGGACATTGGGCGAGCGCCCCACCAGCATGACCGGCGAGAACGCCTTGTCGGTATCGAACGGCAGCTTCTTGTGCAGGCTCGGATTGACGGCGTGGGCCATGGTGGCCATCACCAGCGTGTAGCCGTCGGGAGCGCTCTTGGCGACCAGGTCGGTCCCGATGATCGTGCCGCCGCCCGGCTTGTTGTCGACCAGCACGGGTTGGCCGAGATCCTCGCCCATGGTGACGCCCATCGCGCGCGCGATCAGGTCCGTTCCGCCGCCCGGGGCAAACGGCACGACCAGGCGGATCGGCTTGTCGGGGAAGGCTGCCAGCGCGGGCAGCGGCGCGGCAACGGCCATCAGCAACGGCATGGCGGCGCTGGCGAGCCGGCGGGCGAATGGAGTGAAAATGGGGCCGAAAATCGGGGTTCGGATCGATGGCATCAAGCGTCTCCTGAAAATCCTTGAAGCGCCGCCGCCTGTTCACCTGCCGGCGAGGCGCGCCTTGTTTGTGGGAGACAGCTTAGGCCTTGTCCGCTCGGCATACAGCCCCCTATTTCCGTTGCATGGAAATGCCGGAAAATGCCGCCGATGCTGGATCACACGGACGAAAAAAAGCCCGGCAGCGCGAAGCACGCTGCCGGGCACGATGCGCTGTGCGGCCGGTCCGGGGATGCCGCCCGCCGGCGGCCCTCAGAACTGATATTTGACGCCCGCGACGAACTGCCGGCCCAGGCCCGGGATCACCGCGAGATTGCCCCACGATGCGGGGTAGTACTCCTTGTCGAACACGTTGTGGACGTCGAAGAAGACGCGCGTCTTGCGGTCGATCTGCCAGTACGACACCAGCTTGACCGTGGCATAGGCGGGCAGCGAATACGTGTCGGTGGCATTCCCCGAGCGCGAGCCCACGTAGACGATGCCGGTGCCGACGCCATAGCGGCCGCCGAATCGCGGCATCGCATCTTCGCGGATCGCCAGCAGACTGGCGCTGACCTTCGGGATATTGGTCACGCGGGTACCGGGCGCGATGGCATTGTCTTCGGTGACCTTGGCGTTCGTCAGCGTGAAGCTGGCGCTGACACGCCAATGCTGGTCGAGCTGGCCGAAGGCGTCCGCCTCGAAGCCGCGGCTGGTGACCTCGCCGGCCGCGACGCTGAAGTTCGGATTGGTCGGGCTGCGGGTCAGCACATTGCTCTTGCGGATGTCGAAGACCGCCAGCGTCGCGCCCAGCTTCGCATCGGCCGATTGCCATTTGACGCCCGCCTCCAGCGCGCGTCCGCTCTGCGGATCGAAGGGATTGCCGGCCTCGTCCACGCCGCTGTTGGGCCGGAACGACTTGCCCCACGAGGCATAGAGCGAGGTCTGTGCATTGGGCAGCCACGTCACGCCCAGGCGCGGCGACACGGCATGTTGGTCCTGGCTGGTGGACCGGCCGGTGATCAGGTTGTCCAGGCGCTGGTGATAGCTGTCGAAGCGCACGCCCGCCAGCACCTTCCATTGCTCGCTCAGCGAAATCTCGTCCTGGACGAAGGCGCCCACGTTGCGCTGGTTCTCTCGCGTCGAGGTCGTCATCACCAGCGGCGGCTTGGGCTGGCCGTAGACCGGCTGGTAGATGTCGATCGCATAGGGGTTGGTCGCAAGCGTCGAGTACGCGATGTCCATGCCCATGTGCAGGCGCGACGCGTCGACGCCGAACAGCATGCGATGTCCCAGGCCGCCCGTGTCGAAGTTGCCTTCGACTTCGGCCTGCATCGAAGTGTCGCGCGACGGCAGCGTGCGCCAGCTGTGGCGGCGGGTCAGCGTGCGGCCGTCGGGCAGCACACTGCCGAGATCGGCGGCATAGCCTTCGAAGCCCGACTCCTTGTAGCTCGCCCCGATGCGGGTACGCCAGCCCGGCGCCAGCTCGCGCTCCAGCGTCAGCTGATGCGTATCGCTCGACAGATGCAGGTTCGGATCGTTGGGCTCGCCCAGATAGCGGTTGCGCGGCAGGTCGATCCTGCCGTTGACGTTGACCAGGCCGCGGTCCAGCGGCGTGCGCACGCGCATGAACTCGCCTTCGTACTGCAGCAGCGTCTTGTCGTCGAGCGCCCATGCCAGCGCCGGCGCGACGAGGTACTTGTTGTTGTCGATCAGCGAACTGCGGCTCGCGCCGTCCTCGCCCATGACGTTCAGGCGGTAGGCCAGCTTGTCGGTGATCGGACCGGTGCTGTCGACCGCGGCACGCCGAAAGCCGAGCGTGCCGACGCTGAGCTCGGCGCTCGTCGCCGGGGTGAACCTCGGCTTCTTGGTCACGATATTGATCGTGCCGCCCGGCTCGCTGCTGCCGTAGACGGCGGCCGCCGGGCCCTTGAGGAATTCGAAGCGCTCGACCGTGGCGGTGTCGCGCATCGGGTTATAGCCGCGAGAGCCGGGGAAGCCATTGACCAGGTATCCCATGTCCGTGCTGCTGAAGCCGCGGATTGCATAGTTGTCCCAGGTGCCGCCGAAATCGTTCAGGCGCGAAACGCCGCTGACGTAGTCGACCGTGTCGGCGAGGCGCGTGGCGCCGAGGTCGTCGATCAGTTCGGTGGTGACCACGCGAACGGATTGCGGTATTTCGCGCAACGGCGTGTCGGTGCGCGTCGCGCCGCGGCTTTCGGTAGGCACGTAGCCGCCGCCGGCATTCGCGCTGACGCGGACTTCGGGTAGATCGGCGGGGGCATCGTTGCTGGGCGTGTCGGCGTGGGCCATACCGAGCCCGAACCCGGACAGGACAGCCAGCGTGACCGGCCAGGCGAAGCGGCGGGTCGACAGGGTGATGGACATCGAAGGAGCGAAAAGTCGGCGGAAAACCGGCAATGATAACCGGAATCGCGAACGATTCGCATTTCGATTAGCCCTCGCCCAGGGTCGGGATGATGCCGGATCGCGGAACGGGTTCAGCGTAAGCGTCCTTGACATTTAAACCATCGTCCATCAAACCTTCCATCAGGGACCACAACGGAACGGCCTGACTCGGTCGGGCACCTTCCGGCAAATCGACAAACGGTCTCTACAGTGGCGGGGAGGACCAATGCGTGCGCTGCTGATTGTGGAAAATCCCACGCGACAAACGGCGCTCGCCGATTGGCTGCGGCGTCACCGCGATGTCGAACTGGTTTCCTGCATCGGTTTTTCCGAACTCGAAACGCTGTGCAGCCAGTTGGCCGAGCATGGGGCGCAACTTCTGATCATGGCGAAAGCCTCTTCGTACGAGCTTGCCATGGCGCAATTGGAAAAGGCGTGGCATTGCGCGCGCGAATTGCCGATCGTGCTGTTGCCGTGCCTGGAGCAAATCGATGGGAACGCCGCCGACCACAGGCAGGCTGCGTTCGAGCATGCCGTGCGCGTGATATCCGCGGGCATTCGTCCCATGCCACAGCCATCGGCGTTGGGCGACGCGTTCGCCGACGCAGAGGAGGAAGCGCGCAAGCTCGACCTGACACTGCGTCAATACCAGATACTGGTGCTGCTTTCGATGGGGCACCAGCAAAAGGTCATCAGCCGCATGCTGGACATCTCGCTTGCGACAGTCAAAAGTCATTCGGGGCAGCTGTACCAACGCCTGGGCGCGCGCAACAAGGCGGAAGCCATCTATGCCGCGCGCCAGCGCGGCGCGCAACTGGCGTGGCCCGATGCGCAAGCACCGGACAGGCCGGCCTGACACGTTGCATGGCCGCGCGTCGATGCGTCAATCAAGACGGCGGCACATGCAGTATGTCCTTGCGCTGAAACGCCGGTGGAAGTCCCTGGCGATCCGGATCTCTTCCGGCAATTGCTCCGGGGAACTGAGCGAAAAGCCGTATCGCGCAAAGAAGCTTGGATGCCTGTTGGTAAACAAGGCAGCGGATTTGCAGCCATTGGCGCGGGCGCGCATCAGCACGGCGCCGACGAGATGTGTCGCGATCCGTTGGTCGCGATATTCGGGAAGAACGGCGACTGCGCGGATGACGACCGTTTCGCCATGAATCTCGCCGCATACGCAGCCGATCGGCTGTTTGCCAAGCATGGCGAGGTGATACAGATGGGTCGATGCTTCGGCTACCTTGTACTTCAGACTGCAGATATCGAGCACCTCCAGGACTGCTGCCAAATCGACCGCCTTGGCGGCTCGAATTCTCACGCCCCTGATCATTCCTTGCACTCCGCTACGGGGACGCGTCTCGATGCTGCATGCATGATGCCGAGACGATGCAGCCCTGCATCCCGTCGGGCAAGGATGGCGCAATTGGCCGCGCCTAACCACTATCCATAGGAATACTTGATTTTCTCGGCGAGCCGCTTAGAGTCAGAATGTGCGAGATGAAAATCGCATCGCCATCAAGGCCATCAACAGAGGAAGGACGCCGCGCGATATCCGGTTGTATCGACGCGGCAATTCCAATTCCATGTGGACCGCCGCCGCTATTTCTTGCCGTTCCCCGCAAACGCCGCCGTAATGCCCAGCCCGATCAGCAGCGAGCCACCGACGTAGCGCTCGAACGTCAGATACCCGCGGCTATGCCGCAACCAGCGGCCCGCCGCGCTCGCGGCAAACGCGTAGCACGCATCGCTGACCAGGCCGAGCAGCGTGAACAGCAATCCCAGGAACACGATCTGCATCGCCACGTGGCCGCGGCCGACATCGACGAATTGCGGCAGGAAGGCCAGGAAAAACAGCGCGGTCTTCGGATTGAGCAGATTGACGATGAAGCCGTCGCGGAACAGCCGCGCATAGCGGCGCTGCTGCGGTACGGCATCGACGGCGACGGGCGCCGGCCGGCCGAAGATCTTCTTCAGCCCGAGCCAGATCAGATAGGCGGCACCGGCATACTTCAGGATGCTGAACGCCACGGCCGACGAGGCAAGCAATGCAGACAGGCCCAGCGCGGCGGCCAGCACGTGCACCAGCGTGGCCGTATGGATGCCCAGATCCGATACCAGCCCGGCCTTGCGGCCCTGCTCCACCGATTGCGCAATGATGTACAGCACCGCGGGGCCCGGAATCACCAACAACACGAGCGCCGCGCTGACGAACAGAATCAGATTGCCTGTACTGGGGATGACGAATTCCATGGCTCGGTCTCCTGGTGGCGAGCATCGCTGGGAAGAAGAACCGTTACTCTACAGCAGGACCGAAATCGGGGCCGGTCATGCGCTGCAGCATGCTTTACCTTGTCGCGCCCAGGCGTTCCAATGGCGCGGTACGCGGCGAATTGCCTATCGGCAAAGACATTCTTTCCATCATCGATATTTAATCTTGTTTGCCGGTCGAGGATAATCCTCAAAGAATCGCCGCTGTCCTCCCGTCCCGGGATTTCCACCGACCCTGCGTCACCGTTCAGAAGTGGGAACCCAATTTTCTGCCGAGGTATGTCTTGTCAAACGTCGCCCCAGCCGCATTGAGCGATTCCGTCGCCGAACTCTCCGAACGCGAGCAGCGCGGCAACATCATGCGGCTGACCGTCGCGCAGGCGCTGGCAGGCGCGAATTCGGTCGTGGTCTACGCGACCGGCGCGATCGTCGGCGACATGCTCGCCCCGGACAAGACGCTGGCCACGCTGCCCATTTCGATCTTCGTCGTCGGCATGGCGGCGTGCATCCTGCCGACGGGCGCCATCGCGCGCCGTTACGGCAGGCGTGCCTCCTTCCTGGCCGGCACCGCCTGCGGCGTGCTGGTCGGCCTGCTGGCCGCGGCCGCGGTCGTCTGGAGTTCGTTCTGGCTGTTCTGCCTGGCGACCTTCTTCGGCGGCGCCTATGCGGCCGTGGTGCTGTCGTTCCGCTTCGCCGCGGCCGACGGCGTCTCGCCGGCGCTGCGTCCGCGCGCGCTCTCGTTCGTGATGGGAGGCGGCGTCGTCGCCGGGGTCGTCGGCCCGCAACTGGTCACGCACACCATGCATCTGTGGCCGCCGCACATGTTCGCGGCGACCTTCGTCATGCAGGCCGTCGTCGCGCTGGTGTCGGCGCTGGTGCTGTGGGGCGTGCGATTGCCGATGCCGACGGCGGCGGAGGTCGCCAGGGGGCGGCCGCTGTCGACGATCGCGCGCCAGCCGCTGTTCGTGACCGCGGTCATGTGCGGGGCCGTGACCTACATGCTGATGAATTTCCTGATGACGGCGGCGCCGCTGGCGATGCATCTGTGCGGGCATTCGCAGGAGAACGCCAACCTCGGCCTGCAGTGGCACGTCATCGCGATGTATGCGCCCAGCTTCTTCACCGGACGGCTGATTACTCGCTTCGGCGCGCAGCGCGTCGTCTCGGCCGGCCTGCTGCTGACCGGGATCTCCGCGGCGATCGGCCTGACCGGCATCGACGTGGCCCACTTCTGGCTGACCTTGATCCTGCTGGGGCTGGGCTGGAACTTCGGCTTCGTCGGCGCCTCGGCGCTGGTGCTGGAGTGCCACCGGCCCGAGGAAAAGACCAAGGTGCAGTCACTGAACGACTTCATCGTATTCGGCACGATGGCGATCGGCTCGTTTGCCTCCGGCGGTCTATTGGCCGCGTACGACTGGGATACCGTGTTGTGGGTATCGTTCGTGCCGCTGGCCCTCGCGGTCGCGGCGCTGATCGTGATGGCCGCCCAGGTCAGGCGCACCGCCTAGCGTGGCGGCTTGGGCGATCAGTCATGCCTTGACGCTGTCGTGGAGCGTTCGCGCGATGGCCTGGCTGACCTCGCTCACCCATTCGCTGACGTCGGCCCGACATTCGTGCCAGGCTTCGTCGGCGACATGACCGCGATACGCGTCGCGCGCCGTCGCCAATAACGCGCGCCGCTCCGGCGGCAGACGCGGCAGCAGCCAATCGGCCGCCGCGTCCTTCGGCACGATGTCGCCCGTGGCAACCGTGACCCACATGCGGGCCAGCGTCAGCATGACGTTGCGTTCGTCGCCGCGGACGTTGGCCACCAGCCCCGGCAAGCTGTCCGCCATCGCGCGCCGGATATCGGCGTAAGGAATCGCGGGGAGAAACTCGGCAAGCGCCGGCCCCATCAATGCGCGGTGGCTCTGCAAGGCCGTGGCGAGCACCAGCGTCAGATCGGGATCAATCGTCGGCACCGGCACCACGCCCGCGTCGAAATCGCCGCGCAGCCATTCGCCGTAGACGAAGTCGCTCCGTGCCGGGTGGCGCCACGGGGCGATGTCGCCGAGCACGACGACCGTGACCTCGGCATTGCGGGCCGGCCCCCGCCCCGCGCGCGCGCCGGAGACTTCCATCAACGCGGCCACCAGATCCTCGCGGCTCTGCCGGGACATCGTTCGATGCGTCAGCACCAGCAGGTCGACATCGCTGTCCGGCCGCAGCCCGCCTGCAATGGCGGAGCCGAACAGGTACGCGCCGGCGATGTCGTCACCCAGCACGCCGACCACGACATCGAGAATGGGCTGGACTTCGGCCGGGACGGGCTCGTTCGCAGGCGGTGGCATGGTGCAGTGTTGTCGTTGGGGCGTCGGGTCGTTGTTCGCCTCGTTCAATGGCACAGCAATCCTAGCGCGCTGTCGGCGGTAACGAGGCCGCCGACGCTATCGCGACGAGCCTTCAACCGCTGCAGACCGCGCGGTGAACAGGCCGGCTAATCACCGCATAACGTGCGGCGAATCGGCCCGCCAATCACCGCATCCCTTGCGGTGACAGTCCGACCACCACCGCGGCCACCCTGGATGCCAGCGTCACGCCATCACTTCCGCATACTGCGCCGTCAACCCCGCGCATCGCTCCTTCAACAACGCCTGCAATTGCCGCACGGCCGGCGAGAACTGCTTGCGGTGCGGACAGACCAGATGCAGCGGGGTGCTTTCGCCCGGCTCGTGCGGCAGCAGCACGGTCAGGCGGCCGGCCTGCACGTCGCCGCAGACGTCCAGCCACGACTTGTAGGCGATGCCCTCGCCCTGCACCGCCCAGCGGCGGACCACGTCGGCGTCGTCGGTGTACAGGCTTCCCTTGACGGGGATCAGCCGCGGGCCGCCCACCGTCTCGAACGGCCATTTGTCGTAGACGCGGCTGCTCAGGTGGTACAGCAGGCATCGATGCGAGGCGAGGTCGTCGAGCGATTGCGGACGGCCGTGCCGGGCCAGATAGGCCGGCGAGGCGATCAGCACGCGCCGGTTCTCCGGCGCGAGCGGCAGGGCAACATAGCTGGCCTCCTCGATACGGCCGTAGCGGATGGCGACATCGACCGGATCGCGGAATACGTCTGTGACTTGGTCGGACAGATAGAGCCGCAGCGTCAGGTCGGGATGCGTGCGGCGGAATTCGGTGATCCAGGGCAGCAGCACATTGCGGCCGAGATCCGACGGCGCCGTGACGCGCAGCAGCCCGCTCAGCGCCGCACCGTCGCCGCGCAGCCTGTCGCGGCCCTCGTTCAGCGTGGCCAGGACTTCCTGCGCGTAGGGCAGGTAGCGCTCGCCCTCGGCGGTCAGGCGCAGGCTGCGGGTCGAGCGGGCGAACAGGCGGATATCGAGATCGCGCTCGAGCCGCTTGACCGCGGCGCTGACCTGCCCCGGCAGCAGATCGGCCTCGCGCGCCGCGCTGGAAAAGCTGCCGAGGGCGGCGCTGCGCACGAACAGGGTCAGGTCTTCGAGACGGATCATCTTCACTCGCGGAGAGAAAGTGCTGGCGGATTTTACCGCTTACCGGATAGGCCGCAGCGGAGCAAGATGGCGTCACTGTCCATCCAAACCCTCCCCTCAAATCACGGAGCCGCCCACATGAAAGCCATCGCCTACCTGCAGCACGGCCTGCCGATCGACGATCCTGCCGCGCTGATCGACGTCGATCTGCCGATGCCCGAGCCCGGTCCACGCGACCTGCTGGTGCAGGTGCGGGCCATCGCCGTCAATCCTGTCGATACCAAGGTCCGCGCCTCGTCCGCCGTCGCCGCGCTGCGCGTGCTGGGCTGGGACGCTGTCGGCAAGGTCGTCCGCGCGGGCAGCGCGGTCACGCTGTTCGCGCCAGGCGACGAGGTTTACTTTGCCGGCTCGATCACGCGCTCGGGCAGCAATGCCGAGTACTGCCTCGTCGACGAACGCATCGCCGCGCGCAAGCCCGCTTCGCTGTCGGACGCCGAGGCCGCGGCGCTGCCGCTGACGACGATTACCGCTTGGGAACTGCTGTTCGACCGGCTGCGCGTTCCCGAGCACGGCGGCGCGGGCCAGCATCTGCTGATCGTCGGCGCGGGCGGCGGGGTCGGCTCGATCCTGACGCAGCTGGCCCGCCAGCTGACCGGCCTGACCGTGATCGGCACGGCCTCGCGTCCGGAGACGCGCGACTGGGTGAAGTCGCTGGGCGCCCATCATGTGATCGACCACACGAAGCCGCTGCGCGAGGAACTGGAGCGCATCGGCGTGCCGCACGTCGAGCATGTCGCCAGCCTGACCCATACCGGACAGCACTACCCGCAGCTGATCGACGTGCTGGCGCCGCAGGGCCAGCTCGCCGTGATCGACGATCCGGCCACGCTCGACGTCATGCCGATGAAGCGCAAGTCGCTGTCGCTGCATTGGGAATTCATGTTCGCGCGGCCGATGTACGAGACGCCCGACATGATCCGCCAGCACGAACTGCTGACCCGCGTCGCGCAACTGATCGACGCCGGCACGATCCGCACCACGCTCGGCGAACACTTCGGCACGATCAACGCGGCCAACCTGCGCCGCGCCCATGCGCTGATCGAAAGCGGGCGCGCGCGGGGCAAGGTGGTGCTGGAAGGGTTTTGAGCGCGGACGGGAGGCTTTCGCGCAAGCGCCGTCCGCGCTGCGTGGAGCTGCATCGCCCGCCGCGATATGGGTGAGTCCAAGAGCCTCATGTCGCCGAAACGGGAAAATGGCGACAGGTCCGACGCTCATGTCGCCGCCAGCGACATATCGACGGGACGTGTCGCCAAAACGCGATTTTTGCGACATGACGGGGGATCTTGTGCCGAATAATTCACCCTACGTCGGACATCGTCCGCTACCGCCGTGCGGTTTCGCTGCGTATGCTGCTGGATTTCCCAGCACCGAGAGGAACCGTCATGACTCCAGCCTCGCCCCGCCGCACCGCCTTCCGCGTCAAAGCCACCCTGCTCGCGACCTTCACCGCCGCCCTGCTGGCCGGCTGCGCCGGCGCCAACATGCAGGGCCTGACGCAGGCGGGCGGCAGCCTGTTCACCGCCGCGACGCTCAGCGACGCCAATATCAAGACGCTGTCGGACCAGTCCTGCGCCGAGATGGACAAGAAGAACAAGATCGCCGCGCCGACGAGCACCTACGGGCAGCGGCTGACCAAGATCATGGCGGGCCTGCAGAACACCGGCCTGCCCCTCGACGCCAAGGTCTACGAGACCAAGGAGATCAATGCCTGGGCGATGGCCAACGGCTGCGTGCGGATCTACAGCGGGCTGATGGACATGATGACCGACGACGAAGTGCGCGGCGTCGTGGGGCACGAGATCGGCCACGTGGCGCTCGGCCATACCAAGGCGGCGATGCAGGTCGCCTACGCAACCGCGGCGGCGCGCGGTCTGCTCGGCTCGGCGGGCAGCGCCACGCTGACCGCGCTGTCGTCGTCGCAAGTGGGCGAGCTGGCCGAGACGCTGGTCAATTCGCAGTTCTCGCAGCGGCAGGAAACCGCGGCGGACGACTATTCCTTCGATCTGCTGACGAAGAACAAGTCCAATCGCGAGGCGCTGGTGACGGCCTTCCGCAAGATGGCGGCGCTCGACGGCGGGCAATCGAGCATGCTGAGCACGCACCCCGGTTCGCTGCAGCGCGCCCAGCATATCGAGGAGCGGCTGCGCAGCGGGAAGTAACGGCGGCCTGCGTCAAGTTGGCCTGATGCGTTGGCCTGATGCGTTGGCCGGATACGTTGGCCTGATACGTTGGCCTGATACGTTGGCCTGATACGTTGGCCTGATGCGTTGGCCTGATGCGTTGGCCTGATGCGACGGTCGGCGATACGAAGAGCTTCGATGAGAGACGGGACACGCCGTCTCTCATCGGCCGATGTCATGGCGCCATCATCGCGCCATCATCGCGCCATCACCGCGCCTCGACGAAGGCCAGCACGGCCTCCAGCATCCGCCGCAGCGTCGGCTGCAGCTTGCCGGCCAGCGCCTCGTCGTAGTCGAACGGATATTGCTCGCGCATATAGGTGCATTGCGACAGCTCGAGCTGGATCGCATGCACGCCCTGCGCGGGCTGCCCGTATTGGCGGGTGATATAGCCGCCCTTGAAGCGGCCGTTCAGCACCGAGGTATAGCCCTGGGCTTCGGCGGCGATCTTCGCCACCTGCTCGGCCAGCCCCGCATCGCAGCTCGCGCCATTGGCGGTGCCGAGATTGAAGTCGGGCAGCTTGCCGTCGAAGAAGCGCGGCAGCACCGAGCGGATCGAATGCGCGTCCCACAGCGCGATCGTGCCGTGCTCGGCGCGCAGCCGCGCCAGTTCGCCGGCCAGCGCATCGTGATAGGGACGCCAGACCGCGTCGCGGCGCGCGAAGATCTCGGTCTCGTCGGGACCCACGCCGTTGGCATACACCGGCGTCTTGTCGAAGGTATCGACCGGACAGAGCCCGGTGGTGTCCTGGCCCGGATACAGGTTGGCGTTGTCGGGCGGGCGGTTCAGGTCGACCACATAGCGCGAGTGCGTCGCCATCAGGACCGACGCGCCGAGCTCGCGGGCGAAGCCGTAGAGCCGGTCCATGTGCCAGTCGGTGTCCGGCACGGTACGCGCCTCGTCGGTCAAGCGGTCGGCGACCGACGGCGGTAGATACGTGCCCACATGGGGCATCGAGATCAGCAGTGGGCGCGTGCCACGCTGCAGCGTGAAGGCCGGGGTATCGGTGGAGAAGGAAGTCATATTGCTGCTACGAGTGGCATCGCGACCGGCCAGTTTCGCTTTGCTTGTCGCTTGTCGCTTGTCGCGTGTCGCGTGTTGCGCGGGGCCGGTGGCGATATCAGGTTTCGTGGGGAATGCGGTCCGCGGCGCGTAGGTGTCGGCGTGGGCAAGCCCGTCGTCATGGCGCCAGCAGGCTGGCGCGCGCGCTGGCGAAGGCCGCGCCCGCCTCGGCCTGCAAGGCATGGACGCCGCGCTGCACGCGGCAGCGTCCCGCGCTGCGGACTTCCGCTAGTGTCTCATGTCCGTGATTGGCGAACACGTGCACGGCCAGCGCCTGCTCGCCGCGCAGGCCCGCCAGCGTCGGATGGCTGCCGTCCAGCACGACGAAATCCGCCTGCTGTCCGATGGCAAGGCCGCCTACCGCGCGTCCCGCAGCACGCGCCCCGCCGGCGACCGCATCGAGATAGAGCCGATCGGCCACCTGCGGATGCCGGCTCGACGCGAGCACGTTGCGCTTCTGCAGCGCGAGCCGCTGCCCGTATTCGAACAGCCGCAGTTCCTCGCTGACGCTGACGCTGGCGTGGCTGTCCGAGCCGATGCCCCATGCCCCGCCCTGCTCCAGGTACGGCGCGGCGTCGAACACGCCATCGCCGAGGTTCGCCTCGGTAGTCGGGCAGATGCCGGCCACGGCGCCGCTGTGCGCCAGGCGCCGGCGCTCGTCCCAATCCAGATGGGTTGCATGGACCAGGCACCAGCGCT
>Ga0065721_10004328_pt1 | contig 39744 bp, 35 predicted proteins | sample Mesricmetagenome_FD_59108 | JGI IMG/M metagenome (GOLD analysis project Ga0065721, IMG submission 59108) | Mesophilic microbial community from rice straw/compost enrichment Sample: eDNA_1 v2 (version 2) | ecosystem: Engineered > Solid waste > Grass > Composting > Bioreactor | place: USA: Davis... | reverse complement strand
GATGTAGGTGCAGAAGTGCACCTACGAGGGTGCGGCGCGGCCGAGAGGAGCGATGTAGGTGCAGAAGTGCACCTACGAGGGTGCGGCGCGGCCGAGGGGAGCGATGTAGGTGCAGAAGTGCACCTACATGGGGGCGGCGCGGCCCAGGGGAGCGACGTAGGTGCAGAAATGCACCTACGAGTGCAATGAGGTGAAAAAATGCACCCTATTGCCGTCGCGAGCCGCGAACGATTGTACCTGCGAGGAGGCAGCTCTCAACCTAGTTGCCACTGAAAGTCTATTTCATTACTCATATAAACGCCGACCCGGCAATATATTGACAGTAATAAACGGAGGGGGGCGTGCGAAATGGAGATGGTAGTCTTCGTGCTGCTGTTGTGCGCATGCGCCGCAGGTTTCGTTTTGTTTCGCCGCAATACGGTGCCAGTCAGCCGGCTGGGGCCGATCGAGCCCAGCAAGCTGTCCATTATCATTCCTGCAAGGAATGAGGAACGGAATCTTCCGCATCTGCTCCATTCCTTGGAGCTGCAAACGTATACGGACATCGAGATCATTGTTGTCGACGACTGCTCTGAAGATCGAACGCGTGAAATCGCCGAGCGTTTCGGTGTACGGGTCATTACGAATACGGAGCCGCCGGAAGGATGGACGGGAAAGAACTGGGCAGTGTGGAACGGTTATTTGCAAGCTGGGGGGGATCTGATTGCTTTTCTCGATGCAGATGTTAGGCTCTCGCCTCATGCGCTGAAATCGCTGCTGGCGGCAAGAGAGCAGTCGGGCGGTGTCATCTCCGTTGTCCCTTATCATGAGGCAGTCCGTTTCTATGAGCGGCTGGCTTTTATTCCGAATCTGCTGGGCCTGTACGCGTTCACCTCGCCATTCGAGCGGTCGAATTCGGATAAAGGGCTGTACGGCTCCTGTATCGTGACGACAAGAGTGGACTATGAGCTGGCACACGGCCACGAGAGCATTAAGGGCGAGCTGCTTGACGATCTGAATCTAGGTGCGCAGTTTGTGCGTGCGGGCATTCCGGTTACAAACTATATTGGATATGGCATGGTGTCGTTTCGGATGTATCCGGGTGGTATTCGAAGCGAGATCGAGGGGTTTAGCAAAGGCGCTGTGCTCAGCACGAGCAAGCTGAGTGGTTGGACGACGCTGCTCATTGCAGTGTGGCTTGTGGGCTTGCTGGCCGTGGAAGCTGCCCCATTGCTGCTCGGTACGTCGTGGGCGCTGCCGCTTGCAGCCGGCTATTTGGTATATACGGTTCAGCTGTACAGCTTCCTTCCCTATACAGGGCGGTTTGGTTATTGGCTGCCTGTCGTGCATGTCCTTAGCAGCGTCTTCTTCCTATACATTATGCTGTATTCCGTCTATCAGGTTGTCTTTCATGGGCAGGTGGCTTGGAAAGGGAGGCAGGTCAAGGTTGGAGGGAGGAGCAAGCGATGATGCTTCTGCTCCTATGGACGCTGCTGTCGTTTCTGTCCGGTTCGCTTATGTTCTCCTACTGGCTCGGGCGAATGGCTCGATATGATCTTAAGCAGCAAGGTGACGGCAACCCGGGCGCCATGAATTTGTGGAAATCGGCGGGACACTGGTATGGGCTGTCGGGGATTGTGCTTGATTTTGCCAAAGGGTACGTGCCCATCCTGCTGCTCTTGCAGACAAATGCAATTGCGTCAGATAGCGGTCGACTCCTACTGCCGTCAGCTGCAGCGATACTTGGCCATATGCTGTCACCCTTCCTGCGATGGAAGGGTGGCAAAGGGATTGCTGTAACGTTCGGCGTCTGGAGCGCGTTAACCACGTTTACTGCTTCGCTCGCTTATGCGATCATCCTCGCGCTGCTGCTCGTGATTGTCCGATTGATCGATCGGAGTAGACCAGGCTTTTATTCCTCTGAGACGGATGGCGTGCAAGTGGTGTTCGGGATGATGCTGCTCGGTGTCTATCTCGTTGCGGCAAATTATTCTGCGGCGATTCGGTGGTTCTGGGTGCTTAGTCTACTGCTGCTCGGTTATGCACACCGCCGTGAGTGGCGGCGTTTCTACACGCGCTTCGTGCATCATCGTCCACCACAGTAATGAGGGGAGAGGCGGCTCTCTGTTGAGAGCTGCTTTTTTTCATTCCAGTTTCTCATTATTTAAGCGAACAATCGCTTGACATGTATCTTAAATTGTATTATCTTTAAATCAAGATAAATGATGTGGATGACAGATTGGCGAAATTATCGACTTGAGCGCGCATAGTAAAGGCACTCAGGAACAACGCTAACAGCAGAGGGTGATCACGTTGACAGACCGCACGATGAGCGACAAGGAAGATGCTTTGAATTTATATATCGCATTATCAAGAGCCAGCCAATGGGTGAACGCACATGCAGATCGCGACATTCGCCGGCATGGACTAAACCGAACGGAATTCGGCGTTCTAGAGCTGCTGTATCACAAAGGACCTCAGCCGATTCAACAGATTGGCAGCAAGGTGCTTATGAGCAGCGGCAATATCACATACGTTGTTGATAAGCTGGAGAAGAAGCATTTCGTCACACGAAGAACATCGACGGAGGACCGTCGGCTCATCTTTGCAGAGATTACAGGAGAGGGCAAGCGATTCATCGAACTCGTCTTCCCGCAGCATGCGGAAGTCATCGATCAAGCATTAGCGGGACTGACGAAAGAGGAACGAGCGGCAGCAAGCGTGCTGCTGAAGAAGCTTGGCAAATACGCGCAGCAGGGCTATTAGCAATAGCGGTTGGAGCAATGTTCGAATCGTTTTGTTGAAGCAGCTGGATGCTGCGATTTTACACCCCATATCTTAATTTAAAGATTCTCGATTTACAGAAGCTGAGCTTAATCAAACGTAAACGAAATTAACCATAAACGAACCTAAGGAGATGGATCACTATGACGGCTTATCAAACGCAAGGTATTCACCACATTACAGCTTTCGTTCGCAGCGCACAGGACAATGTCGATTTCTACGCAGGCATACTCGGCTTGCGACTCGTGAAGAAAACTATCAACTTCGACGCACCGGAGGTTTATCATCTGTATTTCGGAGACCAGCAAGGAAGCCCGGGCACGATCATTACATTCTTCCCGTGGGCGAACTCGCGTAGAGGCCGCGTTGGCGGCGGTCAGGTTGGCGTCACGACGTATGTCGTACCGTCAGGCAGCTTCTCGTTCTGGCAAGAGCGCTTGAACAAATTTAACGTTCCCTTCGAGCAGACGGTGCGTTTCGGCGAAACCTTCCTGCAATTCGAAGACCGCGACGGCTTGAAATTGGAGCTTGTTGAACGCGCAGCAGGCAAACCAAGCGAGTGGGCATTTGGCGGCGTGCCAGTCGACAAAGCAATCAAAGGCTTCGGCGGCGCCATTTTGTACAGTACAGCACCAGACCGTACCCAGCATCTGCTCGAGCATGTCATGGGCTTGCGCAAAGTTGGCCAAGAGGGACTATACGCACGCTATGCATCGACTGCAGACATCGGTAACATTATTGATGTACCGGTGCAAGCAGTGGAGCCTGGTGTGGGCGGTGCAGGTACGGTTCACCACATCGCATGGCGCGCCATTGACGATGCTGAGCATGCACGCTGGAGAACGCATATCGAAGAGAGCGGCTACCATCCGACGCCGATCGTCGACCGTCAATATTTCAATGCGCTGTACTTCCGTGAAGCCGGCGGCATCCTGTTCGAGATTGCGACGGACCCGCCAGGATTCGCACGTGACGAAGAGCCGGACGCGCTTGGTGAACAATTAAAACTGCCTGAATGGTATGAGCCCAAACGTGCGGTAATCGAATCGCTGCTGCCGCCGATTGAAGTACGTGTATTGGAAGGTGACGAAAAATGAAGCATATTTTCAAGCAAGGCAAGAATCCGCAGGCGCCTGTACTGGTCATGCTCCACGGAACAGGCGGTACGGAGCAGGATCTGCTCGGGCTCGCCGAGCTGATTTCGCCAACATCATCTGTACTAAGCATTAGAGGCAATGTGCTCGAAAATGGCATGCCGCGGTTTTTTCGCCGCATTGCAGAGGGCGTATTCGATGAGGAGGATCTCGTAATCCGAACGACGGAGCTCTACGATTTCCTTGAACAGGCGGCAGCTGATTACGAGCTGAATCGCAGCAATTTTGTTGCGGTGGGCTACTCGAACGGCGCTAACATTGCAGGCAGTCTGTTGTTCCATTACGCAAGCTCGCTGCGCGGCGCAATTCTCCACCATCCCATGGTTCCGCGCCGCGGCGTGAAACTGCCGGACCTGTCCGGCGTGCCGATCTTCATCGGCGCAGGGGAGAATGATCCGATCTGCTCGCCCGTAGAGACGGAGGAGCTGGAGGAGCTGTTCGACAATGCAGGCGCATGGGTCGATGTTTATTGGGAGCGGGCCGGTCACCGACTTACGCAGACCGAAGCGGCAGCGGCAGCGCAATGGTTTGGGCTCAATTTCTTGAAAGAGGAATAGGAAGAGGAGGGGTTCGATGATTGCGATTGATCCGGCTGCATTATCCGAACGGGAGAATTACAAGCTGCTCATCGGCAGCATCATCCCGCGGCCGATTGCTTTCGTTACGACATTGTCCGAAGACGGCGTATTGAATGCCGCGCCGTTCAGCTACTTCACGATCGTTACGGCGAACCCTCCGATGATTGCGGTGTCCGTTCAGCGCCGAGCGGGAGAGCGCAAGGACACGTCCCGCAACGCTGTTGCAAGAGGTGAGATGGTTGTCCATATCACAGACAGCTCCTACCTGGAGCAGGTCAATCGGACAGCGGTGAGTCTGCCGCCGGAAGAGAGCGAAGTAACGCTGACCGGACTCACCCCTGCGGCTAGCGATCATATCGCTGTTCCGGGTATCGCAGAGGCGCATATCCGCATGGAATGCGTGCTCGAGCAAGCGATACCGCTTGGCGGTTCCGAAGGCGCACCAGCAGCGGACCTGCTGATTGGCCGTATCGTGCAATATCACGTCTCGGAGCAGGTCTATGATGTACAAGGCCATATCGACCCTGTCGCATTGCAGCCAATCAGTCGTCTAGCGGGCGACTTCTATGCCAAGCTTGGCGACATATTCGTCATCGAGCGTCCGAGCTAGTAGCGAAGCGATTGGAAGTACGTATATATGACAAGCATTGCCTCGATAAGTAATCAGTCGGGGCGATGCTTTTTTAACGCATATCGTACGTAAAACCTAAAGAAAACCTAAAATATGTAAATCATCGACACGGCTTTATATCACTATCCTATATAATAGGTGCGAAATCGACTAATTCATAGGGAGAGTGTCAATTCGTGTTGAAGAAGTTGTTATCGGTTATGATGGTTACGATTCTGATGATGTCCATGTTCGCGACGAGTGCGCTGGCGAAGAGTGACCATGCTAGAAAAAGTTTAGTTGCACTGGGGGATTCGATTACATACGGCTACAACTTGGGCAAGGACAATTCAGAACCGTCCCAAAACGCTTTTCCATTCCTAATGGCGCAAGTGGCTAAGCTTAAGGTGACGAACTTAGCGGTTCCGAAGCTAACCTCGTCTCAGCTGCTGGACCTGGTGAAGAACGACAAGGGCTACCGCAAAGACTTGAAGCATGCGGACTACGTTACGCTGAGCATTGGCAATAACGATCTGCTTGCTGCAGTATCTGGTGCAACGGTGAACGGTACGCTCGATGTCGCGCAGCTGCAAGCGAGCCTTGTAACGACGGTACTGCCAGGCATCCTAGGTAATGTGAAGAATACGATCGCTGAGATTCGTTCGCTGACGGATGCTCCGATCGTCGTGTACAACATTTACAACCCGTACCAGGTGTCCAACCAGCCGATGCACGCCTTGACGAACCAGCTGCTGACACAGCTCGTGAACAACAACCTTGGCATACTCGTTCAATCGCTGGCGGCAGCGGATAAGTGCCATACGCTTGAGCTGGCAGATGCATATACGGCATTCGGCGAGAACCAGCTGCTGTATGTACGCCAGAATGATATTCACCCGACGATCGAAGGACAGCAGCTGCTTGCAGAGATTGGCGAAGCGGTGCTGGGATTGAAGAAGCAGCATTAAATAACTACGCGAAAAAAGCCGAGGCCCATCGAGGGTCTCGGCTTTTTCATGCAGCATGTTAGACTTGTTTGAGTTTGCGCTTGATCGGAATATAGATATCGATCTGTGCTTCAGGCGAGGCCGGATTGCAGCGTTCATCATACAGCTCGAACTCGGCCTTGCCAGCCTGCTCATACCCGGATTGCGGGAACCACTCGGTATAGATCTTCTGCCAAGTGCTCTGAACCGAGTGCACAAATAGCGCACGCTCTACGAGCGGTGTAGTAAATACGGCGTATTCGGTCTCCTCGAACTCCCGCGCGACTTGACCTTCCAGCATTCCGTCGAAGCTATCGACTTCCACGCCAATCAGGTAGTTGAATTGGCTCGTTTCCATATTGAAATTATAGCAGATGCCAAGCTCTACCATCTCAGTTGAGATGCGATTCGGGATTTGTTGATATAATCCCTTGTTGATATAGTCCCGCCAGAAGGCCGGGATTTCTCTTAAGTTGTCCCCGTTGCAAGACGTGGTTGTTGTTTCGTATCCGATAACCTTAAAGGCTGGTTTCGTAATGATCCGAGGTTCCAATTGAATTCCTCCTACAAAAGGATTGTTGTACTGCCGCAGCACGTTCAGCTTCGTATAGGGTGGAGGTTTGATGCCCAGCTTGCGGTACTGGGCAGGCGTTCTGCCGTACATTCGCTTGAATGCACGCGTGAACGTCTCGTGGTTCTGAAAACCGCAGTTGAGCGCAATGTCGAGCAGCCGCTCATCCGAATAGGCCACCCGATAGGCGGATACAGCTAGGCGACGCCTGCGAACATAGTCCATCACCGTTTCTCCAGCCATGGTCTGGAAGACGCGGTGGAAGTGGAAGTCAGAGAACCCTGCGACCTGCGCAAGCCGCGATAAAGACAGCTCTCCATCCAAATGCTCCTCCGCATAATCAATGGTCATCTGAACCATTCGGGGGTAATCCTCTCTAAAGCGATTCATGCGATCAACCTAACCTCCTAGCTGTCGTGCTGCTGCTGAAGCCTATTGTACGCGGATCATATGTTCGTTTCTTGACGATAATTGCTTTTATCAGCCTGTGCATCAATCTTACAGTCGTTTTCCCATTATTGGAAGAGTGTGCGTCGGTCTCTTACGGTTGTCATTATGCTTATTCGGCTCTGAAAGAGCTGATTCAGCATTTAACGGTTGCAATTCGTGGTTAGTTGGGCCTAAAACGGTCAAATCCGCTTCTTTTGCCGCCAATAGCCCCGATAGCAACCGTTAAAGCTCCAAAAGCCGCCATTTAGCCGTAATAGCCATAATAGCAACCGCTAATCATTAGTGGTTAGTCGTGCGTGATTCGTGAATGGTGCCCAATGACCCCGCTGATGCCCGTTGCACGATGCCGGTGCCTGGTTGAGTAAATTAGCTGCTGTTGATCGGATGGGAGTGGGGCTTGGCGTACATAACAAAAAAACGGTTGAAGCAGATGTCGTCCATCTGCTTCAACCGTCCATACAACCATTACGGCAGCTTATTGCCCGCAGCGCGGTAGATCGTGTACCATTCTTCGCGCGTCAGCGTAATCTCGCTCGCTTGGCAGCAGTCCTTCAGGCGGTCGAGGTTCATCGTGCCGATGACCGGCTGCATCTTCGCTGGGTGACGGAGCAGCCATGCGATAGCGATTGTTGTGCCCGATACGCCGTACTTCGCCGCGACCGTATCGATCGCTTGGTTCAACTCAGGGAACTTGTCACTGCCGAGGAACACCCCTTCGAAGAAGCCGTATTGGAACGGTGACCAAGGCTGGATCGTCATATCGTGAAGGCGGCTGTAGTCGAGAATGCTGCCGTCACGGTTAATCGCTGCGTTGTTCTCCATGTTGACGTTAATGCCATTGGAGATCATGTTCGCGTTCGTGATGCTGAGCTGCAGCTGGTTCGCAACAAGCGGCTGTTTCACGTAACGTTTCAACAGCTCAATCTGCATCGGATTCTGGTTCGATACGCCGAAGTGGCGAACCTTACCTGAGCTCTCTAGTTGATCGAAAGCTTCTGCTACTTCTTCTGGCTCGACCAGCGCATCCGGACGGTGCAGCAGCAGGACGTCCAAGTACTCGGTGTTGAGGCGCTTCAGAATGCCATCAACGGACGTCAAAATATGTTCTTTGGAGAAATCGAACATGCCGCTGCGGATACCGCATTTGGATTGAACGATGATTTGTTCCCGGACAGCCGGGGTCATATGTATAGCTTCTGCGAAAATTTCCTCACATGCTCCGCCGCCATAAATATCGGCATGGTCGAAGAAGTTAGCTCCTTGCTCCAAGGCTGCCTGAACGAAGCGCTCGGCTTCCGGCTTGCTAAGTGAATTGATGCGCATGCATCCAACGGCAACGACAGGCACTTCCAGATTGCTGCTTCCAAGCTGAATCTTTCTCATTAGCGATTATCCCTCCTGCTCGTAAATCTTGCTCCTCAGATGATTGTGACATATGAAGGTCTTAACAAGCAAGCTGATAAATCAACGAAGAATGCATGTCTGTAACCGTATGTCCGCTGCATAAAATAAACAAGGAATGAAAATAGTATAAGGGTCCGGCCGACATCATGCTGCCATGCAGATGCAAATGCAGATGGATGTCGGTTGAATCCGATAACGAAGAGAGGGCTCTCGCATGTACTATTCTCGGAAGAAGCCGGTTGAAGAAGCACCTGACGAACTGACCTCGATATGGTCCTGCTCATCGGAGGACTGTAAGGGATGGATGCGAGACAACTTTACGTTCTCGGCGGCTCCAGTATGTGTGCTGTGCCAATCCCCTATGGTGAAGGGCGAGCGGATGCTCGCTGCCGTTGTTAACACAAGCCCGATTGCGATGAGAACCCGATAGACTGCGCACAAATGATGCAATAAGCAGCCCCTCCGCATACACGGCAGGGGCTGCTTGTTGTGACAACGAGCTTCTGCTCATAGCGCCGTCTAGTTCTCGTCCATCACTTGCCCGGTAAGGGACAGGTCATAATCGGCGATAGCTCGCAGTTCCTGGAGGAAGGACTCTGACCGTAGGATGGACAGCAGAGCGTCAATCACCGGTTGATTGGCGGCCGTGTTTCGCACGACAAGGTCATAACGCTCCGTAATAAGCGGGATGAATTCAACGAATCCGACTATGCTGGCGGCTTTCTCTGTTCCAACTCCAATGTCCGCTTCTGCTGCGGCAACCTTGGCCGCTACAGACAGATGGCTGCTTTGAATTTGATCATCATATCCGCTTATTCCAGCAGGCTTGATGCCATGGAGGTGAAGCTGCTCGTCGAGCAGCACACGAGCGCCAGATCCTTGCTCCCGATTCGCCAAGCGAATACCTGGGCGGCTGAGGTCGGACCATCCCTGAATGCCGAGTGGATTCCCCTTAGCCACGTATAGACCAGCTGGGCGGTAAAGCAGATTAATGACTTTATAGGGCTGGCCGACGAGCAGCTTACGGATGTAAGGCACATTATATTCGCCGGTATCGCCATCCAGCAGATGCGTGCTGACGATATCCGATTCGCCCTTGTACATGCTGATGAGGCTGTCTATGCTTCCGGCATAGGAGCGGAGCGGGCGTACGCCGCTGGACTGGCTCTCCAGATGTTTGGCCAATATATCGAGGCTTATGTCTTGACCTGTGATGACGATTGGCCGAATGCCCTGAACTGAAGACCGAATGGCTGCTGACGATGTCGTGCCGATATGAAGTGACGGGAGCTCCGCAACAGGACGTTCTGATTGCTCTTGCGGTTTATGTGGCGCGGCAGCTGCTGCCGCGGTGCTATTTTTACTGCGCTGCTTATAGGCTTCTAGATCGGTCGCATCGACGCGCATCTGTTTGCCTACGCGGTAGGAGGGCAGCTCGCCTTTCTTGATCAGGTCATAGACGGTCAGCTTGGATATTTTGAGCAGCTTGGCGATTTCGTCTGCTGTATAGGACATGTCTTGTGACATTGAAGGTGAGCCTCCCGTGTAAGAGTGGAACCGTTATCGACAACTCGTATGTATTGTAGCATATTTTGTGAAAATGAGGCGTCACCGCGGGCTGGTTCATTGGGAACAGAGAACATTACCGATACGTAATAAATCGAAGGCCCCGCACGAATGCGTGCAGGGCCGAGGGGAGAGGCTTGCTCCTTATTTGGCGCTTGTCGTATCGATTCGGACACTTTGATAAGCCTTGTCCCACACGACATTTGCTTGGAATGATTCGCCTATGAAGCGCAGCGGAACCATCGTAGAGCCGCCGATAATTTGTGCTTTCTGATCCAGAGTTACGCTATGGCCATTAACCGTCGCTTGGTTCTTGCCAATCGTAAGTACGACTTTGTCGGTGCCTCTCGTTGCTGTCACCGTCTGCGTGCTCGCATTCCACTTCACCGCTGCGCCAAGCGCTTCGAAAATACCGCGAAGCGGGACGAGTGTCGTGCCGTTCTTCATGATCGGCTTCTGGTCGGTGTACGTCTGCTGGATGCCATTGATGAAGACATAAATCGAGTCGAACTTGGCAAATTGATACTCGTATGGCCGCCAAGCCTTATAATAGTCCTTCGCTGGTGGAATTGGCTTCGGATGCTCCGGATCGGAGAAGTCGAACCAATATTTGACTGATGCTGCATAGTGTCCCGTCTTCTGATCGCTGACAAGGACTTGTACGAACCCGATGCCTTGAACATCTGCGAGATAGCCCCAATGCTCGTACGGATCGGCGAACTGGTGCACCTCTCCGTCGTAGACATGATTCGGCACATCGTTGCGAACCTCAATCGGTGCTGATCCGGTATGGATCGTAACCTTCTGCGTCGAGCCGCTGTTCTGAGGCGTATCCTTGGCCCAAGTGGTTGTGAACTGATAAGTTAGCTCCCGCTTGCTGTCCGTCGTTGCTGACGAGAATTGGAATGCGTAGTCCGCAACGGACCGGTTATTCACCGTCTTATAGAATGGCGTAACGGACAGAAGAACTGGAGCCTTCAAGGAAGAAGCGGTTGATCCAGTGAAGGCTGGATTGATCTGCGATACGGATCCGAACCGCCAGTAATCCTTCAGCGCTTCAATCTGTTCAATCGTTAAATCCGGGTCTGCAGGCTTGTCTGGAATCGTGCTCGTTTTCTTCTCCTTCAACGTAATGGTCGGCCCGTTAATGTCTGTGAAGGTGAAGCTTAACTGCTGGCTTTCGTACTTGGAGTCCTCGCCTGGATTAACGTAAATGATATAAGTTCTGCCTTGCTCTAGGTCCGAGAGTGCGTATATGCCGTTCGCGCCTGTCGTTGTATGGCTGTCCCAGATCGTGACGCTGGCGTTCGAGACGGGATTGCCGCTCGGATCGACGATTTTGCCGATAATGTCTGCCTTAGTGAGGGTGTATATTCGCTCGTAGCTAGGCGTTATATATTTTGTTCGTTGTTCATTAACCGTGAAGCCTGTTGTTTCATTCGACAGGTAGGCGTCCGATGCGAAGGCTGCCGAGTAGGAGCCATCAGTCAGTCCTGCCAAGCGGAAATGGCCGTTGCTGTCCGAGAATACGGAACCGATGCGCTGCTCGTTTGAATCGCTGATGATGACTTCCACACCGCCAAGCGGCTCATTGGTACGTCCGTCGACCGTAATGCCGCGGAACTGTGAGAGCTCGTCAGCTGCTGCTGTGTGGAGATTGAGCGTCGTCGTATCGGGAATGAGCTCGAACGTATGGGTATCATAATCGATTGTCGTCGGATTGCCCTTAATATCTTGAATGCCGCTAATATGAACATGGTACGATTCGTCTGGCGCTGTATTGGCATCGGCAAGGTCCGCTGTATAGAACGTAATGCTGCTGCCCGTGCCGTATTCTTGACCCGTTAGATAAAACTGTTTCTCTGGCGTATCCACTTCATAGTTGGAGAAAGACCATGTCTTACCGTCGGATTGCCGTGTTAGTTGGACCTGAACATCGTCATAGAAGCGATTCGGGATTCTGTATTTTTTCGGATTTAACGTAACATTCCAAGCGAAATCTCTCATGAACTCTTTGGGAAAATAGCCTGCGCTTGGATAAGGAACATAGCTGTAGTCGAAGCCTTTACGGCTTGCATCCGTCGTATACATCGTAGCAATATTGCCTCCGCCCTTCGCAGGCGAATAACCGAAGCCGGTCTTCTTCATCGCGGGATTGAGCACCCAGCGTCGATGGCCAAGATCCGCGATATTCGTACTGTCCGTGTCATGAAGCCAGGTTAGAATGGAAGAGGACGGAGGACTCCAGCCGGCGGTATTGATATTGCTATTCAAGGTGCCTTCAAGGCCGAGCTGGTAGAACGATGAGTCCATATCCGATACCTGCAGCGGAGAATGCGTCTCCTCCCCGTAAGCACTTAAGACTACCGCTCCATATTGTGCTTTCCTAGTAAGCTCTGGATCCAGCTCTACATCATCGGGCATACCTGCAAGGTAACGCATGAAATTGAGCATGTTCAAACCGTCCTGCAGCGTTCCGGATTGGAGCTGCCCTGATGTATACGGCGAATAGATGCTTGGCTCTGCCAAATAAGGATTAAGCTCCAGCGACGTCGGGCGGTATTGATTCCACTTGGCAATAACCTCCTCCTTCGTTCGGTAGGTACCGCCATTGCTTGCACTGCCTGCAGCTTCTGCTTGTGCAGGTGAAGCCGGGGTGAGGCTCCAATTGATCGGCAGCAGCGCGACTGCGAGCAGGATGCTCAACAGCGCTTTGCGTCGCATTGTGATCATGGATATAATTCCTCCTAATCTAGTTGCATTCCAACAAATGACAAGGAGAAATATAGCATGAAATCCAGTTGGCGTAAACGACAAGAGGGTATAACGGCATATGACAAAAGCCGCAGAGAACGGGGGTCGTGTAGTTCCCGATTCCTGCGGCAGCGCTGTTCGACGTAGACCTGCTTAATGAACAAATCCATTCGGCCTTGCCAGCTTGACGAGCATGTGGGCTAGATGATGCTGCTCTTCCTCGGTGCCGCATCTCCACAGCTCCTTCAGAAGCTTCTCCTCGGTGTTGCGAGCCTCTTCATGATCGGCCAAATATTCCGCGACCTCTTGGGCGATAACCGCAATTTGCTCTTCACTCAAACCGATGCTCTGTGCCAGCTTGATGCGTTTCTCCAGGTAGCCCTTGAACGTCTCGAAGCTGTGCAGAATCCGCGACCGCTCATCCTCGTCAATGCTTGCAATTGCGCGTTCTACCTGCTCTGGGTTAATGTCTCCGTCTTTATGAACGACATGATTATGCTCGGACATAGGGACCTCCTTGGTCGTGATCAATGGGATAGCGGTTCTTTACCATTGTTTCCAAGTCGGTTTCCACTGTATTCAACGAGCGATCTTCGCATAATTGTTCGCTCCCTGGCAGACAATACAAACGGTCTGCGCAAGCGCGATGCTGGCAGAGCCTGTCTATTCTACTATGAGGAGTATGCGTATGAAGATGCTACGAGTCTTGGCAGCGATCGTAATTCTGCTCTCCGCCATGCAGATGTCCGCCGTCCATGCAGACGGAGGCGTTTACCATTTTGGCTTCAAGAAAAGCGTGAACGGCCAGCCGCCCTCGATCGATGAGGAAGGCTTCAAAGGACTGCTTGCCCGCTATGGTGCAGTGTTCACGGGGGATATGGGTGCGCCTGAGCTGTACTTAACCTTTGATAACGGCTACGAGAATGGCTTAACCTCCGAGATTCTGGACGTTCTGAAGGAAAAGCAGGTTCCAGCAATCTTTTTTGTAACGGGCCATTATATCAAAACACAGCCTGAGCTGCTGAAGCGAATGGCAAGCGAAGGCCATCTCATCGGCAATCATTCGTGGAGCCATCCCGATATGAGCACATTGTCTGCTGAGCGGATCAAACAGGAGCTCGATCAGGTCAAATCCGAGGTGGCCTTATTGACCGGGCAGAAGGAGATGAAATATTTGCGCGCGCCGCGCGGGATATTCAATGAACGCTCCCTTGCAGTCAGCAAACAGCTTGGCTATACGAATGTGTTCTGGTCCATTGCCTATAAGGATTGGGACACGAATGACCAGCGAGGCGCGCAGTATGCATACGAGAAAGTACTGGCGCAGCTGCATCCAGGCGCCGTTATTCTGCTGCACAGCGTGTCGCGAGATAACGCCCAGGCGCTCGGCCGTATTATTGATGCTGCGAAGGCGAAGGGGTATCAATTCAAAAGTCTGGACCAAATGAGCAATCGCACACCGGCCCCCTCTGAACAAGGACAACAAACGAGTTAACGGCTTTGTTGGATTTGGGTCAGAAGTCCTTGATGTGTATAAGAGCATTGCTGCCTGCAGATGATACTTAAGGCATGTAACACGGGACAGATGGGGAGGTGTCAACAATGGCTAAACAGAACGAATCAAATAAAGCGGCTGTCCAGTCGACTAAGTTGAATAAGCTGCCGATCAGCAATGAGGCCGATACAGAGTTTGCATCCGCGGAACCTGCAGCCGAAGCAGCTAAAGTGTTCCAAAACAAGGTGACGGACAAAAATCTTCAGTAACTTAACATATCCGCTTATGGACAAAAAGGGATGAGAAGCGCCACTTCGAGAAGTGGCGCTTCTTTTTATATTGTTTATAAAAATGTTAAGTCCAGAAACAATTCCGAGCCATTTCTTCTTCAATTTTCGACTTTTTTAGCCATATTTATGCTAAAGTTCTTTACGGATAATGCCGAAGTAATATATGTTATAGATAATAAATTAATCAATAGGTTAACCACTCACGGCATTTGTCAACTGGTTCAAGATTAAGGAGGGGGCATATCGCATGAAAGTAAATGTAACCGATTACATCAAGAAGCCATTCAAGAAGTCAAAACGTCCTGAACAGGTTGACGATCATGTTGCGGCACCGATTCGACCAACCAAGACTAGAGGATTTAGTTTGCATTCGATTAGCACGAAGCTGTTTCTGTATTTCTTCATCAGCATTGTGTTGTTCGTAGCGGTTGTAGGTACATTATCCTACGTTGTGTCCCGCGATACCTTGAAGAGCAAGGTGGCAGAGGCATCGGAGCAAACGGTAGAGCAAACGACAGAGAAGCTCGACTTCCTATATAACTTCTATGAGAACATCGCAACTCAAATCGCTGTGGACCGTACGCTGATGGGGGATTTGGAGTACCGGGTGAATCTGATCGAGGAGGATTTTGCTTCGACGGATCGTTATGAAATCGACCTGAAAATTCGCAACGCCTTGGCAGAAATCGCATCAACCAATGACATCGGCCTCCAATTGTTTGACAAAGAGCCATTCATCAAGCCGGATGCTAAGGAATTGACGGATGCGGCCTTCTATTCGACGGCGAACGGCTCCTCCTTGTATGCCGATTATACGAAGTACTTCGAGACGCTGGAGAATTCGGCGGGCCGCGTCATTTGGTTAGGCAATGTTGAGAAGCAGATTACGACGGAGACGAAGACGAACTACATCATACTTGGCAAAATGCTCAAAGCAGGCTCCGGCACTTACTTCTTGTTCATCGAGTTTAAAGATGAAGTGCTGATGAGCGCGCTCGAGAACGTCAAGCTTGGCAATGAGCATCAACTGACGATTAGCGGTGAAGATGGCAATGTCATCTTCAGCTTCGATCCGAAGGCGATTCGCAAACCGCTTGGTTTGACGCTGCCGGAACCGGAGAGCAAGGAAGATGTATCCGGATCATTCAATAATGGTGACGATTTGGTGCTGTACAGTGCATCTCAGGTTAACAAATGGCGTGTGACAGGCTCGGTTCCTGTATCGGAGCTGACCAAAGATATTAATCGAATTTTTGTCATTACGATTATTCTGATTGCGGCCGCTGTCGTCATCTCGCTGCTGATCGGATACTTAATCGTTCGTACGGTTGGCAGACCGATCAACCAGGTGCGCGATTTGATGGAGAAGGTGGAACAGGGCGATCTGACGGTTCGCATGAACGTGAATCGTAAGGATGAGATCGGCAAGCTGGGCCACAGCTTCAACCAAATGGCAAGCAATGTCGGCAAACTGATTCAACGTACGAACGAGACGCTTGATTATGTTGTGAGCACTTCGGTTCAATTGCAGGATGTTTCCCGCAGAATGGGTGATTCCGCGAAGGAAGTATCCCTCGCAACGGAAGAAATCGCGCGCGGCGCATCCGATCTGTCGCAGCAATCGGAAGACGGCAGCACGCAGGCGTTCTCGATGCAGGAGGAAATGCGCTTGTTCATCCGTAACAACCAAGAGATGCAGGAACAAGCGGAGGATGTGAAGAGCGAGAGCCAGAGCGGTATCGTACAGATGGACGTGCTGCTTGGCAAAACCAATGAGAGCGAGAAGCTGACGAGAGAAACGCTTGACCGCGCTCAGAAGCTGAAGGACAGCACAACGCAGATCGGTCAGATATTGCAGCTGATGGATGAGGTAGCCAAACGTACGAACCTGCTGTCGTTGAACGCGGCTATTGAAGCAGCGCGTGCTGGCGAGCATGGCAAAGGATTTGCGGTTGTTGCATCTGAAGTTCGTAAGCTGGCGGAGCAGTCCAGCGGCTCGATCGGCGTCGTTACTGAGATTATCGGTACGATCGTCGAAGAGGTCGAATTGACTGTTAAAGCGTTGAAGGAGAACTACCCGATTCATCAAGAGCAGGTGAATGTCGCGAAGAACGTCGATCAGATTTTCCGTCAGGTGGACAATCGGATGAACGGCTTCGTGGAGAAAATCGCCCAGACGTCGGCGTCGATCAGCAACCTGCAAGCATCCCAAAGCACGCTGTCGGAGATGATTCTGCAAGTAAGCGCGACAGCAGAGGAATCGACGGCGATCTCGGAAGAGGTTGCATCGTCAGCGAACGAGCAATTGGGTGTCAGCACAGAGCTGGTACAAACGTCGGAGAAGCTGAGCGAGCTGTCGAACGAGCTGCGCAGCATTTTGTCCGAATTTGTTACGGCTGAGTCGCAACAGGAATCGGAACAGGAATAGGAAGAGATGGAGGGAGCCGAAGCGGGCTCCCTCTCTTTGTTGGCTAATTGACAGAAGCTGCTTGAGTAGGGGACAATGAGGACTAGGCATCCAAAATTAACCATACCCGAGGGAGGTGGATTTATGACTGCAACCGAGCTGTATATCATGGTTGTAATTATCGCTGCACTTGTGCTTTTTCGGTCTACACGTAATTTCTATCGGCCGATCCGCGGGAGCGGCATACGCTTGCTGCTGCCTCTTCTGTACATGCTGCCGGCATCGTATGTGATTATGAATCCGGAAGCGCATGCAACGACGAATGAGTGGCTTGCAGCTGCCGGCATCGGCTTCGTTCTGTCCATTCCGCTTATTTGGACAACGCAGTATGAGGTGCGTTCGGACAATCAAATTTATGCGAAGCAGAACTTGTGGTTTATTATTTCGTTCCTGGCGATTCTTGCTGTTCGGTTTGTGCTGCGCGCGAGTATACAGGACATTGATACGCAGACGCTCAGCGCATTGTTCGTGATGGTGGCCTTCTGCTACGTTATTCCTTGGCGCGTTGTTTCGTTCGTTAAGTTCCGCATGGTGAAAGCGGGACAGTCAGGGAAGGGGATTGCTGCTTAATAAGCGCCTCGAACGTACAGATCTGATGGGTTATGAAGCATGCGCGCGCCTGCGATTGATTAACGTCGACGCTAACCACCTCGTCCTCGAATTCGCTATAATAGACGAATACATATAGGCTTAATGTGCGGATGGGGGACGAGACGGGATGAAGCGGCGATGGTGGGTGTTGCTGGCGTATGCGATGCTGGTAGGTGTGCTGCTAACTCAGCGGCATGCCATTATGGATTGGCTGGAGCGGGGAGAAGCGCCGATTGGTTGGTTGTTTGTTGCAGCGATTGTTCTGGCATTCGTGCCTGTCGTGCCATATAAGCTCGTCATCGGTACGTTGGGACTTCTGTATGGGCCATTGACAGGCGCGGCGCTAAGCTGGCTTGCGACGACAATCGCTTCGGTCGTCCTATTCGGGCTTGTCCGAACGTTCGGTCAGCGGCAGGGGAGAGCGTATCTCGCACGCAATCGGCATACCGATCGATTATCGCGGTTATTGGAGCGCAAGCCCTTCCTATCTATCGCGCTGGCGCGTCTGCTTACCGTATTCCCGAGCCTGCTCGTCAATGTTTATGCGGCACTGCTCTCGATACGTTTCTCTACGTTTATCCTAGCAACGGCCATCGGCAAAATTCCCGCTATGCTCACGTTCGCCTTCCTCGGACACGAGCTGCTGCATGATTGGCGCACCGCGCTTGGAACTGCGCTCGTCTATGCGGTATTCATCCTGCTGCTGCTTATCTTCTACCGGAGATGGGAACGGCAGCAGGCATCAGGTCATTAATCGGTAGACACTCTCTGCACGCAGAGGGTGTCTATTTGTTTCCATAAGCTATTAAAATCATTATATATTTGTGATGTTAATTCATGTATGATGGTTTAACAGTTAAAGATTTACAATTGCTAATAAATAGACAGGCCTTATGCAGTTCACGAGATTAACTGGTAATTGTGAGAATCTATGCTTGAATAAACCGGCCACCAAGACACTTCCCTTCACTTTTTTGCTTATCATAGCACTCGCGTATTCGAAGATTAAAACCCGCTCTTAATCCGCATGTGACGGCTAAATAAACAACACGTCGTAGCCGTTTGGACCCTCGCTTTGTAATGTGATTTTGAGTCGCTGTGAACTTCCCTGAACTGAAAACACTCGGATCAAGCCCCGCATAAGCCACTAATTGTTTAGGGTATATAAAATATCCTCGTCCCTACACCAGGTATTGTCTCCAATTGCTGCACTTCCTCGATTATTTCAGACAACCCCAAGATTGTTTTCTCAAGTTCGGTTAGTTGTATTTGAATATCACGAACATAACAATCAGGCTGCGTAGAGCTATATCTAATCCGAAGGAGACATGTGTAACAGGATTTTGGAGAACAGCTGTCTTCAGATGTTCCTCCTTACGTTTCATCCACCTCTGGATCCAACAACGTCCGCATGTTTAACTTTGCCTGCACATAAAGGCTTGTGATGAACTCGTGATGTCTAGTAAGAAATTGCAAGTCCATGAGATGTTCTTCACGATGGGGATGAACTACATGTGCGGCTTAAGGGTGAGCTTCCGATACATGCGTTACAAAGAGCAGGCACGAGATAAGCTTCGAAGCGAGGAAGGATACGTGCTATCGGTCAGGCGAATGATCAAGCCAGAAAGTGTGTTTGGGTAAATAAAGAACAACTGGGGATTCCGGCGATTCCTGCTACGGGGCTTGCAATAAGTAAGCCTTGAGGTCGGGTGGCTTTCGCTTGCCCATAATTTGCTCAAGAAAGTGGCAGTCGACAGGAAAATAGAAATGACGGTTCAGGATGACCTCCCTGAACCGTCATTTCTTACTTTAATAGGTAATGAGCTAGCTTATCAGTGAGCTGACCTACTTTTGGACAGCCCATGAAACTTATAATTTTGTTATCTGTCCCTCTATATACAGTGAAGCTTGAGTCTAGCCTTCTATCTCATATTTCCAAGCATAAGTTCCGTTATAACGGACTCTATGGTGATTTAATAATGTTTCATTATTCACATGAATACCAGCAACAATAATGGCAAATTTGGCTGTACCTGTCCATTGGTGTTCTCTCCCAGAATCATTAATACCAGGACCGAAGTTATCATCATCTACAAATGACCAGCCTGCACCATTTTGTACTGATGTATAAGAATAACTGCTAAGAACTGTACTATAGTCATAAGTCCATACTGTCGTATAGTCTAGTTTATAAAGTACGTTACCAAAAATATTTTTGTACCCTTGTGAGGATGTCATAGAACTTGTTTCTGTCGCCACAGCTGTTGAAACAGCCATAGAACTTTTATTTCCAATATTTTTACTAATTTTTATTTCATTAAATAAAATAGTTCCATCTTCAAGTTGTACTTCTTTATAAGGCACCTCTTCCGTAACTTCCAGTTGCTTTGCATATTTTTTAAATTCATAACTATACTTATCCAATCCTGCTTTATTTGATTGTTGAACACCTGATTGTTCAGCAAAAGCGGTTGAAGCAAAAGATAAGGATAACACTACGGAGAGCAAGAGACGCAGAAATGACTTAGTTTGCATTTGAAATATCCTCCCATTTAAAGTAAAATAAAATAAAACAGAAAGTGTGGTGTTGGAACATGAAACAGCTAACATCTGGTGTGATATTATCCTTCCTGATCGTTATCATTGTTCTTGTTGTAATTGGATTTGTTAGATTTATAACGTAACAGTTATTACTGGTTTCATTGATCCAACCCAGGATATTACTACTTCCCCCTCTCATAAAACTCAAACCCACACAACCAAACAATAATAGAAATTACATATATTGTCAAATAAACTTATGTCAAAAAATACTATTTTACTATAAAATTAGTTCATTTTTACCATATTATATATCTACACAGGCCTTATGCAGTTCACGAGATTAACTGGTAATTTGTGAGAATCTATGCTTGAATAAACCGGCCACCAAGACATAGCAAGTTCAGGTGGCCAGAATTCGGAAATAAGAGTTGCATAGCGGCGAACCTCTGTGTCAAAATCAATATAGATTCGCTCAGATCCCTTGTGGTTTCTGAAACGAACCTGGCAACGAGTGTGAAAGAAGCCGTTAACCATTTCGCCGTGGGTGCAGCTTTCATCACTCGTTTTTTCTTTGTTTACGAACCATAGCGCATAAGAAAGTAAGGTTTCAGCAGCAAAAACCATTTCAAGATGAGCAATTTGGTGCGCCTCTGAAGTAGAATGGCAGTCCTCGAACCCAAGCTCTTGCTTGGCCATGCGAAAGAAAACCTCAATACGCCAACGTTTGCCATAGACAGCAAGCGCTTCTCGAGGAGCATCGAAACGGTTGCTAATCAGCAGGTATGCGCCTTTGTAGGTGGCAGTTTCATCATCTTTGTTATCGTGATCTTCCTTCGTTTCATCCTCTTTCAGTCGAATAGCCGCAACAGCCGCGATCGGCACTAGACGTTTCTTTGTCGTCGCCTTTCCTTTGCGGTCAATGGTTTCATAGGGCAACTTCATGTAGATATCTTCGATCGCAACAGCAGACAGACCTCGGCCAGCGGCCAGACCTTTGTAAGATTCAGCGATGAGCTGCCGCGGAGACACGGGAACAAATCGATCACGTCTTCTTGGCACTTGCATTCTTCGGTAAAGCGCAGTGTTGCGCTTGGCCTTGGTTACCCAATCGAAGGCGTGTGCCTCCAAGAACACGAAAAAATCCTTACATAAGTACCACCGATCCATGGCGACCCACAGTCGACACGAAACAGACTCGCGAAGCATAAGCAGCATCTGCTTGGCAAGGTCCAGCTTCGTAAGTCCAGCCTCATCTTCTTTGGGCTTACGCCAAATGCTATAAAATAGCGGATATTCCAGTCCGTTTTGCCGTACAGCCTGCAGCACAACGAGGTTCATACACCAGCCATATGTCTTGCTGGAAGCATCGAATAGCCAAGATAGAAAAGGCAGTTGCTTCGCATAGGGATGCGCGATGTGCGTATCATCAAGATTGATGCAATCGCCTTCGCTCAGCGCCATGTCGATGTCGGCTTGCAGCCGCTGAATACGTTTCTTGCTAAAAGATCGCCACGCGAATGGCGTCGTCAGGAAACGACTAAGTGTATACTGCGCGAGTTTGTAGGGCTTGAACATCAACTCCAGAAGAGCATCTTTGCCAGCAAGCTGCGACATTTGGTTAACCGATGAGCAACCAGAAACCAAACCGATAACGTACATAAAGCAGAGCATCCAAGATGGAGCACCGCTTCGCTTGAAGATTCCGCATTGAGTAAGTAGTAAAGAAAAATCGAACCGATCCCATAACGTGCGTAAAAGAGGTGCACCAGCACAATCTCCATGCATGAGCTTCCGAAAACGTGGTTGTTCCAAGGTTGGCTTCAAAAAAATCACCTAAAATTCTCTAAGATATACCCTTAAAAAAGGTATCCTGTCGATTGTTTAGGCCGTTTTCAATTGTCAAGCTTTTTCTTGATTTATCTAGAAATCTATTAAGTTACAGTTGTTGGGGCGAACTGCATAAGCCCTGTATATAAAGGGGGAGCCAGAAATGTCGTTAATTCAAGTTCGCGATGTACGGAAGGAGTTTCAAATCGCGCGCAAGAGAGAGGGCTTCTGGGGAAGTGTAAAAGGGCTGTTCTCGCATCACTATGATACGAAGATAGCTGTGGACGGCATAACGTTCGACATTCAATCTGGCGAAATGATCGGCTTCATTGGACCCAATGGGGCAGGCAAGTCGACGACGATCAAAATGCTGACGGGCATCCTCGTCCCGACATCGGGTGAAGTAACGGTATTGGGACGCACGCCTCATAAGAACCGTGAGATGAACGCGGCCAATCTCGGTGTCGTGTTCGGCCAGCGGACGCAGCTGTGGTGGGATCTGCCGCTTATTGAATCCATCGAGCTGCTGAAGTATGTGTATCGTATTCCAGAGAATCAGTTCCGGCGCACGCTCGGGATGCTGTCTGACTTGCTTGAAGTTAACGCCTTCATGAACACGCCGGTTCGTCAATTAAGTTTGGGCCAGCGTATGCGCGGCGACCTGCTAGCTGCACTTATTCACGAGCCGCCGATTCTGTTCCTCGATGAGCCGACCATTGGGCTCGATATCATCGCGAAGGAGCGGATTCGCGACCTGCTGGTGACGATCAATCGCGAACGCGGCGTTACGGTGCTGCTGACCACTCACGATATGGCGGACATTGAGAAGACGTGCGACCGGATGATCATCATCGACCAAGGGTCGTTGATCTATGACGGGAAGCTGGCTGCTCTCCGTGCGCAATATGGCAAAATCCGTAGGCTGCGCGTCGATTTCCGCAATGAACCGCGGAGCCTGCAGCTGGATGGTGCAGTATTGGTCAATCAGGAGGGACTGCGCTGCTGGTTTGATTTTGATAAGGATGACATTACAGCCTCTCAGTTGATCGCACGTATCTCGGAACAAGAGGAAATTGTCGATCTGACGATCGAAGAGCCTGAGATTGAATCGATTATTAAAGAGATTTATGAAGCCTCCTCGGATGCGGCTCGGCAAGCGAAGGGAGAACAGGAAGAGCAGGTGCTGCAGTTGATATGAGGTTGTATCTGGAGTTTGTCCGCAGAGTATTCCGCCGCAATGCGGCCTACAAGGTGCAGTACTTCACAGGGCTGTTCAACGCGCTGCTCGGGTTGTTCATCGGTGTAGCGATCTGGCGTGCTGCGTATGGCGGCAGCGACATCATCGATGGTATTGGCAAGCAGGAAATGGTTACGTATGCGGTGCTTGGTGTACTGATGAGGACGCTGTTAACGATGAACGAGTATTTGATCGATTCCAAAATCCGCAGCGGCGAGATCGCCGTCGACCTGCTGAAGCCTTATCATTTTCTAGGCTATGTGCTGTCTGTCATCATTGGCGACATGATATTCAATCTATGGACAAAGGTGCTTCCGGTCCTTATCGTATCGATCTTAGTCTTCCATCTGACGCTTCCAGCCGATCCGACTGCCGCGTTGTTGTTTCTTATTAGCCTGGTGCTCGGCTTCCTTGTGCTATATGGCTTTAATTTAATTTTCTGGCTAAGTGCCTTCTGGTTCCACCAGACATGGAGTATTCTGACGATTAAGAATGCTGTCATTCTGCTTGTCTCTGGCGCGACAATTCCGCTCTGGTTCATGCCGCAGTCATTGGCTGACATACTCGCTGCACTCCCTTTCAAAGATATCTATTTCACACCGCTAGCGATCTACCTCGGCCAAGTATCTGGGAATGAAATTGTAAAGGCGCTTGTCGTTCAGGCAGGCTGGATTATTATCCTCCATGGGCTCGCCGCGCTTCTGTGGAATCGAGCACAGTCGAAGCTTGTTATTCAAGGAGGTTAAAGAGTCTGATGCGAACCTTCAGCAAGCATACGCCGCTTGAATATATCGTGCTTTACGGAAGATTTCTCAGCATGATTATGCGATCCCGCATGCAGTATAAGCTGGATACATTGCTGACATCTGCCGCTGTATTGATTCGTGAATGTGTAACGGTCCTTACTTTATATTTTATGCTGAATAAGTTTTCGGTTATTAATGGATGGGATCTTGGTCAGCTTCTATTCATGTACAGCTTCGTGTTTCTGACGTACAGTCTGTGCATTCTTGTGTTTACTGGCGTCCGCGATTTTGAGTGGGCGGTGCATCAAGGCGAATTCGATGCTTACTTGACGAAGCCGTTGAACCCGTTGTTCCAGGTCGTATCCCGCAAGTCGGATGTGATGGCTATGCTCGGGCATGGCGGGTTAGGGCTGCTAATGTTCGTCTATTCGTTTCGATTAGCTGGCGTGCCAGCAACGGGACTTAATGTGCTGACCATCGTAATGGTGCTAATAGGCGGTATTCTTATCCAGGGGGCGCTGCTGCTCGTGCCAGCCTCGCTCACGTTCTGGATTACGAAGTCGAGTGAGGTACAGAATGTGTTGTTTTACCAAATGCGCGGCTTTATCGCTTATCCGATATCGATCTATCCGAAGCTGGTGCAATGGCTGCTGACGTATGTGATTCCATTGGCGTTTGTCAATTATTATCCGGCGCAATCGCTTCTTAGTAGGCAGTCGCGCGGCCTTGCGCTTCTATCACCGGTGATTGGCGTTGTTCTGTTCGGGCTGGCGCTGCTGCTCTGGAGGGCGGGCTTGAAACGCTACAAAAGCACAGGGCACTGAATAGACCGAGGAAGAAATATCACACAATTTCCTTTTGTCACCAATAAGCGGATAACGTACAATAGCAATAAATAAACGAGGATAGATCTGCTTGGGGGTACATTTGTGCTGGAATTGGACATTAACGAACCGGACAAGCTGGTAACTGTTGCGCATGCGTTGTCGTCGCGTGCGAGGGTCGATATATTGAAGCTGCTCAACCAGAAAAGTTTGAATATTGTCGAGATTGCGGAGGCGCTTCGGCTGCCGGTGTCTTCGGTGGCGAACCATGTGCGTGTATTGGAGGGCGCTCATCTTATTCAGACAGAGCTGATGCCGGCCGTTCGAGGAGCCATGAAGGTATGTACGCGTACCTATCACGATATACATATGCAGTTGAATACAAGCTTCTTGGGGAACAAAGGGGAAGAGCAGGTCTATGAGATCGACATGCCGGTCGGTCATTATACGGACTGCGAGGTAGCGCCAACCTGCGGAATGGCGGATGGGAACAGCTTTCTCATCCCAGAGGATGAGCCGTCGAGCTTCTATCACCCGAGGCATGTTAACGCTCAGCTGATCTGGTTCCGCCGAGGATATTTGGAATACCGCTTCCCGCTGGAGATTCCAGCGAACAGCCGGATTACGGCGCTGGAGTTTACGATGGAGCTGTGCTCGGAAGCGCCGAACTACGATAACAATTGGCCCTCGGACATTACGGTGTGGATCAATGGTGTCGAAATTGGCACATGGACGAGCCCTGGTGATTTCGGCGATCGAAGGGGACGGTTGAATCCGGCTTGGTGGGGAGATCATGCGACACAATACGGGCTGCGCAAAATCTGGCGGGTCGACGCAGAGCGAAGCATGGTCGATATGCATACGGTCTCGGAGGTAACGCTGGCTCAGCTTGAGCTCGCAAGCGCCTCAGGGATTCGCCTCCGCATCGGCGTTCGGGAGGATGCGGTTTATAAAGGCGGCATTAATCTATTCGGCCGACAGTTCGGCGACTATGAGCAGGACATTCAAATGCGCGTTCATTTTATAACTGAATAATTTTGGTAAGAAGGAGGACCCTATTTCTATTGTAGAAAGGGGTCTTTCTTTATGCCGACAATTCCGTTATCCGCACAATCTTATGTTCTCCTTGCAGCAGCCTGCGGCTTTCTGCTGTTCGCTAGTGGCTGCGGTGCGGCGAATACACAACAGGCGCATGCATCGTCGACCGCATTAGCGAAGCGTTCGGCACGTATTATGGCGGAAGATTCCGCAATCCCCTCGCGCCGCATAACGATTCTGGAGGAGAGGCTGAACGGCGGCATCTGGATTCCATTGGTCGAAGCGGCAGCTCCGATGGGGCTGCGTCTGCAGGAGACGAAGGGGCGCGTCGCGGTCGGGGATTCCGATGCGGCCTATTCCGTTCGTGCGAGCAGCAAGGAGGCGATGTCTGGTGATACGAAGATCCTGCTGCCGGATGCGCCAAGGCAGATGGCTGGCGAGCTGTATATGACGCCCCGTGCGCTGGCTTCGCTGCTGCAGACTGAAGTGAAATGGGATCATCGGACGTCCGATCTGTATATTCGGATGGTGAACGACAGCTATCCGATCAAACAAATACCGATTCGGGAGTCGGAGTTAGCCAGCGGACCGGGAGGAGCCTTCAAGCCGTTTGTAGAGGTGGACATTGACCCGCAGGACATCATTCGATATGCGAAGACATTTTTAGGAACGCCTTATGAGCTCGATGCGGATGGATATAACAAGTCACATCGTTTCGACAGTTCATCCTTTACGAGATATGTATACAGTCGATTCGGAGTCGACCTGCCGCGCTCGTCACGCGGGCAATCGGCGATGGGTACAAGGGTGGAGCTTGACGATCTGCAGCCGGCCGACTTGATGTTCTTCTATACCCCAGGCCGATATGACAGCAACAAGGTTGTTGGACACGTAGGGATGTATATGGGGATGGGCAAATTCATTCATGCATACAGGGATCCGGGCGTTGTTATTGCCGACCTGAATGGATACTGGAAGGGACGATTTCTGTTCGGCAAACGAATGGGGAGATAGACCCGGATTAATGCTCGGGCCAATTAGAGTGGACGGCTGTGTTGTATGCTGCGTGGTTTAGTCATCTTTTTCTCTCTTCCTGGCGCGTTGAATCATTCGGAAGACGAACGTGCCGACGGCGACGAACAGAATGACTTGAATGATCGCCATATAGACAACGAAATTCATGGAAGCTTGCCTCCTAGCGGGAAATCTATGCGATTGAGTATATCACATCTGCCGCAGCGTGTATGCGATGCTGATAGGGAAAGTCGTTCGGAAGCCAGTTGGCTAATGGTCGCCTGATGCGGTAATCTAGTAGCAATGGAGGGATGCAGCAAATGGCGGGCAGCAAGCATTATGTAGTATGGGTTGGTCGTAAGCCAGGTGTTTATTCGGCTTGGGCAGAGTGCCAGAAGCAGACGAATGGGTTCGAAGGCGCGAAGTTCAAATCGTTCGAATCGAAAGCGGCGGCTGATAGCGCGTTCCGTGATGGCTGGGAGAAGCATTGGGGCAAATCGTCTGGCGGCAGTAAGGCAGCTGGAATGGGTACGGGTACAGGTGCAGGGGCTTCGGCATCCAATCGCTTCCGTACGGCAGGGCGGACGAGCTCGGCAGCGCAAGCAGCGGAGGAAATTGATTACGACAGCATCTCCGTCGATGTGGGCACGAGAGGAAATCCAGGTCCTGTTGAATACAAAGGTGTCGATACCCGGACGGGCGAGGTGTTGTTCTCGGTTGGCCCGATTCCGATGGGGACGAATAACCTTGGCGAGTTTCTAGCGATCGTGCATGCGCTGAGGTATACGCAGGAACGAGGCAGCAAGAGCACCATCTATAGCGATTCCATGAATGCGATGAAGTGGCTGCGAGAGAAGAAAGTGGCGACAACGCTCGCGCGCAACGCCTCGACTGCAGAGATTTGGCGTCTTGTTGATGAAGCAGAGGCGTGGCTGCGGGCGAACCGATACGACAACAAGGTGCTCAAATGGCAGACGAAGCTGTGGGGCGAAATTAAGGCGGACTACGGTCGCAAATAAGGTTCGAAGATATCGGGATGGAGCGGCTGTTCGAGCTGCTTCATCCTTTTTACTAGTCACAGGAATTTATGAGAAAACTTTTATGAACATTCGCTCCTTATCCATCGTCTATAGATTGGCTGGAATTATATTCGTGGTGAATGCATCCATGGAATGGCAATGTTTCCCCGGCCCATTTCTATACAAAGAAGGATTGATAACGATGAAAATGATGAAGATGATCCCAGCTATCGCTCTCGGCTTGACGTTAGCTTTTGCTTCAGTGCCTGTACACGCTGCTGGCAATCCTGTCATTCAAATTGATGGTGTCACTATTGGCTCTGATGTTCGACCAGAAGTGAAGAACAACCGAACGATGGTCCCGCTGCGCGTTATCAGCGAGAATCTGGGTGCGAAGGTTAATTGGTCGAACTCGGAAGCGACGATTACGAAGGACGGGTTGAAGGTAATATTGAAGCTGAATAGCAAGACTGCAGTGGTAAACGGCAAGTCGGTAACATTGGATGCCGCTCCGTATGTGAAGAACAATCGTGTCGTCGTCCCCCTTCGTTTTATTGCAGAGACATTTGATTGTGAAGTAGGCTACAGAAACTCCGTGGTCACCGTCCGCACTGCGCCATTGGTTATTGATGGTGTGCAGGTGAACGCATTGCAGCAGGAGTACCACATGATAATGGGGGGAGTCGTCCAACAGATTAGCAGCAATACGACGAATAGGACGATCTACAATCTTTTTGAGAGCAATAAAGGAGAAAAGGTCGATGCCCCTGCCAGCTACGCATGGAGGGCCAATATAGACGTGCCGGGATCTTATGAGAAGGTCGGGCAATATGATTTCCTGGACGGTCAAGAGAATAGCGTGCAGCAGTATGATATTTATATATTGGTCAATGCATTCCCGCAGGAGGAGTTAACCGGATATTCGAAGGCGCTGCTGCATGATGCATCGGAGGATCAATGGTATGTATTCAGCGAGGCTGCAGTCGCTTCGATCGGCAGCCTGGTGGAGACGGCTATTGCGAATGGTCTAGTGAAGATTATTAGCAATACCGTTGCGTAAAATAAACGGACCTCATTCTCCGCTTAGCTGCAGAGGTGAGGTCCATTTGTTTTGATAGAATGGATGAAGGGATGAGGACGGATTACCGTCTTCCGAGTCTCCGATACAGGAAGGCAGCGAACTCGGCGATTATACCGATGATGACGCCAAGCAGGACGGATAGGAAGAAGACCAGCAGACTCGTAATATCTTCCCAGCCTGTATGGCCTGTGGATGAGTAAGCCATCCAGACAAGGCCAATGAGAACGCTGAGCATCATCGTAAGCCACATGATGCGAGCGCCGAACCAGCCCGCTATGCCGGCAATGATGCATGGCGCGATGGCGAGCATCGTGAAGCGCAGTGCAATGACAAGCGAGAATGGCTGATCGAGCAGCACGAAGCGGATGAATAGGATGAGGATGACGGTTAGAATAGATGTCGCTGGGATGATAAGCTTGTACCAGCGATGACTACGTGCTGAAGGAAATGGAAGCATGAGTGGGCGAGTACCTCCTCGGATTCGAATGATCGGCTGCGAAGGATTGTAATTTCAACTAATACTGCAAATGGACCTCATTTCCTGCTCTAGGCAGGGAGTGAAGTCCATTTTTAATGGAGGGAATTATGATGGTTCATCCATTCGATATTCGAGAATATCTCCGGGCTGGCAGTCCAATGCTTTGCAGATCGCTTCCAGCGTTGAGATCCGGATCGCTTTGGCTTTGCCATTCTTCAGAATGGAGAGGTTGGCCAGCGTGATGCCAACTCTCTCTGACAGCTCTGTTACGCTCATCTTTCGTTTCGCCAGCATCACATCGATATTAATAATAATGGTCATGTTCGTCACCTCAGACTGTCAAATCGTTCTCAGATTTAATATCGATGGCGTTCTTTAACAGCCTCTGAAGAACGGCGGCGAACACGGCGATGACGAATGCAGCAAAGGCGAAGGCCAATCCGATCAGAATGACGCCTGGGGCATCGTCGTTCTCGGCTATATAATAGAAGAGCGGCAATGCGATGACATACAAGAAGCTGAATGTAAATGCGCAGTATTTGATGTTATTCAGAGCGTTCACGGACAGATCGGAGAATGCGATATTTTTGTCAATGTAGCCGAGCAGCTTGTAGGATTGCAGTAATGCAGCGAAATACGGAATGGCTGTTGCATACCCGAGCGCGACTAAGAGATATACCCAAGATACGGGATAATCATCACCGGGGTCCATAACCATTACGGGCAGTCCATACACACATAATGCAAGCACCGGAAGGGCAATTACAATGAGCGTCAGTTTGAGAAAAAGAGTCGTTCCACGTTCCACGTCATGCACCTCATTTCGTCATGTTCCTTATAAAACTTAACATAGTTTTTATCGTTTTACAATAAAAATTTGTTGAAAGCAATGACAATCACATGATCAGGATCTATTCCGTAGCAGAGCTATTGAATGTTGGCGGGGAAATCGCTACATTGGAATGACGAGCAGACATGGAAGAGGGGGTGGGCAGTATGGCGATTGCCGAGTGGACGGAGAAGGAACTGCTCGGGCAGGTGGAGAGGAAAGAAGGCCGTGAGGCGGTGCTGTTCTACACGCCGATGTGCGGAACGTGCAAGGTGGCGGAGCGTATGCTTGAGATTGTCGAGGCGACAGGTGTCCCGATCGGCATTCGCCGAATCAATATTAACTTCGCGCCGATCCTGCGCGAGCGCTGGCGTGTGACGAGCGTGCCGTGCCTTGTGCTGCTGGAGAATGGTGAGCCAATTCGCATGGAATATGCGATGGGATCGGTGGACCATTTGTACCGTATGCTGCAATAGCATGAGAGACAGCCTTCAGAAGGGTCGTTCCTTTTGTCTCCCATTCCTGGTGTACAGAGGGCAATGTTGTCAGGTTAAGGAGCTATCCTGACAACATTGGCTTGCACCGATCGACCGACCGACATGACCAACTTATATGCACCAGTCAATGCCACACCCAATATGTATGGACCAACATGCCACATCGCCTAGTAGCCTACCGCCCCACCCATCGCCCCTACCGCACTCACCGCCCCTACCGTACCTACCGAACCCAACGCCCAAACCGCTAACGGTTGCAAATCATACTTAATACGGCGAAATTGCACCATTTCGAGCGTTAAGGGTTGTACGTAGGCTTATTTGCACAAAATGTACTTGAAACCGGCCCGTGGAGCGACAATAGCCATCCTGACAACCGTTACGCGCACGAAACCCGCCATATTACGGAAATAGCCACAATAGCAACCGTAACTTCGGCGTGGGGCCGCGGCACGGGGCTTGCACCAACCAACCAACATGTACCGCCAACATGACCCTCCAACATGACCCGACCAACTTTACCGACCAACATGCCACATCGTCTAGTAGCCTACCGCCCCATCCATCGCCCCTACCGCACTCACCGCCCCTACCGTACCTACCGAACCCAACGCCCAAACCGCTAACGGTTGCAAATCATACTTAATACGGCGAAATTGCACCATTTCGAGCGTTAAGGGTTGTACGTAGGCTTATTTGCACGAAATGTACTTGAAACCGGCCCGTGGAGCGGCAATAGCCATCCTGACAACCGTTACGCGCACAAATCCCGCCATATTACGGAAATAGCCACAATAGCAACCGTAACTTCGGCGGGCATCGGCGTGGTGCTTCAGCACGGGCCGCGATTCAATGTTGTCGGGTTAAGGAGCTAACCTTACAACATTGGGGAAGAGGAGCGGCCTTTAGTTCGTCGTATCGATCGCCTAGTACTATTTGATTATGGAAGGGGTAATTCCATTTTTGTTAAAGTAATGCTATGCGGCTTCTGCCGCTAAAGATAGGCGAATTGTGACAAATATCACAGCGGAACGTATAGGCCAGCCCTATAATGAAGGCTACTATACGGCGGCAGGAGGCGGTAATATGGAGCATATTCCTTTGCAACGGGTTGTGAAGCTTGCGCTCAAGAAGCATCATATTTATGAGGTAAGCAAGCTGACCTCTCTGCTCCGCGCAATGCTGGCCAGTATGTTCATCGGTTTCGGCGTTATTGTAGCTTTCAAGTCGGGCGGTGCTTTCTTTAATGAGAACAGCCCGCTGGCGTATCCGATGGCGGCACTAACGTTCGGGTCGGCCATCATTCTAATCTCGTATGGCGGCGGTGACTTGTTCACCGGCAACACGTTTTACTTCACGCTTGCGGCACTGCGCAAGAAGCTGGCTTGGCGAACCGTAGGCCGCATGTGGCTGCTGTGCTATCTCGGCAACGTGCTCGGGGCTTTTGTATTCGCCCTTCTTATTTGGTCAACTGGCTTATTCCGCGAGGCTTCAGTGAACGGATTTCTATTAAGTGTCGTTGAGAAGAAGTTGCACGCTGATACATTCGAATTGTTCTTCCGTGCACTCCTTTGTAACTGGCTTGTCTGTCTGGCGTTCTTCATCCCTATGTCGCTGCGAGGTGACGGCCCGAAGCTGTTTACGATGATGCTCTTTGTCTTCTGTTTCTTCATATCGGGGTACGAGCATAGCGTCGCTAATATGTGTACGTTCGCAATCGGTTTAGTCGTTGGGGAGCCGGGACAGGTTACGCTTGGCGGCATTCTTCATAATCTCATTCCAGTGACGCTTGGCAATATGGTCGGCGGCGCGATCTTGATGGGCTTCATGTATCACACGGTTAATAAACCATTCGAAGAAGAGGGGAATCATCCATGAAAAAAACAAGAGTCGTTGTAATCGGAGTAGGCGCAGTTGGTTCGGCTACGGCTTATACATTATTACTGAGAGAGCGTGCAGACGAGCTGGTGCTGATCGATGCGAATCATGCGAAGGCGGCTGGTGACGCGCTCGATATGAATCACGGCATGCCGTTCCTCGGCCAGATGAAGGTCTGGGCGGGCACTTACGAGGATTGTGCGGGTGCCGATATTATTATCATTACAGCAGGTGCAGCGCAAAAGCCTGGAGAGACGCGCGTCGATCTGTTGAAGCGCAATGTTGCCATCTATGACAGCATCGTATCGGAAGTATTGAAGTATAACGAGGACGGCATTCTGCTAATCGCGACGAATCCTGTAGATGTTATGAGCTACTTCTGCCTTCGCAAATCGGGCTGGCCGACGAACCGTGTTATCGGCTCGGGTACGCTGCTGGACAGCGCTCGATTCCGCTATCTGATCGGCGAAGAGCTGGAGCTCGATCCTCGCAGCGTTCACGCGCACATTATCGGGGAGCACGGCGATTCGGAGCTGCCGGTATGGAGCCTTGCGAATGTAGCTGGCTCGCAGCTGAAGCTCGACGAAGAAGCCAAAACGCGCATCTACACGAATACGCGTGATGCAGCTTATCAAATTATCGAAGCGAAAGGCGCGACTTACTATGCGATCGCGCTGGCGCTGGACCGGATCGTAACGGCGATCCTGCACAACGAAGCAGCTGTCCTGAACGTATCGACGCTGCTGACGGATTATCATGGCGTATCGGATGTGTACTTGGGCGTACCATGCGTCGTAGACCGCCAAGGTGTCCGCGAGGTGCTCGACATCGTCCTGACGGACGAAGAGAGAACGCTGCTTCACAAATCGGCGGATAAGCTGAAGTCGCTTATCCAATCGATTGAGACTACGGTCAACTAGAGAATGTGATGGAAAGGCCGGCGCTATTGTGCCGGCTTTTTTTGTTGTTGGGCCATAATTGATTGATGCAGAGTGCTAATTTATTATTGAAATATTAATTGTTAAATATTAATATTAAGCTATTAATAAATGACTAACATTCTTGAGGCGTAGACCGGTTGGAGTCGTTTAATAGAGGCGGCGCGGCTGTAATACGCTGAGAAAAGGAGGATTTGGGGAGTCGTTTTATTTTTCGGAATTGTTGTAAGGGCTTTCAGGATTAATGTTTGTATTAATGTTAAGATCAGGAAAGGGGATTGCAATGTTCAAGATGATTCCATCCAAACGTCTGGCACGCAAGAGCTTGTCCGCCGTGTTAGCAATGGCGCTTCTGCTGCCGACAACAGCTTTTGGTGCCAGCTCGACCCCGCTAATGACGTATAAGCAGGTGCTTCAAGATACGAAGGACCATTGGGCAGGGGCAACGGTTCAAGATTGGTATGATAACGGTCTGGTTAACGGCTTCGGCGATGGTACATTCCGTCCGAATGCAGCGATTTCGCGCGCGGATCTCGTCGTTCTATTGAACAATGTATTTAATCTGCAGCATACAGGCGATGCAAGCTTCTCCGATGTTTCTGCAACCGCTTACTATGGAGCTGCAGTGAATAAAGCAGTGGCAGCCGGCATTGTTGAGGGCTATGCGGATGGCACGTTCCGTCCAACGAAGCTGGTCACTCGCGAGGAAGCAGCAGTTATGCTGTTCCGTGCGTTCCAGCTGTCCGCTGCTGCGGGAGAGACGTCAATCGCCGATCTGAACGAGCTGCATTCGTGGAGCAAGGATGCTGTTCTGTCGATGCTGGATGCCGGCTATATTAAGGGCTACACCAATGGTACATTCGGTGGCGCAAGATCGATTACCCGCGCAGAAGCGGTGACGCTGCTGGATCGCATTGCGGGCAATGTGTTCCATGCAGGTGGCGAATATAAAGGCGTTACGAAGAGCAACGTGGTGATCAACACAGGCGGCGTTACGCTGAAGGATGCCGTTATTGAAGGGAACCTGTACATTACAGAAGGCGTTGGCGAAGGCGATGTGAAGCTCGAGAATGTAACGGTCAAAGGCGAAGCGCACATTAACGGCGGCGGCGAGAACACGGTTACTGTAACGGATTCGACAATTAAAGCGATTTATGTGGACAAGAAGAATGGCAAGATCCGAATTCTTACAACCGGCAGCACAAATATTGATCAAGTGTATGTGTTATCGGGCGTGAAGCTTGAGGAGGACGAGGCTTCCACTGGAACCGGCTTCAGAGACGTTATCGTAGGCGAAGGGCTGCCGGGCGGCTCGGAGATTCAGTTGGATGGTGACTTCGAGAAGGTAGAAGTGGATTCGCTTTCCCTATCTACAATAAGTCTGCTGCAAGGCATCATTCGCGATATGATCATTAATCAGAAGATCGAATTGAATGTGAATGAGGGCGGGGAGATCAAAGCGCTCACCATTCATGCAGATGGCACAATTACGGTGAACGGCAATGGTAAAGTGCCTGCGAATGACAAGATCGTACCGGGCACTGGCACAGGAAATACCAACGGCTCTGGTACTGGGAATACCGGCGGTTCCAGCCCTGGGGAATCAGAAGCAGATAAAGCTCCTGTATTCGTCGACGTGTCGGTACATGATCCATCGATCGTGAAGGATAACGGTACGTATTATGTGTTTGGTTCGCATTTGGCGGCGGCGAAGTCCAACGATCTCATGAGCTGGAAGCTGATTGACTCGGGTGTGACGGAGAACAACGTGCTGTTTAAAAGCGAGACGTCCAACGTTAAGCTGGAGCTGGATGAAGCGCTTAAATGGGCACAGACCGATACGCTGTGGGCGGCCGATGTTATTGAGCTGAACGGCGTATTCTACATGTATTACAATGCATGTAAAGGCGATTCGCCGCTGTCTGCGATGGGGATTGCAACCTCTACGAATATCGAAGGACCGTATGTGAATCAAGGTATATTCGTAAAATCCGGCAGCGGCATGACGCCAGACGGTTCGATGTCGTATAACGCAACGATCCATCCAAACGCGGTTGATCCGGATGCGTTCTTCGATAAAGACGGGAATCTGTGGCTCGTATACGGGTCGTATTCGGGTGGGATATTCATCTATCAGCTGGACCCAACAACAGGACTCCCGCTGGATAACGAGCTTAATGCAGAGAATGCTGGATTCGGCAAAAAGCTTCTCGGCGGCAATCACTCCCGCATTGAGGCAGCTTATATCAACTATAGCGAAGAAGAGGACTATTACTATCTGTACACCACTTTCGGTGGATTGGATTCTACTGGTGGTTACAATATGCGCGTATCCCGTTCCGAGAAGCCGGAAGGGCCATATCTTGACTATAAGGGACAGGATATGATCAAGGCAAAAGGCGATGACGGCACGTTCTTCGATGATGAAGCGATTGAGCCTTATGGCGTGAAGCTGTTCGGTAACTTCAAGTATACGAATTGGAATGCGGATCCGAACTTCAAGGATTTTGGTTACGTATCTGCTGGTCATAACTCTGTCTATTATGAAGAAGAGACCGGCCAACTGTTCAACATCTTCCACAGCCGTTTCCCTGGTCAAGGTGAAGGGCATCAGGTACGTGTCCATCAGATGTTCATGAACGAGGATGGCTGGCCTGTCGTTGCACCACACCGTTACGCTGGCGAGAAGATCTCGAAGGTGACGGCGTCAGCAATTGCCGGTAACTATCAATTTATTAATCATGGCAAGGAAATAACGCCAGAGATTAAGCCGACTGCTGCGATTGAGCTGAAAGCGGATGGTTCGATCAGCGGCGAGGTTAACGGTACCTGGGAGTTGGTTGGCGACTATTACGCTAACTTAACAATTGATGGTGTGCAATATAAGGGTGTATTCGTCCGTCAATGGGATGAGTCGACGCAAGCGTATGTCATGGCATTCTCGGCACTATCGGGCGAAGGTGCTGCGGTATGGGGCAGTCAGTTCAAGCTGCTGTCCGTTAATCAGATTATTGCCAATGTAGCCGCAAGCTTGAGCATGCCAGTCGAGACGTACAGCGACCTTACGTTTAAGACAACGGATGAGTCCGGTGTGACGATTACTTGGAGCTCGTCTAACCCAGAAGTGATTTCTAGCAATGGCAGCGTTGTTCGTCCTCCAGCAGGGGCAGGTAATGCCAAGGTTATGATTACGGCTGCAATTACGCTGGGCGAGGTAACGGTCAATAAGGAATTCGAGGTAACCGTTATTGAGCAATCGAACCGCACGTATGCGGACGGTCCGATTGCCAAGTATGATTTTGAAGGGAATTTGACCGACAGTACGGGTAATCAAGCAGCGGGCACGACGACAGGCAAGCTTGTAACCGATGCTCCTGCCGCAGGTGCGACGACTGCGTATAGTGATGGAAGGTCTGGCGACAAAGCGCTTCAGCTGGATGGAGCAAGCGGAGGTGTACGTCTGCCTGATGGATTGATTACGAGTGATCTATACACCGTATCGATGTGGCTGAAACCGGCAGCGTTAACGAATTACACGACAGCCTTCTTCGGTGCAACGGGCAGCGATAACTGGATCAGCTTCGTTCCTGGTGGAGCCGCGGGAATAAACAAAGCGATGTTGTTCAATGGTGAACCGTGGTACACGAAAGCGCAAGCTAAGAGCCTGCTGCCTGTCAACGAATGGACGAATGTCGCATTCTCGGTTGATAACGGCTCAGTCTACTTGTACATCAACGGAGAGCTGGTGCATGAAGGGACGGATTTCCCTAGCGTATTTAATGGCCCGAATTCGATCCTTGCGCTTGGCGTCAACTATTGGGATACACCGTATAACGGCTTGATCGACGACGTTCGTATCTATGATATTGCATTGACAGAAGAAGAGATCGGCTGGGTCGTTCATGGCGATCCGGATGCTGACCAGCTCGTAGAAAGCCTTGAGCTTAACACAGAAGACAAGATGATGGCTGTCAATGAGACGTATAAACCATCGGTAACTGTACTGCCGCTCGATGCGGCGAACCGGAAGCTGAATTGGTCCTCTGATAACGAGGCAGTGGCGACAGTAGATGCTTCCGGCAAAGTAACCGCGCATGCTGCGGGCAAGGCAATCATTACGGCTGAAACGCAGGATGCCAGCAGCTTGTCGGCGAGCTATACGGTTACGGTTATCAACGGCTTAGTGGCTCATTATGCATTCGAGGATAATTTATCCGACAGTACGAGTAATTTTGACCCAGGTGCAGTGACAGGTGACATCATCACGGAGACGGCTGATGATGTGAAAGGTCGGATTACCTTTGCCGAAGGCGTGAGCGGCGAGGCGGCGGTATTTGACGGCGAGTCCGGTATACGTCTGCCGAACGGGCTCATTCAGAGGAATACCTACTCGGTTTCGATGTGGCTAAATCCGGCTGCGAAGCCGAATTTCACGTCAGCATTCTTCGGAGCCCAAGCTCCGAACAGCTGGATCAGCTTCCTTCCAGGAGGAGGCCCGGGTTCAACAGGCAATAATGCAGTCTTATGGTCAGGTGAAGCATGGTACGACGGGAATACGAAGGTGATTCTGCCATTGAACGAGTGGAGCCATGTAACGTTCACCGTTAATGAGGGCAGTGTAAAGGTGTATGTGGATGGCGTTTTGAAGCATTCCGGAACGACCTTCCCAAGCATCTTTAATAATGGCAATGCGGAGTTCGGACTTGGGGTCAATTACTTTGATAATGATATCCCGTACAATGGACTAATGGATGAAGTGAAAATTTACAACACCGTGCTTAGTTCGGATGAGGTTGCACAGCAGTTCGCAGCAGGAGGTTTTGTCAGAATCGAAGAATCCTCTATCGAGCTCGTGCAGGGCGAGACGCATACATTGAACGCTGGCGCTGGTATTCCAGTGGTATGGAGCTCGGCTAATGAATCGGTAGCGATGGTAGATGAGAATGGCGTTGTCACCGCTGTAGGCGTAGGAACGACGACCATTACGGCTGTATCGGCTTCAAATGCGAATCGTACGGATGAGGTTCAGGTGACGGTTATATTAACGGAGCCGGAATTTAATCCGTTGGAGGATCTGATTGCTCTGCTCGATTTTGACGGTGACGTTCAGGACAACAGCGGTAATGGCAATCATGCCGCGGTTCGTAATAATCGAGTAATTTATGTGGATGGACGTGCGAATGGTGATCAGGCTGCACAATTTCTCCAGGCCGAAACAGGCTCGCCGTTTGACAATATTCCAGTAGTCCTTCCGAATGATCTCATTGAAGGGGACCAAGCCTACACGGTTGCAGCATGGGTGATGTGGAACGGCAGCAAGGATACTTTGCCACAAACATGGTCCAGCATTTATTTCAGTGACACGTTTGTAGCTCCAGACGATCCAAGTAACTATTATCTGAACATGGGTTTGAATGGTGAAATGAATCTATTCGTTAACGGCACGGGACTTGTAACCAGCGCCATGCTGCCTATTGATGAATGGGCACATGTTGCAATGACCGTCGTGCCTGGCGGGAAGACGACATTGTATTTGAATGGTGCAGTCATCGGGCAGGTGGATTCCAATACTAGAACGACAAACGGCTTTAATGAGCATTTCATTGGCGGTAATTTCTGGGATCGAAACTTCTACGGTGCGATGGACGAGTTCCGCATGTATGACCGCGCATTGTCGGAGCATGAGATTGCTGTTCTAGCGGAAGTCGAGTAATATCACGTTCTGTTGATGTAACGGATAGAAGATGGAGGCCCCAGAGCACGCGAGTGCTTGGGGTCTCCTTTTGTTTCTACAAGCCTTTCGTAGTTCGACTTCGGCGGTTTAACGTCCAGTGGTTTTCGCTGCAGGATGCGGACCGTGGAGCAAGTGATGCAGCATAGCGGTTCTTATAGTGGCTATTGGAGCATATCTGTGACTTTTTACGTCTTAACGGTTGTCAGTGAGGCTATTCCATCATAATGAACGGCTTAGCTAACATAACAGAGAGGATAAGCACGGTCACAACCGTTAAAATTGAAAAAGACGCAATTTGAGGGGGATAAGCACGGTGACAACCGTTAGGGTCCAAGTGTAGGCGCATTGTCGAACAGCATCCGCGTCAAGGAGGTTACGGAG
>Ga0065721_10004177_pt1 | contig 39744 bp, 49 predicted proteins | sample Mesricmetagenome_FD_59108 | JGI IMG/M metagenome (GOLD analysis project Ga0065721, IMG submission 59108) | Mesophilic microbial community from rice straw/compost enrichment Sample: eDNA_1 v2 (version 2) | ecosystem: Engineered > Solid waste > Grass > Composting > Bioreactor | place: USA: Davis... | reverse complement strand
AAGCTCATGCAAAAGCTCGGACTGCGGCTCGAGGCACATTATCGTGAACATGCATTGTTCCAGGGCGAGTGGGACGAAGAGCTGCACTTCGCCATCCTCGACCGCGAATGGCGGCCCAACGCCAAGGTGCTGGAAATGCCGCTGCGGGGCCGCGTCGCCTGAATTGCCCCGGCGCAGCAATTGAGCTATGTCGCCGCCAGTCTTACCGGATTGCGGCACATGGCAGGCACTGACAGCTCCCTCCCCATCACCCTTGCGCCGACCCCGGCGATCATCCTGTGCGAACCGCAACTGGGCGAGAATATCGGGGCGGCGGCGCGTGCCATGGCCAATTTCGGCCTGTGGGATTTGCGNCTNGTCCGNCCGCGCGATGGCTGGCCCAATGAAAAGGCCATTGCAGCGGCNTCGCGCGCCGACCACGTNCTGGAACGCGTGCGCGTCTTCGACACGCTGGAAGATGCAATCGGCGACCTCACGCTTGTCTATGCCACCACGGCCCGCTCGCGCGACATGCAGAAGGAAGTGCTTGGCCCCGAGGATGCGTCGCAGAAAATGGCGGGCCATATNGCCGGGGGGCAGAAAGCGGGACTGCTGTTCGGGCGCGAACGCTGGGGTCTGCTCAATGAAGAAGTCGCCATGGCCGANGCCATCGTGACCCTGCCGGTTGAAGCAGCGTTTGCCTCGCTCAATATCGCCCAGGCCGTGNTGCTCATGTCCTATGAATGGCGGCGGACCAGCGAGGNGGGCAGGGCGCTGCCCTTTTCCGACGGGCTCGACGAACCCGCGCCGCGCAACGAATTGATCGGCCTTTTCGAGCATCTCGAAAGCGTGCTGGACCAGAGCGGCTTTTTCACCACGCCCGACAAGAAGCCGAGCATGGTCAACAACCTGCGCACGGCGCTGACCCGCGGCCGCTTCACCAGCCAGGAAGTGCGCACGCTGCGCGGGGTGATTTCCTCCATCGACCGCCGCCACGAGCGGCCCAATCCAAACCGGATGCCGAAAGCGGAAAAGCCGGAGACGGAGAAATAGGGGCACGGCGCACTGCGCACACCCCCTAGACCATTCATCGCCAAAGTGCGATGAGCGGGCATCATGAGCGCACACGCCCCCTCAGAGCCGAACAAGCTCGCCTTCACCTATATCGGTTTCCGCTTCTTCTGGCTCACCACGCTGCTGGTCAGTTTTGCGGTGCAGATCATGTCGGTGTCCATCGCCTGGCAGATCTATGACGTCACCGGCAATGCCTTCCTGCTCGGGCTTGTGGGCCTTTGTCTGTTCCTGCCGGCGCTGGTGCTGATCCTGGTGACCGGCCTTGCCGCCGACCGGTTCAACCGGCGCGGGATCATGGCCACGTGCCTCGTCGTGGAGCTTGGCTGCGCCCTGGCTTTCCTGACACTGGTCAATGTCGAGGCGCATGAGGTCTGGCCGATTTTCCTGGTCCTTGTCGTGCTGGGCACGGCTCGGGCCTTCTGGGGGCCAGCAGCACAGTCTCTGGCGCCCAACCTGGTGCCGACCGAGGCGCTCAGCAATGCCATTACCGTCAATGCCTCGGCCTGGCAGTTCGCGTCCATCACCGGCCCGGCGGCTGGTGGGCTGCTCTATGGCATCTCGCCCAGCTTTGCCTTTGGCACCGGCGCGGCCCTGCTGCTGTGTGCCGTGGTGACGGTGCTGCTGATCCCCAGACCGGTGCAGCGGGTCTCGCATCAGGCGACCAGCCTCGAAACCATGTTCGGGGGCTTTCGCTACATCTTCTCCAACAAGGTGGTCCTGGGGGCCATTTCGCTGGACATGTTCGCCGTGCTGATGGGTGGCGCAGTGGCGCTGCTGCCCGTCTATACCAAGGACATCCTGCATGCCGGGCCGACGGAGCTTGGGCTGCTGCGCGCGGCGCCCGGTGCCGGCGCTATTCTCATGGCGCTGTGGCTGACGCGCTTTCCCGTGCGCGACCAGGCCGGCAAGATCCTGTTCCTGTTCGTCGGTCTGTTTGGCGCCTTCACCGTGATTTTCGGCTTTTCCACCACGGTGTGGCTGTCCATTCCCGCGCTGGCGCTGGTGGGCGCTGCCGACATGGTGAGCGTGACCATTCGCGAGACGATCATGCAGCTCTGGACCCCCGAAGAGGTTCGCGGCCGGGTCAACGCGGTCAATTCGGTGTTCATCGGTGCGTCAAACGAGTTGGGCGAATTCCGTGCCGGCACGGTGGCGCATCTGGTTGGTCCGGTGCCGGCGGTGGTGATGGGCGGGTTCGGGGCCATGGCTGTCGCTGTCATCTGGAGCCGTCTGTTCCCGCAGCTGCGCGAACAGCGCACGCTCGACCGGAAAATGGCCTAGCTTTTCCGGGCCGTTGGCTTGACTCGGTGGCGCGGGCCCTCTAAGACGCGCGCACCTATTCCGGCCTTTGGGCCCATAGGCGCACCCGGGATTCTCTGTTGGGAGTCTGTCGGCCCTTCGCAAGAAGGGCAGAGGAGGGCGTGATCCATTCGAACGCTAACTCAACGAAGGATACGCGATGTCGAAGCGTCATTCCGTAAAGTACAAGATTGACCGCCGCCTTGGCGAAAACATCTGGGGCCGCCCGAAGTCCCCGCTGAACGCACGTGCCTATGGCCCCGGCCAGCACGGTCAGCGCCGCAAGGGCAAGCTGTCGGACTATGGTCTGCAGCTGCGCGCCAAGCAGAAGCTCAAGGGCTACTACGGCTCGATCACCGAAAAGAGCTTCCGCAAGCTCTATGACGAAGCTGCCCGCCGCAAGGGCGACACCGGCGAGAACCTGATCGGTCTGCTCGAGTCGCGTCTGGACGCGATCGTCTACCGCGCCAAGTTCGTCCCGACCGTCTTCGCTGCCCGTCAGTTCGTGTCCCACGGCCACGTCCTGGTCAACGGCAAGCGCGTCAACATCCCGTCCTACCAGGTCAAGGTCGGCGACAAGATCGAAGTGCGCGAGCGCTCCAAGCAGCTCACCGTCGTTCTGGAAGCCGTGCAGCTGGCCGAGCGTGATGTTCCGGACTATGTGGAAGTCGACCACAACAAGATGACTGCGACCTATGTTCGCGTCCCGACCCTGTCGGACGTGCCGTACCCGGTCCAGATGGAACCGAACCTGGTCGTCGAATTCTACTCGCGTTAGTCGCGTGCTCGACCCCAGGATTTGCGAAGGGCCGCTCCTTGGAGCGGCCCTTTTGCTTTGCGGTATGTGTTCCCCTGCACGGTCCTCAAAGCATTGTTTTCTGGGCAGGACTGCAAACTAGCTCTTGCTGCCGCTTCCGTTTCGGTGCCGCATAAGGATCGTCCCTCGGGGGAATGAAAGTAACAGGTGCGATATGATTGCAGCGTTCTTCAAAAGCCGGCGCTGGGCTATGTGGGCGTATGGTGTGGGCGCGCTCATCTTGGCGCTGACCTATTGGCAGGTGCAGTTCACGGTCATGATCAACGGCTGGTACGGGCCGTTCTATGACATGATCCAGAACCCGACCGGGCACGACGTTTCGGAATTCTGGGACGGCATTTTTGGTCTTGGTTTCACGACAGGTAGCCTGTTCGGCTTTATCCCCATTCCTGTCCCTACCAGCTTCTTCGGCATCGCCATTCCCTATGTGCTGATTGCCACGGCCACAAATTTCCTCGTGCGCCACTATGGCTTCCGCTGGCGTCAGGCCATCACCGAGGACTACATTCCGCGCTGGCGCCATGTCGAACACGAGATCGAAGGTGCCAGCCAGCGTATCCAAGAAGATGCCAACCGCTTCGCCCGCATCATCGAGGGCCTGGGCATCGCTATTTTCCGGGCGATCATGACGTTGATCGCCTTCGTCCCCATTCTCTGGGGCCTCAGCTCCCTTGTTGACCTGCCCGTTATACGGGATGTGCCCGGTTCGCTGGTCTGGCTGGCGCTGCTGATCACCGTGGGCGGCATGGTCATTTCCTGGTTCGTCGGCTGGTTCCTGCCGGGGCTCGAATACAACAACCAGAAGGTGGAGGCCGCCTTCCGCAAGGAGCTGGTGCTGGGTGAGGACGACAAGATCAACCACGCCCAGCCCGACACCCTGTTCAGCCTCTTCTCGGGCATCCGCACCAACTATTTCCGGCTCTACCTGCACTATGGCTATTTCGACGTCTGGGCGAACCTTTACGGTCAGATCACCATGCTGACCCCGCTCATCATGATGGGGCCGGGCATGATGGCCGGTGTGGTGACTTTCGGCACGTTCCAGCAGGTGTCCAATGCCTATGGGCGCGTCGATGCCTCGTTCTCCATCATCCTCGACAACTGGACCACGCTGACCGAGCTTCGCTCCATCTGGAAGCGCCTGCATGAGTTCGAGTCCAACCTCGATCGCTACGACACAGGCCGGGATGTCGGCGACGCGGTAGAATCGAGCCCCTTGCCGACTTGAGTAGCGTCGGCACTGCGAACGCGTTAAGAGGGGGCCAAAGCCCCCTCGCTCTATTTGAGACTGCCCATGAACGAATTGTTGCCCATCGATGCCGACCAGGCGGACGCCGAATCCGGCGCCCACCCGATCTATGCCAAGGCCCCCCGTTCGGTGGAGTTCAACAAGCTGCGTAAGCGCCTGATCCGCAATGTGCGTGAGGCTCTGGACAAGTTCGGCATGGTACGGCCGGGCGACAAGTGGCTGATCGCGCTTTCGGGCGGCAAGGACAGCTACGGGCTTCTGGCGCTCCTGCTTGATCTCAAGTGGCGGGGCCTGCTGCCGGTTGAGCTGCTGGCCTGCAATCTCGATCAGGGCCAGCCGAATTTCCCAAAGCATATCCTGCCCGAATTCCTGACCGGGCTGGGTATCGAGCACCGCATCGAATACCAGGACACCTATTCCATCGTCACCGACAAGCTGCCCGCAGGCGCGACCTACTGCTCGCTCTGTTCGCGGCTGCGGCGCGGCAACCTTTACCGCATCGCGCGGGAGGAGGGGTGTACGGCGCTGGTGCTAGGCCACCATCGGGACGATAGCCTTGAAACCTTCTTCATGAATCTCTTCCACGGCGGCAAGCTCGCGGCCATGCCGCCCAAGCTGGTCAACGACGAGGGCGACCTCGAAGTGCTCCGTCCGCTGATCTATTGCGCCGAGGAGGATCTGCAGCGCTTCTCCGACGCCATGCAGTTCCCGATCATCCCGTGTGACCTTTGCGGCTCGCAGGACGGCCTGCAGCGCAACGTCACCAAGGCCATGCTCAACGACATGGAAAAGGCCATGCCCGGCCGCAAGGATGTGATGATCCGCGCGCTGGGCAATATCAACCCGAGCCACATGCTCGATCCGCGCCTCTTTGATTTCGCCGCTCTCTCGACCAAGCCCAAGGACCAGTGACAAAATGAATGTCGATCGCCTCGCCGCCATCCTCAAACAGGCCGCGCAGGAGGAGATCATGCCGCGCTTCCGGCGGCTTGATGACGGCACGATCAAGACAAAGTCTGGCGCCTTCGACCTCGTTACCGAGGCGGATGTCGGGGCCGAGCGGGTCATCACCGCTGCCATCAAGGCGCATCGACCGGACTGTCTGGTCATTGGCGAGGAAGCGGTGGCCGCCAATCCGAAACTGCTGGAAACCAGCCTCGAGGATCGAATCGTGATTTACGTCGATCCCGTTGATGGAACAGCCAATTTTGCCGGTGGGCTGCCGCTCTTTGCAGTCATGGCTGCAGTTGTCGACAATGGCGAGGCCGTTGCCGGTGTCATCTATGATCCGGTCGGTGACGACGTGGTCATGGCCGAGCGCGGCTGCGGCGCCTTCCAGATATTTCCCGATGGACGGGCTAACCGGTTGAAGTTCGCCGATGCAGTCCCGCTGGCCGAAATGGGCGGCACGGCCTCAACCACTTTCCTTGAGCCAGAGCAGCGCCGCACCGTTCTGGGCAACCTCTCCCAGGTCAAGATGCTGGCGGCCTATCGGTGTGCTGGTCATGAATACCGCTACGCTGCCGGCGGCAACCTGCACTTCATGATGTACAACAAGCTCAACCCCTGGGATCACGTCGGCGGGGCGTTGATCATGCGCGAATGCGGTGCTCATGTCGCCAAGTTCAATGGCTCGGAATACCGCCCATCCGACACGTCCGGTGGACTGCTTGTCGCCTCCGACAAGGACAGCTGGGACATGCTCCGGCGCGAGGTGTTCACGGTCTGAAGGATTTTACCTTTCGCGCTACCCTCACCATTTCGCCCGATTGGACGAACTGGTCGCTCCTGTGCATCGTCTCCCTCCCCCCTGAGAGGAGGGAGCAAGGGTGGGGGTGTCGAAATCTCCGGGGCCGCGAAGACCGGCCCGCCATGCCCCGCACGTCCCCCCGCAGATCGTACCCGCGCTCCCCTTGCCACAACACATAAGTCTGTGCTTATGTGTCTTGCATGAACGAGACCGAGATATTCAAAGTCCTGTCCGATCCGACGCGCCGCGCCATTCTCGAGCGCCTTTCGGCGGGCGAGGCGACGGCGACGGACCTGCGTGAAGGCTTTACCATTACCCAGCCAGCCATGAGCCAGCACCTGGCCGTGCTGCGAAGCGCTGGCCTTGTGAGTGAGCGCCGCGAGGGCCGCTATGCCCATTACCGGGTGGACCCGGAGGGGTTTGCCCCTCTCCATGCCTGGCTGGCACGCTACCGCGCCTTCTGGCCGAGCCGCATCGATAATCTGAAGGATGTCCTGAGGGAAATGGACCAATGAGCGACGCCCAAGATGGCCAGGACGACCTCGTCTTCGAGACTGTTCTCGATGCGCCGCCGGAGAAAGTCTGGCGCGCCCTCACCATTCCCGAATATCGCGACCGGTGGTTGCAGCGGCCCGACGACGTCAGTGTCGAATTGGAGACGGTTGATGCTAACAGTGTGCTGACATATCGCTGGACCGAGCGGGAGGAAGTGAGCCGCGTCACCATCGAACTGACGCCGGCCGACAATGGCCGCACCGGCTTTCGTCTCACCCATGCGCCGCTGGTCATTCCCGATGCTGCAAATACCAACGAGCCCATGCCGGTGACGCTCATGTGCGCCGCCTGACCGGCTGATCTTTTACCAAAATACCTTTGAAATCAGGAGGTTCGCCCATGCGCGACATGATGAGTCTCGTCCCTATGGTCGTTGAAAATTCCAGCCGGGGAGAACGCGCCTTCGATATCTACTCGCGCCTGCTGCGCGAACGGATCATCTTCCTCAACGGCCAGATCGAAGACAACATGGCCTCGCTGATCAGCGCGCAGCTGCTGTTTCTGGAGGCCGAAAACCCCAAGAAACCCATATACTTATACATAAATTCGCCCGGCGGCGTGGTGACCTCGGCGCTCGCTATGTACGACACGATGCAGTTCATCCGGGCGCCTGTGGGCACGCTGTGCATGGGCATGGCGGCCTCGGCGGCAACGCTGATCCTGGCTGCAGGTGAGGCGGGAATGCGGGCCGTGCTGCCCAACGCCTCGCTGATGCTGCACCAGCCTTCAGGCGGCTATCAGGGGCAGGTGACCGACATCCTGATCCACGCCGAGGAAAGCTTGCGGCTCAAGCGCCGGACCAACGAAATCTACGCAAAGCACTGCGGCCGGACCTATGAAGAGGTCGAGGCGGCGCTGGAGCGGGACCGCTACATGGCGCCGTCGGAAGCGCTGGCCTGGGGCCTGGTCGACCACATCTACAGCGACCGGTCCCAGCTCGAGATGCCGGGCCCGGTTGAAGCGTAACGGGTCAGTGGGCGTCCATAACCGGCGGTTGATTGCCCTCGGCATATTGCTCGCCCACGCCGAACAGCCGGCCCTTCTCGGCAATCAGGATGCAGATCAGGGCCAGCACGCCCATGGAAAAATATCCTGCGGCGGCCGGGATGGTGGTGTTGTTGAACAGCTGGCCGATATAGCCGCCGATCAGCGCACCACCCACGGTCTGGATGAAGCCGAACACGGAGGCTGCGGTCCCGGCAACCGCACCGAGCGGCTCCATGGAAAGCGAGTTCATGTTCGAGGCGGACCAGCCGAACGAGAACATGATGATGCAGAGCAGGGTGAAGAACAGCCAGAGTGGCAGGAAGCCTGAAAGGGCAAAGGCGAGCCAGATACCCGACACCACGGTGAAGCTGAGCATGGCACCGTGCGACAGGCGACGCATGCCGATACGGCGGACGACCCTGGAGTTGGTGAAGGAGGAGATGGCCATCAGCCCGGCCATGCCGGCAAAGGCCACGGGGAAATAGACTCCGAGCCCATAAATATCGACATAGATCTGCTGAGAGCTGCTGATGAAGCCGAACAAGGCTCCAAACAGGAATGTACCGGCTAGGCCATAGGAAATGGCTGCTCGGTTGGTAAAGACGATGCGGAAGCCGTCAACAACACCGGTCAGACTCAGCGGGCGGCGGCGCTCGAGTGGCAAGGTTTCGGGAAGCCTCAGGAAGGTCCAAACCCAGAAGGCAAACGCCAGCGCGCCCATGAACAGGAAGATCGTCTGCCAGGGGCCGGTCAGCAGAAGGACCTGGCCGATGCTGGGGGCCACGACCGGAATGGCCATGAAGACCATGAAGATCAGCGACATGACCTCGGCCATTTCCCGGCCCGAATATCGGTCGCGTACCACTGCTGTGGTGATAACGCGGACGCTGGCCGCGCCCATCCCCTGGATGGCACGCAGCACCAGAAGCATGGTGAAGCTGGGTGCAAAGGCGGCGACGATGACGGCCAGGACATACACGGCCATGCCGGCGAGCAACGGTGCGCGCCGCCCGAACCGGTCTGTCAGTGGGCCGAAAGCAAGTTGGGCTATGCCCATGCCGATCATATAGGACGAGATCACGAACTGGCGTTCATTCTCATGCGTCACGCCCAGGGCTTCGCCCATATAGGGCAGGGCGGGCAGCATGACGTCGATGGCCAGCGCATTGAGAGCCATGAGCGCAGCCATGAGGGCAATGAACTCAGCGCGCGAGAGAACCCGCGTAAAATGGTCGGACATGATTGAAACTCATCGAGGCCGGTGGAGTCGGCCAAAAGGTAGGCCGGGACCATGAACCGGTTGTGCCGGTTTGGCAAGCCATCAATCGGCAAAAGCCGATGGATTGGCAGTGGCTACTCGGCTGGCTTCAATGCAAATGCGTCGTCACGACGTTCGTTGATGGGCAGGTGCAGGGCCGCCGAAGCCAGACCCAGGATGATGCCGAGATACCAGACCAGGCTATATGAGCCGGTATGGTCATAGGCAAAGCCGCCCAGCCAGATGCCTGCGAACGAGCCGAGCTGATGGCTGAAGAACGCGACACCATAGAGCATGCCCATATAACGCGGACCAAAGAAGGTGGTGACCAGGCCCGCAGTGGGCGGGACCGTGGAAAGCCAGAGCAGACCCATGGCGGCGCCAAAGGCATAGGCGCTGGCCTCGCTGACCGGGATGAGCAGGAAGAGGCCGATGGCAACGGTACGCAGGAAGTAGATGGAGGCCAGCAGCATCTGCTTGGGCAACTTGCCGCCAAGATAGCCTGCCGAGAGTGAGCCGACGATATTGAACAGGCCGATTACGGCAATGGTCCAGGAGCCGGCCTCCGCTGAAAGGCCGCACTGCACGAGATAGGCGGGCAGGTGGACATTGATAAAGGCGATGTGGAAGCCGCAGACGAAAAAGCCGATGACCAGCAGCCGGTAGGAGGTAAAGCCCCAGGCGCGGCGCAGGGTCTGGCCAAAGGGCATATGGACTTCACCCGCAGGCGCTTCCGCCCTGCCGCGAAGGGTATAGCTAAGCGGCACGATCAACAGCAGGGCAAAGGCGAGCCAGATGAGGGCCTGTTGCCAGCCAAAGGCACTGATGAAGCCCTGGCTGATCGGGGCAAAAGCGAACTGGCCGAAGGATGACGCGGCCGTGGCCACGCCAAAGATCAGCGAGCGCTTCTCGGCCGGGACCGAGCGGCCGAAGGCGGCCATGATGACCGAGAACGAGGAGATGGCGATGCCAATGCCGGTCACAATGCCTGCACTGACGGCGAGCAAGCTGGCGGAGGGGGAGAAAGCCATGCCCAGCACACCCAACGCGTAGATTGCTGCGCCAATGGCGATGGTGCGGCCGGTGCCCACGCGGTCGGCATAGGCGCCTGCGAAAGGCTGGGTGAGGCCCCAGACGAGGTTCTGGATGGCCATAGCCATGCCCCAGCCTTCGCGCGTAAGACCCAGATCGGCAGACATGGGCAGTGTGAACAGCCCGAAGCTGGTGCGCACGCCATTGCCAATCGCGGCCACAAGGCACCCGGCAATGATGAGGAAGATCAGGGGAACCGCGGGACGGATGGAGGGTGCGGGCATCGCAAGAGTCTCGGAAGGAGTTGCGGGCAATTTACGCCCGCGAACCCATCACGCAAAGCGATATTGTCTGATGGGATTATCAATGCTGGTGATCAAAGAGTCGCGGATGGCCCGGTAGGATCAAATGCCTTTTGGCGAAAAAAGATTAGGGCCCCAGCGTTGCGCCAGGGCCCTGCAAATCTTAATCAGACTGAGCGATCAGGCCGTCTGCTTGACAGCAATGCCGGCCTGCTGGAGGTGGGCCTGCAATTCGCCCGACTGGAACATCTCGCGCACGATGTCGGCGCCTCCGATGAACTCGCCCTTCACATAGAGCTGGGGAATAGTAGGCCAGTTGGTATAGGCCTTGATGCCTTCGCGCAGCTCGTCGCTTTCGAGCACATTGGCGCTGGAATAGTCGACGCCGAGATAGTTCAAGATCTGTACGACCTGCCCGGAAAAGCCGCATTGCGGGAAATCCGGCGACCCCTTCATGAAGAGGAACACGTCGTTGTTCTTCACCTTGTCGTCGATAAAGGCGTTGATGTCAGTCATGGAAGGAGCCTTTCGAAAGTCCGGGTTCAAGGGCCGGCTGAAGTCGGCTTCTAAATAGGATAGCGACCGGCCACTGTCGAGGGGATCACGAATGCGGGGGACAAGATTTGAGCCGCTCCGCGATCCAGGCGTGGGAAGAAACCACATCGTTGCCGGTGAAATGCACCGTCTCCCACCCAGCCTTGCGCGCAACCTCGAGCACCTTTTCGGTATCGTCAAAGAACAGGGGCGGCATGTCCGATGCGACCATCCGTTCGTCCGCCATGGCGAAGAATTTTTTGTCGTATTTGGTGCGGCCCAACCGAGCCGAATAGAACATGTCCTCAAACAAGCCGCGCAGCGCAGGATGCTGCCATATGAACTGGGCGCGGGCATGGTCCTGGTTGGTGGCAAGATAAAGGGTGACGTCTGGATGGGTCGCGAGACTCCGGATGATCTCGACCAGCTCGGTGTTGGGTGTGAAGTCGAAGCCCAGCCAGAGATCGAGCACCTTCATGGTCGAACCCTTGTAGCCGAAGGCCCTGAGCCGCCGGTCGAGGGCCTCGACCATAGGTACCTCGCCAATCAGCACGCGTTTGATGAAGATGTCGAAGATGAATTCGCGCTGGAAGCGGTCGGCATTGATGCCGATGCCCTGCAGCGCTTCATCCCAGTGGTCACGCAAGTCCGGCCGGGCGTGATAGCCGTGCACAAGCACGCCGTCGACGTCGAAAACGACGGCCCGCCTCACTCGGTCTGCGCCGGGGAGGCCCCCAGCCCATTGAGGACTTCGGGGGGAATGCCGAGGTCGCGGATGACTTCGGTGTGGCGGCGAAAGCCGATCAGCTCACGCTGCACGAAATAAGCCCACACGGCCTGCTGGGCTTCCGCCAGCCAACGGGGGCGGTCGGCCCCTGCGGCCAATCCCTCGAGCGCCTTGGTGACGCGGCGCTCGGCGGCGCTGAGCGAACTGGCGCGTTCGGCAAGGATCTCGTGCTCAATGGCTGCGTGCCCCGCTTCAGGGCGGACCATGTGGATCAGGTCGAGCGAGTCGCGCAGCCCTGACATGCTGGTCAGTCCGGAACGCTGGTCTGGAGGGCAAGTGCGTGAAGCGCTCCACCCATGTCGCCCTGCAGGCTGTCATAGACCATCTTGTGCTGCTGCACGCGCGTCTTTCCCCGGAACTGCTCGGATTTCACCGATGCTGCCCAATGGTCCCCATCGCCGGCCAGGTCGCGGATTTCCACTTCGGCATCAGGCAGGGCGGCCTTGATGCGACGCTCGATTTCTACTGCATCCATGGCCATTTGTGCTCTCCGCGCTCCATCAAGTGACGCCCCGGCATTTTCCGTGGCGAGCCATTGATATGGCATGGGCAGGCAATGGCTTCAACCAGCGGCGCTATTGCGCTGGCGGGGCATCCTCGGCGGGGACAACTTCGACGCCGACGCAGCAATCGGCATCGGCCCGGGTGGAGAAGTTGGCAATGATGAAATCAATGATCGGGCGGGCATTGGCTGCCTCTGCCGTCGCATAGTAGCAATCCAGCACATAGCCGCGCCCCTCGGCGACGGCCTCGGTGTGTACGAGCGTCAGCGGTACGCCCATGCTCGATTCCTGGCTGCTGCCATCATAGAACAGCGCCTCGGCGTCCTGATAGGGCANGGTGCCCATCTCACCCAGAANGAACCCGGGCATGATGTCCGCCCAGGNGGCCGCAACCTCATTGTGGTCGAGCGCCGAAACCGCCTGTTGCGCGGACCAGGATGTGTCTTCCACCGGTACGATCCGCATATCGCATTGAAGCGGCGCGCTGGGGTGATTGATGGTGACGCTGACCGGCTCGATTTCGCTGCTGGCTACCACCATGGGTTCGGGGAAGATCAGCGTATAGGGCGCATTCGGCAGGATGGAGCGATTGACGCTGATATTCTGGGCGACCGCAAGGCTGGGTGCGATGACGAGGCTCAACAGTGCTGTTGCTGCGACCGCTGCGTGCTTCATCATCAACTCCAGTGCAAAACGCTTCTCGATGCGCAGCAAAGCGCTCCAAAGAAAGGCGATCATAAGGCAGACCGGGCGAATTGCCAGCTTAGCCGTGCATGTAACTGGGGAACCAGCTCTCGTGTGCGGCGCGCAGCGCGGCTACCGACAGCGGGGTCGCTGCGCCCAGGGTCAGCGTCGTGCCGCCGGTATTGCCGATCCAGGGCGCGAAAATGCCCAGCGAGTCTGCTTCCTGCCAGAGAGCTGCAATTGCGTCCCCCTGGGGATCGAGATTGAGCGTGACAAGATAGCGACCCTGGTCCTCGCCAAAGAAGGTGAGAACAGGATCATTGCCCTCAACGTCGGTCACGGTGGCGCCAATGCCGCCGGCAATCGCCATCTCCGCAAGGGCAACGCCAAGGCCGCCATCGGACAGGTCGTGGCAGGCGGTGACCACACCCGAGCGGATCAGCTTGCGCACGAAATCACCGGTCTTGCGCTCAGCGGCCAGGTCTACATGGGGCGCATCGCCGTCGCGGCGATTGAACAGATCACGCAGGTAGATCGACTGGCCCAGATGGGTACCGCGTTCGGCAGGGCCGCCGATCAGCAGGATGGGCTGGTTCTCGGCCACGAAACCGATGCCCACGCTCTTGTTCCATTCTGGGAGCAGGCCGACGCCGCCAATTGTCGGGGTGGGGAGGATGCCCCGGCCATTGGTTTCGTTATAGAGACTGACATTGCCCGACACGATCGGGAAATCCAGCGCCCGGCAGGCCTCGCCAATGCCCTCGATGGCCTTGACGAACTGGCCCATGATCTCCGGGCGTTCGGGGTTGCCGAAGTTGAGATTGTCGGTTGCCGCCAGCGGCTCGGCACCGGTCGCGGTCAGGTTGCGCCAGCATTCGGCCACGGCCTGCTTTCCGCCCTCATAGGGGTTGGCTTCGCAATAGCGCGGATTGACGTCGGAGGAGAAGGCCAGGCCCTTGGTGTCGTGGCCCTCGACGCGGATCACGCCGGCGTCCCCCCCGGGGCGCTGCATGGTATTGCCCTGAATGAGCGTATCGTACTGCTCGTAGACCCAGCGGCGCGACGAACACTGGTGCCCCCCGATGAGCGCCATCAGCGCTTCGGCCACATCCATTTGAGGTACGTCATCCTTGGCCAGCGGGGNAGGGATCTTGGGCTCCACCCAGGGACGGTCGTATTCGGGGGCTTCGTCGCCCAGTTCCTTGATCGGCAGGTTGGCGACTTCCTCGCCCTGCCAGAGCACACGGAACCTGAGGTCGTCGGTGGTCTTGCCAACTGTCGCGAAGTCCAGTTCCCACTTCTCGAAGACCTTGCGAGCCTCAGCCTCCTTTTCCGGATGAAGCACCATGAGCATGCGCTCCTGGCTTTCCGAAAGCATCATCTCATAGGCCGTCATGCGCTCTTCACGCACCGGCACCTTGTCGAGGTCGAGCTCGATACCGAGGTCCCCCTTGGCGCCCATTTCGACAGCGGAACACGTCAGGCCCGCAGCGCCCATGTCCTGGATGGCAATGACAGCGCCGGTGGCCATGAGTTCAAGGCAGGCTTCNAGCAGGCGCTTTTCGGTGAACGGGTCTCCGACCTGCACGGTGGGGCGCTTTTCCTCGATGTCGTCGCCGAACTCAGCCGAGGCCATTGTCGCGCCACCGACGCCGTCGCGCCCGGTCTTGGCGCCGAGATAAACCACAGGCAGGCCAACACCTTCGGCCTTGGAATAGAAAATCTTGTCGGTATCGGCCAGGCCCGCCGCGAAGGCGTTGACCAGGATATTGCCGTTATAGCGCTCGTCGAACTCGACTTCGCCACCCACGGTCGGCACGCCGAAGGAATTGCCATAGCCGCCGACGCCGGCCACCACGCCGCTCACCAGGTGTCGGGTCTTTTCATGGTCGGGCGAACCGAAGCGCAGGGCGTTCATGGCCGCCACGGGACGGGCGCCCATGGTAAAGACGTCGCGCAGGATGCCACCCACGCCCGTCGCTGCACCCTGGTAGGGCTCGATGTAACTGGGGTGGTTGTGCGATTCCATCTTGAAGACGACGGCCTGGCCGTCGCCGATATCGATCACGCCCGCATTCTCGCCTGGCCCCTGGATGACGCGCGGTCCCTTGGTGGGCAGGGTACGCAGCCACTTCTTGGAGCTCTTGTAGGAGCAGTGCTCGTTCCACATCGCCGAAAAGATGCCGAGCTCGGTATAGGTCGGCTCGCGTCCGATCAGGTCNAGGATCTTCTGGTACTCGTCGGGCTTNAGGCCGTGGCTGGCGACGAGNTCGGGGGTGATGGCGGGATCGTTGCGGAGGGACATTGAAGACAACCGGAAGTGGGAGGGGCCGGGAGGGATCAGGCGACTTGCTTGANCACGGAGGCGAACAGCGCCCGCCCATCGTCGCCGCCGTGGGCAGCCTCGATGAGATTTTCCGGGTGCGGCATCAGGCCAAGGACGTTCTTGTGCTCGTTGAAGATGCCGGCAATGTCGTTGATCGAGCCATTGGGGTTGGTGCCCTCCGCATAGCGGAAGGCCACGCGGCCGTCGCCCTCAAGACGCTTGAGCGTTTCAGCATCGGCAAAGTAGTTGCCGTCGTGATGGGCAACCGGGCAGCGGATGATCTGGCCCTTGGTGTAGCCACGGGTGAAGTCGGTGTCGGCGTTGGTCACCTCGAGCTTGACCTCGCGGCAGACGAATTTGAGCGAGGTGTTGCGCATCAGCGCGCCCGGCAGCAGGCCGGCCTCGATCAGGATCTGGAAGCCGTTGCAGACGCCGAGCACCTTGACGCCCCTTTCGGCCCGCTCACGAACCTTGTCCATGATGGGCGAGCGGGCGGCGATGGCGCCGCAGCGCAGATAGTCGCCATAGGAGAAGCCGCCGGGGATGACGATCAGGTCGGCGTCAGGAATGTCGGCATCCTGATGCCAGACGACGCTGGGCGCCACGCCTCCGATCTTGGTCAGCGCCGCGATCATGTCGCGGTCGCGATTGAGGCCCGGAAACACGATGACGGCGGCCTTCATCGGTCAATCCTTTACGTCTGTCTGGATGCGCGAGGCCCTTGTGGTGAGTCTTGCCCAAAAAGGCAAGCCTCAAGCCTTCCCTGTGCCGTAAAAGCTTCGGGATGCGGTTAGGGACGCGCGTGTGGAACCATGCCGGCCTCACGCCGTTGCGCGGCAGACCGTCATCGCGGAGGATGAAGATGCGAACCCAGTCAGATACCGGCAGCAAGGCCTTGGGCGTGAATGGCGCGGATGGACGGGCAGGCCCCTCCAAGGGTAGCCAGGCAGTGCAGCCACGCCGCATCCGGCCAATCGTGCCGACGATATTCCGCACACCCGACTAAGAAACAGGGCCGGTCAGCGACCGGCCCGTTTTCATTCTGCCGGCACGGCCTTGGTATTGGCTCGGTTGCTTGTGCCGGGCACGTGGGCCCAGGCGGGGCGCTCGAACAGGAACTTGCCAAACCCGATCTTGTGCACGGTCGCCCACAGCAACAGCGGCGCTGTGATGGCGACCACCATGGTGAGCAGGCTGACGAGATTGACCTCCTCGATGCCAGCGGCCAGCAGCAGTGTGCGGGCAATGCCCATGGGCAGTACGAAGGCCACATAGACCACCAGCGACCTTGCGCCGAGCCAACGCAACCAGTCCATTGCGGGCAGGCGCGCCAGCATGGCAGAGATCATGCAGATGGCAGCCGCCCCGGCCAGGGCCAGGATCAGGTGCACGCCGGGCAAGGCGGCCCAGCCCATCTGGATATGCACCGGCTCCATCCTGAAGCCGGGAGAGAACACAAGGATGGCGTTGATTATCGCCCAGGCAGCCAGCGCGGCACTGGCGGCCGGCATCCGCTCAGCGGACCATGCGGCCAACCGGAACAGCTGCGGCGCAAACATGGCGCCGGCTTGGAAGTAGACGAAATATTCTGCGAACTGATCGACGAGGTAACTGCCGGTATGTATCGGGGCCATTTGCAGCACCGACGCCACGGCCAGCACGGCCCAGGCAGAGGCCTTTGTTTCATGCAGTAGCTTGCTCACCAGACCGAACACGGCGAGCATATAAATGAACCACAATACGCCATAGGGCGAGACCACGGCCCAGGCGAGCGAGCTCGCTGCCGCGCCAAAATTCCGGCCGATCAGCGCCTCCTTGAAGACGATGTGGATCACCGCCCAAAGGAAGTAGAAATAGAGGTAGTGCACCACGCGCCGGTCGGCAAAACTCTTCCAGGGCCGATCGATTACCTGCGAAAGAAACAAGCCCGAGAGCAGGAAGAATTCGGGCATGCGGAAGGGCATGGCAAAGGCGATGCTCCAATGCAGAAATCCGGCCTGCCCGGTGTCTTCACCCACGCTGGCGGCGCAATACATGATGACGACCAGGAAGATGGACAGGCCCTTGGCCAGGTCCACCCAGGCCAGCCGATTGGGATTGTCCATGATCATGCCCTCCACCGCGATAGGGCAGATTAGGCGCAAGGTTCTCTCCGCACCCCTAACGTGAGCTGCGGCGGCCGCCGAAACGGTGAAATGGTAAGCGTCTGCCTAAGCGATGGCGCAAGAATGAGCGATCGCCGGCGCTGGCGAATAAATTCCAGCCGGCCAGGGGCATATGATGATTACAGCAAACGGTTGATAGGCGTATGCCTGACTGACCGTGCGGGGTCCGGTCAGACCGGAACCGAAGCATAGGCCGCAAACAGCAGGCCGAGCGAGGCGAAGAACATGACGGAGAGAGCGATCTGGGTCTTGCGCATAGTCATACGGTCCTGCGCCAGAAAGCGGCGCGAGTGGGAGTATAGCCGAAAGGCGTTAATTTGAGATTTCGACCGAGTAGTTTTCGATCACGGTGTTGGCGAGGAGCTTTTCGCACATCGCATTGATCTGGGAACGCGCGGCTTCCGCGTCGGTTCCCGCGACTTCGAAATCGAAGACCTTACCCTGGCGGACGCCGGAAACCCCTGCAAAGCCGAGGCTTGCCAGGGAGCCTTCAATGGCCTGACCCTGCGGGTCGAGAACGCCGTTCTTGAGCGTGACGATGACGCGCGCTTTCATGGCAGTCTTCCCCGAAACTTACTGTACCAGGCGCGGACCGGTGGTCAGCGCATTGTCGTTTTCAACCAGGATGCCGAGGCGCTGGGCCACCTCGCGATAGTTCTCGACGAGGCCGCCGAGGCCTTCCCGGAACCGGTCCTTGTCCATCTTGTTGCGGGTCTTGATGTCCCACAGGCGGCAATTGTCCGGACTGATCTCATCGGCCAGCACGATGCGCATGAGGTCGCCTTCGTAGAGGCGTCCGCATTCGATCTTGAAGTCGACCAGCTGGATGCCCACGCCCATAAACAGGCCGGTCAGGAAGTCGTTGATGCGAACCGCCAGGCTCATGATGTCGTCAAGCTCGGCCGGAGTGGCCCAGCCGAAGGCGGTGATGTGTTCTTCCGACACCATCGGATCGCCGAGCGCATCGTCCTTGTAGCAGAATTCGATAATCGAGCGGGGTAGGCGGGTGCCCGGCTCAAGGCCGAGGCGCTTGACCAGTGAGCCGGCAGCCACGTTGCGCACGATCACTTCGAGTGGGACGATCTCGACTTCCTTGATCAGCTGCTCGCGCATATTGACGCGACGGATGAAGTGGGTCGGGATGCCAAGATCGTTGAGCTTGGTGAAGATGAACTCGGAAATCCGGTTGTTCAGCACACCCTTGCCGTCAATGACTTCGTGCTTTGCGCCGTTTCCGGCCGTCGCATCATCCTTGAAGTACTGCACCAGGGTGCCCGGCTCGGGGCCCTCGAACAGAATCTTGGCCTTGCCTTCATAGATCTTGCGTCGACGGTTCATGGCGAATCCGGTGCCTTGGAAGGGGTGTTGCGGGTTGGNCGCTTCATGCGCCAGATCGGCACCANAAAGCAAGGGCTTTCGTCCCCNTGGCGATGCCGCCTGCGNTGTCGGGTCACGCCGTCGCAGCNCTTCGGGCGCCGTTGATTTGCGGCGGCGAACCGCCTATGTCCAAGGGCGATAGCCGAGTGCTCGGCCAAAAAGCCAATTGGGAGTGACCATGAGCGGGTTCGACGAACGCAAGAAGGGCCAGGAAGCCAAGTTCGCCTTCGACGCGGAAAAGAAGTTCAGGGCCGAAGCGCGCCGCAACAAGCTGCTGGGCCTGTGGGCCGCCGAACTGATGGGTCTCGAGGCAGAAGCTGCCAAGGCCTACGCGGCCGAGGTGGTGGCGTCCGACTTCCAGGAAGCGGGCGACGAAGATGTGTTCCGCAAGGTTTCCGGCGATCTCAAGGCCAAGGGCATTTCGGTCTCCGATGAGACCGTGCGCGAGAAGATGCTGAGCCTCATCGCCGTGGCCAGCGAACAAATCGCTGCCGAAGGCTGAGCGGTCTGCCACAAGGAATATCAAGGGGGGTCGGCCTTGCGCCGGCTCCCCTTTTTCTTTGGTCGATGCGGGGTGCCGGGACTCAGGTGCGCGGTGACGCGCAGGTGAGGACGGGTGTCGCTGTCGGGCGTTGCGGCGAAATGCTCTTAGTCGCCCATTACAGACGCTGCATCAGCCGCGTGAACATCAGCAGGCCCTCGGGCCATGGCCCGTGGCCGGAAGCCACGTTGATGTGTCCGCATTCACCGGCATGGTGGAACTCTGAGCCCCAGGTGGTTGCCAGATCGGCCGCCCGCTCCAGCACGCAATAGGGATCGCTGGAAGAGGCCACCAGCAGCGAGGGGAAGGGCAGGGGATCGCGCGGCACTGGCAGGAAGTCGCGCACTTCCTCCGGCATGTCGCTGCGCTCAAGATCGGGCGGGGCCACCAGCAAGGCACCGCGCACCTTGCCATCGGTCAGTCGGCTGGCGGCACGGGCGACAGCCAGGCATCCCAGCGAGTGGGCGACCAGCACCACGGGGCGCTCGGCCAGTTCCACCGCCTTCACGATAGTATCGGCCCAGTCTTCGGGGTCGGGTTCGTCCCAGTCCGCCTGTTCGACAATGGCGGCAGTCGCCATCTTCTCGGCCCAGCGGACCTGCCAGTGGCCAGCGCCCGATCCGCCAAGACCGGGAATGATCAGGATATCGGTCTGGGCTATCCTCATTCCCCAAAGACCCGGCGGAAAATCGTGTTCACGTGCTTGAGGTGATAGGCATCATCGAACATGGCGTCGATTTGCTCATCGCTCAGAGTCACTTCGGGGTCGCTCTTGAGGTTCTGGGCGAAAAGGCCCGTCCTGTCTCCGCGGTGTTCCCACACCTTCATGGCATTGCGCTGCACGACGGCATAGCTGTCCTCGCGGCTGTAACCCGCCTGGGTCAGGGCCAGCAGCACACGCTGCGAATTGTGCAGCCCGCCCAAAAGATCGAGGTTCTTGCGCATGTTCTCGGGGTAGACGACCAACTTGTCGATGACCCCGGTCAGGCGAGCGAGGGCAAAGTCCAGCGTGATGGTGGCGTCGGGACCGATCATGCGTTCCACCGACGAGTGCGAGATATCGCGTTCGTGCCAGAGCGCCACGTTTTCGAGCGCCGGGGTCACCATGCCGCGCACCAGGCGCGCAAGGCCGGTGAGGTTTTCCGTCAGCACAGGATTGCGCTTGTGCGGCATGGCCGACGAGCCCTTCTGGCCCGGGGAGAAATATTCCTCCGCTTCCAGCACTTCGGTGCGCTGCAGGTGGCGGATTTCCACCGCGACACGTTCAATGGAGGAGGCGATGACGCCGAGCGTGGCAAAGAACATGGCGTGGCGGTCGCGCGGAATGACCTGTGTGGACACCGGCTCGATCGACAGGCCGAGTTTTTTGGCGACATATTCCTCAACCGACGGATCAATGTTGGCGAAGGTGCCGATGGCGCCGGAAATGGCGGCAGTGGCAATCTCGTCACGGGCTGCGACAAGGCGGGCGCGGTTGCGGGTGAATTCGGCGTAGGCTTCGGCCAACTTGACGCCGAAAGTGGTCGGCTCGGCATGGATGCCGTGGCTGCGGCCGATGGTGATGGTGTTCTTGTGCTCGTAGGCGCGGCGCTTGATCGCGGCGAGCAGGTCGTCGATATCGGCCAGCAGAATGTTGGCGGCGTTCCTGAGCTGTACCGACAGGGTGGTGTCGAGAATGTCCGACGAGGTCATGCCCTGATGGACGAACCGCGCGTCGGGCCCAACGATTTCGGAAAGGTGTGTAAGGAAGGCGATGACGTCATGCTTGGTGGTGCGCTCGATCTCGTCGATGCGGGCCACGTCAAAGCCGTAGTCGCCCCGCTCGGCCTTGCGGGCGTTCATGACTTCCCAAATCTTGTCGGCGCTTTCCTTGGGCACTACGCCCAGCTCGGCCAGTTTGGAGGTCGCGTGCGCCTCGATTTCGAACCAGATGGTGAACCGGCTTTCGGCCGACCAATTGGCAACCATTTCGGGGCGAGAATAGCGCGGAATCATGGGCTTGGCCTTGATAAGTCAGAGTTTGATTCAAGCGATGTGGCTGGCAGCCGCGTCGCGGATGGCCTTGATACGGCCGGCATAGGTGGCGGGGTCGTTGCCGCCATAAACAGAGGAACCGGCGACCAGCACATTGGCGCCGGCGGCGACGATATCGCGGGCATTGTCGGCGGTTACACCACCATCGACCTCGAGGTCGATATCGCGTCCACCGATCAGCGCCCTGGCCTGGCGAAGCTTGTTGAGGCTTTCCGGGATGAAGCTTTGCCCGCCGAAGCCGGGATTGACGCTCATCACCAGCACCAGGTCCACGTCGTCGATCACATGCTGGATGGCTGAAACCGGCGTAGCCGGATTGAGGGCGACGCCAGCCTTCTTGCCCAGTGCGCGGATGGCCTGCAGCGAACGGTGCAGGTGCTGGCCGGCCTCGGCATGAACGGTGATGATATCGGCGCCGGCTTTGGCGAAGTCGGCCAGATAGGGATCGGTCGGCGCGATCATCAGGTGCACGTCGAACACCTTGTCGGTGACGCTGCGGATGGATTTCATCACCGGCGTGCCGAAGGAGATGTTGGGGACGAAATGCCCGTCCATCACATCGACATGGATATGGTCGGCCCCTGCATCGACAATGGCTTTCACCTCGTCACCCAACCGCGAAAAATCGGCGGAGAGGATCGAGGGCGCTATTCGGAGCGGGCGGCTCACCATGGCAGACTACTCTCGGCAGTGAGGAGATGAGGCTGCTATAGGGCCGGGGCGCTTTCGGGGCAAGGCTTGGCGCGGCAAGTCTTCCACGCCAAAACAGGTCAAGGGTGTCCCGCAGGCGACATCTGAGAGCAGCGTGTCTGCCTGTCTTGGGTATAGATACTGCGATGGTGCTGGCCGCATTGACCTGCGCACTTCGACGCGATGCGGCCAAGCGGCTCATTGCCTTGTGCAGCCATGGCGCTAAACAGAGGGCAGCAATCAGGAGCGTCGCATCGTGGAGTTTTCCCTGCCTCTGGTGATCGGTGCGGGTGTGTTGAGTTTCCTCAGCCCGTGTGTGCTGCCGCTTGTGCCGCCTTATCTGACCTATATGAGCGGGGCCAGTTACGATCAGCTGCGTGCCGAGGCGGTGTCGGGGTCGCCGGGCAGACTTACGGCGCGCGTTGCCCTGACGTCGCTGTTCTTCATCCTGGGTTTCTCGGTCGTCTTTGTGACGCTTGGCGCCACGGCAACGGCGTTCGGCCAGATGTTCCGGCAATTGCTGCCTGTCCTCACCCCCATTGCGGGCGTGGTTATCATCGCCATGGGCCTGCATTTCCTGGGGGTCTACCGCATCGGAATTCTCGACCGGCAGCTGCGTCACAACGGGCCGGGGGCCGCATCGGGTCCAGTGGGCGGATTCCTGCTCGGGTTGGCCTTTGCCATCGGCTGGACGCCCTGTATCGGCCCGGTCCTGGCCGCCATCCTTTCGGTGGCTGCCAGCAAGGATACGGCCTCGGAAGGGGCCATGCTGCTCGGGCTTTATTCGTTGGGGCTGGGCGTTCCGTTCTTCCTTGCGGGCATCGCCATCGGACCGTTCCTCACCTTCTTCAACGGTTTCAAGAAACATCTGGGGCGCGTCGAAAAGGTGATGGGCGGGTTGTTGATAGTGACGGGCTTGTTGTTCATCACCGGTAATTTTACGCGCATCTCCTATTGGTTCCTTGAAACCTTCCCAGTACTCGCCACCTTCGGATGAACATCTGCCACCATGGGGACACTGCGTAGTCCGCAGTTAACCTTTTTCATGGTTTTTCGGGCTGAAGCGGGAAATTGGCCACCGAATTCAGTGGCGGTTTACTCGTGACCACCAGACTGCTCGCGATTTGTGGCGGGGGCCAGCAGTATCGTGAGTGCGCGTAGCCAATCCGTGATCCGGGTGGTGCAGGAAATCGACGATCCGCTGTCCGGCACAGCTCCGGACAGGGCCGTCCTGCCGCAGTCGGTTTCCGTCGAAGTTTATCATCGCATCGAGGACGTCGAAGCCATCTGGCGGCGCCTGACTCATGGCGGGATCGAGTCGCCAGGCCAGAGTTTTGATTTCATTCGGCTCTGGGTGAACGACCGGCGCATCCCCGCAAAAGATCAGTACTATGTCCTGGGGCGGGTAGATGGGGAGCCGGTGGCCATCCTGCCGCTGCATCGCCGCCGGGTGCATGGCATCCGCGTCTATACATGGTTCCCCGGCGCCCATGCTGGCTGCTACACGCCTGTGGCCGATCTTGGCTGGCTGGCGGCGCTGGGCCCTTCCGGTCGAGCATCGTTCTGGCGGGCCATGGTCGGGTCCCTTGACCGGGCCGACGCCGTTTATCTGCGCTCGGTGCCGGCCGCAGCCGGTGGGGTGGAGGGGATTTTCGACGAGCTGGGTTCAAACCTGGTTGTGGAAACGCTCTACCGCTCGGTCTACTCGTCCTGGGAAGCATGCGACGGACAGCAGCGCAGCCGGTCGCGCCGCAAGCATGACCGGCAGCAGGGTGAACGCCTGGCGGCCCTGGGCGAGGTCGGGTTCTCCGAAGTCACCGATCTGGCGGAAGCGCACATGGCGGTAGACATCATGTTTGCGCAGCGCTCGGCGCGCTTTCGGGCGCAGGGCATCCGCGACACCTTTGTCGCGGACGGGTTGACCGGATTTTATCATGCCGCGCTCGAACCGGGCTCGGGAGTCGATGTGCGCCTGTATGTCCTGCGCCTCGACGGCAAGATCGTGGCCGCGCGTTACAACGTTGTGCATGGCGACCGCATGTTCTGCCTCATTTCCTCGATGAGCGACTGCGCGCGCATCCAGACCGGTTCCCCCGGCAAGCAATGCTTGCTGCGCGTCATGCAGACGGTATTCGACCAGGGCTATTCTGTCTTCGACATGGGCTGTGGCTATACGGACGAGAAGCGGCACTGGTGCAATGTGCAGGTGCCGCTGCGTCAGCACTACATCGCCCTATCGCCGCAAGGGGCTGCGGTGGTCGGCTTGCACAAGGCCTACCAGCGCTTCAGGGCATGGGCCAAGGGCAACGCGGCCATCCGAGGCACGCTGCGTTCGCTGGGGCAATTGAGAGATAGGCTGTTGTCGCCGCGGTCGTCAGAGCAGCTTTAGCGCCCGCAGCGAGGCGTGGCTCGACTTGCCGATGATGATGTGGTCGTGCAGCACGATGCCCATGGGCTTGGCGGCATCGGCAATTTCGCGCGTCATCCGAATATCGGCGGCCGATGGGGCGGGGTCCCCCGAGGGGTGATTGTGCACGAGGATCAGTGCCGTTGCCGATACCTCCAACGCCCGCTTGATCACCTCGCGCGTATAGACCGGTGTGTGATCCACGGTACCTGTCTGTTGCACTTCGTCCGCGATCAATCGGTTCTTCTTGTCCAAAAACAATATGCGCAGCTGCTCGATGGAGGCGAAGGCCATCTGGCTGCTGCAATAGTCCAGCAGCTGGCTCCAGGACGACAGGATCGGCTTGTCGCTGTCGATGCGGTCGCGGCCAAAGCGCGCGGCAACCGCCTGGATCACCTTGAGGTGCGCGACCGAGGCGGGCCCGAGCCCCTCGATCTTTTCCAACCGCGCCTGGCTGGCATTGAACACGCCTGAAAAGCTGCCGAATTCGCGCAGCAGGTGCTTGGCCAAAGCCTTGGTGTCGCGGCGCGGAATAACCAGCTGCAGGGCCAGTTCGAGCAGCTCATAGTCCTCGAGCGCATCGCCGCCCACCTTGAGGAAGCGGTCGCGGACGCGTTTGCGGTGTCCGGCATGATCGGCGGCGTCGGGGGCCGGGTAGGTGGCTTCAGCGAGTTCGTCTTCTCGCCGCCCCATTCACGCTGCCCGTTTGGCCAGGGGATTGAACAGGTCGCCCGGTGAGGCGGTGAAGATTTCGCAGCCGGTCTCGGTAATGCCGATCGAGTGTTCGCACTGGGCCGAAAGCGTCCGGTCGCGCGTCACGGCGGTCCAGCCGTCCGAGAGCACCTTCACATGTGGCCGGCCCAGATTGATCATGGGCTCGATGGTAAAGATCATGCCCGGCTTGAGCGGCACACCGGTACCGGGCGTGCCGAAATGCAGGATATTGGGCTCGTCGTGGAACAGGCGCCCGAGGCCATGGCCCACAAAGTCACGAACGACGCTCATCCGCTCTGCTTCGGCCACAGCCTGGATGGCCGCCCCGATATCGCCAGTTGTGTTGCCTGGCTTTGCTGCCGCAAGCCCGGCTTCCAGGCTCTGGTAGGTCACTTCGATCAGACGTTCGGCCTTGCGCGAAATTTCGCCCACCGGATACATCCGGCTTGAGTCCCCGTGCCANCCGTCCAGCACCAGTGTGAGGTCGACGTTGACGATATCGCCCTCNCGCAGTGGCCGCTCGTCGGGAATGCCNTGGCACACGACATGGTTGATCGAGGTGCAGACNGAATGGCGATAGCCCTTGTAGAAGATCGTCGCCGGATAGGCGCCGTGGTCCCGGGCAAACTCATAGGCCACCCGGTCGATGGTCGAGGTAGGCACGCCCGCCTCGATGAAGGGCGTGATTTCATCGAGTGCGCGGGCCGTCAGCGCACCGGCGCGGCGCATGCCCTCAAAGCCTTCCTCGCCATGCAGCGGGATCACGCCGGCTGTCCGGCGGGCCTTGGTTGTGGCATCGACATAGGTAATCATGCAGCGGTCTCCTGAACGGGCAAAATAGGAGCTTAATCCCGGCTTGGGAAGGGTTTCGGGGCGTTGACTCGCGGCGCGGCTGCGGGCATCCACATCTGCCTTGAAGGAAGCGCATACATGAGCCAGACCGAGACCCGCGTAACCGCCGCAATGATCGTCATCGGTGACGAGATCCTGTCGGGGCGCACCAAGGACGTAAATATCGGTGCGGTAGCCGACTTCTGCACCGACCTTGGCATCGACCTGATGGAGGTTCGCGTCGTTTCGGACGACATGGATGCCATTGTCGAAGCCGTGAACGCCCTGCGTGTCCGCTACACTTATGTCTTCACGTCGGGCGGCATCGGACCCACGCACGACGATATCACTGCCGACGCCATCGCCAAGGCCTTCGGCGTAGCGCTGCCTATCCACCCCGAGGCGCGGGCCATGCTCGAAGCCCGCTGGAAGCAGACCGGTACCGAGGCCAACGAGGCGCGTCTGCGCATGGCCCGCATTCCAGAGGGTGGAGAACTCATCGTCAATTCCGTGTCGGCGGCACCCGGCTTCCGCATCGGCAACGTGCATGTCATGGCCGGGGTGCCGGTCATCATGCGCGCCATGCTTGAGGCGCTGGCGCCCTCCCTGAAGGGCGGCCGCAAGGTCAGGTCCGTCACCATCAAGGCAGCCGTGGGCGAGGGCACGATCGGGGGGGCGCTGGCCGAATTGCAGGCAGAATTCCCCGATGTGAAGATGGGGTCCTACCCCCAGATGGGCCAGACCAGGGTGATGACCGAGCTGGTGTTGCGCTGTTCCGATGAGGCCCGGCTGGCCGAGGCGGCCGCGAAGGTGCGCGCCATGGTCACTGCGGCCCATCGCAAGGCCAATATCGAGTTGCCCGAAGACGAACCCTATTGAGGTCGACGGCGGCCCTGTTGGGACCACGCGCCGTCTTGCGGCGCTCGGAGTAGGCATGCGCCAGTTCTTGCATCGCACAGTCGCGGAACAAAACGCCAGAAAATCCAGCGGCCAGCGCTTGCAGACATTGGCGGCGCGGTCCTGTTTTGATAAGCAACGGCCTTCAGATTTCAACCGGGCGCGGGGCTGCGCCGGTGCAGGAGAGATAACTTGACCAATCCCAACCAGAAGTCTTTTCCGGTAACCTGGGACCAGTTTCATCGTGACAGCCGGGCTCTGGCATGGCGGCTGGCCAGCATCGGTCCGTTCGACGCGGTCGTGGCCATTGCCCGCGGCGGTCTGGTACCCGCCGCCATCGTGGCGCGGGAGCTCAACATCCGCACCGTCGAGACCGTGTCGGCCAAGAGCTATGACCACCAGAACCAAAGCGGCATTAAGATTTTGAAGGAGATCAGCCAGCCAGTGCTCGATCTCGCCAAGAAGGGTGGCAAGATCCTGATCGTGGACGATCTGGTTGATACCGGCAACACGGCGCGCGTGGTCCGCGAGATGCTGCCCGGGGCCCATTTTGCCACGGTCTATGCCAAGCCAAAGGGCCGCGACATGGTCGATACCTTCATCACCGAAGTCAGCCAGGACACCTGGATTTTCTTCCCCTGGGATCTCGACGTGGCCTATGTCGCTCCCATCTCGGGGGCCACTGACTGAGGTTTGCTGCCGTCGGAGCCGGCGGGTCTCGCTGGAACTTCGCTGCCCGTGGAAAGTTAGCCCTGCGTGACCTGGCAGGAGGCTTCCCATGGGCAACAAAGGCAATATCACCGACACCGAACACGATCCGCATTCCTCCAATGAGGAGCGCTACGACCGCCAGGAACGCCCGGGCGGCTCCAGGCCGCCGCGCAACGATATCGGTACCAATCCGGCCGTGCATGACGGTGGCCCGCAGGAACGTCCTGCCAATGTCGAAAATGGTGGAGCCGGCAAATGAACGTCGCCAACCTGCAGCTTGAAGGCCTCTACTTGGCCGTCGCCGCCATCAACGAACTCCTAATAAGCAAGGGCATCGTCGAGCGCGAGGAAGTGGACCTGGCGCTGCGCCGGGCCGAGCAAATCGCCCTTGGCGATTACCGTACCGAAGACCTGAGTGCGGCCGAGCGGGACGCGCTGGCCTTTGCGCCGCGCCTGCTCGCTGCCGCCAGCAATTCGGCCAGCGGGGGCTTTACACCAACCTTCAGCGAACTGGCCAAGCTCGTGGGGCAGACCAAGGACGGTTATCCCGATCAGGTCTGAAGCTGGCTCTCTGTGCCGATTTCGTCGATGAGGAAGACCTCTCCGGTTCCAGCGTCACCGGGCATGTCGTCCGGTGGATCCGCCTCCAGCGCAACGGATTGAGCCTGCACCACCCGTTCATCGAGAATGGCCACCAGACTATCACCATGCCGGGCGATGCCGCCCAGGAACCGGGCCGCCGACCCCTCGATCTGCGGTACCGGAAGCAATTCTTCGGGCTCGATCTCAATGATGTCGGATACTGCATCGACCAGCAGGCCCATGTCCCGCCCGTCGACCACCATCACAAGAATTACCTGCCCCTCATGCTGGATGTTTCTTTCGGCGGAGCAGCCTATGCGCAGCGCAAGATCATGCACCGGGACCACCCGGCCGCGGATTTCGATAATGCCAAGCACGTCCGGCTTTTGCGCGGGCAGGGGCGTCACCGGGCTCCAGTTGCGAATTTCGCGCATAACCATGATGTCGATGCCAAAGACCTGACCGGCGCAGGTGAAGGTCACATATTGCCGAGTTTGGCTGGCGCTGATCGGCGGGGTCTCGAACGCATCGAGATTGAGGGCTTGGACCGACATGTTGACGCCTTGCAAAATAGGTTCCCGGCTCGGAACAGGCTGATCATTGTGCAGAAAGGTTGCCGTCTGCTTAGCGTCTGGTGCGGGCGGCGGGGATCGAACCCGCACGGCTATCGCCGAGGGATTTTAAGTCCCTTGTGTCTACCAATTCCACCACGCCCGCTTGGCACGGTGGCGTGTGTTTGTCACAAGGTTGTAATCAATTCAATCGGCCCGAGCGATCCAGTCGTGCCTGGCGGGCAAGCGCAAGCGGGCTGGGCCAGAGGTAGATAACCGAGCGGCACTCGAATTCCCCGATACGGACGGGGATGGTTTTGGCCAGCTGGCTGCCAAGATGCGCGTAGAACGGGTGGAAGGGATTGTCCTCGTAGGCCGCGATGGCGATGGGGTCTCGCGTATGGTCCGCCAGCCAGTCAGCGCCTTCGGTCAGCAGACGCCTGCCAATCCCGCGCCCGGATGCAATCTCGCGTACATAAATCAGGTTGATGTGACCGCCAGCACCGAGATCGGCCTTGTCGCCGAGCATGCAGTGGACAAAGCCCGCTACTTCATGACGGTCTTCTGCAACAAACAGGGCTTCCCGCGCCGGATCGAGGTCCTCCGCCATGAATGCCGCAATCTCTTTGCGGCGCAGGTCGCGGTCGGCGCGCGGGGCGAGGATTTCGGCAGGCATGAAGCCCGAATAGGCCCGTGCCCAGCCGTCAGCCAGGATGTCGGCAATATCATTGGCATCTGACAGATTGGCTTGGCGGATGTGGAGTTGCATGACCAAGCATAGCCAAGCAAGCTTGATCGTGCCAGCGGAAGGTCTGGACAGCGCCGGTTATGCGTTGATCCAGCACATTGAGTTGCCTAGGGTCCGGCGCAATGTTTGAGGACAATCGAATGATCGAACGCATTGAAACCGGCATTGCGCCATCTGCAGCGCCCATCAATGACGCGGTCCGCGCGGGCAAGCATCTGTGGCTGGTGGCCATTGCCGAGGACCCTGCCACCGGCGAGATCGTGCCGGGCGGCATCGAGGAACAGGCGCGGCGCTGCATCCAGAATCTGGAAATTGCCCTCAAGGCGGCTGGCGGCACGCTGCGCAACCTGGTCATGGTGCAGATATTCCTGGTCGAAAGCGCCGATGCGGCAGGCATGAATGCGGTCTATCGTGAATTTTTCACCGAGCAGCCCTTTCCGGTACGCGCTACCGTGGTGGTGAAGGAACTGCTTGCCAAGGGCCTCAGGATCGAAATCACAGCCACGGCGGTACTGGACTGATGCTACTCAAGCGCGATCTCCTCGAAGACATCAAGGCCGGCAAGGTTGATCTCATTTTCCGCCGCTGGAACCGTCCGACGGTGAAGGCTGGAGGCACGCTCAAGACCAAGGTGGGGCTGCTGGCCATCAGGTCGATCACCGACATGTCGCCCGACGATGTGACCGATGCCGAGGCGCAGCGCGCGGGGTTCAAGGACGTGGCCGATTTCCGGTGCTGGCTCGATACGATGAAGCAGGGGAGCTTGTTTCAGCGCATCGAGGTCGGCTTTCTGGGCGAGGCGGACTAGAACCGCCCGAACTGCAGGGGCACAAAATTGCGCTGCATTACCGCGCCGACCCAGTTCCACATCAGGGCATTGGCGGCGCTGGTTTCACCTGCCGGATAGCCCGCGTCATCACAGCTACGGTCTGCGTGCCAGCTTCGATGAGTTTAACATCCGGCGGTGCCGGGGCATTCGGGAACAGCGCGAGCCCTTTTGCCACATAATCGGCCGCGGCGGTGGCGCTTTCCACCGTACTATAGGGCAGGGCGATCCGCAGGTGGGTGGCATTGTCCGCCCGATCGAGCGCAAATATTGCCAGCGGGAAGGGGGGGAACAGCAATTGCGGTCCACCTTCGATCGCAGCGATGGCGGCATCAATGTCACCGTCGATCAGCATGCCGGCAAAACTGTCCGCACCCCAGCCCCAGGCCGCGTCGAGGTGATTGTCGCCCCGACACCGGGCCAGCGCATCGAGTGTTGCCCGCCACACCGCGGCAGCACCATCAATGTTGTTCAGGCTCTCCAACGCCGCGTTGATGCTGGGCCAGTTGCGCCCCACAGCAATGAAACCGTCGCCCAGTGCCACCCTTTGGGCCTTGCCCATGCCACCGGCAAAGGGGTCGGGCTGGCGCGCGTTGGCGACATCGACGCGATTGTCATCGCCCTTGGCCAAAACCGGTAACCCGGTAATGTCGTGGCGCTCGAAGTCCCGCGCGAGCAATGCCGCTTCCACGCCGCCTGCAAAGCCCTCCGTGCCCAGCATGACCAGCAGGTCATTGGGCGGTGCCCCTATGGTCAAGGTGCCCGTCACGGCATCCCAATCGAGCCCGCTCACCGGGTCCAGGCCGGTCTCGCCGAGCAACGCCTTGCGCAATCCCTCGTCGGACGGGCCCTGAAGCGTCGGCGCATCTGGCACAAAACCTTCCAGGGGCGCGGTGTGGTGAAAGACCAGACCCGTCGGATTGGCGGCAAGCAGGGGCGCGAACCGGCTCAGCGGATCGTCCGCATACGCCGCCAATGGCGTCACTGCCAACATGAATACAGCAATCAGGCTGCGCATCTTGACCTTCTCCCGGGGTGTCCAGCTGCGATCATGCCGTCGCCCGCCGCGTGCGGCGAGGGTCAAAACGGCGTCGGCGCCACGAAGGTGGTGAACACTTCCGTTGTGGGATGAGTAAAGCCCAGTTCGGCGGCGTGCAACTGCAGCCGGTCGGCGGCGGCCAGCGCGTCGCCTTCGGCATAAAATGCATCGCCCAGAATCACATGGCCGATGGCCTTCATGTGAACCCTGAGCTGATGCGTGCGGCCGGTGAGTGGGACGAGACGCACGCGGGTGGCGTTTTCTTCGCGCTCGATGACATGCCACTCGGTCTGTGCCGACCGGCCATGGTCATGATCCACCTTCTGGCGCGGTTTGTTGAGCCAGTCAGTCGCAAGCGGCAGGTCAACTACTCCGTTATCGGCTTCCACGATCCCGGCAACGCGGGCAATATAACTCTTGGTGGTCTTGCGGTGTTCGAACTGACTGCCGATGCGCCCATGTGCGCGCTTGTTGAGCGCCAGCACCAGGACACCCGATGTGTCCTTGTCGAGCCGATGGCACATGCCAGCGCTGGGCCAGGTCTGGCGCGCGCGGTACTCCACGCAATCCCAAAGGCTTGGGTCCTTGCCCGGCACGCTGAGCAGGCCCGACTGCTTGTTGACGACCAGAATGTCGTCATCGACATGGAGCACGTCGAGATAGGGCTCCATGGGCGGGAAATAGTCTTTGAGAGTAGGCATGGGAGGCATACCATGCCTCTAGCAGACCGTGGCGGCTTTGACCAAGGTTCTTGGCAGGTCTGGTTCCGCCGTCCTATGGTCGGGCCATGGAAACGGTGACATTCGACACGGCGCTGGGCCTGTTCGGGCTGTGCTGGACTGAGCGCGGTCTGGCGCGCGTGCTGCTGCCCGATACGACGCAGAAGGCCATGATCGACCGTCTCGAACGCGGCGGAGCCATACCGGGCACGCCGACCCGGATGGTCATGAGCCTGATGGACCGGATCGAGGACTATGCCGAGGGCAGGGCGGTCGATTTTGGCAGCGTGCCACTCGATCTCACCGGCATCCCGGATTTTCATCGCCGCGCCTATGAGCGGCTGCTGCTGGTCGAATGGGGCCACACCATCACTTATGGGGACCTGGCCCGCGAGCTGGGCGATGTAACGCTGTCGCGCGCCGTCGGCCAGGCCATGGGCGCCAATCCCATGCCGCTGGTCATTCCGTGCCACCGTGTTCTCGCCAGCAACGGCAAGGCGGGCGGCTTTTCAGCGCCTGGTGGCACCGCCACCAAGGCGAAGATGCTGGCTCTGGAGGGCGTCAGCATTGGCGCTCCGGCCGGTCAGCTGAGTTTTGGATTTTAGGTAATGGCAATCGAGATCGAGCGGAAGTTCCTCGTCACGGGCGACGGTTGGCGGGCTGAGGTCACCGGCAGCGCGGCGCTGCGCCAGGGCTACCTCTCCACCAGCGCCAAGGCCACTGTGCGCATCCGCATCTTCGACGACGAGCGGGCTGTTCTCACCCTGAAGGGCCCAACGTCAGGCATTTCGCGGGCCGAATTTGAGTATGACGTGCCGATGGCGGACGGTCTCGCGATGCTCGACATGGCCCGGCCAAACGTCGTGGAGAAGCGCCGCCATATGGTGCCCCATGCCGGGCTGACATGGGAGGTGGATGTGTTCGAGGGCGCGCATGCCGGTCTTGTCATGGCCGAAGTCGAACTGGACCGTGCCGACCAGCGCATTGACCTGCCGGAATGGGTAGGCCGCGAAGTCAGCCACGACGACCGCTACGCCAATGCAAGCCTTTCGCGGACGCCCGGCGTCCCCCCCGTTGACCCTGACGCGGCGTAAGGGACTATCTCCTCATCTCGCGGAGGATGCGAGAGCGATGAAGACCTATACCGTCAATCAACTGGCCCGGCTTGCGGGCGTTTCGGTGCGGACCTTGCACCACTATGACGAGATCGGGCTTCTGCGTCCCGCATTCACTGGCGAGAACCGCTATCGCTACTACGGAGAGGACGAATTGCTGCGCCTGCAGCAGATCCTCATCCATCGCGAACTGGACATTCCCCTGGCTGAAATCGGCGCCATCCTTGATGCGCCCGATTTCAACCGGCTCGATACGCTGCAAAAGCAGCGGGAACGGCTGGAAGAACAGGCAAAGCGTTATGCCGGCATGGTCCGGACGATCGACCGCACGATCGCCCGCCTTAAAGGAGCACGCAAAATGACCGATGCCGATCTTTATTCCGGCCTGGTTTCACCCGAAAAGCAGGCCGAGTACGAGGCCTGGCTCGTGGACCGCTATGGTCCGGACATGCGTACTGATATCGACAGAAGCCGTAAGGCCATGGCCAAGATGCCCGAGGCCGAGCAGGCGCAGATGCTGGAAGAACTGCGCCAGATTGAGGAGGGCCTTTCCGAGGGCCTGCGCCGCGGCCTCCCACCGCAGGCGACAGCGCTTGACCCCATGATCGAGCGGCATCGCGCCTGGGTCTCTGCCTCCTGGGGCCGCGAATGCCCGCCCGAGGCCTATGCCGGTCTCGCCGATGTCTACGAGCATCCTGACTTCCGCCGGCGCTACGAGGCCATCGAGCCCGGTTTCGCCGATTACCTCGTCGCGGCCATGAAGTCCTGGGCGCAGCGTCAACGTGACTGACAGGCCCAATTCAGGGCGTGAACGCTGTGTTCACGCCCTGAATTGATCTGGATCATGGTGAGGACGGCTTTGCAGACCTACATGTAAAGGACCAACAAAAGGAGATTTCCATGGACAAGGACTTCGCAGGCAAGGTCGCCTTCATCACCGGTGCTGCATCCGGCATTGGCGAAGCGGTTGCCCGGCAGTTGGCCGAGCGTGGCGCCAAGGTGGTGATCGCCGATCTCAAGCTCGACGCGGCGCAGAAGGTTGCGGACGCCATCAAGTCCAGCGGCGGCGAGGCGGCGGCAGTGGCTGTCGACGTCGGCCAGATCGACCAGGTCGAAAAGGCGGTCAACTTCACCGTCCAGACTTTTGGCAAGCTCGACGTTGCCGTCAATAATGCCGGCATCGGTGGTGCGGCGGCGCCTCTGGGCGACTACACCTTTGACGACTGGCACAAGGTCATCAACATCAACCTGAACTCCGTCTTCTATTCCATGAAGTACGAGATCGCGGCGATGCTCAAGACCGGCGGCGGCGCCATCGTCAACATGGCCTCGATCCTGGGCTCTGTCGCCTTTCCCAACGCACCGGCCTATGTAGCGGCCAAGCATGGCGTGGTCGGCATGACCAAGTCTGCAGCCATCGACTATGCCAAGAAGGGCATTCGCGTTACGGCTGTGGGCCCTGGCTTTATCGAGACTCCGCTCCTGCAGGGCATGTCCAAGGAAGCCCATGACGGCTTGACCGCCATGCATCCGGTCGGGCGGCTCGGCAAGTCCGATGAAGTGGCAGCGCTTACGCTGTTCCTGCTTTCCGATGCCGCGTCCAATATCACCGGTTCCTATCACCTGGTGGATGGTGGGTTCACGGCGCAGTAAGGCGCAATCGGGCCTGCTCCGGCGCTCCGGCCGGAGCAGGCCACTTTATTGCCAGCGCTTGAAGCTCTTGTGTGGCAGCGCTGCAGTTACCGTAGTGACGATGCGGTTGACCGGGTCTGTCACCGGCACGACCATCACATTCTCCGTCGCCGGGTCCGGCACTTCCAGTGTCGCGAACTGGCTGTCGAGCAGGCTGGTCGGCATATATTCGTGGCTGCGTCTGGCCATGCGCTCGCCGATCACCTCGCGGCTACCGTGCAGATAGACGAACAGCACTGGCTCTCCGGCCTTTTCGGTAATGAAGTCCCGATAGGCCTTCTTGAGTGCCGAGCAAGCGCCCACAGCAACGCCCTTCTTCTTGTCTGCCGCGTCTTTGAGTGCTGCCGTCAGGGCTTCCAGCCAGGGCCAGCGGTCCTCGTCGGTCAGTGGCGTGCCGGCGCGCATTTTCTCGACATTGGCCTCGGGGTGATACTTGTCGCCATCGAGAAACGGGGCGTGCAGGGCCCGGCCGAGCGCGGCCCCGACCGTGGATTTACCCGATGAGCTGACGCCCATCACGATAATGATGCGGGCCGGTTCAGACGACCGCAGTGAAGGCGCCATCGACATAAAGAATGTGTCCGTTCACAAAGCTTGAGGCATCGGATGCCAGGAAAATCGCCGCCGGGCCGAGTTCTTCCACCTCGCCCCAGCGGCCCATGGGAGTGCGCTGGCGGACCCAGCCGTCAAATGCGGCGTCGGCAATCAGCGCCTTGTTGAGCTCGGTCTTGAAATATCCCGGCGCGATGGCGTTGATATGCAGGCCCCGCGGCGCCCAGTCGGCCGCCATGCCGCGCGTCAGGTTGGCAATGGCCGCCTTGGCAGCGCCATAGGGCGCAGCCGTCGGCCGGGCATGGTCTGTCAGGATCGAGCAGATATTGATGATCTTGCCCTTGCCACGCACCAGCATGTGCTTGGCTACGGCCTGGCTCACGGAGAATGTCGAGACCACATGGGTGCTGAGCATGTTCTCGAAATTGTCGTGGCTATAGGTTTCCAGCGGCCCACGGATCTGTATGCCCGCATTGTTGATCAGGATGTCGATCGGTCCGATCTCGGCCTCGATATGGGCGATTGCCCCGCCCACGCTATCGGGGCTGGTCACGTCGAAGGCCACCGCGCTGACCTCGGCGCCGGCTTCGGCCAGGTCGGCTGCTGCTGCACCCAGCGCCACGCTGTCGCGCGCATTGAGAATCACCGACGCACCGGCGCCTGCCAGCGCCTTGGCCATAGCGAAACCCAGGCCCCTGCTTGAGCCGGTCACGAGGGCGCGGCGGCCGCTGAGGTCGAAAGGAGAAGCTGCGCTCATGGATTATCCGATTGTGCCCGACACTTGTCAGTCTAGCGGCAGGCGCAGGGGAATGCCCAGCCAAAATCTTCCATACAAGAAACGGGATTTGCGCCAATTTTGCGTATTTCGCCCTTCCTTCACGGGCGTGTTTGTGGTCATTTCGCGCCGCGCGCCATGCGTCATGTGCATGATAAGACGTTTTCGGAAGGACAGTTTGTATGTCGACAGCAGATATCGGCCTTATCGGCCTGGCGGTAATGGGTTCAAACCTTGCCCTCAACATCGCCGAAAAAGGCTATACTGTTGCCGTCCACAACCGGTCGGCCGGCCGCATCGATGAGTTCGTGGCCGAGGCCAAGGCCCAGGGGCTCGATGGCAAGACCATTCCCAAATACGACCTCGCCGATTTCGTGCAGACGGTGAAGGCGCCGCGCTCGATCATCATCATGGTCAAGGCCGGTCAGCCGGTCGACGACATGATCGAGCAGCTGCTGCCCCATCTCGAACCGGGCGATGCCATCATCGAATGCGGCAACTCGCTCTATACCGACACGCAGCGGCGCTTTGACTACCTCAAGCCCAAGAATATCGGCTATCTCGGCGTCGGCGTTTCCGGCGGCGAAGAGGGGGCTCGCCACGGGCCGTCCATCATGGTCGGTGGCTCGAAGGAACAATGGCACAATGCCGAGGCAGTGCTCACCGCTATCGCTGCCCAGTTCAATGGCGAGAGCTGCTGCGCTTATCTGGGCGAAGGCGGCGCTGGGCACTTCGTCAAGATGATCCACAACGGCATCGAATACGGCGACATGCAGATGATTGCCGAGATCTACGGCGTCATGCGCGATGGCCTGGGCATGTCGGCCAAGGAATGCGCCAATGTGTTCAAGGAGTGGAACAAGGGGCCGCTCAATTCCTACCTTATCGAAATCACCGGTCACGTACTTGACGCGGTGGATGAGGAGACCGGCAAGCCGCTGGTCGAGCTGATCCTCGACAAGGCCGGCCAGAAGGGTACCGGGATGTGGTCTGCTGTGGTCGCCCAGCAGATGGGCGTGCCGGCAACGGCCATCGAGGGGGCTGTGGCCGCCCGTTCCATCTCTTCGCGCAAGTCCGAACGCGTCGCTGCCGAAGCCATCTATGGCAAGCCTGATCGCGCTCGAACCGACGTCACCCTCGAAGACCTCGAAAAGGCGCTGCTGGCAGGCAAGATTGTCTCCTATGCGCAAGGCTTTGCTGTCATCGCCAAGGCTTCGGAAGAGTTCGGTTGGTCGCTGCCTCTGGCCACGATCGCCAAGATCTGGCGCGCCGGCTGCATCATCCGCTCGCGCTTCCTGGACCAGATGAGCTCGGCCTATGCCAAGGGCGAAGCCGTCAATCTTCTCGTCGTTCCCGATTTCGTCGAGATCATGAAGGACAGCCATCCGGCGCTGCGCAAGGTCGTTGCCGCCGCTGCTGTTGGCGAATTCCCGATGATCTGCCTGTCTGCCTCGCTGAGCTACTTCGACAGCTATCGCCAGGCCCAGGGCACGGCCAACCTGACCCAGGGCCAGCGCGATTTCTTCGGCGCCCACGGCTTTGAAATCGAAGGCCGCGGCACCGACCTGCACGGCACCTGGCCGAGCACCCTCGGCAAGTAAGAAGAAGAGCCCCGCTTCGGCGGGGCTTTTGTTTGGGCCCTAGACCAGCGTTTGGTACATCACGTAACTGTCCACATAGCCGTGGATCGGATGGTTGAACGCCTTTGGCAGCGTGCCCGCGATTTCGAAGCCCAGCTTCTTCCACAGCGCCACTGCGGCCTCGTTGGTCGAAACCACGTGATTGAACTGCATGGCGCGAAAGCCGCGCTCACGCGCGCGGTTCAGCGAATGCAGGCACATGGCCCGGGCCACACCTTTTCCCCGCGCGTCTGGCGCGGTCATGTAGCCGCAATTGGCGACGTGATCGCCGTTCCCGCGCTGGTTGGCCATNAGGTAGTAAGTGCCCACCACCNCGCCCTCCCACTCGGCNACGAACACTTCATGGGCCGGCATCAGCCAATAGGCNCTGAGGCCGGCCTCATCGAGATCGGTGTCGATNGTATAAGTCTCGCCCGCAGCCAGGACGGGNCCGATGATGCGGCGAATGTCTGGCCAGTCAGCNTCAGTGGCGGGGCGGATAGCGAGGGTCATCGTCTTCATCAATAGGTGCAACCCGGACCTGGCCGGGCGGCGGGATTTCGGGCGCATGAGGGTGGTCGGCAATGCTGGGACGGCGACCCAGCTCGAACCGCCAGGCGGCAATGGCAAACACGATCAGCGCCATCAACACCGCGACTGCACAGGCCACGAAGGGTGCGCCGGGGAAGTAATGATCCGCAGTGGGCGAGCTGGTGTAGAAGGAAAATATCTGCGTCGCGGCGAGCGGCCCGATGATCGTGGCCAGCGAACTGGCGGCATTGACGGCACCCTGCAATTCGCCCTGGCTGTTGTCAGGCACCTGGCGCGAGAGCACGCCGTTTATCGCGGGGGGCGCCAGACCACTGATGCAGCCCACGGCGATGAATGCGTAGAGCTGGATCACATCCCCGGCAAAGGCGATGCCGGCAAAGGCAACGGCTGCGGCAAGCAGCCCCATCATTCCAACGCTGGGCTCGCCCAGGCCCTTAGATAGGGGACCAGCCAGAACCGCCTGGCTGAAGGCAAAGCCGATGGCGAAAGCCCCAAGCGTGCGGCCTATGGTCGAGGAGGAGAAGTCGAACACTTCTACGGTGAAATAGCTGAAGATGGTCGGCAGCGCCTGGGTGGCGAGCTGCAGGAAGAACAGCACCGCCAGCAGCCACAGCACGGAGGAATACTGCTTGAGGCCCATCACCGCACCCAAGGGATTGGCCCGCCGGATATTGAATTTGCGGCGATTGGCCTTGGGCAGGCTTTCAGGCAGCACCAGAAGGCCGAAGAGGAAGTTGGCGAAGGCNAGGCCAGCCGCCGCAAAGAAGGGGACGCGCGGGCCGAATTCGCCNAGTTCGCCACCGATCACCGGGCCGATAATAAAGCCAAGGCCGAAGGCCGCGCCGATCAGGCCGAAGCGGTGGGTGCGTTTGTGCGGTGGGGTGATGTCAGCCACATAGGCAGTGGCTGTTGCAAGCGCCGCACCGGCAANGCCGGCAATGATGCGNCCGATGAAAAGGTACCAGACGAAGGGGGCAATCGACATCATCAGGTAGTCGAANGTCAGCCCCAGGAGCGAGACAAGCAGGACGGGGCGGCGCCCGAAGCGGTCGGAAAGATTGCCGAGCACGGGTGAGAACACGAACTGCATGAAGGCGTAGGCGAAGACCAGATAGCCACCGATCACCGCCGCCTCTGCCACGCTGCCCCCGGTCAACTCTTCGAGCAATTCGGGCAGTACCGGCACGATTATCCCCACACCGATCATGTCGATCAGTATGGTGATGAGGATGCAGGTCAGTGTCAGGCGGGAGCGAGTCGCAGCTTGCATACGGTGGTTGTTACCTTTTCTTTGTTCCACCGGAAGGGTGCGAAGCAATTGACACGGCCCGCCCGGTCAACGCAAGCGGGCGCTGTTTCAGGATGTCCCCGGCGTCTTCTGTCGAACGTCGTGGGAATATATCCAGTCCAGGCGCCTCAGATGCGCCCGTGGGCCCTGCAACCGCATGACCATGTCGCGCGCCATGCTGAG
>Ga0065721_10049266_pt1 | contig 39748 bp, 34 predicted proteins | sample Mesricmetagenome_FD_59108 | JGI IMG/M metagenome (GOLD analysis project Ga0065721, IMG submission 59108) | Mesophilic microbial community from rice straw/compost enrichment Sample: eDNA_1 v2 (version 2) | ecosystem: Engineered > Solid waste > Grass > Composting > Bioreactor | place: USA: Davis... | reverse complement strand
ATTGAAAGTTCCGGGACCAGCAATGGTACCGTGCAGATTGCTAATATGCACCGGGATGCCACCGGCAATGCAACGATCGATATGAATGGCACTACCGTTGTAAGTGGTCTCGTGAACATGTTCCCGAATATCAACTACCTGAATATCGGCGCACGCAGGGCCAACACCACTACCAGCGTGGGCAACGACCAGTGGTACAACGGGCAGGTGGCTGAAGTGGTGGTGTACAACGGCCAGGTAACACCCGCCGATCGTATAAAGATCGCTTCTTACCTGGGTATTAAATATGGCATAACGCTGCCGCACGATTATGTATACCCCGATGGTACAATAGTGTGGGATCAGGCAGCTAATGCATCCTTCAGCAACAATATTACCGGTATTGGCCGCGACGATTGTAACGGCCTGCACCAAAAGCAGTCGAAGAGCGTGAACGCAGGCGCACTGGTAACCATTGCCACCGGCAGCGTAGTGGAAGTATCCAATGCCGCCAACCTGAATATGCTGGAAAACAACAGCGCCCTGCTCTTTGGCGACGACAATGGCGCCATCGATACCTGGACCAGTACCGAATCGCCCTCGGGCCGAAGCCGTATTGCCAGGGAATGGAAGTTGCAATTGACCGGTACTATAGGAACCGTAACCATACAGGTGCCTGCCAGCAGCAGCACAGCCACCACCAAACTGCCAGCCGAACTGAACAAGATGTATATGCTGGTAGATGATGATGGTGATTTCAGCAGCGGCGCCATGGAATTGCCCATGACATTGAATGGCGATAACTGGGAGTTGAACTACGAGTTCACCGGCAATACCTATTTCACATTTGCCACCGGCACCGACTTCCTGGTGCTCAACGCAAAGGCCAATCTGCAGGGCGCCTGGAACGGAACCACCATGCGCACCGATCTGAAAACAGCCGGTGTATTACCCACCACCGACCCGTATGGATTGAACACCACGCCTTCGGTTGATCCGAACGCAACTGCCGCAGCAGTGGTGGACTGGGTGAAAGTAGAACTGCGCGACGCCACCGATCCTGCTATAGTAGTGGCCTCAAGAGCAGCCTTTGTGCTGGCCAATGGCAATATCGTAGATACCAGCTATACGCAACCGCTGGCATTCTTTGGTGTAGACCCCGCCGCCTATCACGTAGTAGTACGGCACAGGAACCACCTGGGTGTGATGTCGCTGAATACCATAGATATGTCATCGGGCTCAGGTGCTATCGACTTCACCAACAATACCACAGATACCTGGGGCGCTGCCGCTCAAAAAGACCTGGGCGGTGGTGTGATGGGGCTCTGGGCAGGTAATGTCAATGGCGACAGCTCGGTACGGCATTCGGCCAAACCTTCCGATGTAAGCGATGTGGCCAACGCAGTGCTCACGCATGCCGGCAATGCCAGTGCCGATCCTGCGTATACGGGTTTCATTAATGCCTACAGTCCATTCGATGTGAACCTCGATGGCAGGGTGTATTACACCGCTTCACCATCTGACCGGGCCATTATAGTTGACAACATAGTGACACATCCGGCCAATACCTTTGGACTAGCCTCATATATAATAGTGGAGCAAATACCGTAGAAAAATAGCAAAACAGCCGGCATTCCAGTTGCATCGCAACCCGGAATGCCGGCTTTATTATTTATTCCGGCAATGGATTATTCCAGCACCAGCGCCAGTATGGCAAAAGCATCAATCACCCATAAGGTCGGGCTAATGCTTCGCACCTTCCCACTGATCACCTGCAGCACGGTCCAGCTCAGAAAACCCCAGATAATACCCTGTGTAATAGAATAGGTAAATGGTATAAGCACCATGGCCAGGAAAGCAGGGATGGCCTCATTCATTTGCCCCCAGTTAATTTTTGTTACCGGCCGCACCATAAATATACCCACCAGCACCAGGGCCGGCGCTGTAGCAATGGCCGGTACCACCGATAACAGCGGCGCCATAAACAAAAAGGGCAGAAACAGCAGGGCGCCTGTTACCGCAGTGAGTCCTGTGCGTCCACCAGCCTCAATGCCTACCGCCGATTCAATATAGGCTGTACCCGGACTGGAACCCGCCAACCCGGCAATGGTAGTAGCTACCGCATCGGTTACGAGAGCACGTTTGATATTGCGTGGTTCGCCATTTTCATCTACCAGGTCGGCCGCTTCGGCCAATCCCACCAGGGTAGATAAACTATCAAACATATCGGTAAATACAAAGGCAAAGATCACGGGCAATACCGACAGTTGCAGGGAATGCACAATGTCCAGTGAAAACAACAGACTGAAATCGGGCGCGGCAAAAAATCCCTGCCAGTTGATCAAAGGCTTCGCTTCCATATGCCACCAGCGGCCCAATGGCCAGGCCGCCAGCGTGGTAAACACAATGCCCATCAACAAACAGCCTTTTACATTTTTAACCACCATGATGGCGGTGAATAACAGCCCAGCCAAAAAGGTCAGCATCACCGGGTTCAATTTACCCATACCCACAATGGTGCCCGGCTTTCGAACAATAAAACCGGCATTTACAAAACCAATCAGTGTTATAAACAATCCTATACCCGCTGCAATGGCATACCGCATAGGCCGGGGAATGGCCCGCACAATATGGGTGCGAATATTAAAAACAGAAAGCAGCAGGAAAATAATACCGCTCCAGAAAACCGCGCCCAGCGCCACCGGCCAGGGCACCTGCATACCTATTACGGCAGAGAAGGTAAAAAACGCATTGAGTCCCATGCCAGGCGCCACTAGTATGGGATTGCGTGCATACAGCCCCATCATCAGGCTGCTGAAAAAACACACTATCACGGTGGCCGTAAGTACGCCTGAAAAGGGCATACCGGCCTGTTGCAAAATAGACGGATTAACTACTATGATATATGAAGTGGCCAGGAAAGAAGAAATACCGGCAATGATTTCGGTGGAACGGTTCATGGTTCAATATAATAAATGAACCGGGTTCTAAAGAATTTGGTTCCGAAAACCGACGGCGTTTCACCGGTTCTTTGGTAAAACAGCCTGCTGAAATAAGCAGGCGGAATTTTACACCCTAAAAAAGGGAGCAGGCGGCTGTTGCCTGCTCCCTTGATGGACGCACTTGAAACAGTCGGACTATACACTCACATGCCCGGAAAATAACTCCTTATTGTTTTACAATTTTCTGTGTAACGATATTTTTTCCGGTATTGATCCTAACAAAATAAACGCCGGTTTTTAAGCCCGCCACATTCAGCGACTGGCCGCTCTTCATACCCGATACCTTTTGCATCACGGCGCCATGAACGTCAATAACGCTCACATCAAACTTACTGCCCGCATCGCCATAGTGAATATATACGCGGTTGGTAACCGGGTTGGGAGCAACCAGCATGTTGGTGATGGGTGCGCCCTGCTGCGGATTCAGTTCTTCCACATTTGAACGGGTGTGTGCGGTAGATTGGCGAACCTCGATGCTGCTGGTCCAGTCGTTCAGGTTTACGGTAGTGCCGTTAGACAGGGTTACGTCTACCAGGCAGCCATAATTGCTGCGGAATATATAACCCGGTCCGCTGAAATTATCGTCGAGGTACAATACGTCTTCATAACCGCTGTTCACCTGCAGCGATGAAATGTCATCGTTCAACACACCACGCAGCATCAGCTGGTTCAAGGTATAGGTGCCCACCGGCAGGTTCACGGCATAGCCACCATAGTTGCAATGTTTGTAAACAATGGCGCCGGTGCGGGAACTTACGGTGGTAGGCACAGGCAGTGGTAATAATTGCGATGGCATTAATCAATGGGTGTCTTCAACAGCTTATGTAGGCGGCCGGCAGGTAGTATACAATAACAAAGTATACGAAGCCAAATGGTGGACACAAAACGAAGAACCCGATATCAGCACCGGTGATGGCCGTCCCTGGAAATACATCCGCGATTGTAACGGCGGGGGTGGCAACGGCGGTAACGATGGCGGCGGAGGCGGTGGCAACAACGGTGGTAATTGCGCCGGCGTAGCTGCTTACGAGCCTTATCCCAAAGTGTACAACCGCGGCGATAACGTAGTGCACAACGGGCAACTGTATGAAAGCCTGACTGATGCCCTGTACAATGTAACACCCGGTACGGCCGACTGGTGGTGGAAACCATTGAGATCCTGTTCTGCTGCTGCTGTTTCGGCCAATGCAGCCACCAATATGGCTACCATGCCAGGCAGCGCTGCCGTGGTGCCCAATCCCGTCAGCGGCAGTCAGATGCAGGTGCTGAAATATGCCGAAGCGGGCGACCGTTTGATTGTGGAAGTTCAAAGCATGAAAGGTTATACCCTATTGCATAAGGAATTTGTTGCCGGTTCTACCGGCGTAAATACCTTAACACTGGATGCAAACAAACTGCAACAGGGTATATGGATAGTATATATCAGGAATGCAAAAACCGGTCAGGTAAGCATAACGAAGTTGGTTAAATTGTAAAAAGAAGAAGGGGCTGTTGACGAAACAGCCTCTTTCATTTTTTAACAACTACATCCTGTTTAAACTTCTTGGTTAGTATCAGCGTACCCCGTGCATCATAAAAACGGAACACGCCTTCTCTTTTATCATTCACATATCGGCCTGTTTCCTTCATCTTTCCTGTAGGGTGATATTCCGTAAACAATCCATTTCTTTTTCCATTGCGATAAGCAATACTTACTTTTTTATGCCCGTTTTCAAAATAACCCTGGTACAGGTCTACCTTGCCGCTACTGTCGTGATGTTGAATTTCCTTGATGCTGCCCGTGGGAAAATAGGTGATGCTGCTGCCCACCATTTTGTTGAAGTTGATGACCGTATCGCTTTGTAATAGTTTACCCGTAGTGGCATCGTATCTTTTTACAAACTGGAACTGTCCTTTGTTTTTGAAATAGATCTCGGCGTACAGTTTGCCGTTGCGGTAACTTTTTTCAATGCCTTCCGTGGAATCCTTGTTCAGGAACTGGTATTCATAATCCAGTTTGGGACCGGCCGCCGCGGGGGTGGCTTCCGATTGTGCCTGTACAAGCGGTGAGCTGACAATAGTAAAAAATGCAATACGTAGGGCGGAACGAATGGCTTTAGATGTCATAGTGTATAAGATATCGGCCATTCAATAGACATTTTCTGTGCCAAATCTATTTCATCTTTCCCACCATCCACACAATAAGCGCGCCCAGCATGGCTATCAGCCCAAAAGACCATCTCAAATTAAATTGTTCCGCAATAAATCCCACCGTGGGCGGCACCACCAGGAAGCCAAAATAACCCACCGTAGACACACCCGCAATAGCCGGTCCGCTGCTTTTTCCCTTTATAGTGCCCGCCATGGTGAAGATCATGGGTACCACGCACGATACGCCAAAACCCGTCATCACAAAACCCAGCGCGGCGGTAATGGGGTAGGGCAGCAGGGCTGCCAGCATCAAACTGGTAAAAATGAGTGCTCCACTGTACTTCAGCATGGTCTTCATCCCCAGTTTCTTCGAGATGGTATCGCCGGTAAACCGGCCCAGCGTCATGGCCACCATATATACGGCATAACCCGCCGCGGCCATTCCTTTCGGGGCATGCACCACCTTTTTCATAAAAATGGCGCTCCAGTCGTACATGGTGCCTTCAATGGCCATGGAGGCAAAACATATACAACCCAGTTTCAGCAACGAGGCATCGGGGGGGTGAAAGGCCGTTTTGCGTTCATGGGGCTGCGGCCGTTGGTGTACGGTATGTTTATAAAATATAGCACCACAAATAGTAAGCGTACTGCCCACGATCAAAAAATGCCAGGAAGGCGCCAGGTTTACCGATACCATCAGCGAACCCAGCGAAGCAGCGGCAAAACCGGCAACACTCCATATGCCGTGAAAACCGGAAACGATGGGCTTATTGTACAAGGCCTGCACACCAATGGATTGCGCATTTACCGAAATATTGAACATATTGCGTGAGAAGCCAAAAACGAACAGCACTACCGCCAGTTGCCATACATGCTGTGTAAAGCCCGTCAGGCACAACATCACATTGAAAAGCAGCGCACCGATCACCATAATATAACGGCTGCTGAACCTTCTTAATAAATAACCGGTAAAAGGTAAGGTAAGCAATAAACCTGCAGGCAGCGCAAACAATACCGCACCCAGTTGCGCCTCGTTCAAATGCAATTGTTGCTGAATGGTGGGAATACGCGATGCCCAGGTGGAGAACCCGAAACCTGACATAAAAAAGAAAACAGCCACTGCAATACGGGACTTTTGGGGAGAAACCTGCACCGCCGCACTATCCATTGTGATTATGCATTCGTTGTGAAGCGCAAAATTAGGGGTAATGGCGTAACTTCATGCCCATTTATGGAAGAAAGAAAAATATTGGTCATCGAGGACGAGCAGAAAATTGCTGATACGCTGAAAACAGGATTGGTAGAGAATGGCTATCATGTAGAAGTAGCCTACGATGGCAAGATTGGTGAAAAACTGTTTCTCTCGCACGATTTCAGCCTGGTGGTGCTGGATATCAATTTGCCCGGCATCAATGGGTACGACCTGTGCAAGATCATCAGGGCACGCAATGCCTCCATCCCCATCATCATGCTCACCTCGTTCAGTACCCTCAACGACAAAATAGAGGGCTACGATGCCGGCGCCGATGATTATATGGTTAAACCCTACGAGTTCAGGGAACTGCTGGTAAAGATCAGGGTATTGCTCAAACGCACCATGGGGCATAATATACCGGTAGGTAATGTGTTACAGGCAGGCGACCTGTATATGAACCTCGACAGCAAGGAAGTGCGCCGCGGAGGCAGCAGCATTAACCTCACGGCCAAGGAATTTCAACTGCTGGAGTATTTATTAAGAAACAAGAACAGGGTAGTATCGCGTGCCGATATTGCCATCAATGTATGGGATATCGATTTCGATACCAATACCAATGTCATTGACGTATACATCAGTTATTTAAGAAACAAGATCGATAAACCCTATGAACAAAAGCTCATTCAAACCTATGTGGGCATGGGCTATATTCTAAAGGAAAATGATCGCTGATGCCGGTTAAAATACGCATTACCTTATTGTTTGGGCTGATTGTTTTTGTAATACTGGTACTGGTATGCGGGGCCGTATATTATTTTTCCTATACCGAACGTATTCATGCCATGCGCACCCGGCTTACCAATAGGGCCATTACTATGGCGCGTTTGATGGGTCAGTCGAATTATTTCGACCGGGATCTGCTGCGCAGGATCGATTCCTCCACCGCGCTGAGCATCAAGGAAAAAACTTTTCAGGCCTACGATTATCTGAATAACAGGATATACAGCTATTATGATGCTGCCACCGATACCCTGCATGTGGATACGACCATACTGGACGATGCCCGCGTAAAGGGTGTCATCTATTTTACCGATGGCAAAAAAGACGGGGTGGCCTATCACTATGTGGATCCCAACTCTCGCATTGTGGTAGTGACATCGGCCTATGATGAAGACGGGAAGAAGAAAATTGCCGAATTGCGGAATATACTGTGGTTTAGTTTTTTAACGGGCATCATCATTGCTTTTGCCGGCGGGTATTTTTTCTCTGACAGGCTGTTGCGGCCCATCAAAAAAATTGCCGACGACATCAATGAAATTTCTGCCCAAAACCTGGCACGCCGAATTGGCGCCGGCAAAATACGGGATGAATGGCATTACCTGGCCGAAACACTGAACCAGTTATTCAACCGCCTGCAGGAAAGTTTTGAAGCGCAAAGAAGATTTGTATCTAACGCCTCGCATGAATTGTCTACCCCGCTTACTGCCATCAGCAGCCAGTTGGAGGTATCGCTGCAAAAAGATCGCAATGCCAGCCAGTACCGGAATGTAATGGAATCGGTATACCAGGACGTACGCCACCTGAACAAACTCACACAAACCCTGCTGGAGTTTGCACAGGCATCGGGCAACCCCGGCGGACTGGAAATACAACCCGTACGCATCGACGAAATATTGATGCGCCTGCCCGCCGAAATGAAAAAAAGCAATAAGGAATATGGCGTTACGCTTGATTTTGATGAGATGCCACCCGAAGAGGAAAAACTCATAGTGAATGGCAACGGGGAGTTGCTGTTTACCGCCATCAAAAACATCGTGATCAATGCCTGCAAATATTCCGATGATCATAAAGCCCATATACATTTGAAAGTAAAAAAGGGCGAGATAAGCGTGATCATTGAAGACAAAGGCGTGGGCATTCCTGCAAGCGAATTGAAATATATTTTCCAGCCTTTTTATCGGGTAAATAATACTTCCAAAAGCAGCGGTTTTGGATTGGGTTTATCCCTGGCCAACCGCATCATCAAGCTGCACAAAGGTGCCATCAACGTGGCTTCTGAGCCCGGTAGTGGTACACAATTTGCATTGACGCTGCCCACCAGTTAATTCTAATCACATTCTAATACCATATTAAACCAATGCTGATAAAATGTTTTCAATTTGCCATTGAAAGCATGATGCAATGAAGTTCGGGTCAATATTTTCAGTGGTTTCAGCAGCTTTTGTAATTGCACTGGTTATCCTGAACGGATGCCTGTTGAAGCAGAATATTTCCTACAAATGGGAAAACAGGAAGCTGATACTGCAAAACGACTCATTGATGGCGGTCACCATCCAACTGAACCAGGCAATGAGTAAAAAGAAAAGCGATTCATTGCTGGGTCAGCAGTTAAATAAACCCACCAAAAAAAGAAAGAAAGGTTAAGTTTGCCAGGTACCTGTACTGCATATTCCTAAGTAACAACTTCAATGTTTCATGTTGGCCGAATCGGCTTGATGGGTGATTGTCAACTGCCTTATTTCTCCTTTTTCCCAGGCATTGGCCCCCGGTATTATGGGAGGTGCTTTAATATGTGATCGTTTTTGTCTTTTTTCCTGTGTGGAATTATTGAAACGCTGGTCGCGTGCTTTCACCAGTTCTGGTTGTAATTGTCCGCCTTTTGTAAAACCCATCATGATCATGGGGCTGCCCACCGGCAGATTGCGTTGCTGATCGGTATGCCAGGTATGAATGGTTTTACCATAGGTAGTTACCAGTTTTTCCATCAGCGCGGTTTCTGCCGTATCAGGAATACCGGGTGCTATCAGCTCGCCCGATGTCACTTCGTAATGATGGCTGTGCCATAATTTTTTTTCTTCTTCGGGCAGGGTTTTGAACAGCTTTTCGCTCACAATGTATTCAACACCCATGATGCGGGCGTCGGCCCCATTGCCATCAAAAATAATAGCCTGGTGCAGGTCTTCATTGATCTGTTGCACATAATGATGCGCTTCCATTTGAGCATGCATATTACCGTTGTAAAAATGAAATCCGTCGAGGTAGGTATTGAACTGTTTCAGCGGGGTTTTGTCCTGCAGCAGGTCGGCGCCGGTTGCCAGCACCTTGCTATCTGTTTTCTTTTCACTACCCGGCACATCTACATTCGATGGGGAATTGTTGCCACCACAGGCCGCCAGGAACAGCATAAACATGCACATCGATCTTAAAAGCATACTACAATTTTTATCAGCTGTTGCAAAACATATGCTAGGCGCCTGCAAAGCCCTGTACTGTTTCCCTGAACGGGTACCATACAGCCGGGCATAAGTTTTACATTTCAGTTATTATTAATAACCATTTAAAATACATCTTATGGCACTAAACGTAAACCTGGAGCACAAGGAAGGTAAAGTGGCGAAACTCATCGAGGAGCAAACGGCTAAGATCCCTTCCGATGTTTATTTGTGGGCTTCGATAGGGGCCATGGGCGTTTCGCTGGCTTTGCAATTGATGGGTCAAAAGCACAAGAGTTTATTTGTAGGCCAATGGGCCGCACCCTTCCTGCTGATGGGCATTTATAACAAACTGGTGAAACTGGAAGGACACGATTGAAGAAAATAAGAAAGTCCCGCAAACGGCGGGACTTTCTTATTACGGTAACCGGCACTGTTAATGGGTGGGAGCAGTATGCCGGTGATAGGTTCTTTCGTTGGTAGGGTGCAGCTTAGTGGTGAGGGCAACACCCATTTCAAGTATACCAACAATGAGGTGGGGTTCCCACACATAATCGGCAAACCCGAACAGCCAGGGCGAAATGGCCAGTATCAAACCACCAGCCAGGTCAAGCATCAGGTGGGTACGCATCGGCAGCCTGCGGCTCATGCCCAGCTCATAGTCGGTAAACAGGCTGTACAGGATCACACCTGCACCCAATACCACGGGTACCCAGGTTTCTGCTTCACCACGCGCGAAACCAAATATCCATGGCGCTGCAATCAGCAGCACTCCCATGATATAGTCAATATATCCATGGGTTTTTGTTCCTATAAATCTCATAACTCACAAATTTGGTTCATAGGTGTACGTACACATTTTATGCCCGGTATGCTGGGGAGCGTTAACCCCTTTTTCAAACAGCAAAATTGACAGATATTCGGGGTATGATCGGCATCAGGCCATACACACCCAACGACCTCGATACAGTGATTGAAATATTCCGAAGGGCCATACTTGAAACAGCTTCAAAAGATTATAACGAGGCGCAAATACAGGCCTGGGCGCAGGTAGACCGCAATAGATGGCAAATTCACCGTCAGAGCCGTCCAACCTGGCTGGCATTTTTTAACGACCAGGCTGCCGGTTTTACCGACCTGGAGCCCGATGGTCACCTGGATATGTTATTTGTGCACCCCCTGTACCAGGGCAGGGGAGTGGCTACTGCCCTGATTAGAACCGTGGAAGCTGCTGCCCGGGAACAGCACCTGCAACGGATCTTTACCGAAGCCAGTATCACCGCCAAACCTTTTTTTGAAAAGCAGGGCTTTACCCTGGTAACGGATCAATGGGTGGAGGTGCGCGGACAACGGCTTCAAAATTTTAAAATGGAAAAGTATATAGTGGCATGAACACACATGGATTGCTGTGTAGGCGTGCATGCAACGGCAGGTCGCCTTTTAAGTTATGAAGCGCATCTTCAACTCCGGACGGAACCTGTACTTACATGGATGCCCCCATCTGATGCAACCAACTCCCTGAAAGAAAACTAAATATTGCTCGGTAAAACGAAACCCCTTAAATTTGCACCTCTTTTGAAGAAATGTCTCCGTAGCTCAGTTGGTAGAGCAATTGACTCTTAATCAATGGGTCCAGAGTTCGAGTCTCTGCGGGGACACAAACAACAAGCCCCCGGCACCATACGCCGGGGGTTCTTTTTTACTTTCCATCAATAAGCTGAAACCTTATTGTTCCAGTTTAAATTCGCCTACATCAGTGGCCTGTCCGTCAGTTACGGTCACGCCATCTTTAGCGGTATTTTTATAAGGAGGTTTGGCTTCTATAATCACCCTGTAAGTGCCTGCTTTGGCATCGGTAATTTCAAACGTTCCTTTATCTATATCCGCTCTTAAAGTATCACTGGACGACAATGCCCATGCCCTTACAGCGCCATCTGCCGGATTTACGGTCCCCTTTATTGAACCGGTCTGAAGGCCACTAAATGCGAATAATCCTGCAGCAGCAAAAACAAATGCTGCCAAACTTAACTTGGCATTTTTCATAACAACAACAAATTATAGGTTAAACAAAATGTTTCACTTCAAAACAAATCCAGGACCTCTTTCAATGTAGTTGACAAGGGTATGTATAGTACGGTGAAGCAAGAGTCAGCAACCAAAAAACAATGACCATGCCAGAAAAAAACAGGCTTTTATTTAATTAATTTTAACATTTCCAATTACAACCATGGCATAAAAGGTACAGTATGTAAGTGTAGAATATATTCAACATGAAACTGGCTTCGTTTGTTCCATCTTGTGAGTTCCTGACCAAAGATTTCTGCTACCCGGAAATCCCTCCCAAATTCCCCAAATACCCCCATTGGCCGATAAAAAACCGGCTTATATCCATTTTTAAGGCGAAAAACCAACATTTTTGTTGGATATTACGTATGGATTAACGACTAACAAAACTGTATGAGATCAGCAATCATTCGTGGCCCTGTAATAGGCTTGTTGTTCCTTTTGGGCGGCGTAACCTGGTTAAACGCCCAGGAAAATGTAGCGAAACCCCGATGCGGCACCATGGAGGTGTTAAAAACCAATCTGGAACGCGACCCTGTACTCCGCACCCGCTTTAACCAGCAAAAACTGCAGTTGAGGCAGATGGTTCAACAAAGGCAACTGGCCCGCATTACCGCCGATACAATATACGTTCCCATCGTTTTTCATATCGTATTACAAAATCCCAACCTGGTTACCGATGAACAGTTGAGAGACCAGATAGATACTCTCAATAAGGATTTTGCCGGTTTAAACGGCGATTCGGTAAAGATTCTGCCCCAGTTCAAACACCTGTTTGGCAAATCCATCATCCAGTTCAGGCTGGCCCGGCGTACACCCAACGACCAGCCTTCCACCGGTATCGTTCGTAAGGTAACTACCCGCCAGGAATTCAACCTGAACGACCCGGCTGTAAAATATTCCAGCATGGGTGGTGACAATGCCTGGGACAGGAACCGTTTTTTTAACGTCTGGATCACCGATATTGTCGCCGGCTACCTCGGCTATGCCACCTTCCCCCAGGGCAGCTCGGCGGCCGAGGATGGCGTGGTACTGGACTATACCTGCCTGCCCGGCGGGGTACCTCCCTACGACAGGGGCCGTACACTCACCCATGAAACCGGTCATTATTTTTCCCTTTTCCATATCTGGGGTGAAGACAATAGTTGTAACGGCGGCGACGATATTGACGATACCCCCAACCAGGGCGCCGCATCGGGCGGTTGTCCCACGGGCATTCAGACAGATGATTGCAGTCCAACCGCACCCGGCATCATGTACCAGAATTTTATGGATTATACCAACGATCCATGCATGGTGATGTTCACCCTGCAGCAGGTGGCCCGTATGGAAGAAAGCCTGACGCTGTACCGCAATTCCTATCGTACCACCAATGGCCATATTCCGGTAGGACTGGTACCGCTCGATGCCAGCCTCCGCACCATCCACACACCCGTGCAAAGGGCTTGTGCAGCCAGTTTTACGCCCTCTGTAACCCTGCGCAACAGTGGTATTCAAACCCTCACGGCGGTGGATATTCATGCCCGTATAGACGATGGCACACCTGTGGTGACACACTGGACCGGCTCGCTGCAAACCTTTGGCGAAGCCCTGGTGAACCTGGAAGTACTTACCACCACACCAGGCCATCATACACTCACCGTTTATATAACCAATCCCAATGGTGGCAACGACCTGGATAAGACCAACGATACCCTTACCACTACCTTCCTGTACCAGCCGCCGGTGAGTCCGCCGTTGACAGAAGGTTTTGAAGGCAATACTTTCCCGCCGGCGGGATGGGATGTACTGAACCCCGATCAATCCTATACCTGGGAGCGTGTAAGCGGCGTCGGTAATTCGGGACAGGCCGCTGTAGTCATGCGCAATTTCAACTACACCGTAAACGATATGCAGGATTTGTTCCGTCTGCCGGTGATGAAAATCGCCAATGCCGACTCGGCCTTTATGACCTTCCAGGTGGCGGCTGCCATTTCCAGCAATCCCAATGGATTACTAAATCCCTTCGATACCCTGGAAGTATTGGCGAGCACCGACTGTGGGCTTACTTATACCAGCCTGTACAAAAAATGGGGCGCCGGACTCATTACGCGTAATACACCTGTTACCACAGCTTTTACGCCCAACGCCAACGAATGGCGTAAGGATTCCGTGAACCTGACACCTTATATTGGCCAGGGAGAAATTTTGCTGGCTTTCCGGAATACTACGCAAAACGAGAACAATATTTACCTGGATGATATTAATGTGTACAGCGTGGTCATTAATCCCAACCTCAAGACCAGGGGGGTGCTGATCTCACCCAACCCGGTGCAGGGCGATGGACAGGTAAATGTACAGTTCTATCCCAACCCGGTTAACCTGCGCAGTATTGCTATTTACAGCATTACGGGCGCTAAAGTGGCCGAAAGGCTGATAGGCGGCGCCGGAAGTACGCTCTACAGATTTGATATGAGTTTGCTGGCCAGCGGGGTATATGTGGTGCACGTAGTGTTCAGCGATAGAACCGTAACACAAAAGATTATCAAACGATAAGCGTACCCTGCTGCAGTTTGGCCGAATGGGTTACGCATTCGGGTATGTCTTTTACATAATGGCTTATGTACAACAGGGTGGTGCCAAAATGCGTGCACAACGCATTGATGAGTTCCCTGAAGTTATTGGTTTGTTCTTCGTCCAGTCCCTGGCAGGGCTCATCCAGTATCAGCAGGGGCGGGTTTTTTACCAGCGCTCTGGCCAGCAATACCAAACGCTGCTGGCCCAGCGATAACTGGAACAGCGGTTTGCGTACCAATGTCTCCAGTTGCAGCAAAGCCATCCATTCCTTTACCTGTGCTTCCTGTGTTGAACTCAATTGCCTGAACAAGCCAATGGTATCGAACAGACCCGATGCCACCACATCGAAACAACTGGTGCCCCGGTCGAAAAACACATGTAGTTCGGGCGATACAAAGCCAATCCGTTTTTTGATATCCCAGATGCTTTCACCGCTGCCGCGCCGTTGATCAAACAGGTACAATTCGTTGGCATAGGCCTGCGGATTATCGGCGGTAATGAGACTGAGCAAGGTACTTTTTCCCGCGCCATTAGGGCCACTCAAGCTCCAGCGTTCTCCTTTTTTCACCTCCCAGTTAATATGGTCCAGAATGATTCTATCGCCATATTTGATGGTCATGTTCACCATTTTTACCGCCACCTGGAAATCATGTGTTGCTGCCCGCGGTTTCAGTTTTTGTATATCGTATTGTTTTACAGGCGTACCCGTTTTTTCCGGCTTCCATTCAGTTTTAACACCAGCATGCACCAGGCTTCCGTTTTCCAGTATCGCCACATGGGTGATGCTGGCAGGCAGTTCCTGCGGCGGTGTGATAAGAATGATATGAATGCCATCGGCCACAATGCTGTTGATAATACCATGCAGGGTTTGGCGGCCTTCGGTATCCAGACCCACAAAAGGATTATCCATCACCAGCACTGCGGGGTCGCGTAATAAGGCCCTGGCCAGTTGCAACCTTTTATTTTCTCCATTGCTTAATTGAATAATAGGCTCCTGTAGCAGCGCTTGCAGGTGCAATTGGCGTATCCACTGCTCATACGATGCCGGCAGCTCCGGCACGGCCTGCTGCAGTGCCTCTTCCACGGTAATGGTATCCTCGGCATCAAAGGAATTGTACCGCTGCTGGTAGTACAGGTCGCTGGTATTGGAGCGGTTTTTAAACCGGTGTTGTTGCTCAATCAGCAGTACACCCCCCGAATGGGCTTTTTCCGGTAAATGGAATTCCACGGTTCCCTGGTGAAATACCCGGCCGGTAAGCGCCTGCGCCAGGGTGGTTTTGCCGCTTCCGTTTTTGCCCACGATAGCCCATTGTTCACCGGGGCGGATGGTCAGGTTAATATCTTTTAAAATATCTATTCCGTTCATTTTGACCGAAACAGCGGTCATTGTCACCAATTCAGAAATTGTGTGCATGTGTACCAGGTTCAAAAACAGGCTGCAACTTACGTCGAAAAACTATCTGTAGCGTGCTTTTCCACATTCGTGAATAACTCAACCCAAAATCCCTCATCGTCAATTGGCTATATTTGCGCAGATACGCACACTCAAAACTCAGACACAGAAGCAAATCCGTATGGCAAAGGAAAAAGCACAGGAAAAATCTAATTTGTTCGATTACACCGAAGATTCCATCAAATCCCTTGACTGGCGCGAGCACATTCGCCTCCGGCCTGGTATGTATATCGGTAAGCTGGGCGATGGCTCCAGCCCCGACGATGGTATTTATGTATTGATCAAAGAAGTGATTGATAACTGTATCGATGAATATACCATGGGGTATGGAAAACAGGTGGATATCACCATTGAAGATAAAGCAGTTACGGTACGTGACTATGGCCGCGGCATCCCCCTGGGTAAGGTAGTGGAAGTAGTGAGCCGCATCAATACCGGCGCCAAATACGACAGCAAGGTATTCCAGAAAAGCGTGGGTTTAAACGGTGTGGGTACAAAAGCGGTCAATGCCCTGAGTAATTATTTCAAGGTCACTGCCTTTCGTGAAGGCAAAGAAAAAACAGCCGAATTCCAGCGGGGCGTGCTGGTCAAGGAACATAAGGAAACCAAAACCAGCGAACCCAATGGCACCCTGGTGACCTTTATTCCCGACGATACCGTTTTTAAGAATTTCCACTATATACACGAATACCTCGACAGCCAGCTTTGGAACTATTGTTACCTGAATGCCGGCCTGGTCATCAACTTCAACGGTAAAAAATATGTGAGCAAGAACGGTTTGCTGGACCTGCTGCAACGCAAAACCAATGAAGATGAGCTGCGTTATCCCATCGTGCACCTCAAAGGCGATGATATTGAGGTGGCCATCACACACGAAAACCAGTATGGCGAGGAATATTATTCTTTTGTAAACGGTCAATATACCACCCAGGGTGGTACGCACCTGGCGGCATTCCGCGAGGCTTATGTAAAAACCATCCGGGACTTCTATAAAAAAGATTACGATGCCGCCGATATTCGCGCCAGCATTTGCGCGGCTATTTCGGTACGTGTGCAGGAGCCGGTGTTTGAATCGCAAACAAAAACAAAGCTGGGTTCACAGGTGGTGTATGAGGGCGGTCCCTCTATGCGCAATTTTGTAGGCGATTTCCTTTCGAAAGAGCTGGACAATTTCCTGCACCGCAATCCCACCATTGCCGATGCATTGAAAAAACGCATCGAGCAAAGCGAACGCGAGCGCAAGGAACTGGCAGGTATTAAGAAACTCGCCAATGAGCGCGCCAAGAAAGCCAACCTGCACAACCGCAAACTGCGCGACTGTCGTTATCATTTGAATGATGAACCAACTGGTCGCGATAAAGAAACCATACTCGAAAAAGCTAAGGAAAGCACCATCTTCATTACAGAGGGTGATAGCGCCAGTGGTTCCATTACCAAAAGCCGTAACGTGGAAACACAGGCCGTATTCAGTCTGCGTGGCAAACCTCTGAACTGTTTTGGTTTGACCAAGAAAGTGGTATATGAGAATGAAGAGTTCAACCTCTTGCAACACGCATTGAACATAGAAGAAGGATATGATGGCCTGCGTTACAACAACATCATCATTGCAACCGATGCAGATGTGGATGGCATGCACATTCGCCTGTTGATGATGACGTTCTTCCTGCAGTTCTTCCCCGACCTGGTTAAGAACGGTCACGTATATATACTGGAAACACCGCTGTTCCGTGTACGTAACAAACAGGAAACCATCTATTGTTACGACGAAACCGAAAAACAGGCAGCCATCAAAAAGCTGGGTGGCAAACCCGAGATCACGCGCTTTAAAGGATTGGGAGAAATATCTCCTGAAGAGTTTGCACGTTTCATTGGTCCTGAAATGCGTAAACAACCCGTGATCATTGAACAGGGCGAGCACGTTCAGCAGCTCCTGGAATATTACATGGGTAAAAACTCGCAGGAACGCCAGGAATTTATCATCAAAAACCTGCGTGTAGAATTAGATCTGGTAGAGGAAATATAACAACCGCCCTTTGGGTGCAACAGCAACATAAATAACATGATCCATATCGTTTTCAACGCCCCCGATATTGAGGTGCTGCAAAAGGCCATCGAGCTCGATGAAACCCTCCAGGGCAACGTGATTCAAATAAAAGACGACTACGCCATAGGCCCCATCACCAATATCTTTACCACCGAAGGCATAGAAGCCCGTAAACAATGGTGGCGCGAGGTGCTGGCCGGTGGCGATTACGAAGGCAAGGTCGACAGCGGCGAAATAGACGACAACAAAACCGTGCAGGAACTCATTGAACGATTGCAAAACAATCCCGATGAGATTATGTGGATTTGGGCTGCCCAAAACCAACACGATGTATGTGGTTATTACTGGCTCATGAGCCAGTTAAAGGAATACCAGGGCCGGGTACATATCCTGTACCTGAATAACCTGCCTTTTATTAATGAAAAAGGACTGATCTTTTATCCCGAATGGCTAAGCCATATTCCACCTAAAGAGTTTTTGAAAGCCAAAAAACTGGCGCGCCCCATCACACTGAGCGAATTTGAAGTGGACCCCGATGAATGGATTCGCCTTCAAAACGAGGAAAAAGGCGTGCGTATACTGGAAGGGGGTAAAAAAATATCGCAACGCGATTATGATTTTTACGATGCCGACCTGAAAAAATTCATCACTACCGACTGGCAGAAAGCCAGCAAGATCATTCATAATTTCCTGCATAAAAGCAATCAAACCACCGGCGACGCCTTCCTGTTATGGCGCCTGAAACAAATACTGGCTGCCGGTGAATACGATGTGCAGGGCGAACTCAAAGGCATGAAAGATTTTGAAGTGAAAGGCAAGTCGGCCCAGGCCGCCACTGTAACCGAAGAAACCGGTCAATAATGAAAAATCTCATCAGGTTAGAGGAGTTGTCCATGCTGGTGCTGAGCATTTACCTGTTTGGTGCATTACCCTATGCATGGTGGTGGTATGTGGTTTTAATTTTAGCGCCTGATATCAGCATGTTGGGATACCTGGTGAACACCAGGGTAGGGGCCGCCAGTTACAATCTGTTTCATCACAAGGGCGTGGCCATTGTGGTATATATAGCCGGATTGGTTTTTCAGAACGAACCCACCCAATTGGCAGGCCTGATTCTGTTTGGACATTCCAGTATGGACCGCATGCTTGGATACGGATTAAAGTATAACGATAGTTTTCAACATACCCATCTGGGAAAGATCGGTAAATGAAATCAACTATGGCAAAAAAAGATAACGATTACTCTCAACAGCACAGCGACAACGGCGTAACCGGCCAGTATAAAAACTGGTTCCTGGATTATGCCTCGTATGTGATTCTCGAAAGAGCCGTACCCGCGGTGGAAGACGGATTAAAACCCGTACAACGCCGTATCCTGTACGCTATGAAAGAAATGGATGATGGGCGCTTCAACAAAGTGGCCAATATCATCGGGCAAAGTATGCAGTACCATCCGCATGGCGATGCCAGTATAGGCGATGCATTGGTGAACATGGGACAAAAAGAGCTGATGATCGACACCCAGGGTAACTGGGGCGATGTGCGTACCGGTGACGAAGCAGCCGCTCCCCGTTATATTGAAGCTCGCCTGAGCCGCTTTGCACAGGAAGTAGCCTTTAATGCAAAAACCACCGAATGGGCGCTCAGCTACGATGGACGTAAGAACGAGCCCGTTACATTGCCCATGAAATTTCCGCTGCTGCTGGCGCAAGGCGCAGAAGGTATTGCGGTGGGTTTGGCTACCAAAATTTTACCCCATAATTTTTGTGAGCTCATAGAAGCTTCCATCAAATACCTGCGCGGTAAGAAATTCGAGTTGTATCCCGATTTCCAGACCGCCGGTATGATAGACGTCTCCAATTACAATGAAGGCAAACGCGGCGGCAGGTTGCGTGTGCGGGCGCATATAGAGGAGGTAGATAAGAAGACACTGGCCATTCGGGATGTACCTTTTGGCGTTACCACCACCGCCCTCATGGACAGCATTGTAAAAGCCAATGACCAGGGCAAGATCAAGATAAAAAAAGTAACCGATAATACCGCTGCCGAGGTAGAAATACTCATCGACCTGGCGCCAGGTATTTCACCGGATATCACCATCGATGCCCTGTACGCCTTTACAGATTGCGAGGTGAGCATTTCGCCCAACGCCTGTGTGATTGTGGACGAAAAACCCACTTTCCTGAGCGTACACGAATTGCTGCGCATTTCCACCGATAAAACAAAAGACCTGCTGAAACGCGAGCTGGAGATCAAGCTGGGCGAACTGCAGGAAAAATGGCATTATACTTCGCTGGAAAAAATATTCTTCGAAGAGCGCATTTATAAAGAGCTGGAGAAAAAACATGCCAACTGGGAAAAAGTGCTGGATGCCATCAACGACGCATTCAAACCTTTCCGCAAACAATTGCGCCGCGATATTACCCGCGAAGATATTGTTAAGTTGACCGAAAAACCGGTTCGCCGCATTTATCGCCTGGATATCGATGAACTGAACGAACAGATACGTGCACTGGACAAGGAGATCAAACAGGTAAAACACGACCTGGCCAACCTGGTTGATTTTGCCGTGGCCTACTTTGAAGGTTTATTGAAGAAATACGGCAAAGGCCGCGAACGCAAAACCGAGATCAAGGTATTTGAAGCCATCCAGGCCAAACAGGTAGCCATTGCCAACACCAAATTGTATGTAAACCGTGCCGATGGATTTATTGGCAGCGGCCTGAAAAAAGATGAGTTTGTTACCGATTGTTCCAGCCTGGACGATATCATCGTTTTTACCAAAACCGGTAAAATGAAGGTGGTAAAAGTGGCCGAGAAAACTTTCATTGGCAAGGATATCATACACGTGGCCGTGTTCCGGAAGAACGACGAGCGTACCACCTACAATGTGATTTATGTAGATGGAAAAACGGGCGTAAGTTATGCCAAGCGCTTCAATGTAACCGGTGTAACACGCGAGAAGGAATACGATATCACCAAAGGCTCGGAAAAAAGCAAGGTGCATTATTTCTCGGCCAACCCCAATGGCGAGGCCGAAGTGGTGCGGGTGATTTTAAGTCCCAATTGTACCGCACGCAAAAAAGAATTCGATTTTTATTTCGAAGAACTGGAAATCAAATCGCGCAACAGTATGGGCAACCAGGTAACCAAGTTCCCCATCAAATCGGTGAAGTTCAAAGAGGCTGGTCGCTCTACTTTGGGTGGCCGCAAGATCTGGTTCGACGACCAGTTTGGCCGTTTGAACACCGAAGGAAAAGGGGCGTACCTGGGAAGCTTCCAGCCCGAAGACAAGATACTGGTTATGTACCACGATGGTAATTACGAGATCACCGACCAGGAATTCACGCAAAAATTCGATGTAGACAATGTGATCGAGATTGAAAAATTCGATCCCGAGAAAATTGTCACTGCCATTTACCTGGATAACGACAAACAGCAGTTTAACGTAAAACGGTTTAAGATAGAGACCACCACGTTGCGCAACAAGTTCTTCTTTATCAAAGAAGGCGATGGCAATTACCTGGAGGCGGTTACTACCCATCCCGATCCCATTATTGCCGTAAAAGCCGGCCGTGGCGCCCAGGCCCGCACGCAAAAGATCAGGATTGCTGATTTTGTAGAGGTGATGGGGTGGAAGGCCGTGGGTAATAAACTGGCGGATTTTACGAAGAGCACCGAGTTTGAATGGGTGATGAAGGTGCAGGAGCAGGATCCGGAGCAACCGGAATTGTTTTAAGGTAACCGTTCAATGGGGTGGCTACATCCCCAAACGCGCAAAAAAAATACCGGTCGAAGACCGGTATTTTTTTTGCGGGCCTGCGCGCTATGTAGCGGGAAATCCAAATCTAATGTCTCGAAATCCGCTTCTTGATCCTCACGGTGGCATTCTGCGTATAACTACTACTCAAAAATACCTCAAACCGCGTTATCCCATCCGTCACCACCATCAAAGCCGTATTCGGCGGTATCTTCCCCAAATTCTCCGCAAACAAACTCACTTCATTCACCTCCTTACTATTATCCAGTGTCAGGTATATATTCACCGCACGAGCCGTCAACTCCTGGTGCATCAGCACAGGTTTTCCGTTCAAAAACACCGTAACGGTATCCCCGTCAATTTCGCCATTATCATACAAACTCACACGGATTGAATCGCTTTGTATCTCCAGATCCTTGGTATAAATGATCTTTCTCCTGGTAAACTGTGCCACCAGGTTGCGCTCGGCAAAATCATCCACGGCGCTGTCGGTAATTGTTTTGGGGGCGGTTACACCGGCAGCAGGGCTTACAGCAATATTGGGCCCTGAGGTCTTCACCACCACATCTTCGCGCTGCGGCATCCAGAATTTCTTACCCACGATACTACCATTAATGATGCTATCCAGGTTCTTGCTTTTTACATCCATCGTAAAATTCACCCGCATTTCGGGGCAGGTATATTTGTATTTATCGATGGTATAAAAAGAACCGTTCATGGTGCTTTTTACCTGGCTCACACGCAACTGGCCGGCAAAATTCATCAGGCATTCCGCGCCATTCACGGTGCTGCGCGAGCGGTAAAACAGCATGGGCAGGTTTTTGATATTCACCATACGGGTTGCTTTATCATAGGTACCCCTCACAAAAAAGCTTTGGTAGGTATCCATAAAATAATACCCGAATACGCCCTCTACTTCATTCCCTTTTTGTTTTAAAACCAGCTCGGTAAGATAGTTGTTGTGAACCCCTTCGGTAATGACGTCGGCTTTGCCAAACCAGGAGCCTGATAACGATTGGGACATCGCAAACGTGCCGGGAAGCAGGAAAAAGAAAACTAAGATGGTACGTAGCATATATTATATTAAGTACAAAAAATCAAGCCAGAAATAGATGTCTTAAAAACGAATATGAACTGATTTCGTTAAGTTTATACGTTTGGACGCTTAACGTTTTTCGGTACGGTCTATGGCTTGTTGTGCGGGGTTATTCACAAAAATATATTTCCATTTCGATATCTCAGAGTATTCGGCCGGCTCTGTGGAAAATAAATTTTTGTGATGGGAAAAAGCTCATATAAACTGGTAAAAATCAATGCATATTGCGTATTTCTACCACTAGTCGAAACAGGGGCAGGGAAGGTTGCAGCACCCACCGCTTATTTTAGATATCGCTTCATTTCGCGCTCGGTATCACGCTGTTTGATGGTTTCGCGTTTGTCGTAGGTTTTTTTGCCTTTTCCAAGGCCTATCTCCAGTTTGGCCAGGCCATTTTCATTGAAGAAAATGCGCAGGGGCACAATAGTAAAGCCCTTTTCCTTCATTTTGGTTTCCAGTTTGCGCAATTCTCTTTTTTGCAGCAGCAGTTTGCGGTCCCGCACAGGGATATGGTTGTTCACGGTGCCGTGTGAATATTCGGCTATGTGCAGGTTTTTGATCCACAGCTCGCCCTTATGAAAATAGCAGTAACTGTCGTTGAAACTGGCGCGGCCGTCGCGAAGCGATTTTACCTCGGTGCCAAACAATACGATGCCCGCATCGTATTTATCTTCGATGAAATAATCGTGGTAGGCCGAACGGTTGCGTATGTCTGCCATGAGATGAAGTAGGATGTAAGAGGTAAGAAGTAGGAGATACAGGAGGCCATCATACTTCCTACTTCTTACTTCTTACCTCAATTTTTAAACAACGAAAGTACGGTAGCCAGTTTATCCTTCAATTCCTTACGGGGCACTATAAAATCAAGGAACCCGTGTTCCAGCAAAAATTCGCTGCGCTGAAAACCTTCGGGAAGGTCTCTTTTAATGGTTTCCTTGATCACCCGGGGGCCGGCGAAACCAATCAATGCGCCGGGCTCGGCAATATTCAAATCGCCCAGCATACCAAAAGAAGCCGAAATACCACCAAAAGAGGGGTCGGTCAGGAATGATATATAGGGAATTCTTGCATCTGTGAGTTGACTTAGTTTACCGCTCACCTTGGCCAGCTGCATCAGCGAAAAAGCGCTTTCCATCATACGGGCGCCGCCCGATTTACAAATGATCATCAAGGGCGCTTTTTCGGCAATACATACGTCCACAGCCCTGGCCAGGCGCTCACCCATCACACTTCCCAGCGACCCGCCTATAAACTCAAAGTCCATACAGCCAATCACCATATCAAAGCCTTTCACCTTGCCTTTGCCTATTCGTATGGAATCGGTGATATCGGTTTTCGACCAGTTCTCTTCCAGCCTTTTTGCGTATGATTTCAGATCGGTAAAATTCAGAAAGTCTTTAGAGCGGATATTTTCGAATAAAACCTCGTATTGATTATCATCGAACAGGATCTCGAAATATTCAGCGCTGCCAATACGATGGTGATGATTGCACTTGGGACAAACAAACAGGTTCTCCCTAAGCTCGGTCATGGTACATATATAACCGCACTCCGGACATTTGCTCCAAAGCCCTTCCGGTGTTTCTTTTTTTTCAGCCGTGCTGGTCAGGATGCCTTTTTTGATGCGCTTGAACCAGCTTCTTCTGGCTTCTTCTCCCTGTCCATCCTCGCCAGCCAGGTTGGCTTCAAAATCCTCTTCCTGTTTCATCTGATATTAATTAATTCATTTTAGCCGACGGATCGTCATAGACGATTCATTGACTGATTTTAAAGGGGCTAAGATAGCGATTTTAGTAAATTTTAAATGGAAGGTTGATTTTTAACGATGCTGCTGTAAATTTGCGGCAAATTTAACTGGTGATACCGGGTAAATCAAGTTCTTTTTTTGACAACCTGTCTTATTCTGCCGGTTAGTTACAACCGGCTACGTCCGATTGTTTTAAAACATTGAAAATTTACACATGAAATGGTCTGAGTTCTTCACGTCTTCGGTAGGTAAAAAATTAGTTATGGCATTGACCGGGTTGTTCCTCATTTCTTTCCTGGTCGTACACGTGGGCATCAATGCCTGTGTATTTGCCGATATTCTGGACGACAGTGACAATGGCGAGATATTTAACAAAGCGGCCCATTTCATGGGCGCCTATTATGTTATCCGCATCCTGGAAGTAGGGTTGTTCATCGGATTTTTCATTCATATTTACCAGGGATTTGCCCTTGAAATAAAAAACCGCAGCCGCCGCAAGGTAGGCTACCACGTGAGCATGGGCAGCCAGGGCAGTCGCTGGTACAGGAAGTCGATGGGTTTGCTGGGTACGCTGTTGTTCCTGTTCCTGATCATGCACGTGTCGCATTTCTGGGTGCCTTCACGCGTTACCCACACGTTGGAAGAAGTAAGTTATAATAACGGTGTTACCACCCTGCACAACCTGTATGCAAGAATGATTGAGACCTTCAGCAACCCGCTGATTGTGCTGTTATATGTACTCGGATGTATTTCACTGGCCTGGCACCTGTTGCATGGTTTTCAAAGCGCTTTCCGCACCATAGGTGTTCACAATAAAAAATGGATAGCCGTGGCAAAAGCCACCGGAACCGCTTTCGCCATCATCGTACCTCTCTTATTCGCACTCATGCCCATCAGCATGTACTTAGGTTGGGTAAACATGAACTAGAAAATAGGGGACTGTGTCCGCCGTAGCTTCAGCGAAGGAGGACGAAAACAACATATCAGAATCATTAAATAGTTAGTATGCTTAATTCGAAAATTCCCGCGGGGCCTTTGGATCAGAAGTGGACAGAATACAAGGGGCATTGCAAGCTGGTGAACCCGGCCAATAAACGTAAGCTGGAAGTAATCGTGGTGGGAACCGGTTTGGCAGGCGCCTCGGCAGCTGCTTCACTGGGTGAGCTGGGCTACAAGGTAAAAGCATTTTGTTTCCAGGATTCACCACGCCGGGCGCACTCTATTGCGGCGCAGGGAGGAATTAACGCGGCCAAGAATTACCAGAACGACGGTGACTCTGTTTTCCGTTTGTTTTACGATACCATAAAAGGTGGCGACTACCGCGCCCGCGAAGCCAATGTGCATCGCCTGGCCGAAGTAAGCGTCAATATCATCGACCAGTGCGTGGCGCAGGGTGTACCCTTTGCCCGCGAATATGGCGGTTTGCTCAGTAACCGCTCATTTGGTGGTACACAGGTACAAAGAACATTTTATGCTGCCGGTCAAACCGGTCAGCAATTATTGATAGGCGCTTACCAGGCGCTCGAACGCCAGGTAGCCCTGGGTAATGTAAAAATGTATACCCGGCACGAAATGCTCGATATTGTAATGATCGATGGCAAATGCCGTGGTATCATTTGCCGCAACCTCATTACCGGCGAGCTGGACCGTCATTTCGGTCATGCCGTATTGTTATGCTCCGGTGGTTATGGCAACGTATTTTATTTAAGCACCAACGCCATGGGCAGCAATGTTACCGCTGCCTGGAAAGCGCACCGCAAGGGAGCATTTTTCGGCAATCCCTGCTTTACGCAAATTCACCCCACCTGTATTCCGGTGAGTGGCGACCACCAGTCGAAACTGACGCTGATGTCGGAATCACTGCGTAATGACGGCCGCATATGGGTGCCGAAAAAACAGGGCGATACCCGCCGGCCCAACGAAATACCCGAAGACGAAAGAGATTATTATCTGGAAAGAAGATATCCTGCCTTTGGCAACCTGGTACCCCGCGATGTGGCCAGCCGGGCTGCCAAAGAACGTTGCGATGCCGGTTATGGCGTAGGTTCATCCCGGCAGGCGGTATACCTCGATTATGCCGCTGCCATTGAACGCTACGGAAAAATTGAATGCGGCAAGCTGGGCATTGTAAATCCTTCTGCCGATGTAATTCGCAAACACGGAATGGAAGTGGTGAAAGAAAAGTACGGCAACCTGTTCGACATGTACGAGAAGATCACCGGCGAAAATCCATACGAAGTGCCCATGCGTATTTATCCTGCCGTGCACTATACCATGGGTGGACTGTGGGTGGATTATGAGCTGATGACCACCATTCCCGGTTTGTATGCACTGGGAGAGGCCAATTTCAGCGATCACGGCGCCAACCGTTTGGGCGCCTCCGCGCTGATGCAGGGCCTGGCCGATGGGTATTTTGTTATTCCTTATACCATTGGTAATTACCTGGCCGATGAAATTCGCACCAGCGCCATTCCAACCGATCATCCTGCTTTCGTAGAAACCGAAAAAGAGGTAAGAGACAGAATAGAAAAACTTATGAGTATAAAAGGCAACCAGTCTGTTGAAAGCTTCCATAAACGCCTGGGCAAGATCATGTGGGATAAATGTGGTATGGCGCGTAACGAAGCAGGACTGAAACAGGCCATTACCGAAATACAGGCATTGAGAAAAGAATTCTGGAGCGATGTACGCATACCCGGCGGTGTCAACGAAATGAACCCCGAGCTGGACAAGGCCAACCGCGTAGCCGATTTCCTGGAGCTGGGCGAACTGATGTGTAAAGATGCCCTGGACAGACGCGAAAGCTGCGGCGGCCATTTCCGCGAAGAATCGCAAACCGAGGAAGGCGAAGCCCTCCGCGACGATGCGAAATACAGCTACGTGGCCGCCTGGGAATTCAAGGGTGAAAGCAACTGGGAGCTACACAAAGAAGAACTGGTCTTCGAAGTAGCCAAACCCACCCAGCGCAGCTACAAATAACGCCGCACACCGCCCGCGCCCTCTGCGCCTTACCAGGCCGGCGGGCCGCAAAGCCCCGAAGGGGCTTTCCCATGGGTAAGCCCGGGTACAACCAGGACACGTACAAGTGAACCTGCCTGCCGGCAGGCAGGCCACACAACCGGTGCCGATAGCAGCACCACCGCCGGTAAACAAATAAATAACCCGCCCCCTCCGGGGACGACCTGTTAATAACCACGGACACCACCCGTGACAAAAGACCAAGTATGGAGCATTACACAATGAATCTTACGCTGAAAGTCTGGAGACAAAAAGACAGCAAGGACAGCGGCCGCTTCGAAACCTACCAGGTTACCGATATCTCTTCCGAAATGTCTTTCCTGGAAATGTTCGACGTCCTCAACGAGCGATTGATCAAAGAAGGAAAAGAACCCATTGCTTTCGACCACGACTGCCGCGAAGGCATCTGCGGTATGTGCTCCATGTACATCAATGGCCGCCCCCACGGTCCCTGGCATGCCAACACCACCTGCCAGCTGCATATGCGCGCCTTCAAAGACGGCGACACCATTGTAGTAGAACCCTGGCGCGCCAACGCCTTCCCCGTTATAAAAGACCTGGTGGTAGACCGCAGCGCCTTCGACCGCATCATCCAGGCCGGCGGTTATATCTCTGTAAATACCGGTAATGCCGTTGATGCCAACGCCATTCCTATTGAAAAAGAAAGAGCCGACAAAGCCTTTGCCGCTGCCGCCTGTATTGGCTGTGGCGCCTGCGTAGCCGCCTGTAAGAACAGTTCGGCCATGTTGTTCCTTTCAGCCAAAGTAGCCCACCTGGCCTTATTGCCACAGGGCGAACCCGAACGTAAAACCAGGGTATTGAATATGGTGCATCAAATGGATAAGGAAGGATTTGGCTCCTGTACCTTTACCGAAGCCTGCGAGGCCGTTTGTCCAAAAGAAATTTCAGTGACCAATATATCGCGGCTAAATAAAGAATATATAGTCGCCGGTACATCCGTCGAGAAATAATGGAAGTTGAGGGCCGGGCTTTTTGCCCGGCCTTTTGCATGAATAACCTTCTGCGCCCTGGGGAAAACGGTTAAACGATAAGTTCAAATAAGATGGATTACAAAGTTCCCGCCAATACACGCATAGGGCATGTGCACCTGAAAGTGTCTGACCTGAACAGGGCACTCTCATTCTACCACGGTTTGCTGGGTTTCGAAATCATGCAGCGTTATGGTACGCAGGCCGTATTTCTTTCGGCCGGCGGTTACCACCACCATATAGGCCTGAATACCTGGTACAGCAAAAATGCGTCGCCTGCGCCGCAAAACGGCTGCGGTCTTTTTCATACGGCCATTTTGTATCCCACCCGCAGAGACCTGGCCGTAGTGGTCAAGCGCTTGCTGGAAGCCAATTTCCCGCTCACCGGGGTGGCCGATCATGGGGTATCGGAAGCAATATACCTGAACGATCCCGATGGCAATGGGGTAGAGCTGTATTGGGACCGACCGCGTGAGCAATGGCCGGTAGATGCCGAAGGGAACCTGCAAATGGTGACGGATCCATTGAATATCAATGAATTATTAAGTATTGTCTGATCGGGCTGATGGCGCATCACCGGGCCTGCCTCATATTTCGCTCCTCTGTATTTTAATCGTAACTTTGCCGCTTCAAATTTTTTAAGCAAGCACGTATGATTACAGTGAATAACGTTACCCTATCGTTCGGAAAACGGGTACTATTCGATGAGGTGAACCTGTCCTTTAGCAAAGGCAATTGTTATGGTGTGATTGGCGCCAACGGGGCCGGTAAATCCACCTTTCTGAAGATATTATCGGGTGAAATAGAACCCAATAAAGGCACCGTCGAGATCACACCCGGCGAACGCATGGCCGTGCTCAAACAAAACCATTTCGAGTTCGACAACAATACCGTATTACATACGGTGCTTATGGGGCATAAAAAACTGTGGGAAGTAATGCACGAGCGCGACGCCATTTATGCCAAGGCCGATTTTACCGAAGAAGATGGTATCCGCGCGGGCGAACTGGAAGCCGAATTTGGCGAAATGGGTGGCTATACCGCCGAAAGTGATGCGGCCAGCCTGCTAAGCGAACTGGGTGTTAAGGAAGATATACATCAATCCCTGATGAAAGATATCAGCGGCGCCCTGAAAGTGCGCGTGCTGCTGGCTCAGGCCCTGTTTGGCAATCCCGATATACTGATACTGGACGAGCCTACCAACAACCTGGACGTGGTGACCATCTCCTGGCTGGAAAACTTCCTGGCCGAATACGAGAACATCGTGATCGTGGTATCGCACGACCGTCACTTCCTGGATGCCGTATGTACGCATGTGGCCGACGTTGACCGCCAGAAAATAAAGATCTATACCGGTAACTATACCTTCTGGTACGAGAGCAGCCAGCTGGCCGCCCGTCAGTTGAGCGATAAGAACAAGAAGATGGAAGAAAAGCGTAAAGACCTGATGGACTTTATTGCCCGTTTCAGCGCCAACGCTTCCAAATCGAAACAGGCCACCAGCCGTAAAAAAGCCCTGGAAAAACTGGTGATCGAGGAAATTACACCTTCCAACCGTAAATACCCGGGTATCATCTTCAAACAACAGCGCGAGGTAGGTAACCAGATACTAAACGTGGAAAAGCTGGCGAAATCCATCGACGGCCGTGTATTGTTCAGTAATGTGAATTTTACCGTAAACAAGAACGACAAGATTGCCGTCGTAGCCGACGATCAAATGGCTATTACGGCCTTCTTCGAGATCATCAATGGCGAAATGCAGGCCGATGAGGGTAAGTACGAATGGGGTAGTACCATCACCAAAGCATATTTGCCCAACGACAACTCCAAATATTTCACCGGCGACCTGAACCTGATGGACTGGCTGCGCCAGTTTGTGCCGCCGCATGTAACCGATGTAGACGAGCCCTTCCTGCGCGGCTTTTTAGGCAAGATGTTGTTCAGCGGTGACGAGATCATGAAAAAGACCTACGTGCTGAGCGGTGGCGAAAAAGTGCGTTGTATGATCAGCCGTATGATGCTGCAGGATCCCAACCTGGTGATTCTGGACGAGCCCACCAACCACCTTGACCTGGAATCAATCCAGGCCTTTAACGAAAGTATGACCAACTTTAAAGGCGTGGTATTGCTGTCTTCGCACGACCATACCTTTTTACAAACCGTGGCCAACCGCATCATCGAGCTCACGCCCAATGGCGTCATAGACAAGCTCATGAGCTTTGATGAATACCTGGAAGAAAAGCAGGCCAGGAAAATGCAGATGGCTTAATGATAAAAATGCCGGTTTACAAGCCGGCATTTTTATTGGGTGAGGGGGGGAGAAGCACCCCTGCCCGCAAGCGCGTTGCCGGAAAGCGCCGCTTCTCTTTTTCCCGCCCGATAAAAGTCAGGCTTCGTGCAATAAAATCCTAACTTTAAACGCTATTGTTAACGAAATGAAAATCAGTAAGGTTACCTGGCTATAATCTTTCCAATGAAAACGGGTGCCTACATAACCAAATACCATCGTTGTTGATCGGGAAGGTCCTGATACTGTGCTTTTGTTTTTCTGTAGGATGGCTGTTGACTGCTGCTCAGGTTCCGCAGAACGCTACTGCTTTGTCGAACCTGCGGCAAAAAATGATCCCCACCAAACAACATACCGTACAAATCGATAGCCTGAGCCTGGTGCCAGGCGCCTTCTCCATGCCCGGTATTCCCGATAGCCTGTACGAGATAGATTTTGTAAACGCCCGCCTCAGCTGGAAGCAGACGCCCCCGCTTGACAGTGTACTGGTTCGCTACCGTGTATTCGGCACCCGTTTGAATGCTGCTGTGGGACGTATGGAATTCGACAGTGTGATGAACAATTTTATGGGACAGCCTTTTATCCCCGATTATGCCGGCGTAGGCACAGGCGATGATTTTTTCAACTTCGGTAGCATCAACTACAATGGTAGTTTTGGACGCGGCATTTCGTTTGGCAACAGCCAGGATGCTGTTTTTACATCCAACCTCAACCTGCAGCTGAGCGGTTACCTGGCCGATAGCATTGAAATTGCTGCCGCCATTACCGACAACAATATTCCTATTCAACCCGATGGCACCACCCAGCAACTCAACGAATTTGATCGCATCTTTTTACAATTCCGCAAAAAGAACTGGCAGCTGAGCCTGGGCGATATAGATATACGCCAGCAGCAAAGTTATTTCCTGAACTTTTATAAACGCCTGCAGGGCGTGGCCTTTGAAACCACTTCGCAAATCACCGACAAAATCAGCAACAGGGCCATGGTGAGCGGCTCCATTGCCAAGGGTAAATTTACCCGCAATGTGCTGGAGCCGCTGGAAGGCAACCAGGGGCCTTATCGCTTGCAGGGCGCCAATAACGAATTCTTTTTTGTGGTGCTGGCCAATACCGAAAGAGTATATATCGATGGTGTGTTGATGCAACGCGGTGAGGACCGCGACTATGTGATCAACTACAACACTGCTGAAATTACCTTTACACCGCGCCAGATGATCACTAAAGACAAAAGGCTGGTGGTGGAATTTGAATATGCCGACAGGAACTACCTGAATTCGAATATTTATCTCACCAACGAAACCAATTTCAACGAAAAGCTGAAACTGAAGCTGGGCTTTTTCAACAATGCCGATGCCAAAAGCTCGCCCATCAACCAAACTCTGGATGCACCTCAGAAAAATTTCCTCAACAACCTGGGCGATAGCATTACGAGGGCATACTATCCCATTGCCGTACCTGACTCATTTGCTATCGGTATTATCATGTACAAAAAAATAGACACCGTGTACAATGGCGGTGAACGCGATTCCATCTTTGTATTCTCTACCAATCCCGATAGTGCGCGGTACCGGCTTTCCTTTATTGATGTAGGGGCCGGCAATGGTAATTATATTCCCGATCTCAACGGCGCCAATGGTAAAGTGTTCCGCTGGGTGGCGCCGGTTAACGGCCAGCCCCAGGGCTCTTTTGAACCGGCCGTATTTTTGGTAACGCCTAAGAAACAGCAGGTGATAGACCTGGGTATTGAATACAATATCACCGAAAACACCCAACTGATGGCCGAGATGGCCATGAGCAAATACGACGTTAATACATTTTCAAGTAAAGACAAAGGCAACGACGATGGGTATGCAGCCAAAGTACAATTTAAGAACAGCATACCACTGGGTGCTTCTGCCAAAGGATACAAACTCAACACCGACCTCGGTTATGGATATGTGGAAGCGCAGTTCAAGCCGCTGGAAAGGCTGCGTAATGTTGAATTCACGCGCGACTGGGGTTTGCCCCTACTGCAGGTATTGCCCGAGCATGAATCGATTGTAACCGGCGCCATGGGTGTTACCGATGCCAGAGGCAATACGCTGAAATACCAGTTTACGCAATACAACCGGGGTACTAAATTCACCGGTGTACGCAATACACTGGAGCATGTGCAAACCATTCAAAACTGGACTTTCAATAACCAGTTAATGCTTTCGAATATCGATGCAGAGAATGCCAAAGGATATTTCTGGAGGCCTACCTTCAATGTATCGCGCCGTTTTCCCAAACTTGGCAACTATACCATCGGCGGCGTATATGCGGTAGAGCGCAATGCCATTCAACAAAAAACATCCGACAGCATGGCGCTGCAGAGTTTTTCTTTCAGCCAGGCATCGGCCTATATTAAGTCAGACGTAAACAAACCCAATAGCTGGAGCCTGGTTTGGTTTACCCGCACCAATTCCTATCCCTTAGGCAATCAACTGGTAACCGCCGACAGGAGCCAGAACCTCACCCTGAACACCGAGTTGTTAAAAAGCCAGAACCACCAGGTACGGTTTACCTCTACCTATCGCAAACTCGATATATTGAATAACACTCTTAATGGCCAGGTGCCCGAAGAAAGCCTGCTGGGCAGGGCCGAATACCAAGCCAATGTGCTGAAGGGCGTAGTGAGTGGAAATATTTTGTACGAGGTGGGATCGGGGCAGGAACAGAAACGGGATTTCACATACCTGGAAGTGCCGGCAGGACAGGGGGAATTTACCTGGATTGATTACAATAACGACGGCATACAGCAATTGAACGAATTTGAAGTGGCCCTTTTTCAGGACCAGGCCCAATACATTCGCATATTTACACCTACCAATGAGTACGTAAAAGCCAATTACAATACGTTCAACTATAGTGTAGGCATTAACCCGCGGGCGGCCATGGATATGTCGGCCGTGAAAGGCATCAGCAAACTGGTGTCGCGCACGAACTGGCAGTCGTCCCTGCAGATCAATAAGAAGGAGATTGCCGATGACATCGTGCAGTTCAATCCGTTTAAGTCGCCCCTGAACGATACTTCGCTGATTACTCTGGCTTCGAATTTCATCAATACTTTTTCCTTTAATCGTTATAGCTCCAAATGGGGTTTTGATATCACCAATGCCCGTAACAGTAATAAAAGCCTGCTTACTTATGGGTATGAAAGCCGTCGGCTGGATGACTGGACCATGCGGGCGCGTTGGAATATCACGCGGCTTTTTGCTCTGGAACTCACCGGTCGTACAGGTTTGAACCAGTTGATCAGCAGCAATGAGAAATTCGATAATCGAAATTTCAGGATCGACCAGCAGTCTGTTGAGCCGCGGCTTACCTTCACCAAAGGCACCAACCTGCGGGTGGGGGTAGGGTATAAATACAGTGACAAGAAAAACAAGCAGGGGAGCCGGGAAAGCTCCAAAACCAACTCGCTGAATTCAGATGTAAAATATAATATTTTGCAAAGCACATCTATACTGGCGCGTTTTACCTATAGCGATATCAGCTTTACTTCTATGGATGTTCCGCCCAATCCCAATTCGCCATCGGGTTATATTATGCTGGATGGACTGCAGCCCGGCAAGAATTATTTATGGACGCTGGAGCTTACCAAAAGATTATCGAATAACCTTGAGTTCAATATGCAGTATGAAGGCCGTAAACCCGGCGCTGCAAGGATTGTGCATGTAGGTAGGGCATCTATAAGGGCGCTGTTATAGGAAGGATCGATTTTTCAAGACATCGAATAGCAATAACCAAAAAAAATCCCGGCACCAAAGTGCCGGGATAAATCTTTTATTCTCATTTGCGATTATCCGAAGAGACCGCCTTTTTTCAAACTACGGGTAGCTTCACCGATCTTGAAACCATTGTGGTATACTTCGATCTTGTAGTCACCGGTTTTGAAAGCGCTGTTTTGTTTCCAGGCAAATTCAACGTGTTTTTGCTGACCGGCTTCATATTCAACCGGAACTTTGGCGGTAAACAGTTTTTCACCTTCTTCACGGGTAGTGAATTTACCGGAACCTAAAGCTTCAACGGCGATGGGCTGACCATCAGGACCAGTGATGCAAACATATACATCGGTTTGGCCTGATTGAGCAATGCGGTTGCTTACGTCGAAAGCAATCACCAGCTTGTCAACTTTTTTTGCAGAAGAAGTTACTTTTTCTTTACCACCGCTTTTTTCGTTAACCGGAGTGATGGTGATGCCAGAGGCGTTCAGGGTAGAAGCGATGTCTACTTTGGCAGCCAGCTCCTGGGCTTGCGTGGTGGTAGTTTGCAGATCGGCAGTAAGTTTTTCCTTGTCTGCTGTCAACTGAGTTTTTTCAGCAGTCAGGGTTTGATTTTCCTGGGTCAGACGTTCTACTTCTGCTTCCAGGTTAGCGATTTTGTCGTTCAGTTCAGCAATCAAAGCCTGGGCTTTTTTCTTTTCGCTTTCAGACAAGCGTTGTTTTTTCAGAATGCTACCGATTTGTCCTTTCAGCTTTGAAATCTCGCTGGTGCGATCGTTCAGTTTGCCTTCCAGTTCATTGTTATAACCGGTCAGGGAATCCAAACGGGTCAGCGCAGCATCAAAACTTTTTTGCAGTTCATTTTTAGATGAATCTACTGCCACATATTGAGTTTGCAGTTGCGTGATTTTTTGATCAGATTTGTTCTTGTCCCATAAAAAATATCCCCATGTTCCAAGAATACCTACAGCTAATAAACCGATGATCAGTTTCTTTGAATCCCGTCTGGGCGGTTGACCCTGGGGACTGGCGGATGGATAATTGGTTGTACTCATAATAAGTGTATGTTTATTTGAAAGGTTATGAAATCGGGTTCAGTATTTAAATAGGTTAGTACCTGAATGGGTGTTCGCATATGGGTTTTACCAAAAGCATGCCAGAATTTGATTCCGGGCCTCCATAATTCGCCCACAAAAACGCTGAAATGCAGTGTGGTATTGTGTTACAATTGTGCATAAATCCTTATATGTAGGGACTGTTTTTGTGGTATTTTCGCACCAAATTAACGTCGAATATATTCATGTCTGCAGAAAAAATAATAGGCGAGTGGAAGAAAAAAATATTTAAACCGGTTTACTGGCTTGAAGGTGAAGAAGAGTTCTTTATCGACAGGATTGTTGATTACGCTGAACACCGCATCCTGTCTGAATCAGAGGCCGGTTTTAACCTCATGATTTTTTACGGAAAAGATGCCGACTGGACGCAGGTGGTGAATGCCTGCAAGCGTTATCCGATGTTTGCCGAGCGGCAGGTGGTCATTCTCAAAGGGGCACAGCAAATGCGCGATATCGATAAATTGGAGTCATACATCGAACAACCCCTGCCATCCACCGTATTTATTGTATCATATAAGGAAAAAAAACTAGATGGGCGCAGCCGGCTGGCCAAATTACTCAAGGAAAAAGCCGTATTGTTTACCACCAAAAAAATGTATGATAACCAGTTGCCCGAATGGACGGGTGAACTGGTACAATCAAAAGGATATACCATTTCGCAAAAAGCCGTTTTGCTGCTGGTGGACCACATTGGAAATGACCTCAGCCGTATAGACAACGAGATTGATAAAATGCTGGTGAACCTGGGCGGGCGCACCAGTATTACTGAAGATGATATTGAAAAATACGTGGGCATCAGCAAGGAATACAATCCTTTCGAGTTGCAGAGCGCCATGGCTGCACGCGATGTGGCCAGGGCTATGCGTATCATTCAATATTTTGAGGCTAATCCCAAAGCCGCGCCTATACAACTGGTATTGCCTACCCTGTACAATTTGTTCAGTAAAACCTACATGATCTTTGGGCAGAGCAGTAAAGATGAAAAAGGCATTGCTGCCAACATTGGTGTGAACCCCTATTTTGTAAAAGATTACCTGATGGTGGCGAGGAATTACGGGTATGAAGGCGTGGAACGGGCACTGTTATTATTGCATCATTATAACTTACGTAGTGTGGGCGTTAACGATATGGGTACCAGTGATGCGAGTTTGTTGAAGGAGATGGTGGTGAAGATGGTGGTGTAAGATGCCTCCGCCCATCACAACACCTTCAACGCCTCTACTTTATCCTTTCCCAACTGCTCCTTCAACGCCTCCAACCCATCAAACTTCTCCTCCGCCCGCAACCACTTCGCCACCCATACCCGCATTACCTTCCCATATATATCCTCATTAAACTCAAAAATATTTACCTCAATTACCCGGTTCGTACCCCCAATTGTAGGCCGTACACCAATACTCATCATCCCCTTCAACTTCCTCCCATCCACCTCCACATACACCGCATAAATCCCCAGCCCCGGCACCAGCTTTTCCTCGCTCCCCACCTCTAAATTCGCGGTAGGATACCCCAGTTCCCGCCCCAGCTTATTCCCATCCACCACTTTGCCCTCAAAAAAATATTGATACCCCAGCAACTCATTTGCGGCATCCACATCGCCCTTCAACAATGCCTCCCGTATACGGGTAGAGCTTACGGTATTGTTATTAATCAAATGCGCAGGAATTTCCTTCAACTCAAACCCAAACCGGGCGCTGTATGCTTCCAGCAACTTGTAGTCTCCCTTTCGGTCCTTCCCAAACCGGTGGTCATATCCAATGATCACGGTATGCGGGTGAAAACGCTCTACCAGGAATTGTTCAATATATTCCTCGGGGCTTTGCTGCGAAAAAGCATCGGTAAAAGGCACGATCACGAGGTGGTCGATTCCGTTCTTATCCAGCAGCTCTATCTTTTCATCAATGGTATTGATGAGCCGGATGGCCGGCTGCCCGGTAGCCACCACCTTGCGGGGGTGCGGATGAAACGTGATGATCACGGTTTCCCCGTTGATTCGACGGGCCTCCTGTTGCAACTGGTCCAGGATCAGCCGGTGCCCGGTATGCACGCCGTCGAAGGTTCCAATGGTTACCACAGCACGGTCAAAGGCCGGAATGGTATCTACAGATCGATAAACTTTCATAGTAATTGCGGTGCGAAAATACGATAGGAAGCAGGAACAAAGAAGCAGGAAGTAAGAAGATACCCTATTTTCCTGCTTCTTACTTCCTACTTCTTACTTCGTTTTGTAGCTTTGCCCCTTCAATCACAACAATGAGTTTATATTCAAAACGGGGTGTTTCCGCCCAGAAAGAAGAAGTTCACAAGGCCACGGAAAAACTGGACAAAGGCCTCTTTCCATACGCATTCTGTAAAGTATATCCCGATTACCTCACGGGTAACGACGACTGGGTAAATGTGATGCATGCCGACGGCGCGGGCACCAAAAGCATTCTGGCTTATTTATACTGGAAAGAAACCGGCGATCTGAGCGTTTGGAAGGGCATTGCCCAGGATGCCGTGGTGATGAACCTGGACGACCTGCTGTGTGTAGGCATTCACAACAACCTGCTGTTTTCCTCCACTATCGACCGCAATAAAACCTGCATACCCGGCGAAGTGCTGGAAACGGTCATCAACGGCACCCAGGAATTGTTCGATGCCCTGAAAGCTTTTAACGTAAACATCCATTACCTGGGTGGCGAAACCGCCGATGTGGGCGATGTGGTTCGCACCATTGCCGTAAACGGCACCATGACCGCCCGCTGGCCTAAAAATAAACTCATCACCAACGAAAAAATACAGGCAGGCGATGTAATTGTGGGATTTGCCAGCTTTGGACAAACCACCTACGAAACTGAATACAACAGCGGCATTGGCAGCAACGGGCTTACCAGTGCCCGCCACGATGTTTTGAATAAGATATATGCCCATCAATACAAGGAAACCTACGAGAACAGCCTTTCCGGCGATGTGGTGTATATCGGTCCCCACAAATTGACCGATACGGTAAACGGCATGAGTGTGGGTAAACTGCTGTTATCGCCAACACGCACCTATGCGCCTCTGTTAAAAGTATTGTTCGACCAGCATTTCGATGCCATTCATGGGCTCATCCATTGCAGCGGTGGCGGACAAACGAAATGCATGAAATACCTGCCCGGCAATTTTCGCATCATAAAAGACAATTTATTTGAACCGCCCATTATCTTCCGGATCATACAAAAAAGCTCCGGCAGCAATAACCGCGAAATGTATCAGGTATTCAATATGGGCCATCGTCTGGAATTGTTTACCCCTGCGGCGGCTGCAGACAGTATCATCCGGGCTGCGCGTGAATTGGGTATTGAAGCGCAGGTAGTAGGCAGGGTAGAGGCGAGTGATAAAAAGGAATTGATCCTTAAAGTGGATAACGAAGAGATCCTGTTTTAGATCACTTCTATACCGGCATCCCGGTAGGGACGTAACATAGGATCATCGGGTGGCAGTTCAGTCACCAGCGTATTGATCTTGCTGATATCACAGATATGCAGCGGTTGCAGCGAGTTGATCTTTTCAGCTATGCTCAGGCACACCACTTTCTGCGATGATTCTATCATGGCTTTTTTCAGTTGCACCACATCCCAGTCGCTCTCGGTAACACCGTCTGTAAGGCTAATGGCATTCACACCCAGGAAACAAATATCGGCGCGTATGCGTTTGATTTGGGTAATGGCTTCACCACCGGTGGTGATCTTCGAATTTTTGGAAACTTTGTCGCCAATGGCAATAACGTCAACCGAGGGATGTAGCATATATTCCAGAATGGCCGGTATGCTGCCCGAAACAAAAGTAGCCCGCAAACGCGGCGGCAGGGCGCGCGCCAGTTCAATGATGGTAGTGCCGCCGGTGGTCAGCACAAACATTCCGTCCTGTATCAATGCGGCAGCCTTGCGTGCAATGGTTTTTTTATGATCCTGTGAATATACATGGGTGCTGGAAAAATGAACCTGGCTGAATGAGGGCGACAAAGCGCCACCATGCACTTTGATGATCTTGCCTTCTTCTGCCAGTTCCTGCAGGTCTCTTCGTATGGTATCCTCCGACACATTCATCTCGCGGCTCAGATTTGATGACATTACTTTATTGTGTAAGTTAACCTGGTGCAAAATGTAGGCTTGTCGTTCTTTTTTCAGCATTTTAAGGGAAATAATTTAAGGATACATGTGGTAAATAATCAATCGAACGATATTCCGGTTTATGCCGGGAAATACGACCGAAATTTAGACAATTTTTTTTAAGGACATCAATTTCCGGCATTTGTTGCAAAACGCAACGTATTATTCTTAAGGCGGGATAACTTAATAAAAACCTGCCGTAACCAATACGGCAGGGTC
>Ga0065721_10049265_pt1 | contig 39763 bp, 31 predicted proteins | sample Mesricmetagenome_FD_59108 | JGI IMG/M metagenome (GOLD analysis project Ga0065721, IMG submission 59108) | Mesophilic microbial community from rice straw/compost enrichment Sample: eDNA_1 v2 (version 2) | ecosystem: Engineered > Solid waste > Grass > Composting > Bioreactor | place: USA: Davis... | reverse complement strand
GCGCCCGGCGCTACCGCGGCCGCCGGGGCGCGCGAGCGGCTGCGCTGGGCGCCGCTGGCCTTCGCGCTGGCCGGCTACCTGATGTTCGGCCTGGGCTACATCGGCTACATGAGTTTCATCATCGCGCTGCTGCGCGAGCAGGGCCTGTCATCGGGCTGGCGCACCGGCTTCTACGTGCTGTTGGGCGCAGGCGTGGTGGCCTCGTCGTGGCTATGGGCGGGCTTGCTGCAGCGCGCCCGCGCGGGCGGGGCGCTGGCGCTGCTCAACGGGCTGCTGGCGCTGGCGACGCTGCTGCCGGTGCTCAGCGCCCATCCGCTGCCGGTGTTCGTGTCGGGCGCGGTGTTCGGGGCGGTGTTCCTGTCGGTGGTGGCCTCGACCACGGCGCTGGTGCGGCGCAACCTGCCGCCGGCGCTGTGGCCCTCGGGCATCGCGGCCTTCACCATCGTCTTCGCCGCCGGGCAGATCGCCGGCCCGACGCTGGTGGGCTGGCTCGCCGACGGCCCCGGCGGACTGCCGCGCGGCTTCGTCTGCTCCGCCGCGGCGCTGGCGCTGGGAGCGGTGCTGGCGCTGGGGCAGCGGGAGTTGAAGCAGAAGGCTTGAGGCCCGGATCAGCGCGTTCAGGCCAGCACCTGCTCCACCGCCCTGCGCCGGGAGCGCGGCATCTCCGGCCCACGGCCGATGCGCACCACCAGGTCTGGCCGCCGCGGCCCGATGCCCAGGAACGCGGCGAACTGCGGGCGCAGGGCGGGCACTTCCACCGGCTGGTTGATGAAGGCGGTGCGCAGATCCAGCGCGGTCGCCTGCAGCGCCAGGCGCTCGTAGCAGCGGCCCGCCTCCACCCAGTGCGCCTTGTCGTCCGCCTCGGAGAACAGCACCGCGATCGCGGCCGAGCCGCGGATGTGGCGGATGTCCTTGCGGTTCTGCGCCCGGGCCGAGAACGCCAGGCGCATGAACAGGACGCCCAGCCAGCGGGGCACGTCAGGGCTGCCCATCACCGGGCCGTACAGCCCGTCGCCCAGCCGCTCGGCCTCCCGGGCGTTGAAGCGGACCCAGCTCCGCAGCTCCCGGGCCCAGGCCGCATCGCCGAACTGCGCCGTGTTGCCGGCCGCGACGTACTCGGCCACCTGCTCCTTCTGCTGCGCGCCGCTCAGCAGCAGCACCGAGACGCCTCGTCCGTGTCCGGCCTGTTGCAGCAGGCGCCGCTCGGCCTCGTTCAGGGGCGTGCCGTCGTACTCGCAGCGGCTGTTCTGGCGCCGAGCCAGGGCCTCGAACAACGTGGTTCGGACCGGCGTGGCGTCCTCCAGCTCGACCCGCACCCGGTCCTTGGCGGCGTCATACGCCGCACCGCCGTCCAGGCCGGCCGCCTGGGCGGCGACGAGCAGGTTCTCAGCGGCGCAGCCCAGGCTGGCGTAGAGGTGGTGGTCGTCCGGATCGACCGCCGGGCAGCGCCGCGACAGGTCGGGGAGGATGGAAATACCCCCGGGCTCCAGCGCGAAGCGCCAGGGCTGGGTGTTGTGGCTGGAGGCCGCGAGGGTGGCCTGGCGCACCAGCTCCACCGGGTCCGCCCGGTGCCTGCCGAGCCCGTGCCGGCGCCAGGCCTCGCCGGCGCTGCGGACCTGTGCGTCGCTCATGCCCATGGCTGCGCTCCCGTCGGTTTGACGCCAGCGTAGGGTGCAGGCCGTGCCGTGGCCTGACGGGGATCAAGCCGGCCGCGCCACGCGCTCGGCCAGGCGCTCAGGCGCTCCTCCTGGGAAGGTCGCCGTCGCCGGCGCTGGCAGCATACGCGGCTCGATTTCCAGGGGGCCCCCCATGCACCGTCACCATCCTTCAGTTCCAACTACCGTTCCGCGTGCCGCGCCGCGGCGCCTGCTGGCCGGGCTGGCGCTGGTGGCGGTGCTGCTGGGCGGCTGCGCCCAGCCCGATGCCGCGACGCTGCGCGAGCGCGCGCCGCAGCGGGGCGGCTTCAGCTTCGCGCTCATGGGCGACATGCCCTACAGCCCGCGCGAGGTGAAGGCCGTGGACGCGCTCATCGACGATCTCAACGCCGACCGGGAGCTGGCCTTCGTGCTGCACGTGGGCGACATCAAGGGCGGCGGCGAGCGCTGCGACGAGGACCTGTTGCGCGGGCGGCTGCAGCAACTGCGGCGGGTGGGGCCGCCGCTGCTCTACACCCCCGGCGACAACGAGTGGACCGACTGCCACCGCCCCAGCAACGGCAGCTACCTGCCCACCGACCGGCTGGCGCTGCTGCGGCGCCTGGCCTATCCGGAGCCGGGGCGCAGCCTGGGCCAGCGGCCCATGGCCGTGCGCTCGCAGGCGCGCGAGCAGCCGGCGCACGCGGCCTTCGTCGAGAACTTGATGTTCGAGCGCCAGGGCGTGGTGGTGGCGACGCTGCACGTGGTGGGCAGCCGCAACGGCCTGGTGTCGTGGATGGCCCTGGACCCGAAGGACGGCGTGCGCGGCACCAACCCGTTGCGCGGCGCCGAGTTCGAGGCGCGGCAGGCGGCCAACCTGGCGTGGCTGGACCGCGTGTTCGACGAGGCCGCGCGCATCCGCGCGGCGGGCGTGGTGCTGGCGTGGCACGCCAACCCGCGCTTCGAGGCCGCGCCGGGCACGCTGGAGCGGCAGGGCTTCCAGCCGGTGCTGGACAAGCTGCGCGAGCGCGCCGCGGCCTTTGGCCGCCCGGTGCTGCTGCTGCAGGGCGACGACCATGTGTTCCTCGTGGACCGGCCCTGGATGCGCGAGGGCTCCACCGAACCGCCGTTGCCCAACCTCACACGCGTGCAGACCTGGGGCGCGCCCAGGATGCGCTGGATCAAGGTGCGCGTGGCGCCGGGCACGCCGGAGGTGTTTCAGATCGAGGAACAGCGGGTGGGAGGCAACCCGTAAGGAGTGCCGACGGCGTACCGGGGAGTGGGCGGAACAGCGCGCGTGCCGCAGGCGGCCTACCGCCCCCGCCGCTGGCTCACCGCCTCCACCCGCGGCCTGCGGATGAGCTCCAGCCGTGGCGAGGGGCGCGTCACGCTGGCGTCGTAGGGGTGGTCCGTGATGCCTGCGGCGTCGAGCACCTTGGCGACGTAGCCGCGCGTCTCCTCATAGGGCGGCACGCCCAGGTGGCGGTCCACCGTGCCCTCGCCAGCGTTGTAGGCGGCGGCCACCAGCTTCAGGTCGCCCTCGAAGTACGCCAGCAGCCAGCGCAGGTAGGCCAGGCCGCCGCGCACGTTTTGCACCGGATCGAATGGGTCGCGCACGTTGAAGCGCTCGGCCGTGGCGGGGATGAGTTGCATCAGCCCCTGCGCGTTCTTGGGCGAGACGGCGGCCGGGTTGAAGTTGGACTCGGCTTGCATGATCGCCAGCGCCAGCTCGGGCTGGATGCGGTACTGCGGCGCGAGCTTCTTCACCAGCTCCACCATCTTCTTCGGCGCGGTGTTGAACAGCCGCGTGCGCTGCGCCGGGTCCGTCACCAGGCCCGGGCGCGCCGTGCCGTTGATCATGGTGATGACGGCCGGCGGCGGTGCCGGCGGCAGCATGCAGTCGGGCTGCTCCGGCGCGACGCCGCTGAACATTCGCTTGAGCACTTCCGTGCCTTGCGGAATGCCCTTGTCCGCGGCGAGCTGGAACATGTGCGCGGCCCAGGCGTCGTTGCGCGGCACGCCGCGGCCGTAGGCGTAGATCCAGCCCAGGCGGAACTGCGACTCCGCGTCTCCCGCGCGCGCGGCGCGGCAGTACATCGCCGCGGCGAAGGCATCGTCGCGCTGCACGCCGTCGCCCTTCTCGTAGCGCTCGGCATCGGCGCGCAGCAGCAGGGCCATGCGCATGCGCGATTCAGCGTCCTCCCGCGGCGCGGCGGCCAGCGCGGCAGCGCCGGACAGCATCAGCAGGGCGGCTGCGGCGCAGCGTTTCAGCACGGCAGGATTCATGGGCGCTGGCTCCTCAAGCGGTGAAACGGTCGAAGCGGCGGACGGCGGGCAGTCGGGCGGGCGGGAAATCGAACCTTGGGGTGATTGACAGGTGGCCGTGGTGAGCTCATGGGCGGCGCCAGGGGCGTCGAGCGTCAGAGAGGGGCAGGTTCGGCATCCCCGCAGTCACGGACAACCCCCGGAGCAAACGGTTGATGCGGCGACCGGTGCGCGGCAGGCGCGGGCGGGGCGGGGCGGCCTGGGCCGGCGCCGCACGAGGGCGCCATCCCTCTCCAGGGTGATGGACTAGGCGGCGCAGGCGCGGAAATCAAGCCGGGAGGAGGCCGTGCCCGGAGGCGCGGGGGGCCTGCGGATGGGCGGGGGCAAAGGGAGGTGGAAAGGCTGTGGGCTGTTGCTGTGCGGAGGAAATTTCCAAGCCCGCAGCATCTCGTGAGCCGCGCCGCTTCGCTCCCCGATTCGTCACTCCCGCGCAGGCGGGAGTCCAGGCGGCCCCCAAGCAGCCGCAAGCAGATCGGTTGAACGCCGGGGCTGGGGTCATGGTTCGCGGCACTCAGGCTTCGCGCTGACGTGGGGCCGCCTGGATTCCCGCCTTCGCGGGAATGACGGAATAGCTGGCGAGGCACTTCAGCTCCCGGCCAACGTTCAACCACTTTCTTCAAACAGCGCCGCCTCTTTGCCGGATGCCGACGCTGCAAGCTAAGAGCCTCAGCCCTCCACCTTGAACGCCGCCGCCGACAGGTTCAGCCGCTTGAGCTTGTCGTGCAGCGTCTGCTTGGGCACGCCCAGCGTGCGCGCGGCGGCGCTGATCTCGCCGCCGTGCCGGCGCAGCGCCTGGGTGATGACGGCGCGCTCGAAGTCCTCCACCTGCTCCGGCAGCGTGCGCGTCGAGGCGGGCTCGGCCCCCGCCGCCGCGAGTATGCCCGGGGGCGGCGCCATCGCCGCGGCGGACGGGGCCACGCCGCCGGGCAGCAGGCTGTCGTCCAGCAGGCCCAGCACGAAGCGGTCGGCCACGTTGCGCAGCTCGCGCACGTTGCCGGGCCAGGGATGCGCCATCAGCGCCGCCAGCTGCGCCGGCGTCACCATCGGCGCGCTCTGGTGGTAACGGCTGGCGGCCTGCAGCGTGAAATGCTCGAACAGCAGCGGGATGTCCTCGCGCCGCGCCCGCAGCGGCGGCAGCTCGATGAAGGCCACGCCGATGCGGTAGTACAGGTCGGCCCGGAACGTGCCCCGCTCGCTGGCGCGCTGCAGGTCCTCCTTGGCCGCGGCCACCACCCGGCAGTCGATGGGCCGCGGCACGTTCGAGCCCAGCCGCTCGATGCTGCGCTCTTGCAGCGCCCGCAGCAGCTTCACCTGCAGCCCCATGGGCATGCTCTCGATCTCGTCCAGGAACAGCGTGCCGCCCTTGGCGTGCTCCAGTTTTCCCACGCGGACCTTGGTCGCGCCCGTGAACGCCCCCGCTTCGTGGCCGAACAGCTCGGTTTCCGCCAGGTTTTCCGGCAGGCCGCCGCAGTTCAAGGCGACGAAATTGCCGTTGCGGCGCGGCCCCTGCTCGTGCAGGCAGCGGGCGATGAGCTCCTTGCCGGTGCCGGTTTCGCCGTAGATCACCACGTCGGCGGAGGTGGCGGCCAGCGCCGCGACCTTGGCGCGCACGCGCTCCATCAGCAGCGAGCCGCCCAGCAGCGTGGCCTCCACGCCGCGGCGGCCTTCGAGCTGCGCGCGCAACTGCTCCACCTGCAGGCTCAGCCGGCGCTTGTCGGCGGCGCGGCGCACGGCCGCCACCAGGGTGTCGGCGCTGCAGGGCTTGGCGATGAAGTCCCACGCGCCCTGGCGCATGGCGTCCACAGCCATGGCGATGTCGCCGTGGCCCGTGACCAGGATCACCGGCAGCTGCGCGTCCGCCGCCTGCAGCTCCGGCAGCCACTGCAGCCCGCTCATGCCCGGCAGCCGCACGTCGCACAGCACCACCAGCGGCGCGCCGGCGGTCACGTGAGGCCGCGCCTCCTCGACGCTGCCGCACTCGATCACGTCGATGCCCGCCAGCATCAGTGCCTGCGCGCTGCCCAGCCGCACGTCCTCGTCGTCCTCGACCAGCAGGACGCGAATGGGGGTCTCGGCGGAAGGGCTCAGGGCGTGGGCAGCGGTCATGAGGCGTGGTGGTCGGAAACGGGGAGGTCAGGCGAGGAGGATGCCGCAGCGGCACCCTCGGCCCGCGCCAGCGGCAAGGTGAAGATGAAGCGCGCGCCGCCTTCGGGCCGGTTCTCGGCCTGCAGCGTCCCGCCCGATTCGCGCGCGATGTGGGCCGAGATCATCAGCCCCAGCCCCAGGCCCTGGCCGGCGGGCTTGCTGGTGACGAAGGGTTCAAACAGGCGCGCCAGGATGTCCTCGCGGATGCCCGGCCCGCTGTCCTCCACTTCGATGCGTGCGTTCGCCCCGTCCGCCCGGGCTCGCACGTTGAGCTGCCGCGGCGGTGCCACGTCGGGGGGCTCGGCGCGGCTTTCCATGGCGTCCACGGCATTGGCCATCAGGTTCACCAGCACCTGCTCCATGCGCGCCTCGTCGGCCAGCACCTGCAGCCCGGGCGGATCGATGTCCACCGAGAACTCCACCCCCGCCTCGCGCAGCCGGCGCGACAGCAGGAACTGCGCGTTGCCCACCACCGGCTGCAGCGCCACCGGCGCGGCGGGCAACTGCGACTTGTGGGCGAAGGTTTTCAGACGCTGCGTCAGCGCGCCGAGCCGGTCCACCAGCCGGGCGATGCGCTGCAGGTTGCCTTCCACGTCCTTGGTGCGGCCGTGCTGCAGCAGCACGCAGGCGTTGTCGGCCAGCGTGCGCATCGCCGCCAGCGGCTGGTTCAGCTCGTGCACCATGCCGGCCGACATGCGGCCCAGCAGCGCCATCTTCCCGGCGTGGACCAATTCGTTCTGCGCCGCGCGCAACTCGGCGGTGCGCTCCACCACGCGCGCTTCCAGGCTGTCGTAGGCCATCTGCAGCGCCACGCGGCTGGCGCGCTGCTGCACCAGCACGCGCCGCCGCTGCAGCCAGGCGAAGGCCAGCAGCGGCAGCAGCAGCCCGGCCAGCGCGCCGGTGAGCGCCATGCGCCGCGCCTCGGCCTGCAGCGGCGCCAGGTCGTCCAGCACCACCAGCCGCCAGGGCGTGCGCTGCAGCAGCCGCTCGGTGGCCAGGTAGCGCCGGCCTTGCAGCGTCAGCAGCCGCCCGCCCGTATCGGGCAGCGTCTCGCGCACCCGCCAGTCCAGCGGCTGCAGCGGCGCGCCGCCGTAGGAGCGCGTGCGCGCAGTCTCCTGCAGCACGGCGGGGGGCAGGGGCTGCAGCGGGCGGTACTTCCAGTCCTCGCGCGTGCCCAGGATCACCACCCCGTGCTCGTCCAGCGCCAGCACCTGCCCGGGCAGCTTGCGCCAGGCCTGCTCGGTGGCTTCCAGGCTGACCTTCACCGTCGCCACCCCCAGCGGCTGCGGCGGCGGCGCCTCGAAGCCGGGCTTCGGCGCCAGCGCGAAGGACAGGTAGTAGCCCGGCTTGCCGCTGGAGACGCCCACGCCGAAGAAGCGCCCGCGCCGCTGCGCCAGCGCGTCGCGCACGTAGGGGCGGAAGGAGAGATCCAGGCCCAGCGGCGAGCCGGGCTGCCCGGCGTCGCCGGCGGCCAGCACCACGCCGTCGCGGCCGATCACGTAGAGCATGTCGGCGCCGGCGGTGGCGTTGATGCCGCGCAGCGTGGCGCTCACGTCGCGGCGCAGCCCCTCGTCGCCCGGCGCGCGCAGCAGCTGCAGCACCTGCGGCGTGGTTTCCAGCAGCGAGGGCAGGTAGTCGAAGCGCGCGAGCTGCGCGTCGAGCCCGGTGGTCACCAGCTCCAGCCGGTGCTGGGCCTGCTGCTGCAGCGAGGCCAGGCCGCTGCGCCAGGCCAGGCGGTGGCCGGTGAAGGCCGAGGCCGCCACCAGCGCCAGGCCGGCGGCGCTCCAGGCGAGCAGGGTGCGGGGTTTCACGTCAATCCAAAGCATTGCGCGCCGCGCGACCGGCACCAGGGGCCGGCCACGGCGGCGCGCAGCATAGGGGCAAGCCGCGGTCAGCGTGCCGTCGCGGGCATGTGCGCTTCCTGCGTGTCGAGCACTTCTTCCGGCTCCTCGGCCTCGGCGACGGTCTCGCCGTCGAGCACGCGCTTCATGTGATCGCTGTCGAGGTCACCCGTCCACTTGGCCACCACCAGCGTGGCCACGCCGTTGCCGATCAGGTTCGTGAGCGCGCGCGCCTCGGACATGAAGCGGTCGATGCCCAGGATCAGCGCCAGGCCCGCCACCGGCACGTGGCCCACCGCGGAGAGCGTGGCGGCCAGCACGATGAAGCCGCTGCCCGTGACGCCGGCGGCGCCCTTGGAGGTCAGCAGCAGCACCGCCAGCAGCGTGAGCTGCTGCGTGATGGTCATGTCGGTGTTGGTGGCCTGGGCGATGAACACCGCGGCCATGGTCAGGTAGATCGAGGTGCCGTCCAGGTTGAAGGAGTAGCCGGTGGGGATCACCAGGCCGACCACGCTCTTGCGCGCGCCCAGGTTCTCCATCTTGGCCATCATGCGCGGCAGCACCGACTCGCTGGAGGAGGTGCCCAGCACGATCAGCAGCTCTTCCTTGATGTACTTGATGAACTTCGTGATCGAGAAGCCGTGCGCGCGCGCGATGCCGCCCAGCACCACGAAGATGAACAGCAGGCAGGTGGCGTAGAAGGTGGCCATCAGCTGGCCCAGCTGCACCAGCGAGCCCACGCCGTACTTGCCGATGGTGAAGGCCATGGCGCCGAAGGCGCCGATCGGGGCGACCTTCATGATGTAGCCCACGATGCTGAAGAGCACGTGCGAGAACTTCTCGATGAAGTCGAACACCAGCGTGCCGCGCCCGCCGAACTTGTGCAGCGCGAAGCCGAACATCACGGCGAACAGCAGCACCTGCAGGATCTCGCCCTTGGCGAAGGCATCGACCACCGTGCTCGGGATCACGTGGAGCAGGAAGTCGGTGGTGCTCTGCATCGCGCCGGGCTTGGTGTAGGCGGCCAGGCTCTTGGTGTCGAGCTGGCTCACGTCCACGTTCATGCCCGCGCCGGGCCGCACGAGGTTGATGATGACCAGGCCCACCACCAGCGCGACGGTGGAGACGATCTCGAAGTACAGCAGCGCCAGGCCGCCGGTCTTGCCGACCTTCTTCATGTCTTCCATGCCGGCGATGCCCACCACCACGGTGCAGAAGATGATCGGGGCGATGATCATCTTGATCAGCTTGATGAAGCCGTCGCCCAGCGGTTTCATGGCCGCGCCAGTCTCCGGATAGAAGTGGCCCAGCAGCACGCCGATGGCAATGGCCAGCAGCACCTGGAAGTACAGGGAGCGGTAAATGGGTTTTTTCTGGACAGCGTCCATGAACGTCTCCTCGCGACCGGCCAGGGGTGGAAACGGGGGGTGGCCAGCGAAGACGTCTTGTGCAAGCCGGGTGCCAGGAACGGCGGCTGCTTTAAGTCCCTGATTTACAAGGACAGCGGCGTGCCGGGGCGGCTCGCGCAGACCGAGGGGCCGGACAGGCGGACGGTGTGGTGTCCGGGATTCCGGACCAGCTTCTAGGCCAGCAACCTCAACCCCGGCGGTAGCGCTTCCCCATAGGCCTGCTGCTCCGCCGCCTCGTCCAGTGCGCGCACCTCGCGCACGAGGTCGATCCAGTGGCCGGCGACACCGGCCTCGGCCAGCCGCTGCAGCAGCCGCCCGCGCAGCGCCTCATCGGCGTCGCGCGAGCGGTCGCCCGTGCGCCGCGCCAGGTGCACGCAGGCCAACGCGGCGGCCGGCACCAGCCGCCAGTCCAGCGCCAGCAGCGCCTCGATCCAGCGCGCCGCCACCACCGGCGCCACCACCGTGTGCGCGCTGCCGTACAGCGGCGCGCGCGCGCCCAGACGGCCCAGCACCCACAGCTCCAGCGCGGCGGGCGAGGCGCCCTTGGCCTTCGCGCCCTTGGCCGCCGGTTTTCCGGACGCGGGCGCCGCCGCTTCCGAAACCTGCCCCAGCAGCCAGTCGCCGATCTCGGCCTTGTACTCGGCCGGGATGCGCTCCAGCGCCGCGCCCAGGCGCAGCATGTCCTCGCGGCTGCCGCTCACCAGCCCGGCCGGGCGCTCGCCTTCACCTTGCAGGTTGAACGCGAAGTCCTGTAGCAGCCGGCCCTGCGCCGCCTCGTCCAGGCCGCCGGCCACGCGCCGCCACAGCGTCCACCACTCGGCCGCCACCTGCGCGTCGCCGCGGTGCTGCACGCCGCCCTCGAACTGCGAGAAGAGCTGCTGCACGCGCCAGTCGTCGGCGGCGAAGCCGAAGCCGGGACGCAGGCACCAGCCCGCCAGGTTCAGCCACAGCCGCTCGTGGTCGGCCGAGCGGCGACGGCCGCGCGCGTGCTGCAGCAGCGCATCGAACAGCCGGCGCAACAGGGGCAGCCCCCAGCGTTCGCGCGCGCCCAGCAACTGCTCCAGCGCCGTGCGCAGCTGCCGCACTTCCTTCGGTGTCACGTCCCTGGCGCGCGGGCCGAACACCCGCGCGATGCGCTCCAGCGCCTCGTCCAGGCGCGGATGCACGCCGGCGTCCGGGCTGCCGGACGGCCCCAGGCCGCGCAGCCGGAACTCCAGCGCATGCCGCTGCCCGCTCTCGTCGGTGGCTTGCAGCGCCAGCGTGCCGACCTCGGTGAGCGAGGCCGAGAGTGTCACCGGCAGCTCGCGCCGCTGGTCCGCCGCCTGCACCACCGTCGAGACGGGCGGCAGCTTCGTGAACTCGCCCGCAGCCGGGTCCACCAGCGCGCCGGCCACGGGCTGCGCGCCGCCCACGCTGGAGAGCAGCGTGAAATTCACCGGCTGCCCCACGCGCAGCGCGAAGCGGCGCTCCCGCAGCGGCACCTCCACGCCGGGCTCGGTGCCGCGCGGCAGCACGCACACGGCGCGGCGCTCGTCGAGCTGCAGCCAGTAGTCGCGCGCCGATCCGCCGCCCAGCTTCGGGGCGGCGCTGCGGCGCGCCAGGCCGTGCGCCACCGCGCCGCGCGCCACGGCCAGGTCCGGGTCGGCATTCGACAGCAGCCGCACCGGCGCGCCGCGCCAGGCCGACAGCACCGACAGCAGCCGCTGCGCGATGGCATGCGCCTTGAACACGCCGCCGTTGAGCAGCAGCGCGTCCGGCACCGGGAAGGCGTCGGACGTGCCCAGCGCCTGCCGCGCCGCGTCGGCGTGCTGGCGCAGGAAGGCGGCGACGTGGCGCGTGACGGCGCTGTCGGCCGCGTAGGGCAGCCCGAACTCCACCAGCGCCGCGCGGCTGCGCTTCACCGGCTCGTCCGGCGCCACGTGCGGAAAGAAGCCATCGAGTGCCAGGACCTGGACTTCCGCGCGGCTGAAGACCACCGTGCGCGAGCCGCCGATGAGCCGGCTGCCGCCGCCCAGCAGCGTGACGTTGGCGCTGTCCGGCGCGTCGGCCGCCAGCAACTGCTCCTTGGCGACGCGGCAGCGTTCCACCAGCTGCGTCAGGCGGCCGGCCGAGAGGCGCTCGCCCCCCAGGCGCTGCTCCGCCACGTGCGCCAGCGCCAGGTCCACGTTGTCGCCGCCCAGCATCAGGTGCTGGCCCACGGCGATGCGGTCGAGCTTCTTCCCGTCCTCGGCCACGCGCACCAGGCTCAGGTCCGTGGTGCCGCCGCCCACGTCGCAGACCAGCACCAGCCGCGCGCCGCCCAGCGCCTGCGCCAGGTCGGCGCGGTGCTTGAAGGCCCAGTCCTGGAAGGCGGCCTGCGGCTCCTCCAGCAGGCGCAGATGGGGCAGGCCCGCCTCGCGCGCGGCCTCCACCGTGAGCTGGCGCGCGGTGTCGTCGAAGCTGGCCGGGACGGTCAGGACGAGGTCCTGCCGCTCCAGCGGCCGGTTCGGAAAACGGGTGTTCCACGAGGCGCGCACATGCGCCAGGTAGCTGGCGCTGGCCTGCAGCGGCGACACCTTGGGAACGTTCTCTTCGGCGCCCCACGGGAGGACGGGCGCGAGCCGGTCCACCGCGCCGTGCGAGAGCCAGCTCTTGGCGCTGGCCACCAGCCGCCCGGGCACCTGCGCGCCCAGGCGCCGCGCCAGCTCGCCGATGACGGCGTTCTCGTCGGAATGCCAGGGCAGCTGCAGCGCCTCGGAGGCCAGCTCGCCCGGGGCGGGGTGGTAGCGCAGCGAGGGCAGCAGCGGCGCGCGGCCGACCTCGCCGGGGGCGATGAGCTGATCGACCTCGAACAGCTCGATCGCGGTGGCGCCGGGCTCGGCCCAGGCCACCACGGTGTGCGTGGTGCCCAGGTCGATGCCGACCAGGCAGGGCGAGGCCGCCGCGGCGCCGGGCTTCTTCATGCCGCCGCGGCGGCTCCTTCGCTGCCGCGCACGTCGAACTCCACCTTCCAGCGCGCGCTGCCGTCACGCGGCAGGGCGATCACTTCCAGCGTGCCGGTCTCGGTCACGCGCGCCTGCAGGCTCACGGGCACCACCTCGCCGGGGCTGCGGCCTTCGGCCGGCAGCGTGGCCTGGATCTCCTCCAGCTCGTGGATCTCCTCGTCCGACCAGAAGTCCAGCAGCGTGCCGACTTGGTCCTGGCGCCGCACGCTGGAGCCGAAGAAGCGGAAGTGCACCGGCTCGCCCACCACCAGACCGAACTCCATCTCCGGTACTTCGGCTTCGGTGCCTTCTTCCATGCCGAAGGGCGCCAGGCACAGCAGCGAGATCGGCGGCTCCATGCCCGGCACGGCCGGCATGGCGGACTCGATGGCCACGTAGTAGGCCTGCGCCGTGCCGCCGCGGATGCGCACGCCGCGCCCGCGCCGCACGTAGCCGTAGTAGGCCGCGCCCTGGGCCACGGCGCGGTCCAGGTCCGCGCCTTCGAGCAGCCGCGCCGCCGGCGCGCCCTCGGCCTCCAGCCAGCCGTTGAGCACCGCCAGCACCCGCTCCGCCAGCACCGGCGACTTGAAGACGCCGCCGTTGAAGAGCAGCGCCGTGGGGTGCAGGAACGAGGCGCCTTCGGCCGCCGCGTTGCTGAAACCCTCCAGCTCGGCGGTGGCGCCGGCCTGGCGCGCCAGGAAGGCGGCCAGGTGGCGTGTGACGGCCGCGTCCTGCGCGTAGGGCAGGCCCACCTGCGTCAGGCCGGCGCGGGTGCGCGTGACGGGCCGGGCGTCGGCGCCCACCTGCGGGAAGAAACCTTCGACCAGCGTGCCGGTGACTTCCTCGCGCGTGAGCTCGGTGCGGATGGTCCCGCCGATCAGGCGCGAGCCGCGGCTGGGCACGACGATGGGCTGTGCCGGTGCCTCGGGGTCGGCCAGCAGCACTTCCTTGGCGACGCGGCAGCCCTGGGTGAGCGAGCGCATCTGCCAGGGGTCCAGCGTGGTGCCGTTGGCGGCCAGCTTGCGGGCCACCACGTGCGCCAGCGCCAGGTCCATGTTGTCGCCGCCGAGCAGGATGTGGTCGCCCACGGCCACGCGGTGCAGCTCCAGGTTGCCCTCGCGCTCGACCACGGCGATGAGGCTGAAGTCGCTGGTGCCGCCGCCCACGTCCACCACCAGGATCACGTCGCCCGGCTTGACCTGCTTGCGCCAGGTGCCGGCGCTGCCCTGGATCCAGCTGTAGAGCGCGGCCTGCGGCTCCTCCAGCAGCGTGAACTGGGTGCCGAAGGTGGCGTTGGCCGCCTCGGCCGTGAGCTCGCGCGCGGCCGGGTCGAAGGAGGCGGGGATGGTCACCGTCAGGCTCTGCTGGTCCAGTGGCGCCTCGGGATGCGCGTCGTTCCAGGCGGCGCGCAGGTGTTCCAGGTAGCGGATGGAGGCGTCCACCGGCGACACCTTGGGCACTTCCGCCGGGGCTCCGGCCGGCAGGATCGCGGCGCGGCGGTCCACGCCGGTGTGGCCCAGCCAGCTCTTGGCGCTGGAGACCTGGCGGATCGGCGTGGTGGCCCCGCGGCTGCGCGCCAAGTCGCCAACGATGAAATCCTGTTCGCCGGTCCAGGGCAGGGCCATGTCGCCCGGCGCCAGCTCCTCGGCGTGCGGCAGGTACAGGAAGGAGGGCAGCAGCGAGCGCTCCTCCACCGCGCCGGGCGCGGTGAGCTGCGGGATCGCCATCGAGCCCTGCACCGTCTTCTCGCCGTCGCTGGCTTGGAGATCGACCCAGGACAGCGCGCAGTGCGTGGTGCCCAGGTCGATGCCGATGGCGTAGCGCGGGCCGGCCGGCGTGCCCTGGTCCTCGGGCTGGCCCTCGGTCTCGAAATTCGTTTCTTCGCTCACAGCTCCACCTCCGCTTGCGCGAGCACGCGCGCGTCATGTTTCTCGGCCAGCTTGGGCAGCTTCACTTCCGCAGCGCGCCAGCCGCGGTGGCTGAGCGTGCCGGTGAAGGGCGGCTGGCCTACCACGTTGCCGGTGAGCTTCACGCTCGCGGCGTCGAAGCCGGGCTGCAGCGTGACGCGGCTGCCTTCGGCCTCGGTGCGCACCGGCTCGATGCGGAAATGCTCCTGCAGCACCTTGCGGCAGCCCGCGTGCACCACGCGCACGGCCGCGCCGATGTCGGCGTCGGCGTGGCCGGCCAGGTCTTCCTGCATGAAGTCGATGAAGCGGGCCTCGCGCTGCAGCAGCGCCAGCAGCTGCAGCGCGGCCTCGGGGCCGGACTCGCGCAGCACGACGGGCGCCACGGGCGCGGGGGCCGGGACGGGCGCCGGCTTGGGCGTGGCGACGGGGGCGGGCGGCTGGGCCGCTGGGGGCGGTGGCGCGGGCGGCTCGTCCAGGCGCTCATAGCGCGCGGCCTTGTCGGCGTTGCCCAGCAGGCTGAAGAAGGCCCCGAAGGCCATGGGAATGCGGCGCAGGAACGACGGTTTGGGGTCCTGGCTGGGGGTGGGCATCAGCGGGTTCTCCGTGGTGGTCCGGCAACGGGGCCGGAGGACGGCGGGTCGCGCGGCGCGCGGGCGGTTCAGGCCGGGGCGCGGCGACGGGAAATGCGGGCGATTCTAGGGAAGTCCCGGAGTCCGTCCGGCGGCGGGCGCGGCCGGAGCAGTCGCGGTGCCGATCGGGAGCGTCCGCCCCAAGCGAAACGCCCGGCCCGCGCTGCGCTGTGGCAGCTCGGGTCGGGCGTTGCTTAGACGGCTTATGTGGACCTCAAGAAATCCGTAACTCCAAGACCCGTTCGCACTGACCCTTCGATACCTCAGGGCAAGGTGCGCCTTCGGCGCATCGAAGTGCGAATCCGTCAGGCTGCGATGGCCGCATCCCGGCAGAGGGGCCGTTCATCCTTCGATACCTCAGGACGAACGGAATGCGGATTCGGAAACTTGAGGAGACCTGGGCTTACTTGCCCGCCAGGTCGCGCAGCACGGCGACCTTGTCGGTCTTCTCCCAGGAGAACTCCGGCTCGTCGCGGCCGAAGTGGCCGTAGGCGGCGGTCTTGCCGTAGATCGGGCGCAGCAGGTCGAGCATCTGGATGATGCCCTTGGGGCGCAGGTCGAAGACCTCGCGCACGATCTCGGCGATGCGCTCGTCGGGGATGCGGCCGGTGCCCTCGGTGTAGACCGTCACGTTCATCGGCTGGGCCACGCCGATGGCGTAGGCGACCTGGATCTGGCACTGGCGCGCCAGGCCGGCGGCGACGACGTTCTTGGCCACGTAGCGCGCGGCGTAGGCGGCCGAGCGGTCCACCTTCGTCGGGTCCTTGCCCGAGAAGGCACCACCGCCGTGGGGGCAGGCGCCGCCGTAGGTGTCCACGATGATCTTGCGGCCGGTCAGGCCGCAGTCACCCTGCGGGCCGCCGATGACGAAGCGGCCGGTCGGGTTGACCAGGTACTTGGTCTCCTTGAGCCACTCCTTCGGAAGCACCGGCTTGATGATCTCCTCGACCACGGCCTCGATGAACTCGGGCTTCATGTGCTTGCCGTCGCTCATCTCGGGCGAGTGCTGGCTGGAGAGCACCACGGTGTCGATGCTGTGGGGCTTGCCGTCCACGTAGCGCATCGTGACCTGGCTCTTGGCATCCGGGCGCAGGAAGGGCAGCCGGCCGTCCTTGCGCAGCTGGGCCTGGCGCTCCACGAGGCGGTGCGCGTAGTAGATCGGCGCGGGCATGAGCTCGGGCGTCTCGTCGCAGGCGTAGCCGAACATCAGGCCCTGGTCGCCGGCGCCGATGTTCAGGTAGTCGTCGCTGGCGTGGTCCACGCCCTGGGCGATGTCGTTGCTCTGCTTGTCGTAGGCCACGAGCACGGCGCAGCCCTTGTAGTCGATGCCGTACTCGGTGTTGTCGTAGCCGATGCGCTTGATGGTGTCGCGCGCGACCTGGATGTAGTCCACGTGCGCGTTGGTCGTGATCTCGCCGGCGAGCACCACGAGGCCGGTGTTGCACAGCGTCTCGGCCGCCACGCGGCTGCGCGGGTCCTGCGTGAAGATCGCGTCGAGGATCGCGTCCGAGATCTGGTCCGCGACCTTGTCGGGATGGCCTTCGGAGACGGATTCCGAGGTGAAGAGGAAGTCGTTCGCCACTTTTTTACACTCCTGGGTTGGCTGGCCTGCGTTGCCGCCCTTTCGGAGGTATCGGCGAACGCTTTAGCGGCATTTGTCGAGCCAGACGGCCCGGTGGGATTCACACCCACGTCGCCCCGCAAGTTGTCCTTTAAACCGGCGACGTTTCGATTCTATTCAACGATGAACTCTCTACTGCGCTGGATGGCGACTTGGCCGTTGCGAAGACTGCACGCTTTGGGGGCCATCCTGGGGTGGCTCACGTACGGGCTGTCGCCGACCTACCGCAAGCGCTTGCAGGCCAATGCCGAGCTGGCGGGGTTGACCCCGGCACAGCGCCGTGCGTCGGTGGCGCAAGCCGGCTGCATGGCCGCCGAGGCGCCATGGCTGTGGTTGCGCAACGGCCTGGTGTCGCCCGCGTGCCGCTGGGAGGGCGCGGAGCTCATCGAGCAGGCGCTGGCGCGCGGCAAGGGGCTGGTGATCCTCACGCCGCACCTGGGCTGCTTCGAGATCACGGCGCGCGCCTTCGCCGAGCGCTGGGGCGACACACACCCGCTGACGGTGCTCTACCGCCCTTCCGACAAGGCCGCGCTGCGCGAGCTGGAGGAGACGGCGCGCGCTCGCCCGGGCATGGCCACCGCGCCGGCGACGCTGGCGGGCGTGCGCCAGATGCTGCGCGCGCTCAAGCGCGGCGAGAACGTGGGCCTGCTGCCCGACCAAGTGCCGCCACAGGGCATGGGCGTTTGGGCACCGTTCTTCGGGCGTGAGGCCTACACCATGACGCTGGCGGCCAAGCTAGTGCGCCAGACCGGCGCGGACTGGCTGCTGATGTGGGCCGAGCGCTTGCCGCGCGGCCGTGGTTTCGTCGTTCACGTGAGCGCCCCTCAGCAGCCCCTGCCCGGTGCCGATGAACCCGACAGCGAGGCGCTGCAGCAGGCCTGCGCGCGCCGCATCAATGAAGAAATGGAACGCCTGATCATGTGCAACCCCGCCCAGTACCTCTGGGGCTACCACCGCTACAAGACGCCGCGCCCGGCCGCGGCGCCCACCGACGCCGCGGCGAGGTCGGCGACGTGAGCCTCGGTGCCAAGCTGGGCATCGGGCTGCTGCGTGCCATCTACCGTCTTCCGCTGGGGGCGCAGGCCGCGCTGGGGCAGGGCTTGGGAAGGCTGCTGCACGCGCTGGCCGGCAGCCGCCGCCGCATCGCGCTGCGCAACCTGGCGCTGTGCTTCCCGCACCTGGACGCGGCCGAGCGCGCGCGGCTGGTGCGCGAGCACTTCGGCTGGCTCGGCCGCAGCCTGCTGGAGCGCGGGCTGCTGTGGTACGCGCCGGTGGAGCGGCTGAAGAAGCTGATCCACGTCGAAGGGGACGTGACGCTGGCCGAGCGCAGCGAGCGCCCGGTGATGTGGCTGGTGCCGCACTTCGTGGGGCTGGACGTGGCCGGCGTGGCGACGCAGTTGTTCCAGAAGCAGAAGGTGGGCTCGATCTACCAGGCGCAGAGCAACCCGGTATGGGATGCCGAGATCCGCAAGGGCCGGCTGCGCTTCAACCAGGGCGAGGTGTTCGCGCGCAGCGAGCGCGCGCTGCCGCTGGTGCGCGCCATCCGGCGCGGCTGGGCCTTCTTCAACCTGCCCGACATGGACTTCGGCATCCAGGACGCGGCCTTCGTGCCCTTCTTCGACGTGCCTGCGGCCACGCTGCTGGCGCCGTCGAAGATGGCGCGCTCGCTGAACATGGTGGTGCAGCCGGTGGTGGCGGAGATGCTGCCCGGCGGCCAGGGCTACAAAGTGAAGTTCCTGCCGCCCTGGGACGACTGGCCCACCGAGGACCCGCAAGCCGACGCCGCGCGCATGAACCGCTGGATCGAGGAGCAGATCCGGCACTGCCCGGCGCAGTACCTGTGGGTGCACAAGCGGTTCAAGACGCGGCCGGCGGGGGAGCCGTCGCTGTACGGCTGAGCCTGTCGCGCACGCTGCGGGAACCCGGGTTGCCGCCTTGCCGTCACCTCACCCACCACCGGCGCAGACCGGACAGGAGATCGGCATGACACAGCAAGGCAAGCAGGACAAGTCCTCTCAACAGTCCCAGCAGGGCAGCTCCAACGCCCAGGGGGACAAGACCGCCCCGAACAAGCAGATGCAGGGTGGCACGCACGCCGGCCAGACCAGCGGCACGCAGCTCGGCGCCAGCAGCGCCGACGAGAGCCGTGCCGAGCGGGGCGGCATGGGCTCCACCGATGGGCGCGTGGATTCGCAGGGCGGCCTGGGCAGCCCGCAGCGCGCCACCAGCCAGGAACAGAGCCGCGGCGGCCAGATGGGCCCCGAGGGCGGCAGCACCCGTAAAGACCACGCCTGAGCGCAAGCAGCACATCGCGCCCCGAGACTGAAACCCCAGCCGCCGGCCCATGCCTGGCGCCGGCCGCCTGCGAGCGCCGGCCGATAATCCCGCGCATGAAACTCCGCTTCACCAAGATGCAGGGCGCGGGCAACGACTTCGTGGTCATTGACGCCACGCAGCAGCCCCTGGCGCTGACCCCCGAGCACTACCGCCGCCTGGGCGACCGGCGCTTCGGCGTCGGCGCCGACCAGATCCTGGTGGTGGAAAAGAGCAACACCCCCGGCGTCGATTTCCGCTACCGCATCTTCAACGGCGGCAGCGGCGAGGAGGTGGAGCAGTGCGGCAACGGCGCGCGCTGCTTCGTGCGCTTCGTGCACGACAAGCACCTCACCGCGCAGCGCAGCGTGCGCGTGGAAACCATGAACACGCTGCTGGAGTTGCGCCTGCAGGACGACGGCCGCGTCACCGTGGACATGAACGCGCCCGTGTTCGAGCACGAGCGCATCCCCTTCGACGCCTCCGGGCTGACGCCGCGCGAACTCAACGACTTCCAGCTCTGGCCGCTGGCGCTGGGCGACGGCGACGACATCGAGGTGGCCGTGGTCTCCATGGGCAACCCGCATGCGGTGCGGCGCGTGGACGACGTGCAGCGCGCGCCGGTGGCGATCGAGGGGCCGCAGATCGAAGGCCATGACCGCTTCCCGCGCCGGGTCAACGCCGGCTTCATGGAAGTCGTCAGCCGCGGCCACATCCGGCTGCGCGTGTACGAGCGCGGCGCCGGCGAGACCCTGGCCTGCGGCACCGGCGCCTGCGCGGCGGTGGTGGCCGGCATCCGGCTGGGCTGGCTCGATCACCGCGTGGACGTGGACGCCCCCGGCGGGCGGCTGACCATCGAGTGGGCCGGCGGCGACGCGCACGTGTTCATGACCGGCCCGGCGGAAACAGTGTTCGAGGGAGAGATCACGCTGTGAGCAGAGGCATCGACGGCATCACCGAAGACGACATCGCGCAGTACTTGTCGCTCAACCCGGCTTTCTTCGAGCGCCACGCCGAACTGCTGGCCGAGGTGCGGCTGGCCAGCCCGCACGGCACGCGCGCCATCTCGCTGCAGGAGCGCCAGGCGCTGCTGCTGCGCGAGCGCATCAAGGGGCTGGAAGGGCGGCTGATGGAGATGATCCGCCACGGGCAGGAGAACACCGCCATCGCCGACCGCCTGCACCGCTGGACCCGCGCCGTGATGCTCGCGCGCGATCCCCGCACGCTGCCCGCGCTGCTGGTGGAGGAGCTCAAAAGCCAGTTCCTCGTGCCCCAGGCCGCGCTGCGCCTGTGGGGCGTGGACGCCGCCCTTGCGCACGAGCCTTTCGTGCTGGCCGAGCCCGGCGCGGTGCGCGAATTCGCCGACGCCCTGGCGCTGCCGCTGTGCGGCCTGAACACCGGCGAGGTGGAGGCGGCGCAGTGGCTGCATGACGGCACGCCGGCGCTGTCCATCGCCTGCATCCCGCTGCGCAGCGAGCAGGCGGGGGGCAGCTTCGGGCTGCTGATGCTGGGCTCGCCCGACGCCACCCGCTTCGAGAGCGACATGGGCGTGGACTTCCTGGTGCGCATCGGCGACATCGCCGCTGCGGCGCTGTCGCAGTTGCTGCCGCGCTGAGCCATGGCGCGCACTTCCAAGGCCGCCGCGGCGCCCGTCGTGGCCGAAGGCTCCGTCCCCACTGCGCTGCCCGAGGAGCTGGAGCGATGGCTGCAACACCTGCAGGTGGAACGGCGCCTGGCGGCGCGCAGCCTGGCGCTGTACCGCGACGCGCTGCAGCGCCTGGTGGCGTTGTCGGGCGAGGAGGGCGTGGCGCTGCACCAGGCGCAGCCGCACCACGTGCGCGGCTGGATGGCGGCGCTGCACGCCGGCGGCCTGGCGCCGCGCAGCATCGCGCTGATCCTCTCGGCCTGGCGCGGGCTCTACCGCTGGTGGGGCCAGAACGGTGAAGTCCCGCTCAACCCCGTGATGGGGCTGCGCGCGCCCAAGGCCGGCAAGCCGCTGCCCAAGGCGCTGTCGGTGGAGCAGGCGGTGGCGCTGGCCGAGCACGAGGGCGAGGGGGACGACCCGGCGCTGGCCGCGCGCGACCACTGCATCGTCGAGCTGCTCTACGGCTGCGGGCTGCGCGTGGGCGAGCTGGTCGGCCTGGACGTGGGCGCCGGCGAGGGCGCCGCGGGCTGGGTGGACCTGCCCGACGCCACCGTGCACGTGATGGGCAAGGGCTCCAAGCGCCGCAGCGGCCCGGTGGGCAGCGCGGCGCTGGCGGCGCTGCAGCGCTGGCTGGCGCAGCGGGCCTCGATGGCCGCCTCGGGCGAGCGGGCGCTGTTCGTGAGCCGGCGCGGCACGCGGCTGACCGCCTCGCAGGTGCGCTCGCGGCTGCGGCGCCAGGCGCTGCAGGCCGGGCTGCCGACCTCGGTGCATCCGCACATGCTGCGCCACAGCTACGCCTCGCACCTGCTGCAGTCCAGCGGCGACCTGCGCGCGGTGCAGGAGCTGCTGGGCCACGCCAGCATCACCACCACCCAGATCTACACCCGGCTGGACTTCCAGCACCTGGCCAAGGTGTACGACGCGGCGCATCCGCGGGCGAAGAAGAAGGACGGCTGAAGGCCCGCGGCGGCGCACGCGCCCGCGCCTGCCGTGACGGGCTGCGCTGATCGCCAAGCCCCGTCCCGCCGGGCGGGCGAGTGGGGGCATGGACAATTCGCCCCCATGAAATCGATCCGAATCCGCGAGGGCAAAGAGCGCTCGCTGCTGCGCAAGCATCCCTGGGTGTTCGAGGGCTCCATCGCCAAGGGCAAGGCCGATCCCGGCGAGACCGTGCGCGTGGAAAGCGCCGAAGGGCGCTTCCTGGCCTGGGGTGCCTTCAGCCCCACCTCTTCCATCCGCGTGCGCGCCTGGAGCTTCGACGAGGGCGAGCGCATCGACGCCGCCTTCTTCCAGCGCCGCATCGAACAGGCCGTGCAGCTGCGCAGCCGGCTGCCCATCGACAGCGACGGCGTGCGGCTGATCCACGGCGAGGCCGACGGGCTGCCCGGGCTGATCGTGGACCGCTACGCCGACGTGCTCAGCGCGCAGTTCCTCTCCGCCGGCGTGGAGCGCTGGAAGGACACCATCGCCGATGCGCTGCTGGCCGCCACGGGCCTGGCGCGGCTCTACGAGCGCTCCGACTCCGGCGTGCGCGGCCTCGAAGGCCTGGAGCCGATCAGCGGCTGGCTGCGCGGCGGCGGCGAGACCGCGGTCACGATCCGCGAGCACGGCTGGCGCCTGACGCTGGACGTGGCCGAGGGGCACAAGACCGGCTACTACCTCGACCAGCGCGACAACCGGCTGCGCTTCATGGAGTGGGTCAAGCGCCTGGGCGCACAGCGCGTGCTCAACTGCTACAGCTACACCGGCGGCTTCAGCGTCGCGGCGCTGGCCGGCGGCGCCCAGCGCGTGGTGAGCGTGGACTCCTCCGGTCCCGCGCTGGCGCGCGCCAAGGCGCACGTGGAACTCAACGGCTTCGACTTGGCGCGCGCGGAGTTCGCCGATGCCGACGTCAACCAGTACCTGCGCGGCTGCCTGCAGCGCGAGGAGCGCTTCGACGCCATCGTGCTGGACCCACCCAAGTTCGCCCCCTCGGCCGCGCATGCCGAGCGTGCCGCGCGCGCCTACAAGGACATCAACCGCCTGGCGCTGAAGCTGCTGGAGCCCGGCGGCCTGCTGCTGACCTTCTCCTGCTCCGGCGGCGTGGGTCCGGACCTGTTCCACAAGATCGTGGCCGGCGCGGGCAGCGACGCCGGCGTGGACGGCTACCTGCTGGCGCGCCTGGAAGCCGCCTGCGACCACCCCACCACGCTGGCCTACCCGGAAGGCGAGTACCTCAAGGGGCTGGTGGTGATGAAGAAGTGAGGTCGATGCGCGGCTCGAACTTCGTGCGCTGCAGGCTGAAGAAGGAGCGCACGTTGCGCACGTTGGCGTCCTGCGTGAACAGGCGCTGCACCAGCGCCTGGTAGGCCGTCATGCCCGGCACCCACAGCACCAGCACGAAGTCCGGCCCGGAGGCCACGCGGTAGCACTGCTGCACGGCGCCTTCCGCGCGCACGCGCGCCTCGAAGGCCGCCTGGTGCTCCGCGCCCTGGCGGTCCAGCGTGATCTCGACGATGGCGGTGAGGCTGTCAGGCAGCACGGCGGGCGACACCAGTGCCATCTGGCGCTCGATCACGCCCTCGTCCACCAGCCGCCGCACCCGGCGCAGCGCCGTGGCGGGGGAGATGCCGGCGGCCTCGGCCAGCGCCTGGTTGGAGCGGCTGGCATCGTCCTGCAGCAGCGCCAACAGGCGCCGGTCCACTTCATCCAAGGAAGTCATGCGCAAAATTATTTCATGAACATATCGCTCATGAAATAAAAAATCGTACATATGCTAACTTGCAAGAAAACGCCAATTAATTCATTAATTTGCAAGCACATTGCATCTTGAACTGCCTACGATGCCGTCCACTGTTTCTGCCGAGGAGGGTTCGACATGTGTGGCATCGTGGCAGGCGTGGCGGGGCGTGACATCGTCCCGGTGCTTTTGGAAGGCCTGAAGCGGCTGGAATACCGCGGATACGACTCTTGCGGCGTGGCGGTGCATCAGCACGGCGCGCTGCGGCGCACGCGCAGCACGGCGCGCGTGGCCGAACTGGTGGCACAGGTGGCGCATGACGGGGTGGCCGGCGGCACCGGCATCGCGCACACGCGCTGGGCCACGCACGGCGCACCGGCCGAGCACAACGCGCATCCGCACTTCTCGGGCGACCGCGTCGCGCTGGTGCACAACGGCATCATCGAGAACCATGAGGAGTTGCGCGCCGAGCTGCAGGGCCGCGGCTACGCGTTTGCGAGCCAGACCGACACCGAGGTCATCGCCCACCTCGTGAGCCACCTCTACGAAGGCGACCTGTTCGAGGCCGTGCAGCGCGCCACGCAGCGGCTGCGCGGCGCCTACGCCATCGCGGTGTTCTGCCGCGATGAGCCGCAGCGCGTGGTGGGGGCCCGCCAGGGCTCGCCGCTGGTGCTGGGTGTGGGGCAGGGCGAGAACTTCCTGGCCTCCGACGCCATGGCGCTGGCCGGCGTGACCGACCAGATCGTCTATCTGGAAGAGGGCGACGTGGTGGACTTGCAGCCGGGCAAGAGCTGGATCAGCGCGCGCCAGGCCGACGGTGGCTACCGCCCGGTGCAGCGCGAGGTGCGCACCGTGCACGCCCACAGCGGCGCCGCCGAGCTGGGCCCCTACCGCCACTACATGCAGAAGGAGATCTTCGAGCAGCCGCGCGCCATCGCCGACACGCTCGAAGGCCTGGAGCGCGTCAACCCCGAGCTGTTCGGCGCGGGCGCCACGGCGGTGTTCAAGGACGTGCGGCAGGTGCTGATCCTGGCCTGCGGCACCAGCTACTACGCCGGCAGCACCGCCAAGTACTGGCTGGAGTCCATCGCCGGCATCCCCACCAGCGTGGAGATCGCCAGCGAGTACCGCTACCGCGACAGCGTGCCCGATCCGAAGACGCTGGTGGTCACCATCAGCCAGAGCGGCGAAACAGCCGACACCATCGCCGCGCTCAAGCATGCGCGCGAGCTGGGCATGGAGCACACGCTGACCATCTGCAACGTGGGCACCAGCGCCATGGTGCGCGAGTGCCGCTTCAGCTTCCTCACGCGCGCCGGCGTGGAGATCGGCGTGGCCTCGACCAAGGCCTTCACGACGCAGCTGGTGGGCCTGTTCCTGCTGGCGCTGGCGCTGGCGCAGGTGCGGGGTCGCCTCACGGACGAGCAGGAGGCCGCGCACGTGCGCGCGCTGCGCCACCTGCCCGCCGCGGTGCAGGCGGTGCTGGCGCTGGAGCCGCAGGTCATCGCCTGGAGCGAGGAGTTCGCCAGCAAGGAAAACGCGCTGTTCCTGGGTCGCGGGCTGCACTACCCCGTGGCGCTGGAGGGGGCGCTCAAGCTCAAGGAGATCAGCTACATCCACGCCGAGGCCTATCCGGCGGGTGAGCTCAAGCACGGCCCGCTGGCGCTGGTGACGGCCGCGATGCCGGTGGTCACGGTCGCGCCCAACGATCAGCTGCTGGAGAAGCTCAAGAGCAACATGCAGGAGGTGCGCGCGCGCGGCGGTGAGCTGTTCGTGTTTGCCGATGCCGACACCCGCATCGAGAGCGCTCAGGGCATGCACGTGATCCGCATGCCCGAGCACTACGGCGTGCTCAGCCCGATCCTGCACGTGGTGCCGCTGCAACTGCTGGCCTACCACACGGCCTGCGCGCGCGGCACGGACGTGGACAAGCCACGCAACCTGGCCAAGAGCGTGACCGTGGAGTAAGGCGCAAGAGGGGCGCGGCGCGGGGCTCTGGCCGGGGATCGTGCCGCGCGCGCCGCGCCTGGGAGCGTGCGGGCACGGCGCCATTCCGGTGAGGGGGGATCAACATGAACTGGCTGGCTCGGCGTTTTGAGCTTTCGCGCCATGGCGATGGGCAGAACCTGCGGCCGATGGAAGGGCTGCGCGGCTGGGCCGTGTTCCTGGTCTTCCTGGTTCACTACTCGACGCTGGCGCATCCCTGGGTGGAAGGGCACGCGGCCCTGGCGCAGTGGAGCGCTGCGCTGCACACCATCGGCAACACCGGGGTGGACCTGTTCTTCGTGCTCAGCGGCTACCTGATCTACGGCTCGCTGCTGGGGCGGCGCCAGCGCTTCGGGAAGTTCATGTGGCGGCGCGTGCAGCGCATCTACCCGGCCTTCCTGGCCGTGTTCGCGGTGTACCTGGGGGCCTCGCTGCTGTCACCGGCGAACAGCCGCATCCCTCAGGCGCTGCCGCAGGCGCTGCTGTACCTGGGGCAGAACCTGCTGCTGCTGCCCGGGCTGTTCCCCATCGAGCCCATGATCACCGTGGCGTGGTCGCTGAGCTACGAGATGTTCTATTACCTGGCGCTGCCCGCCGTGATCGGCGTGCTGGGCTTGCGCCACCGCGACCCGCGCTGGCGCTGCGTCTTCTTCCTGCTGCTGACGGCGGCGGTGCCGGTGGCCTGCAACCTGTTGGGCGGTGGGCCGATACGGCTGACGATGTTCATGGCGGGCATCCTGCTGCACGAGGCCCTGCCGCAGTCCCGCATTCCCACGCCGGGCAGCGTGCTGGGCGTGCTGGGCTTGCTGGTGGGCATGACGGCGCCGCTGCTGCCCAGTCCCAACTCCGTGACCTACGCCCTGAAGGTCCTGACCGTGTACGCCGGCTTCTTCGTGCTGTGCTTGGCGTGTTTCCGCGATGCCGCCGCGCCGCTGCCGCGGCTGTTGTGTTGGACGCCGCTGCGCTGGCTGGGAAACATGAGCTACTCCTACTACCTGGTGCACGGGCTGGCGCTCAAGCTGGGCTTCCTGGTGCTGGCCAAGCTGCTGCCGCCCACGGGGCAGGAGGCGTGGGTGTATGCCGGCCTGATGCTGCCGATGTTCGCCGTGACGCTGCCGGTGTCGGCGCTGCTGTTCCTGGCGGTGGAGCGCCCGTTCTCGCTGGCGCCGGCCCAGCCGGCCCCGCGCTGCCCTACGTCCGCTGAGGTGGCTGCTGCGGCGCTGCGCGAAACCGCGGCCTTGGCATCGACGTGCACGGTCCGCCGGCCGGCGAGGGACGGCGCCGCCGAGGGCGCAGCGGCGCGAGGAGCGACGCGGGTGGAGTGAAACAAGGGCTGGCGCCAACGTCCCGGGAGTTTGGGTGGTCTGCGCGCAGTCTTGTTCGGGGGAGCCAGTGTGAGCAAAGGCGCTGCATCTTCTGAATGTCATCCCGAACTGCGCTGGGAGGACGGCCCAAGGGGGCAGAGCGCCTTAACTGGCGCACCGCTGCAGGACGCATCTTTGCTTGTCGAGCTGGATGAAGCTCAGGCCGCGCGGTGCCTCACTCCGCTTCGCGCTGCCCCGTGCACACCGGATGGTTCAGGCAGCGCCAGAACACCTGGCCGGCCTGCGGGCCCAGGCGGTGCACGCGGCGCACCATGGCGCCGTGGCACAGCGGGCAGGGCGGCACGGTGTCCTCGAAATCGGGCGGCTGCGCCGGCGTGTGCAGTGGCGCCGTGGAGTCCAGCGCCGTCGCCTGCAGCGGGCTCGATGCGGCCAGCCGGCGCTGCCGCCAAGCCGACAACGCCGCCAGCAGCAGGCACAGCAGCGGTACCAGCACCTGCCCCACGCTGGCCAGCAGTTGCGTCCCGTGGCTGGCCGGCGGCTCGCCGGCCTCGTGCAGCGCGACGAAGGCCGCCAGTGCCAGGGCCACGCCCACCCACCAGGGCATCCGCGCCAGGAGGCCAAGGGAGGGGGCGGCAGGAGAGGTGTCTTGTTGCGTCATGAGCTCGGAGCGGCAGACGGGGAGAGAGCCCCTCCGCCGCAGGGACCCACACTCTAGGAGATGGGGACAGCCCCGCCGCGGTACGGTTTCACGCCCCGCGCACAAGAACCGGATTCCTGCGCAAAAGGTCACTTCCTCGCCACCGCGTCCTTGCGCGATGCGGAAACCGGTTGCGCCGCCTCGCCGCTCCAGCCTCCGCCCAGCGCCCGCGCGCGCAGGTTCCACGGCCGGGAATACGCCCAGGCCGCCGACGCCGAAGGTCTTGAGCAGCGCGCTGTCCTCGAACTCGCCGGCCACGCGCGGAGGGATGCCTTCCTGCGCCACGACCCAGAAGTAGTGCAGGTGGCGGCAACTGAGGTCCGGGCCCAGGGGCTCCTCAGTTTTGAGCGAGGGAAGGCGCTGTGATTCGCTGCTTCTTGGAGGTTTCGTGCGGCCGTCCTTGGGGACGTGCCCGCTGGCCGCATTGGTGTGCCAGGCGGCGGGCCGGGCCTGCGCACCGCCTTCCTCAACTTCTGCTCTCGGCGGCTCCCATGGGATTCCTCCGCCTTCCCGTGCTCACGCAACCGCTGTTCCTGGCGCCGTGCAGGGTGGAGTACGCGCTGGCGCTGGTGTCCATCGACGGCAAGGCCGCGCTGATGGTGGGCCGCGCGCTGGTATCGCTGTGGAAGACACGCGGACCGGCGCCGCGGCCGTGGGAGAGGGATCAGCGCTTGCCGGCGTGGCGGGCGATGTCTTCCTGGATATGGCGCAGGAAGTAGCGCAGGTAGAAGCCGCCCATGCCCAGGGTAACGGCAATCACGGCAACGCTCATCAGGCCGTAGTCGGTGGTCAGCAGATCCTTCAGCGCATGCATGGTGTCCTCCTCGTCGTGGATGCGCTTATCTGACTACCGCATGTGAAAACGCCCTTTGCGCAGCCTCAAAACGGACTGCAGGTGGAATTTGAGCCATCGCAACTTCCGGTGCGCGTGCACCCGCCGCAGGGCTGCCTACACTGCGGTCCCCCCTTGAATCTGGAGGAGCAACCCATGAAATTCGAAACCCTGGCCGTGCACGGCGGCTACAGCCCCGATCCCACCACCAAGGCCGTGGCGGTACCCATCTACCAGACCACCGCTTACGCCTTCGACGACACGCAGCATGGCGCCGACCTGTTCGACCTGAAGGTGGCCGGCAACATCTACACGCGCATCATGAACCCGACCACCGCGGTGCTGGAGCAGCGCATCACGGCGCTGGAAGGCGGCATCGGCGCGCTGGCGGTGGCCTCGGGCATGGCGGCCATCACCTACGCCATCCAGACCATCGCCGAGGCCGGCGACAACATCGTCTCATCCTCCACGCTCTACGGCGGCACCTACAACCTGTTTGCGCACACGCTGCCGCTGTCGGGCATTCAGACGCGCTTCGCCGACGCGCGCGACCCCGCCTCCTTCGAGCCGCTGATCGACGAGCGCACCAAGGCCATCTTCTGCGAGTCCATCGGCAACCCGCTGGGCAACGTCACCGACTTCCATGCGCTGGCCGAGATCGCGCACCGCCACGGCGTGCCGCTGATCGTGGACAACACCGTGCCCACGCCCTTCCTGTGCCGGCCCTTCGAGCACGGCGCCGACATCGTCGTGCACTCGCTGACCAAGTACCTCGGCGGCCACGGCAACTCCATCGGCGGCGTGATCGTGGACTCCGGCAAGTTCCCCTGGGCGCAGCACGCGCAGCGCTTCAAGCGCCTCAACGAGCCCGACGTCAGCTACCACGGCGTGGTCTACACGCAGGCACTGGGCGAGGCGGCCTACATCGGCCGCGCGCGCGTGGTGCCGCTGCGCAACACCGGCGCGGCCATCAGCCCCTTCAACGCCTTCCTGATCCTGCAGGGCATCGAGACCGTGGCGCTGCGTATGGAGCGCATCTGCGACAACACCCTGGCGCTGGCGCAGTACCTGCGCACGCATCCGAAGGTCAAGTGGGTGAACTATGCGGGCCTGCCCGACCATGCCGACCACGAGCTGGTGCAGCGCTACATGACCGGGCGCGCCTCGGGCATCCTGACCTTCGGCGTCGAAGGTGGGCTGGAGGGTGGTGCGCGCTTCCAGGACGCGCTCAAGCTGGTCACGCGGCTGGTGAACATCGGCGACGCCAAGTCGCTGGCCTGCCATCCGGCCTCCACCACGCACCGCCAGCTCTCGCCCGAGGAATTGGCCAAGGCCGGGGTGACGGTGGACACGGTGCGCCTGTCCATCGGCATCGAGCACATCGACGACCTCAAGGCCGACATCGACCAGGCGCTGGCCGCGGTCTGATTCCGGTTCTGCTTCGAGAGTGAAATAAACCCCGTTCGCCCTGAGCCTGTCGAAGGGCAGGCGCTCGGATGTCGCCGCAGGGCTTCGACAAGGCTCTCCCGAGCTTGTCGAAGGGCTCAGCCCGAACGTTTTTTTATTTCATTGCTGACGAAGACTCGGAATGAGCCTTCGCCGCCGGGGCGCCGCCGCGCCCCGGCCCGGTTTGCAAGACTGTATTGCAGACGGTAAGAAACGCTTCCGGCGCCACCAAAGCGCTGGCCGGGCACCCGCAGTGCCCAAGCCGGCGCACAAGGAGGTGCAGCATGAAGCAAGCGAACCTGTTTCCGCACGGGCTCATCGTCGCTGCGGCCGCCGCGCTGGGCGGGGTCCAGGCGGTGCAGGCTGCGGCGCCTGCGCCGACGGAGGTGCCGCGCTACCGGGTGCACAACCTGGGCACGCTGGCGCCGCTGAGCAACAGCACCGCGGCGGCGATCAACGACTCGGGCCTGGTGACGGGCACGATGTCCAACGGTGTCGATCGCACGCGCGAGGTGTTCCTGGGCGCCGGCCAGGGCGACCTGCGGCTGCTGGGCACGCTGGGCGGCCCGCTGAGCATCGCGCTGGGGCTCAACAACCGCGGCGACGTGGCGGGCTGGTCGGTCAACGCCGACGGTGTGCAGCGCCCGGCGCTCTACAGCGGCGGCCGCTGGCTGGACCTGGCCGCGCCCTTCGCCAGCTTCGAGAGCGGCGTGGCCAACGCCGTCAACGCCTCGGGCCAGGCCACGGGGCAGATCAGCGGCCACGCCTTCATCTACGACGGCACGCTCAGCCGCGAGCTGCGCGTGGGCAACACCAGCGAAGGGTTGGGCATCAACGATCGCGGCGTGGTGGTGGGCGGCGCGGTGATGCCGGGCGACGTGGTGCGCCGGCCCTTCATGCATGAGAACGGCGTGACCACGCTGCTGCCCTCGCTGGGCGGCACCTTCGGCCAGGCGCATGCCGTCAACAACGCCGGCCAGGTGGTGGGCTACAGCTACACCGCGCAGGGCGAACTGCTGCCCTTTCTCTACAGCGGCGGCACGATGACCGCGCTGGCCAGCGAAGGCTTCGGCGAGGCCTTCGACATCAACGAGCAGGGCTGGGTGGTGGGCATGTACAACTTCGACGCCTTCCTGTGGCGCGACGGCGTGCGCCACGATCTCAACGCGCTCGTCGCGCCGGACCAGGCCGGGCGCTGGACGCTGCTGTCGGCGCAGGGCATCAACGAGAGCGGGCAGGTCGTGGGCTACGGGCTGTTCCACGGCTACCTGCGCGGCTTCGTCGCCACGCCGGTGCCCGAGCCGGGCAGCTGGGCCCTGATGTTGGCGGGCCTGGGGATGGTGGCCGCGGCGGCTCGGCGCCGCGGCCGCAAGGCTCAGCGCGTGGCCTGCTGCTGAACGTCGGCGCGCACCTGCACGCTTTGCAGCACGTCGCTGCTGGCGGGCACGGGCGTGGGCGCCGCTTCGGCCCTGGGCGCCGGGCACGAGCCCTTCTCCAGCAGCGGCACCAGCGCCGGCACGAGGGACTTCATCAGTTGCGAGGGCAACGCACTGGTGAACTTGTAGTTGGCGGCGTAGGGTTCCTGCACGTAGGCCATCATGGTGCCGAAGTAGCGGTCGCCGATGACGAACATGAAGGTGGCCGAGCGGCTGATCACGCGCGAGGACAGCACCTGCCCGTGGCGGCCGAAGCTGTCCTTGCGGTGGTCGCCGGTGCCGGTCTTGCCGCCGATGGGGACGATGGTGCCGTCGTGCAGCTTGAGCACGTCCTTCAGGCGCCTTGCGGTGCCGTTGGCCACCACGTCGAAGGCGGCGCGCCGCGCCGTGGCGGCGACTTCCGGCGGCAGCACGCGCTCGGGCGGATTGCCGCGCAGCGTCAGGCGCGTCTCGTAGGGCGTGTTCTCGGCGAAGTGCAGCTCGTCGATGCGCGCGGTGCTCTGGCGCAAGCCGTCGTTGGCCAGGATGCCCATGAACTCCGCCAGCGCCGCGGGCCGGTCGCCCGAGGCGCCCAGCGCCGAGGCGTAGGAGGGCGTGAGCGATTCGAAGGGGTAGCCCAGGCGCTTCCAGCGCCGATGGATCTCGATGAAGGCCTCGATCTCCAGCAGGTTGCGGATGCGAACGTCCTGTGCGCCCTTGTGCTTGGTCTTGAACAGCCAGGCGTAGACGTCCTGGCGCTCCTGGGTGCTGGCCTGCACGGCTTCGGCGAAGGTGCCATCGGGATGATCGCGCAACCATCCCGCCAGCCACAGCTCCAGAGGGTGCACGCTGGCCACGTAGCCCCGGTCGGCCAGCGACATGCGCTGCGGGTCGTAGGTGTCGTAGAGCTTGCGCAACTCCTTGTCGGTGTAGTTGGGCATCTCCTCTTGCAACTGCTGCAGCAGGAAGTCGCTCAAGTCCTGCATGCCGGCCCGGGGCTCGATGGTGCGGAAGACTGCGGTGAGCTTGGGCGCCGTCTCGCGCACACCCTGCAGCAGCGTCTCGCGCACTTGCGTCCAGTCCTTGCCCTGGTACTTGCGCCAGAAGCGCAGCAGGTACGCCTGGCCTTCCTTGTCCGCGAAGCGCATGAGGTACTCGCGCCGCTGCGGATTGTCCGGGTCCTTGAACAGCGCCGGGTCCGCGCTGGGCAGGTTGTACATGACGTGCCAGACCACGTCGCGCATGAGCCGGATGAAGGGCAGGTTCACCGAGTGCCGCAGCGCCTCGGCCACGGGCATGATCTTGCCGTTGTCACCGGGCTCGAAGTTGGCGAAGAAGTGCAGCCCGCCGCCGGTGAAGAAGCCTTCGCCCGGGCTGGCGGAGTATTTGCGCTGCATGGCCGCGTCGAGCATGGGCTGCAGGCCGCGGTCGCTCGCGCGCAGGAGGTAGTCGCGCGCCCAGCGGCCGATGTGGTCGCGCTCGTGCAGCTCCAGCGCGGCCAGCGCGATGCCGTCAAGACTGTTCCAGCGCTCGTGCAGCTCGGCCACGAGTTCCAGGTACGTCACCAGCGTGCGCAGCTTGGCGGTGGAGCCCAGGTCCAGCCGCGCGCCTTCGTTGATGTCGAAGGGCTGGTCCCAGTTGTCGGTCTGCACGCGCAGGCGGTTCACGCCCTCGCCGCGCTCGAAGAGCGTGAAGCTGAACACCAGCTTGCTCGGGTCGTCGCCCGGGCTCAGCAGCCTGAAGCCGTACAGCCCCGCGGCCTGTGCGCCTTCGGGCGTGCCCAGGCCGCGCAGCAGCTCGGTGGCCGTGCGCTGCACCGGCGTGTCCAGCGTGGCGCGGGCGCGCAGGTCGATGCGGTCGAGGTCGTAGGCGCGGGGCACGTCCAGCATCGCCGACAGCCGCGTGCGCAAGGTCGTGGCGGCCTTGCGGTCCACGAAGCTTTGCTGTGGCGCCCTGGGCGCCGCCTGCGACTGCAGCGTGAGCGTCAGCGGCAGCGCCGCGTCGCGCAGCGCAGGGCTGATGAGGCCGGCATCGCCCAGCAGACGCAGGTAGCTGTTGGTCAGATCCTCCAGGCCCGAGTCGGCCTCGATGAGGTAGTGCGAGGGGCGGCGCTGCGAAATCATCAGCGACAGCGCCTGCTTGAAGGCCAGGGCCTGCTGTGCCAGCAGCTCCGGGCGCGGGTCTTCGCCGGTGTCGGTGAGCAGGCGGTTGACCTCGTCGAAATCACGCCCGTACCAGACCCACAACCCATCGCCCAGGCCGTTGACCTCGCCGAAGCCGGGCCGGGCCGCCAGCGGCACGGTGTTGATGTAGTCGGCCACGATCTGCTTGCGCCGCGCCAGCGTGTCGGGCCCGTCGATGTAGGCGCGCAGCGAGGCCGAGGCCATCTGGCGCAGCTTGTCCTTGACGCCGTCGGTGCGGCCTTCGGGCGAATGGCGGTACTTCTCGATCTGCGTGGCCAGCGTGCTGCCGCCGGGTGAGCGGCCCGAATCGCCCACCAGGCGCAGCCCCAGGCTCAGCGCCGCCTTGCCCAGCCGGTCCCACTCCACGGCCGGATTGCGCTGCGGGGCCGCGGCATCGAGCAACTCGCGGTTCTCGATGAACAACAGCGCCTGCACCAGCAGCGGCGGCACCGCGTCGAAGCCGTCGTACACGCGCTGCGGGTAGCGTGTGGCGAACATGGGTTGTGCGCGGCAGTCCAGCAGCTCCAGCCCGCCCTGATTCTTCTCGTGGTAGGTGGGAAACAGCCCGTGGTCGGCCAGCTCCACCATGCGTGGCGACATGCGCGCCTGGGCCTGCACCGTGTAGCCCTGCCGCTGCAGCCGGTCGATGAACAATGGCAGCTGCGTGTAGCCCAGGCGCAGGTCGTAAGGGCCGTCACCGGGATAGCGCACCTGGTCGGTGGCGCCGGGCTGCAGCTCGAAGCCCAACTCGCTGCTGATCTGGCTGAGCTGCCGTGCCTGCCATCGGGAGCTGCGAACTTCCTCGACAACCGTGTACGCGGCCGCCGCAACGGCCGCGATCCCCACGCCCGGCACCACGAGGCGGCCGAGCTTTCGCCAGGAGAGGAAGGGCTTCAAGGCAGCTCAACTTCAATGAGGTTGGGACTCACGATACTGCTAACCGTAACCAATTCCACGCCTATTCGGGTTGTCCCGTCTTTGGTGTGGGAACGTACCAACGAGGGTTTGCCTGAGGCTGTGACGCAGTTCCGGGAATAGGTTTTGCCGAAGGGGGACTTCGCGATTTGAGCGCTTGGGCGCTGGGTTTTTCGCCCGTCCGGGACTGCCGGCAACGGCCATGCGAACAGGGGGCCCGGCGTGCGATGCTGCGGCCATGAACCCCCTCGTCATCGCCCATCGCGGGGCCAGCGGTTGCCGGCCCGAGCACACCCTGGAGAGCTATGCGCTGGCCATCGAGCAGGGTGCCGACTTCATAGAGCCCGACCTGGTCAGCACCCGCGACGGCGTGCTGGTGGCGCGGCACGAGAACGCCCTGGCGCTGCTCAATGCCGATGGCTCGCTGCGCGAGGCCACCACCGACGTGGCCGAACGTGCCGAGTTCGCTTCGCGCTGCTGCAAGAAGTCCATCGACGGCCACGCGCGCATCGGCTGGTTCACCGAGGATTTCACCCTGGCCGAGCTGCGCACGCTGCGCGCACGCGAGCGGCTGCCCGCGCTGCGCGGCACGGCCTTCGATGACCGCTTCACCGTGCCGACGTTCGACGAGATCCTGGCGCTGCTCGACGAGGCCAACGCGCGGCGGGGCGGGCGGCCGGTGGGCGTCTATCCGGAGACCAAGCACCCGAGCCACTTCCGCAAGCTCGGCCTGCCGCTGGAGCCGCCGCTGGTGCAGGCGCTGCACCGCCACGGCGGGCGGGGGCCGCGGCCACCGGTCTTCATCCAGTCCTTCGAGGTGGGCAACCTGCGCCTGCTGCGCGAGCTCACGGCGCTGCCGCTGGTGCAGCTGATCGAGGCCGAGGGCCGGCCCTGGGATTTCAGCGCCGCCGGCGACCCCCGCCGCTACGCCGACCTGCTCGCGCCCGCCGGCCTGAAGGCGCTGGCCGGCCACGTCCAGGTGCTGGGCGTGGATGCCGACCTGGTGATCCCGCGCCGCCCGGACGGCCGGCTCGGCACGCCCACGCCGCTGGTGGCGCGGGCGCATGACGCGGGGCTGGCGGTGCACGCCTGGACCTTCAGGGCCGAGAACCGCTTCCTGCCGGCCGACTTCCGCCGTGGCACGGACCCCGCCGCGCATGGCGACCTCGCCGGCTGCCTGCAGGCATTCCTGGACGCCGGCCTGGACGGCTTCTTCACCGACCACCCGGCGCAGGGCCGGCAGGCCGTCGCGGCGCGCGCCGCGCGGCGGAGCTGAGCCATGCAGGCCCTGCGCGGACTGGCCTTCCTGCTGCTGCTGCAGGCGCTGGGCGAAGCCCTGGCGCGCGGTTTCAGCTTGCCCCTGCCAGGCCCGGTGCTGGGGCTGGTGCTGCTGCTGGCGGCGCTGCGCGTGCCGGCGTTGCGCGCGCCGGTGGCCGCGGCGGCCGATGCGCTGCTGACGCACCTGTCGCTGCTATTCGTGCCGGTGGGCGTGGGGGTCATCACGCACTTGGCGGTGCTGTCGCAATACGGGCTCAAGCTGCTGCTGGCCATCGTGCTGTCCACCTGGATCGGCATGGCGGTGACGGCGCTGGTGCTGCGCGCGCTGCTGGCGCGCTCGCCCGAAACGCCGGCCGGCGACGACGCCGGGGAAGGGGACACGCATGGCTGATTTCGTCCAACTCTGGGTCTACATGGCCTCCACGCCCCTGTTCGGGCTCACGGCCACGCTGGTGACCTATGTGAGCGCGCAGGCGATGTACGCGCGGCTGGACCATGCGCCCTGGGCCAACCCGGTGCTGTGGTCGGTGCTGATGCTCGGCGTGCTGCTGCTGCTCACGCGCACGCCCTATCCGGCCTATTTCGCCGGCGCGCAGTTCGTGCATGCGCTGCTGGGGCCGGCGGTGGTGGCGCTGGGCTGGCCGCTGTGGCAGCGGCGCGAGGCGCTGCGCCGCCGCGGCGTGGCTCTGGTGGTGGCGGCGCTGGCCGGCGGCGCGGCAGCGGCCCTGAGCGCGCTGGCGCTGGGCTGGGTGCTGGGGCTGCCGGCGGACGTGCTGCGCTCGCTGGCGCCCAAGTCCGTGACCGCGCCGGTGGCCATGGGTATCGCCGAGCGGCTGAACGGCATCCCGGCGCTGGCGGCGCTGTTCGCCGTGCTCACCGGCATGGTGGGCGCGCTGTCGGCCAAGTACCTGTTCGACGCCCTGGGCGTGCGCGACTGGGCCGTGCGCGGCTTCGCGCTGGGCACCGCCGCGCACGGCATCGGCGCGGCGCGCGCGCTGCAGGTGCACCCGGACGCCGGCGCCTACGCCGGCATGGCGCTGGGCCTGCAGGTGCTGCTGGCGGCGCTGCTGATGCCGCTGGCGGCGCGCTTCATCGGCTGAACAGCGGCAGACCCGGCGGCCATGGAAGGGCGCCGCGCCCCGTTCAGCGCCCCAGGCGGGCCAGCCGCCGCCGCACGAAGCGCCACAGCGTGAAGGCCAGCGCCAGCGCCAGCGCGACGGCCACGATCAGCACCACGAAGAAGGCGATCGGGTGCGCCCACGACAGCCACAGCAGCCCCGGCACGGCGGCGTCGCCCACCAGGGACAGGGCCAGGTTGGTGAAGGGCTCCGGCGAGGTGTTGACCGCCGCGCGCGTGCTGGCCTTGCCCGCGTGCGCCGTCGCCGCCAGCGTGCCGCCCAGCAGCGCGGTGACGGTGCCCCAGGCCAGCGCGTCGCCGCCGAAGGCGCCCGAGAGCGCCGCCACGGCCAATGCCGCACCGGCGGGAATGCGGATCGCGGTGTGCACCGCGTCCCACAGCGAATCCACCGCCGGCACCTTGTCGGCGATGAACTCCACCACCAGCATCACGCCGGCCGCGCCCAGCACCAGCGGGTTCTGCAGCACCTGCAGCCCCGGCGGCAGCGTCACCCACTGCAGCCAGCCCGCCAGCCCGGTGAGGAACACCGCGGCGTAGAGCCGCATCCCGCTGGCCCAGCCCAGCGCCGCGGCCAGCGCGGCCAGTTGCGTCAGGTCCTGCGGCGTGGCGGCGGCAGGGTCCATCGCAGCCTCGCGTCGTCCTGCGCCGCGCCTGCGGTCCGGCGCCTCAGCGGACCTCGGCGATGCGCTGGGCCAGGTGCGCCAGCGCCTCTTCCACCTGGTCGATGAGGATCAGGCACAGGTCGCCCGGCTCCAGGCGCGACAGCGCGGCGTCGATGGCGACGAACTCGCCGCGGATCTCCTCCACGTGGCGCGTGCGCGAGGCCCCCTGCAGGCCCTGGCGCAGCAGCCCGATCACCTCGCCGTCGGCGCGCCCGCGCTGCGCCGCGTCCTGGTACAGCACCACCTCGTCGAAGGCCGCGCCCAGGATCTGCGTCTGCTCGGTGATGTCCTCGTCGCGCCGGTCGCCCGCGCCGCTGATCACCACCGAGCGCTTCTTGGCCGGCATGGTGGCGATGGCCGCCACCAGCGCGCGCATCGCGTCGGGGTTGTGGCCGTAGTCGGCGATCAGCGTGGCGCCGCGGTAGTCCATGACGTTGAAGCGCCCCGGCGCGTTGTGCGCGTCGTTGACGAAGCTCGCCAGCCCGCGGCGCACCGCGTCCCAGCTCAGCCCCGAGGCCCAGGCCGCGGCCACGGCCGCCATCACGTTCTCCACCTGGAAGCCGATGCTGCCGCCGCGCGTGAGCGGGATGTCGCGCAGCGACAGGCTCTCGCGCCAGGTGCCCTCGGCGGCCACCACCGCGTCGCCGTCCACGAACACGGTGCGCTGGCCCTGCGCGCGGTGCATGGCCATCAGCGGGTGGTGCCGGTCGGCGGCGAAGAAGATCACCTTGCCCGGGCACACGCCGGCCATGGCGGCCACGGTCGGGTCGGCGGCGTTCAGCACCGCGTAGCCGCTCTCGGCCACGTTGTGCACGATCACGCGCTTGAGCACCGCCAGGTCCTCCACCGTGGTGATGTAGTTCAGCCCCAGGTGGTCGCCGGCGCCGATGTTGGTCACCACCGCCACGCTGCAGCGGTCGAAGCCCAGGCCCTCGCGCAGCACGCCGCCGCGCGCGGTTTCGAACACCGCCGCGTCCACCTCCGGGTGCAGCAGCACGTTGCGCGCGCTCCTGGGGCCGCTGCAGTCGCCGCTGTCGGTCTGGCGGCCGTTGACGTAGACGCCGTCGGTGTTGGTCATGCCCACGCGCAGCCCGGCGCTGGCGAACAGGTGCGCGATCAGCCGCGTGACGGTGGTCTTGCCGTTGGTGCCGGTGACGGCGACCACCGGGATGCGCCCGTCCTCGCCCGGGGCATAGAGGTGGCTGACCATCGCCTCGCCCACGTTGCGGCCCTTGCCGTAGGAGGGCGACAGGTGCATGCGCAGGCCCGGCGCGGCGTTGACTTCGACCACACCGCCGCTTTGCTCCTCCAGCGGGCGCAGCACGCTCTCGGCCACCACGTCCACGCCGCAGATGTGCAGCCCGATCATTTGCGCCGCCGCCACGGCGCGCGCCGCCACGTCCGGGTGCACGTCGTCGGTCACGTCGGTGGCGGTGCCGCCGGTGGAGAGGTTGGCGTTGTTGCGCAGCGTCACGCGGCGCCCCTTCTCGGGCACGGACTCGGGCGTGAGCCCCTGCAGGTCCAGCCGCGCCAGCGCGATCTCGTCCAGCCGGATCTTGGTCAGCGAGGTGGCGTGGCCGTCGCCGCGGCGCGGGTCGGCGTTGACCTGCTCCACCAGCTCGCGCACGGTGCGACGCCCGTCACCCACCACCTGCGGCGGGTCGCGCCGCGCCGCGGCCACCAGGCGGTTGCCCACCACCAGCAGCCGGTAGTCGCAGCCGGGCAGGTACTTCTCGACCAGCACCTCGCCGATCTCGGCGGCGGCTCGGTAGGCGATCTCCATGTGCTCGCGCGTGGCGACGTTCACCGTCACGCCCTTGCCCTGATTGCCGTCCTGGGGCTTGAGCACCACGGGCAGGCCGATCTCCTGCGCCACGGCCCAGGCTTCCTCCAGGCTGGACACCGGCCGCCCGATGGGCACCGGCACGCCGGCGGCGGCCAGCAGCTTCTTGGTGAGGTCCTTGTCCTGGGCGATGGACTCGGAGACGGCGCTGGTGGTGTCCACCTCGGCGGCCCAAATGCGGCGCTGCCTGGAGCCCCAGCCGAGCTGCACCAGGCTGCCCTCGGTCAGGCGCCGGTATGGAATGCCGCGCGCCACGGCCGCGGCCACGATCGAGCCGGTGCTGGGGCCCAGGCGCACGTCCTCGTCCTTCTCGCGCAGCGCGGCCAGCGCGGCGTCGAGGTCGAAGGCCTCGTCGGCCAGCGCCGCGGCCACCAGGGCGCGTGCGGTGTCGAAAGCCATGCGGCCCACGGGTTCCTCGGTGTACTCCACCACCACCTGGTACACGCCGGCTTCCAGCGTGGGCTGGGTGCGGCTGAAGGTGACGGGGCAGCCGGCCTGGGCCTGCAGGCCCAGCGTGGCGGCTTCGAGCACGTGCGCCAGGGACGTGCCGGCGTGCAGCGGCGCCAGGCCCGGGAAGCGCTGGCGCAGCCGGTTCTCGAAGCCCGGCATGCCGGCGATGGCGTTCTCGGCGCCTTCGCAGGCCACCACGGCTTCGATGGCGGTGTGGCGGCTCCAGAGGTTGGGGCCGCGCAGGGCACGGATGCGGGAGACGTTCATCAGCGATTCGGATTCGGGTTGCGCGCGAGCTCGGCATCGAAGGTTTCGATGCCGGCACGGATCAGGGCGGGCGCGATGCCCAGGGCCCAGGCGGCGGCCACGGCCGGCAGCACGCCCTGGGCGCGCTCGGCCTCGCCCCAGGCGCCGAGCTCGATGCGCTGCGGCGCCGCGTCCG
>Ga0065721_10049264_pt1 | contig 39774 bp, 33 predicted proteins | sample Mesricmetagenome_FD_59108 | JGI IMG/M metagenome (GOLD analysis project Ga0065721, IMG submission 59108) | Mesophilic microbial community from rice straw/compost enrichment Sample: eDNA_1 v2 (version 2) | ecosystem: Engineered > Solid waste > Grass > Composting > Bioreactor | place: USA: Davis... | reverse complement strand
GTAGGCGCTTCCGGGGTTCGCGGGGTACAGGGCGCTCGGGGTGCGTCCCCGCAGGTCGATGAAGCGCTGTGCCTGCTCCAGATAGCGGCGCTCGCCGGTCGCGCGATACAGTTCGACCAGCGCCAGCTCGACCTCTTCGTGTCCGCAGGAGCCGTCCCGCCCCTCCGGGCCGAACATCGCAACGATGTGGTCCGCGAAGCGGCGCGCGACGTTCAGCATCTGCTCGGCGCCCGTGGCGCGGTAGTGCGCGAGCGCCCCCTGGAAGAAGTGCCCCGCGCAGTACAGTTCGTGCTGGTCGCGCAGGTTAGTCCAGCGCTGATCGGCGCGCTCCACCGCGTAGAACGTGTTCAGGTAGCCGTCCGGTCGCTGCGCGGCCTCCACCTCATCCGCCGCCGTCTGGACCATCTCCGCCAGTGCAGGGTCGTCCCCCTCCGCCAGCGCAGACGCGGCGGCCTCCAGCCACTTATACACATCCGAGTCGTTGAACGGGAACTGCCCCACGAACTTCTCGACGGCCTTGCGCCCGGAAACGCGCCGGAAGTTGTCCAGTCGGCCCGTCTCCTCGATGTGCCGAAACTGCGACGGCAGCGTGGCGGTCCGGTTCACCTCGCGGCGCGGCTGCCAGAACGTATCGCGCAAGGTAACGTCCGTAATCGCAACCGGCCGCAGACGCGCGTGCGGGCTACGCGAGGTATCTACGACGAACGCCCGGGGCGGGGCGGCAGGCATGGCATGTTTCTCCTGGTCAGTGATGTCGCGAATAGTCGGCTTCTTTGCTGAGCAACGGTATTAAGGTCAATGGTGCAGGCGTAGTCGCTTTGTACCCGCCTCCTTATTATGCGTCCTGGCGCTACCGAAGACGCCATCCGCCTCCTAGTTCTGAAAGTCACGGACGGTCGCTTTGCGGCGCCAGCGGTCGTTTTCTCAAGAGTGCATTCGTACTCATGACCTGCTTTTCGTGAGCATTCTTATTTACTTCGGAAGAGATGCCAGTTTTGCGCGACGATCCGCGTATTCGGATGGTTCTCGCCGAGGCTGCGTATCAAGATCTCCAGCGCCTGCTTGTAGAGCGGCTCGGCCTCCTCGTAGCGTCCCTGGCTGTCGTACAACGCTGCCAGGTTGTTGAGGCTGATGGCGATATCGGAGTGCCCCTCGGGCAGGGCGGCCTGGCGCATCTCCAGCGCCTGCTTGTAGAGCGGCTCGGCCTCCTCGTAGCGTCCCTGGCTCCGGTACAACTCTGCCAGGTTGTTGAAGTCAATTGCTAGATTGGGGTGGTTGGGGGGCAGAGATTTCTGGTCTATCTCCAGCGCCTGCTTGTAGAGCGGCTCGGCCTCCTCGTAGCGTCCCTGGCTCTTGTACAACGCTGCCAGGTTGTTGAGGCTAGCGGCGATATCGGGGTGCCCCTCGGGCAGGGCGGCCTGGCGCATCTCCAGCGCCTGCTTGTAGAGCGGCTCGGCCTCGGCATACTCTCCTAGCGAATGGTGCGCCAGGGCCAATTGATTTAGAACGCTTGCCTCGTCTACGGGATTCCGCTCATCCTCCGGCAACGCTCGAATTTCAGACAGCAGGTGCTTCATCTCAGCAATGCGCGCATCCCGCTCTGTTTGGGCCATTCCCAGTATCCTGGACTGCCCAATAGTCAGGAATGCTTCCGTCATTTCCCGGCGCTCTTCAGGAGTAAGCGTAAAGGTATAGACGCCGCTTCGCACCGATATAAAATCTGGCGCGGCCTGCAAGATGGCGGTCATTACAAAAGCAGGCACCCATAGGACGAGGGGACGCGGCAACAGAGCGAAGAGGTTATTCCGGGTCGCGTTGAGATTGAGCAGGAGAGGATGGGAGCGCGGCTCGGCTGAACCGGAGATACTGTTTTCTAACCCGTACACAAAGACCACATCTGAGAGCGGGTCAGTCAGTTGCTCCTCCAGCAGATGCAAGAGGTTCGGAGTGCCCTTCGGGACAGCGACCCGCTGCACGGTCTTCCCGGCTAGACGCGCCTCGATCTCGTCCATCAGTTGCGGGCGAACACGCGACGGTTCGGAGACGACAAAGTAAAGCGCGAACCCTTCCACCATCCGGAGGGCGTTTGTCAGCAGTTGCTTCTGCTCTTCCGGGTCGGGCGGCAGGTCAAACGGGGAAGCCTCCACCCGCGCCGCATTCGCCATCCTTACGCCTCCGTTGGCACCTGCTGCAGTGCTTTTACCGCGGTAGTAAAACCGCGCTGGACGCGCAGGATCGGGTTGACGGCGTACCAGGGTGCAACATCTGCCAGGGGGTTGCCTGCGTCGTCGCCGTTGATGTACTCCATCACGCAGAGGTTTTCAAGCAGGCGGCGCTGCGCCGGCGAGTTGTTCTCCCACTCCTGGTTTTCCGAGAGTTCGAGCATTGCCAGCAGTTCCCAATCCTCTCGTGCCAGGGACGGAACGAGCACCTGCACCGTCTGCGCCATCGCCCGCTGAACGTGGATGCGCTGGATCGGCAGTTTGCCGTTCGCGAAGTTCGTGGCCTCGCGGGCGTACATCATCAGGTTACGAACGTGCCCGGCCGAATACTCGATCAGGAAGTCGAGCGCGTCCGGTGCAAAAACGTTCGCTAGAGAGGTTCCGGGTGGCACTCGCTTGTTTAGAAGTTCAGTCAGCTTATCTCTCCCCTTCTCGAACGGACGATGATCCGGACCGCGATGCTCTGTCTTCACCATCGGCAGGATGAAGGGTTCTTTGCGGTACATCTGCGCCAGAACGCCGCCTTCGCTGCGTACCAGAGCCAGCGGCACGGTAAAGACGATGTGGGCGTCGAGCGCAGTAAATTGGGCTGCCCCTTCCACAAAGAGGGCACGCTGCGACGGAAACCCCTGAGCGTTATCCGCCAGACGTTCAATCTTCTCCAGGTTATCCAGAATCAGAACGAAGTCGGTGTACGTCTCGCCGTTATCTTGCAGCAGCGCCTTTTTGAGCGCCGTACGTGCCTCAACAAACGCGAGATTGATCTCATCTAAGAGAGTCCTCGTCTGCGGGAGGAGCTTTTCACGGACCTGCCTGCGGGCAGCCGGGTCGGTACGCATCCGCTGTACTTTCGCCTTGCCCCATCCCAAGGACACCTCGCCCTCGTTGATCTCCGCGTCACTCAGGAGGTAGCCCTTTACCTCGTCCCAGCGCTTTCTGAGGTACGAGTCAGACAGCGTAATGCCTACCTGCTTTCGCAACGCATCAGCCAGTTCGGCGACGATGGCGAGGAGGATATCGGTCGTCGTCACATCGTACTCGTCCAGGTACTCGGACATGTTGACGATGACAGGGAAGAAGCGCTTCTGCCCCGGCAGCGGAGCGTGGTGGCTCATCTTGTCCGCAAGGTGCTGTAATTCCGACGACTTGCCGCACCCGATGTGCCCGGTGAACAGCGCCTTGAGGCGTCCGTTTGTCTGCGACAGTTCATTGCAGAACTTCTGGGCGAATACCGCCCCGCCGCGAACGTCCGCACAGTCTACGTAGAACCGCGCGTTGGCGGGCTTTGCAGGGTCGCAGTTGTTGTACAATGCGGCCAGAATTTCGGAATCCGTCAATGGCATTCGTCGGCCTCACAGTCGCTCAGAGGTGCGTGCCCCGAGTATATCACTCCCCCGAAACCGGCCGGTTCTTGACATACTTGTCGGCCCATTCGAACATCTCGGCGAGGACGTGCAGGACGGACTCGCGCGCCTGGTAGCCGTGGCTCTCGTAGGGCAGCAGGACCAGGCGGGCGGTGGCGCCGTTCGCCTGGAGCGCCTGGAAGAAGCGCTCGGACTGCACGGTGTAGGTGCCCGGGTTGTTGTCTGCCTGCCCGTGGATGAGCAGAATCGGCTTCTTGATCTGGTTGGCGTAGGTGAAGGGCGAGACGTTGTGGTAGATGTCGCGCGCCTCCCAGTAGGAGCGCCGCTCAGACTGGAAGCCGAAGGGGGTCAGAGTGCGGTTGTACGCCCCGGAGCGGGCGATGCCGGCCGCGAACAGATCCGAGTGGGCCAGGAGGTTCGCGGTCATAAACGCGCCGTAGGAGTGGCCGGAGACGAGGACGCGGTTCCGGTCGATGATGCCGCGCGCGTCCAGAACGTCGATGGCGGCCTTCGCCGCGCCGACAATCTGCTCCACGAACGTGTCGTTCATGGTCTCCGGGTCCCCGACCACGGGCATGGTAGCGTCGTAGAGCACAGCATAGCCCTGTGTCACAAACCAGAGCGGGGATGTGCCCGCCAGGCGGGTGAAGGTCTTGACGGAGCCGCGCACCTGCCCTGCCGTGCTGGCATCGCTGTACTCCAGGGGGTAGGCCCAGATGACCAGCGGCAGCTTCTCGCCGGACGCCGGGTCGTAGCCCGGCGGCAGGTAGAGCGTACCTGAGAGCGGGACGCCATCCGCCTCGCGCGTATAGGTAATGAGCTCTTTCGTCAGTCCCGTGATCTGCGGGTGCGGGTCCGGGAAGTTGGTAAGCGCGGTGCGCTGCCTGGTCGTGAGGTCGTGCCGGTAGAAGTTACCCGGCTGTTTGGTGTCCTGGTAGGTGGTCAGGATGATGTCCCGGCGGTCGGCGTAGGGGAAGGCGAGGAACGTCTCATAGCCCTCGTCACCGCAACGGAACAGCCGCTCCGTCTCGCCCGTCCGCAGGTTCCTCCGGTCCAGGAACGGCCGGTCCCCCTCCGGCGTTGCGCCGCGCCCCGAGAAGTAAACGAAGTCGCCGTCCTGGAGCATCACGCGCTCGCCGTCCGGCTTGACCGTGTAGACGGGAGAGCCGGGATCGTTGTAGGCGTCGTTCACGGACAGGTCAAACAGCGTCCGCTTCGAGACATCCGGGTCCTTCAGGTCGATGAAGTACGTGGTATGCCAGCGGCGGTCCCGGTCGTACTCCGCAAGGAGCACTTCATCCTCACGGTCCGTCCAGTCCCAACCCGCGTAGCGGTGCTGCAGACGCAGCACCTCGCGAGGCTCCGCGTCGAACGGTGCGCTCAGGGTCATGATACGGTCGCGGTGCGGCACCTTCGCTATGGGGTCGCCGTTGTCCAGCGCCTCCGCCCAGAGCAGCGTTGCGGGCTTCTTCGCCTGCCACAGCACGGCGCGCGGCCCCGTGGGAACCCCCTGGCGCGGCACTTCGTCCGAAACCGGCAGGTCAGCAACCGTGTACACGGCCCGTCCGGTCGCCATCTCCCACACCTCGACGGTGCGCGCAAAGTAGAAGTACGGCACCCGGTAGGAGAAGGGGCGCTTCAGCCGACTGACCAGCAGGTAGTTCTCATCGGGCGAGAGCGCGGCCCCGAGGAACAGATCGGGCTTGCCGAGCGGCGTCACTTTCCCCGTCACGATGTCCACCTGCGCAAGCTGCGTGGTGGCGTAGTGCTCGAACAGGCGCGCATCGAACGGGTTCTGGAGGAGGTCCTGGTAGGTGGCGGCCTGGGTAAACTTACCGGCCGTCTCCTCGATCACCGGCCCGCCCGGGACGTTCGGGCGGCGCGGCGCAGGGCCCCGGTCCGGCGGGACCGTGACGGCCATCAGGGTCGTGCTGTCATCGCGCCACAGGTACGGTCCGGCCAGAATGTCCGTGACGTGTACTCCCGAAAGAGGGCGACAGGAGGCCGACGCGGCGTCCGCGACCCAGAGTTCCACCCCGAGCTCGGTATCCCGGGTAAAGGCGAACCGGGAGCTGTCGATCGCCCAGCTGATCGAGCCGATGCGGGAGCCCTCCGGCAGTCCCTGGAGCGGCCGGCGGGAGCCATCCTCGACATCCAGCAGGGTGATGCCCGTGTACTGCGATGTCCGCCGCGTCGCCTGGTACTGCCCGTCGATTCGAATGCCCGCCAGCCGCTCGAACGGCCGGGACAGGAACGCAATCGAGGGGTACGGCTCATAGTCGGCGAGCAGCAGCGTCTTCCGGTCCGGTGACAGAATGCCGGACGGCGTCGGCTTCGCGTCCAGAATCGTCACAATGTCGGAAGGAGGCAGTTTGTACCCGGAGGACTCGGCGGCGGTGTCGGTGGTGTCGGTCGGAGCAGGCGCACCCGCGACATCGGCGGGCGCGAAGCGGCGGCGAAGATGCGTCATGCGGTAAGAAACCCCCGCTTGGATTATACCCGCGCCGTCCTGCTACGACTTGCCGCAGCAGGACGGGCTCTCGTCGGCCGCAGGCCGCGCCGGGGTGGAAGCGGCGGCGGCGACCGCACCCGGGCTTTCTGTCCGACCGGACAGGCGGAACGTGCCGTAGTTCGCATTCACTCCCGAGGCGTTAATCTTCCCCGCCCGGCCCGGGTCCGCGAGTGTCAGCGAGGAAGCCTTGCCCTTGATCGCGCGCTCAATCGGCCAGGTCGTGTTGTTCTCGACCACAATCGGACGTCTGCCGTCCCGGCCCATCAGGATGCGGGCCGTAAAGCCTCCATAGGCGCCCAGCTTCAGGCTCAGATTCCGGTCGTTCGCCTCATGCGTGATGGGCACCGGCACAAACGGCCGCGCGCCCCCGACCGGCCCGCCCTTCGCAAAGATGGCGCGGCCGATCTTCTCCAGCAGGGCGCGCTGCTCCGGCGATGCGCGCTCGTCCACGAAGCCCACCACGCCATCCGGGCCATCCGCCCCACCGAACCCGAGTCCGGACAGGTCTGTGCCGTCCCAGTGTGCCTTCTCCAGGCGGTAGGCGAAGATCGCGTGGCAGAAGTGGTTGGGCGACGGCCCCTGCCCGAAGTTGCAGGTACACGGAACCGCGCAGGTGCAGGACTCCAGGAGCGTGCCCTCTGCCTGCCACGTCCCTTTCCCGGCCTCGGGGGTCCCCTGTGAAGACACGTAGGCGGGCGCCCCGGCCAGGGCGGTCAGGGTCAGGACCAGGGCGGGAAGCGCCCGGCGACGGAACGAGAGGTGCAGCATCGGCGTCCCTTTCGCGGGCCCGTGGCCCGTTTGCAGCGCGACAGCGCGCGGGTAACGTATGCGCGTATGGCAACCGGGCTGGAGATTGTGGATAAGTCCGACGGGGCGGAGGCTGCCGCCTCCGAAGCGCCCGCGCGCGTCGTCCTTTCCAACTACCCCCGCATCATTCTGTTCGGCGTCGGGGCGTACCTCTTCCTGCTCTTCTTTGATGCAATCGCGAAGGCGCTTCTGCTGTTCCTGTTCGCGTTCCTGATGGCGATCGCTTTGAACGCGCCCGTGCGCCGCCTGGAAGCCCGGGGCGTATCACGCACCGTGTCCGTCTTCGGGGTCCTGGTCCTCCTCGCCGGTGTCCTGGTCCTGCTGGGTCGACTGGTAGGCCCGCCGCTCGTGCGGGAGGCGGAGGCGATGGCGGCGAACGCTCCCGAGTTCTTCGAGAGCCTGCGCCGGCAGGCGGACCGGTGGACCGCCCAGGTGCCCGCGCTTGGCCGCTACCTGGACGGGGATGCGCTGAAGACGGAACAGCTTCTGGAGCGGGCGACCGGCCTTCTGCCCCGCATCGGTCGCTACACCCTGGGGGTTTTCGGGGGGATAGCGACCACTCTCTTCGCGCTGGTGACCGCGCTGTACACGCTCGCCAACCCGCGCCCGCTGGTGCGCGGCCTCCTGACGGCCGTCCCGCCCGCCTACCGGGAGACCTCGCGCCGAGCTCTGGCGCGCATCGTCGCTCAGTTAGAGGCGTGGGCGGTCAGTACCCTGGTCCTGATGCTGATCGTCGGCGTCCTGACGGGCATCGGGCTGGCGTTCCTCCGCGTGCCGAACGCTCTGCTGTTTGCCGTGCTCGCCGGGCTGGGCGAGGCGATCCCGACCATCGGGCCCATCCTTACGGCCGTGCCCCCGATGCTCGTGGCGCTCGCGCACGAGCCGACCAAGGCGCTCTGGGTGGCGGGGCTGTTCCTGGTGATCCAGCAGGTCGAGAACAACGTGCTGGTGCCGTGGATTATGTCCCGCAACCTGAACCTGCACCCGGTCTCGATCCTGTTCTTCGTCCTGTCGCTCGGCGCGGTCCTGGGCATCGTCGGCGCGCTACTGGCCGTACCCGTGGCGATCATCGTCAAGGTGCTCTTCGACGAGTTCTACGCCAAGCGGAGGCCGCCGGACCCGAGTGCGCTTGAGGGCAGCGTGGAGTCGGTAATCCACGGGGGAGACATCCCGCGCCCGGCGCCCGCCCCCACCCCGAAGAAGACGCGGAAGGGGGGCTAGACCGGCGCTTCGGCTCCCAGCGTGGTGGGGCCGGTGGGCTCCGCGAACGGAACGCCGGCTTTCGCGCAGATCGCCCGCACGACCGCAAGGGACTCCGGCGCGCCTGGCACCGTCTCAGTGGTCTCCGGCAGCGACCATGCGAGCCGCTTGGCTGCAAGAACCCTGCTCACCGCCTCGTCGATGCGCGCGGCAGGCAGTTCCCCGGAGCGCGCGGCCTCCAGCAGCGCCGCGTGCGCCGCGCGCTGACGCTCCGCGGTGTGGCAGACCAGCAGGACATCCGCCCCGGCCTTTGCCGCCATCACCGCGGCCCGCGGCGTCCCCCATTTGGTCGAGACGGCCTTCATCTCCAGACAGTCCGTCACTATCAGGCCGGTGAAACCCAGCCGCTCCCGCAGAATTCCGGTGAGGATGGGGGGGCTGAGCGTGGCGGGTACCTCCGGGTCCACCGCGGGGAAGACGATGTGGGCGGTCATGACGCTGGGCACGCCGGCGGCGATGGCCGCGCGGAATGGCACCAGTTCCCGCGCCTCCATGGCGTCCAGGTCGAACGGCAGCGACGGCAAGGCGAGGTGCGAATCAAGGTGCGTGTCACCGTGCCCCGGGAAGTGCTTGACGCAGGCGAGGACGCCGCCCTCCCGGTAGCCCTCCACCTGCGCGGCGACCATGCGCGCGGTCGCCTCCGGCGTGTCAGCGAAGGCGCGCTCTCCAATCACCGGGTTGAGCGGGTTGGAGTTGATATCCGCGACTGGTGCGAAGTTCCAGTTGACGCCCGCCTGCCGCAACTCCGCCCCGGTGATGCGCGCGGCCGCGCGCGCCAGGTCCGTGTCCCCTGCCCGCCCGACAACGCCCGCGGCAGGCATCGGCGTGAACGGCGTCCCAAAGCGGGCCACACGCCCGCCCTCCTGGTCGGTGGGCAGAAGGAGGGGGATCGCCGCCAGCCCGTTCAACTCCTCCGTCATGGCGCGCACAGCCGGGATGTTGACCGGGGGCATCGGATCGGTCTGCGCCTGGACGTTGCGCCCCATGACGATCATGGAGCCCGCTTTGAGGTCGCGGACGCAGGCGATGGCCTGGGCGTTCACATTTTCGAGGGAGTCGGGGCCGCCCCATCCGAAGCAGAGCATCTGCCCGATCTTCTCTTCCAGGGTCAGGTCGTTAACGTTGGGGATGGTTTGCATAGAGGTTACTGGGAAACTGGGTGTCTCTCCATGCCCGCCGTGGGTTGAAACCCCGGCTTCCGTGATTCAAGCCCGCCTCCGCGGGCTAACGACAACGGGTGCGGCTACGGATTAACCGTAGCCGCACCTCGACCGATGCAGCCCGCGGAGGCGGGCTTGAATCACGGAAGCCGGGGTTTCAACCCACGGCGGGCATGGAGAGACACCCATGCCACGATTATTCCGGCTTCTTCAATCCAAATGCATCAGCGAGAGGAGCAGCAAACGGGCCCCGGGCTGCGAACGCCAGCAGGGTCTCCAGGTAGCCGTCCGGGACACCGATGTCCCAGCGAGTACCCTCCAGGAAAGCGGCTCGGTAAGGCGCCGACCGACCCGCGAGGCTGCGCTTCAGGAGTAGTTCCTGGGCGCTGGTGAGCTGGAACTCGTTCTTCACGCGGGCATTTGTCCGGATGAGCTCGTCCAAACAGTCGAACAGGTCGGCGGTGAAGAGGTGCAGACCGAAGTGGCAGAGGTAGAAGCCCTCGGGAACGCCCGGGGTCGCGAGGTCACGCGCTTCGGCGGGCGTGGGCTTCTCCTTCAGCGCGAGGATGTTGTAGGTCTGCCCAGGCGCGTCGGCCGGGCGGGATGCGTCCCGCGCTTCGCACTTGAGGACGCCGGTCACGCTCACGGCGCTCTCGGGGTCCAGCCGGACGCTGGTCACGGAGCCACCCGACTCCGCCGCGATGTCGAGGAGTTGGGAGACCGGTGAGGGCACGCCCTCCGGAGTGGTGTATACGTGGTCCCCTAACAGCAGCAGGAACGGCTCATTGCCCACGAAGTCGCGCGCCTGGTAGACCGCATGGCCGAAGCCCTCCGGCGACGGCTGCTCGACGTACGTGATGCGCTCGGCCATCTCCGCAAGGCGCTGCCCTTCAGCCAGCGCCCACTCCTTGCCAGCGAAGGCGCGCTCCTCGTCCGGGGTGAACGGGCGGAAGTGATTCCGGAACGGTCCCTGCCCGTCCTTCTCGACCACGACACAGACCTGCTCGATGCCAGCGTTCAAGCAGTCGTCGATGATGCACTGGACGGTCGGCTTCGCGAGGCCATTGGCGTCCACAATGGGGAGCAGTTCCTTCTGAATGGAGCGGGTTGCGGGGAACATGCGGGTGCCGCGGCCCGCGGCGGTGATGACGGCTTTGCGCGCTCTCACAGGCGTTGTTCGATCTCCGGGATGAGTTGGTCCTGGGTGACGAGGCCAACCCAGGCGTTCAGAATCTTGCCGTCCTTGCTGATCAGGAAGGAGGTAGGAACGGCAGAGACGCCGCCGTAGGCGTTCTGAAGTTCGCGGGAGCTGAGGACCAGCGGATAGTTGATCCCGAACTTCTTCGCGAAGGCGTTCACCCGCGCGAGGTCTTCCTCATTAGGGACGGAGGGGTCATCGTCCAGCGCCACGCCGACGATCGTAAAGCCGCGGCTCGCGTACTTCTCCTGGAGGGCGATGAAGTCGGGGATCTCCATCTGGCACGGGCCGCACCAGGTTCCCCAGAAGTTCACCAGCACCAGTTTCCCCCGCTGCTCACTCAGAACAAACTTGCCGCCGTCCGCCGTGTCGCCGGCAATTTCTGCGGCGGGCTTGCCGTACAGCGGGTGGCGGTTCGCAACGGAGCCGAGGACACCGATGCCGATGGCAACTGCCACAAAGAGCGTCAGTGCCACGACCCAGCCGGGGATCTGTCTTGTCATAGGTTCGGCGCCCTCACGATCCTACAGGGCGGTACGTCGTAACATCTGGTGCCGAAGGCGGGACTCGAACCCGCACGGGTTGCCCCACACGCTTTTGAGGCGCGCGTGTCTACCATTCCACCACTTCGGCAAGTCACCTGATTATACGGGCCGCTGCGGGCACCGTCAAGCCGGCCCGCCACGACCGCCGGGGTGCCCCTCCTGCCAGAAGCGGGCGGCGACCTGCGCGTGCAGCGGAAACGCCAGTTCCACAGGCTCGGAGGCGACCACGGTTTCGCTCGCTTCGGGGTTCGGGGCGAAGGGCGGTATATCAGCGACCAACCGGGGTGAGCAGATACCAAAGACCAGTAGCGTCCCGTCCGGCGCGCTCAGGGCGTCGTACAGTTGTATCTCACGCGGGTCCACGGTCAGGCCCGTCTCCTCGCCCACCTCGCGGGCGCCCGCCTCCTGCCACGACTCCCCCACCCCGATGAACCCGCCGGGCAGCGCCAAACTTCCCGCGCGTGGGGGAATGGTCCGCCGGACGAGCAGCAGCCCCCGACTCTCTACGGGCACGAGCACCACAGCGACCGGCAGCGGGTTTCGGTACGACGTGTTGCCGCAGGCCGCGCAGACGCGCGGCCACAGCTGCTCCGGCGCGAACGGCGCCCCGCAGTAGGAGCAGTGAGAGTCCCGCGTCAGGGCGCGGCTCACTCCGCGCCGTCCAGCCGCCAGTCGATCGGGGGCTTGCCAGCCGCCTCCAGGGCGGCGTTGATCTTCGAGTAGGGCTTGCTGCCGAAGAACCCGCTGCGGGCGGAGAGCGGGGACGGGTGGGCGGACGCAATCACCGTATGGCGCGTGGCGTCGATGAGGGGCGCCTTCTTCTGGGCATGGCCTCCCCAGAGCACGAAGACCACCGGGTCCGGCTTATCGTTTACCGCGCGCAGGGCGGCGTCCGTAAACGTCTCCCACCCCTTGCCCTTGTGGGACGCCGGTTGGTGGGCGCGCACCGTCAGGACCGTGTTCAGTAGCAGAACCCCCTGCTTCGCCCACGGCTCCAGATTGCCGGTCTTCGGGCGGGGAACGCCAAGGTCGCTTTCCAACTCTTTGAACATGTTAACGAGCGAGGGCGGCGGCTTGACACCGGGGCGCACGGAGAAAGCCAGTCCGTGCGCCTGCCCGTCGTCGTGGTAGGGGTCCTGCCCAACCACGAAGACCCGCACCTCTTCCAGAGGCGTCAGGCGCAGGGCGTTGAAGACATCCGCCTCCGGCGGGAAGACGGTGTGTGCGGCGCGTTCGGCGTCCACGAACCGGGTAAGTTCCTGAAAATACGGCTTGTCAAACTCGGCCGAAAGCGCCACCCGCCAGGATTCCGGCAGCGATAAGTCCATAACAGTCCCCCTGTATACTGACGTTCGTTTCCAGGATACTCCCCCGCGTAGCGACCCGGCCGGAAGGGTCCGGCGCCACCCGGCGGGAATTATAGCCCAGGAGCAACCCGTTTCATGCCCGATACCGACACCACGCCCACGAAAAAACTCGTCCTGATCGACGGCAACTCGCTGCTGTACCGCGGCTTCTTCGCCATGCGTGCGCTCACCACGAGCGCCGGGCAGCCGACCAACGCCGTCTTCTCCTTTACCATGATGCTGCTCACGCTGCTGAGCGACCAGAAGCCGGATGTCATGGTCTGCGCCTGGGACGCCCACGGGAAGACCTTCCGGCACGAGGAGTACAAGGAGTACAAGGGGACGCGCCAGAAGACGCCTACCGAACTGGTGGAACAGGGTCCGCTGGCCCGGGAGATGGTGGAGGCGTTCAACATCCCCGGTGTGGAGGCCCCCGGCTTCGAGGCGGACGATGTGATCGGGACGCTGGCGAAGCGCGGCAAGGAGCAGGGCTACGAGGTCCTGATAGTTACCGGCGACCTGGACGCCCTGCAACTCGTGGAGCCCGGCGTCTGCGTGCTTACCACCGTCAAAGGCGTGACCGACACGGTAATCTACGACGAGGCTGCGGTCCTGAAGCGGTACGGTCTGCGCCCGGAGCAGTTGACCGACTATCGCGCACTCAAGGGCGACTCCTCCGACAACATCCCCGGCGTCCCGGGGGTCGGCGAGAAGACCGCCGCACAACTCCTGAAGGAGTACGGCACGGTAGAGAACCTGCTCCACCACCTCGACGAGGTCAAGGGCGCGAAGCTTCAGGCGGCGCTGGTGGAGTCTACCGAGCAGATCGGCAAGTCCAAGCGGCTCGCAACGATCGTCCGGGATGTCCCCCTGGAGGGCGTGGATCTGCCGGCGCTGGACGCCGAGCCGGTGCAGCCCGACTGGGCCGCCGTGCGCGCCCTGTTCGAGCGGCTGGAGTTCCGAATGCTGCTGCGCCGCATCCCCGACGCCGACGGCGGCAGCGCGGCCCCGTCCGGGGGCGCCCCGCCGGCCCCGGCCAACCTGGAAGCGGAGGATTACGACCCGTTTGCAGACAACGGCGAGACGGCGCCGGCTGCGCGCGTGGACGCCCCGCCGGAGGAGTACCGGGACGCCGACACGCCGGAAGCCCTGGCCGAGATGGCCGCGGATGTCAGGGCTGCCCCGCGCGTGGGCGTGCGCCTGCACCTTTCCGAGGGCGGCATCGTGGACGCCCGGTTGTATGGCGTGACCCTCGCCGTCGGCGGCGGGCGCGTGTGGTACGTGCCTGTGGAGGACCCGGACGCCCCAGAGCCGCCCACCGCTCCCGCGCCGCCGCGGTCGCTGTTCGATGAGCCGGAGGAGACGCCTCCGCCCACACCGAGCCGCCCGCGCGCCCCCGGGGCGCTCCCCCCCGCGCTCAAGGCCGTGCTGGAGGATGAGAGTGTTCCGAAGGTCACCCACGAGGGCAAGGTCGATATCGGTATCCTGCGCCGCTACGGGACCAACCTGCGGGGAGTGGTCTTCGACACAGAGCTTGCCGCCTATCTTCTGAACGCCGGGCGTCGGGCGCGCTTCCCGCTGCACGAGGTCGCGGCCGACTACGCCGGCCGCGAGTTGCACCCGCTCGACAAGAAGGAGCGCAAGGCGATGGACGCCGCAGCCATCGTCGGCCACGAGCGCTCGGAGGCTCTGGCAGAGGCCGAAGCCGTTCTGGCGACCATGTCGGTGCAGGAGCCGCGGCTGAGCGCGGACGGTCTGACGAAGGTGCTGGAGACGCTGGAGTTGCCCGTGGCGCCCATCCTCGCGGGGATGGAGCTTGCCGGGGTCGCGGTGGACGTGGCAGCGCTGAACGCCATGGCCGCCGACCTGAAAGAGCGCGTCGCCGGACTCGAAAAGCAGATCTTCGAGATCGCCGGCCAGGAGTTCACGGTCGGCTCGCCAAAGCAGCTCCAGGAGATCCTGTTCGAGAAGCTGGGCCTGCCCTCCGGCAAGAAGACCAAGACCGGCTACTCGACGGACGCCGACGTTCTGGAGGAGTTGGCGCCAGAGTACCCCATCGTCGGCCTGATCCTCCAGCACCGCGAGCTTTCCAAGCTCAAGAGCACCTATGCCGAGGCGATGCCCGCGCTGGTTCACAAAGGCACGGGCCGCATCCACACGACTCTGCACCAGACCGTCGCCGCCACCGGGCGACTCAGTTCGAGCAATCCGAACCTCCAGAACATCCCCGTCCGCACCGAGATCGGTCGGGAGATACGCCGGGCGTTCGTCGCCCCGAAGGGGACGGTGCTCGTGTCCGCAGACTATTCGCAGATTGAGTTGCGCCTCTTCGCGCACGTCACGGAGGACCCCGCCCTGGTGGCGGCGTTCACGAGCGGCGAGGACATCCACAAGTACACCGCGGGCCAGATGTACGGCGTCCCCGTGGCCGAAGTGACCTCCGACCAGCGCCGCGCCGCGAAGACCGTCAACTACGCGGTCATCTACGGCATCTCCGACTTCGCCCTGGCGCGCCTCCTGGGCGTTCCCCAGGCGCAGGCCAAGGAGCTCAAGGCGAGCTACTTCGCCCGCTTCCCCGGCGTCAAGGCGTACTCCGACGAGACGCTGGCCTTCGCCCGCGAAAAGGGCTATGTCCAGACCCTGTTCGGGCGTCGGCGCTACATCCCGGATGTTAACTCGCGCGTCTTCCAGTTCCGTCAGGCGGCAGAGCGGGCCGCCATCAACATGCCCATCCAGGGGACGTCGGCGGACATCATGAAGCTGGCGATGATTGCGGTGGACGAGATGCTGACGCGCGAGAAGTTCACGTCCCGGATGATCCTCCAGGTCCACGATGAACTCCTCTTTGAGGCGCCGGAGGCCGAGGTGCCCGCGCTCGCTGCGAAGCTGCACGAGACCATGCGGATGCGCGACGTCTACCCGCTCAAAGTCTCCCTGGAGGTAGAGGTCAAGACCGGCCACACCTGGGCGGACGTCACCCCCATGGAATAGTGCGCGGCGTCGGCGTAAAACGGGTTTCTCCCGGGTATGAGTCTTACCCGGGAGAAACCATACGCCAATGTACCTCGAAGCCGGTTGTGAACTTTCCTTTGATGTCGCCGCGCCCACGCCGTTCGTCCTGATGCTGCGCCCCCGGAGCGGCTACGGGCAGTGGATAGCCCGGGAACAGTACACCCTGACGCCCGCCGTGCCGGCGGTGGAGTACGTGGACGGCTTCGGGAACCTCTGCCAGAGGCTGGAGGCGCCGCCCGGACCGTTCACCGTCCGGACCGAGGTGGGGGTGGAGACGGCGGATAGCATCGACGTAGCGCCCGGCACGCCGTACACGCCGGTCCCCCTGCTCCCGGACAGCGTTCTTCAGTTCCTGCTGCCCAGCCGCTACTGCCCGTCGGACACGATGGGCGCCCTGGCGCTGGAGGCGGCGCGTGGGGCCGCCCCGGGCTACGACCAGGTGGAGGCGATCCGCGCCTGGATACACGATAACGTGGAGTACCGCTACGGCACGAGCGACCCGTCGACCTCGGCGCGGGAGACGGCGGAGCAGCGCGTCGGGGTCTGCCGGGACTTTGTCCATCTTGGCATGTCGCTCTGCCGCAGTCTCAGCATCCCCGCCCGCATGGCCGTGGGCTACCTCTACCGGCTGGAGCCGATGGACCTGCACGCCTGGTTTGAGGCGTTCGTCGGCGGCCGGTGGTACACGTTCGACCCAACCCAGGAGCAGCCGCGAGGCGGACGCATCACCCTGGCCTACGGGCGCGACGCGGCGGACGTCGCCATAACCACCCAGTTCGGCCCCGCCCCTCTCACCAGCATGCGCGTCTGGGTCAACGGGTAGCTTGGCCCTCAAAAAAACACCCTACGTCTGCCAAACAAAACCGCGCCGCTACGCGTCAAAACGACAAGGGCGGGCCGCGCTACGGCCCGCCCCGGCAACAACCTCTTCGTTTCTGCTTTCGTCACGGTTTTTGTTCCAGGGAAGGAGCCAAAGCCATGCAGGTTGCGGACGTGGAGATGGTCCGGTCGGTTCGGCGCGAACTGGCCCGCCACCACCTTGACACCAGTGAGACTCAGGTCGGGGCCACCCACGGGGTCGTCCACCTCTACGGGCGCGTGCGCCCGGTGCGCGGGCACGAAAATGAGTTTGAGGAGGAGATACACACCCTCTTCAAAGCCCTGAAGCAGCGCCCCGGCGTGCGGGATGTCGTGTTTGAGTGGACCATCCTGGGCCACGATCAGGGCATCTCGAAGCGCCTGGGCACCACCGCCCGCTGACACAGCGCCGCGACTACTCCGAGGACTCTTTATCCCGCGGCAAGCGGGGCGTCACATCGTAGGTTCGGGCGCGGTCGTAGAGGGCGAGGCCCGGCTTCCCCTTGCGCGGCTTGCGGACGTACCGGCGCTCCGTCACGTCCACCGCCACCAGACCCGAGTGCTTGACGCTGCCCGAGCGGGCGGCGACGACCGCCGCCGCCTGACGCACTACCGTGTCCGGCACGCGGTCCGGCTTGTTGTTGGTCTTCAGGACGCCGTGCGCCCCGGTGCCGGCCCGGACGTGCATCCACAGGTCGGACGGCGCGGACGCGCGCGTCATCAGGAAGTCGTTCGCCTCGGCGTTTTCGCCCACGAGCAGGAGATAGCCGTCCAGGTCGTACGAGCGCACCTTGTGCCCGGCGTAGGGCCGCTCCGCGGGCTTCGCCTTCTGCGGCCTGGCCGCCGCCCCGGCGGGCGCGCCCACACGCTCCGCCCCCACGATCCCCTCCAGCGCGGCCCGGAGGTGGGCGAGGTCTTCGTTCGTGAGTTCGGGGCCGCTCTCCAGGCGTGCGCGGAGTGCGTCGAGCTGCGTCCGCTCGTCCTCCAGATCAGCGGCGCGCCCTTCGGCGTAGTCGGCGGCATCGCGTGCCTTGCGCGCCCGATCGAAGTACGCCTGGGCGTTCTCCTGCGGGCTCTTCTTCGGGTCGAGCCCGATCCCCGCCTCCTGCCCCGGCTCGGCGGCGTACAGGTCGGGCACCGTCACGAAGGACTCCCCCCGGGGCACCAGCGTGAGATTCGCCAGCAGGAGGTTCCCGAGCCGCTCGTACTCGTCCGCCCGCCCCGCCTCCGCGAGCGTCGCCCGGGCGGACTTGAGCTCCCGCTCCCGGAACGCAATCTCACGCGTGATCGCCTTCAGGAGCGTGGCGTGCTCCCCCTCCTCCGCGCTGCGCTCGGCAACGGTGGCATACAGCGTGTCCAGAGCAACGCTCACGCTTTCGCGCGCAAAGGCGCGACCGGAGGGCACAGAGGCTGGCACAAACGGCCAGACGCCCACGGTGTTCCCCTGCTCGTCGGCGATGTGGTGCGGGGCGAACTGCTCTGCGCGCACGTCGTCCATCAGCCCGATCAGCGCGTTCGGCAGGTCTTCCCGGCGGTGCCCCGCGCGCGCCAGAATCTCGTCCGCCGCGAAGCGCCCGATGCCGGAGAGGGTCGCCCCGAGCCACGGGCGCAGGTTTTCCGCCTCCGCAGGCATATCGTGGAAGAAGGCATCCCGCGGGCCATCCAGTGTCAAGGGGTCGACCCGGTCATGGTAGCCGGGCGGGTCGGCGTACGGCGCGCCGATACGGAGTTCGCGCGCCTCGCCGGGCGCCACCGGGCGCAGTACCCCGCGCACGGTCTCTGCCCCCTCGTGCCCCTGGGCCAGTATCAGGTTCGCGTTGCGTCCCATCAACTCCGCGGCGAGCAGGACACGGCCAAACTCTCCACTGTCGAAGGTGAGGTGCAGAACGCGGTCGAAGCGCGGCAGAAGGACGGAGTCCAGTCGCGCCCCCTCCAGATACTTGCGGGCAACCTGGCAGAATCCCGGCGGATGCAGGGGGTTCTCGCGCCGAACCTGCGTCAGGTGCGTACGGAACAGCCGCGGGTCGACGCATAGCAGGAGGCGGTGTGCCCCGCCCCGTCCGTAGAGCGCCAGCACGACCTCGTACGGCGAAGGCTGCTGCACCTTCTGGACGCGCGCGCCCTTCAGCGCCTCGCGCAACTCGGCGGCCACGGCGGTCAGGGTGAAGGTGTCGAACGGCAGGAGTGGCGTCATCTCTACCGTCAGTATAGCGCGCCGCGGGCTGCTGCTAAGTCGGGGTTTCGGAGCGGGCGGCTTTAAGCTCCGCTTCGGCCGCTGCGCGCTCCTTCTCTGCCGCCCGCTTGCGTCGCTCAAGTTCGGGGACGGGTAGCTTCAGGAGCGCCCCAATGGCCGGCGTCGTGTCCCCGTCCGTGGGACGCGGCGCTACCGACCGTCCCTGCCGTGCCTCAACTTCGGCCCGCGCCGCCCACGCCTCCGCCAGGGCGAGTTGGCGCCGCGCATCCTGCTCGACGATATCGAGAACCAGCGCCTGCTTCTGGGCCTCCTCGGCGCTCTGCGGCTCACGCATCAGGTCGGCGAACGGCCCGTACCCGTCGGGCAACGCAGCAGAAGCCTCCGGCACCGGGGAGGGCGCGGGCTCCCCGGCGGCCGCCGCGGTCGAGGGGGACTGTGGCGGAGCAGCGCGGCATCCGACCAGGCCGCAGCAGAGCAGCGTCGCACACGTCAAACGCGCCGTAAAAGCAAAGTTCGCAGGTGTCACACGAACTAGGTTCGCGACCGGACACCAGAATTCCCTGGCGACGGCTGCCAGAAAAATTCGCATTTTCCTACAAACTTTATCGACAAACCCCTGGATGTCGGCATTTACCATGGTATATTATGCCCACCCGGTCCCTACTGCCCGTATAGCCGCCGGCAAGAACTATTCACAACCTTACGATAGCGCGAGACAACTCAACGAGGAGTCGCTCGATGCGAGACGTTCTACCAGGCAACGAACGCCTTTGAGCCGACCGTTTCTCTGCTGGATTTAAGGAGTTGAGTCATGCAGCTATCCCGAGTCTCGCGGCGTACCTCCCGCCCCACCGCTTCCCACCCCAGGGCAGGGCTTGCCCCTGGTAAGAGCTCCGCTTTTACCCTGATAGAGCTACTCGTAGTAATCGCCATCATTGCAATACTGGCCGCGATTCTGTTCCCTGTCTTTGCGCAGGCGCGGGACAAAGCGCGCCAGGCATCGTGCCTGGCGAATGCGCGGCAGGTCGGTACCGCCCTGATGATGTACGCCCAGGACTACGACGAAACTATCGTTCCGTACTTCATCACCTACCCGGCTACCGGTGGCGGCTTCGCAACGAACGTAGCCTTTGACACGCTACTCGCCCCGTACATCAAGGCCCCGAATGTTTGGACGTGTCCCAGTGCGGACGATACCAGCCCCGCCCAGAATCTGAAGCGGAGCATCGGGATGAACGCCGATGTCGGCGTGCAGGTCCCGCCGCCCGCGAACAAGACGAACCTGTGCCTTGCCGATATCGAGTATCCCGCTGACCTTATCGTGATGGGGGATTCCCAGGCCCTGGCGCTGAACAGCAACTACAATCCGAACGTCACAGGATTTCAGGCGTGCCAGGCGACAAAGCAGGAGATCGCCGGCACGAATCCGACTTCCACCACGTCTCACTTCACGCGTCACACCAAGGGGGCCGTCTTCATCTTCGCGGACGGACACGCCAAGTGGATGAAGGCGCGCAATACCATCGTTCCTAAGAGCCTCTGGGTCCGCAAGCACCATCCTTTCACGGACGTCCCGGACAACTGCAACGACGTCAACGCTCCGTAGATTTCGCGAAGGACACACGTACATGCGTTCGAAAACACCTATCACTCTGGCGGCGATCCTCGCCTGCGCTGCCGCTACCACCTACGGGGCCACCCGGGCAACGGCAGACACGCCCGCGCCGGGCGAGTTCACCACGGACACCGCCGCCTTCGCCGGAGCGAACCTCAAGAAGATGGGGCTCACCTATTTCCCCATCCGCATCGCTCTCTCCACAACGAAGCCGAGCGACGTGGTAAAAACGCCGGAGTTCAAGGGGACGGCCCGTTACGGCACGTTCCAACTGGGCAACGGCCCGAACGGCACGTACCTGGTCGCCATCGACGACCCGGACGGTGGCGGCGGCAAGCTCTACGTGGATGCGAACCGCAACGGCAACCTGACCGACGACGGCGACGGCGCCTGGGCGGAGGAGACCGTGCGGGACGGCATCGTGTCCTATGGGGTGACGTCTAAGGTTCTGAAGGCGTCTTACGGCACCGGCGGCAAAGAAACGGGCAGCGCTCCCTACGCGGTTGGGATCTACTACCGGCAGGGAATGGACGCCGCGTTTTACTTCCGCCACTCCGCCAGAGTCGGAACGGTCACAATCGGCGGGAAGCCTTTCAAGGCGATGCTTTTCGACAACGATTCCGACGGCATCTTCAACAAGCCCCTGCCCGGCCCGAATGTCGAACCCGCGAAGCGCGGCCGTCCCATCAGTCTCATGGTGGACATAAAAAACACCGGCGAGTTTGGCCCGGCGTGCCCGACATTTGACATCCGCGGTCCGTTCCGCATCGACGGCCAGGTGTACGAGGCCGTGGTCTCCGCGGACGGCTCCCGCGTCGCCGTGAAGCCGTCGGACAAGAAGCTGCCCGAGCCGCCCCAACCCGCGCCCCGGCCGCAGATGATCGCGGAGGGCGCAGTTGCCCCGGACTTCACGGTGGACACACCGGGCGGCGGTAAAGTGTCCCTGTCTTCGCTCCGGGGCAAGGTCGTGGTGCTGGACTTCTGGGCGACGTGGTGCGGCCCCTGCCTTGCCTCCATGCCCCATCTGGAACAGGTCTACCAGACCCTGAAGGGGCGGGACGATGTCACGGTGCTGGCGGTCTGTACGTCCGATGAGCGTACAGCGTTCGATAAATGGGTGCAGGCGAACGTCGGAACAAAGTATAATTTCCCTGTGGCCTACGACCCGGCTGGGCGCGGCCCGAAAAACATATCGTCGAGCAAGTACGGCGTCAGCGGCATCCCTCAAACCTTCATCATCGGGCCAGACGGCAAAATCGTCGCCAGTATCACCGGGTACGACAGCCGGGGCGATCACCGATTGGAGGAGGGACTGAAGAAGGCGGGCATCCCCATCGAACCGGTTGGGGCTATCGCTGGGCCGGGAACGACCGCCACCAGGTAAGCAGTAAACCAATCATGATCCACCGAAAACACGTTCTTGCGTGGGCTGCGGGCGCGGCCCTCGCCGGACTCGTCAGCCTCCCTGCGCTCGTGACCGCGCAGGCTGAGGAAGCCCCGCTGCTCAAAGTAAAGGTCGCCGTCGCCCCGACAACTGTCGCTCGCGGCGGCAAGGGCGTGATGAAGATGACCCTCCAGGTCAAGGAGGGCTTCCACATCAACGCCGTCGAACCCGGCAACGAGTACGCCATCCCGACGGTTCTCAAGGGCAAGGCTCCCGCCGGCGTGACCCTGGGCAAGCCGGTGTTCCCGAAGGCCACGCCCATCAACATGCCGGGCTTCGACACCCCGATCAACGTCTACAGCGGGACGGTCGAGGTCACCGTGCCGTTTACGGTCAGCGCGAAGGCGACCCCGGGCAAGACCACCCTTGGCGGCACACTCCGCTACCAGGGGTGCGACGACACCTCCTGCCTGCCCCCGCAGTCGCTCACGTTCTCTGCTCCTATCACGGTGAAGTAGGGTCGCCGTGGGTTGAAACCCCCGGCTTCTGTGATTCAAGCCCGCCTACGCGAGCGAAGCTTCGCTTCGTCGGTGCGGGCTCCGGTAAACGATGCTGTTACGGATTGACCGTAGCCGCCTCTCGGCCAATGCAGCCCGCAGAGGCGGGCTTGAATCACAGAAGCCGGGGTTTCAACCCACGGCGACAACGCCCCCGAAAAGGGGCTTCCCCGGCGGCCGTCGAACCTGACCGGCAAGAACCACGAGGTCTTGCCCCATGCCTTCCGACACAAGCAACGACGCCCCCCGCCCCAACATCCTCTGGATCTCCCTGGAAGACACCAGCCCCCGCTTCGGCTGCACCGGTGACCCCATCGCGCGGACCCCGAACATCGACGCGCTGGCCGCCGCGGGGTGCCGCTATGCGAACGCCTTCTCGACCGCGGGCGTCTGTGCGCCCTCCCGCGCTGCGATCATCACCGGGATGTACCAGACCGCCATCGGCGCCCACCACATGCGGACCACCCACCGGAACGAGCACGTGCCGGAGATGGCGACGCCGTACGAGGCCGTGCCCCCACCGTATGTGAAGTGCTTCCCGGAGTACCTGCGCGCCGCCGGGTACTTCTGTACCAACAACGAAAAGACTGACTACCAGTTCGCCCCGCCGCGCACCGCCTGGGACCAGTGCGGAAAGCACGGGCACTGGCGCAACCGTCCGGACCCGTCGCAGCCGTTCTTCGCCGTCTTTAACCCGACGCTTACCCACGAGAGCGGCATGTGGCCGAAGGACGGGGAGCAGATTGTCACCGACCCGAACGCGGTGACGCTGCCCCCCTACCTGCCCGACACACCGAAGACCCGCCTCGCGCTCGCCCGCCACTACGATAACCTTGCCCGCGCCGATGAGCGGGTCGGGCAGCTGCTCGCGGAGTTGGAGGAGGACGGACTTGCGGAAGATACCCTCGTCGTCCTGTGGAGCGACCACGGGGAGGGACTGCCGCGGGGCAAGCGGTGGCCGAACGACGCCGGGACGCACGTCCCCCTGATCGTCCGCTGGCCGGGCCGGGTCAACGCAGGCATCGTGCGCTCTGAGATAGTCAGCCTGATCGACCTCGCCCCGACTATGCTGCACCTGGCGGGCGTCCCGGCACCGCGGCACCTTCAGGGGCGGGCGTTTCTGGATGCGGACGGCCAGCCCCCGGCGGACATACCGTTTCGCGAGTACGCCTTTGCGTGCAAGGACCGGATGGACGAAGCGTACGACCGGGTGCGCTCGGTGCGCGACGACCGGTTCCGCTATGTGCGCAACTTCCACCCCGAACTGCCGTACGAGTCCTGGATACCGTACCGCAACCGGCACCCGGTCATGCAGGAGTTGTGGCGCCTCAAAGCGGAGGGCGCCCTGGAAGGCCCGCAGTCGCTCCTCATGCAGGACCGTCGCCCGCCGGAAGAGCTGTACGACATCCGGGCCGACCCGTGGGAGACAAACAACCTCGCAGACGCCCCGGCGTACCGGGAAACCCTGCGGCGGATGCGCGCCGCGCTCGACGACTGGACGGCGCGGTACGACGTCTACGGGGACGTTCCCGAAGCGGAGATGGCGGCGCGGTTCTGGCCGGGCGGCCAGCAGCCGGTCACCGCTCCGCCCCTCTTCGTCCCGCTAGGCGGCTCCGCGGAGGGTACGGAGCCTGTCACGAGCGAGGCGACTTTCGCCGGACCGCTGCTCGTCCAGATGTTCTGCGCCACGCAGGGCGCGTCCATCGCCTATACCATGGAGCCCGGCGAAGACGCCCACTGGCGCCTGTACACCGGTCCCATCCGACTCGCGCCCGGCGAGACGGTGACGCTGCGGGCGCGCGCGTGTCGCCTCGGCTACCGTGAAAGCGACGAGCGCATGGTGACAATCACCGCGGCGGGGTGAGACAATTCAGCCTCACCCCGCCGCCCACGGCTACTGCTTCTGGACGTATGCGGTCGGGGCCTTGATCGCCTTTGGGTTCTTCTTCGCGAGGGTGACGAACTCGGCGACGCAGGGCGGGCAGCAGAAGGCGTAGGTCTTGCCGCCGACGACCCAGGTGAGCTTCGGGTTCGCCTTGGTCTCCGAGATCGGGCAGACGCGGTCGCCCGGCTTCGGCTTCGCATCGTGCGCGGCCACGAAGTCCGGGTACTTCTGATACACCCCCGTGTTACCGTTGGCCTGGATGTCCGCCGCCGTATAGGCGCCGCCGGGCGTCAGAAACAGCTCTCGGTCCGCCGCGGAGAGGGGCCGCCCTCCTGTGGTAGGCAGCGTGTTCGGCGGGTACAGCGCCTCGATGGCATCCAGGGCGGCGAGCAGCTTCTTCCGCTGGACCTCGGTCTTGGCCCGGTCCCCGGCGTCGGCGACGCGGTCCAGCTCCTCGGCGACAGCAGCGACCGTCTGCACCTGCTTCTCCAGCGCCTTCTTCTTCGCCGCAGGGAGCGCACCGGACTTGTAGGGCAGCGTCACGACGCTGTCGCGGATGGCGAAGGCGATGTCGTGAACCTCCTCCAGGTTCCCGGCCTTGACGGCATCCTCCAGCGCTTTCCGATCGGCCAGGATCTCGCCCCAGGTCTCCGCGGCGCGCCGGAACGCCTGGGACATGCCGTGGGCCATGGGCGCGGCGCCCGGTTTGCCGGACTGGGCCAGAGCGGGTCCCGTAAGACTCAGGGCCGCAGCGGTCGCCGCCAGAACGCCAATCGTGATTGCTTGTATCGTTTTCATCTTCCTCATCCCCTGAAATCAAAAGGCGGTGGAGTAGCCCGCCACAAAGCGAAAGTCGTCCCGGGCGGCGTTGCGCCCACCGGCGATGTCGGACTGGATGCCCAGGTCAAGGACCGAGCGAACGTCCACCTGCTGCCGAATCCCCAGGCCGACGCCCACGGCGCTCCCCGCGCCCGCCTCCTCGCCGCCACGCCAGGTAACCTCCGCGAGCATGGTACGGTCGAAGCGGCGCGGGTAGCCGACCGGCCGGGTGTAACCGAGGGCGAGCGCTGGCACAAACGACCGTTCTCCGTCTCCGGCGCCGGTGCGAAACGCCGCGTCCACGTTTACGTGCAGCCGCTCGCTGCCGCGCAGGGTGCGGCTCGCGATGCCGCGCAGGCGCAGATCCACGCCGCGAGAGCCGCGCGCCGTCGGCAGGTAGGCGTCGGCGCGGACGGCGAAGGCGGGAGTGTTCAGCGTCTCCCGGTTCAGGTTGTGGAAGACACCGAGGCCGACGCGGCCGAAGTCCGCGCGTGTGTCGGACGTGCCCGCGCGCCCGCCGAACGAGGGATCGAAGTCCACACTGAAGTGGCTGTTCAGCGCGAATCCGTACAGGTATTCGGCCGAAAGCCCTACTCCAAAACGACTGTTTGAGGGCCATGCGGGCGCGATGCCGAACTCAAACGCTCGTTCTCGGAACGCGATGGAGTCAGCGTCCTCGAAGCGCAGCGGCCGTCCGGCGTCGATGTTATCGTGGTCGATCGCGCGCGCCGGGGAGGCAAAGGCAAACAGTGTCACCATGGCAGCGAGCGAAAGCGCCCTTCCAAGAACATTCATTTGCCCACCTCCTTCCCTCCGCCGGCCTTCCCGTCGAACGGATTACCAGGGGGGCCTTCGCGCCGGAAGTAGGTATCCGGCTTCCGTCCCGTGCGCTCCCCCCACTCGGCCAGGGTGAGAGCCTTCGCCCCCCGATATTCGGGCCGGGCCGCCACGAACGCGTCAAAGGCCGCGCGTGAGGTGAACGCCTGCGACCACTCGTGGCAGGCGGCGTGGCTCGCCTCCTGTTCCAGAAACACCACCGAGCCGGCCCGGTCAGATGCCGGCGTCAGGTTCCCCCGATCGTCCGAAAGCAGGACCGCCGGACGCTCCGGGTCCTCGGTTGTCAGGTGCAGCACGGCGCGCCCCTTTGTCTCCAGGCTCATGTCGCGGGCGCAGAGCGGGCAGCGCACCCGCATCGTCCAGCCGTCGGCGGTCACGGCGTGCGCCCTCCACGCTTCCGCCCCCTCGGGGAGCGGCATGGAGCAGTGGTGGCACTCCCCCAGCGCCATCCAGCCAAGCCCCTGCATGAACATGGCGTTCGGACTCATATCGGGCATCAGGCCCATGCCAGGCATCCCTTCCATGTGCCGGTAGTCGCGCCAGCCGCCCGGCTCGGGGCTGTCGCCGGGGCGGTGGCCCGCGTGCGCCGCCTCCATCACCAGCCAGATGGCGCGCGTCACCTGCTCGTCCTTCTGCGCCTCCGTCAGCCAGGGCGTCACCAGGATGTCGTTCACCATGTCGTGCAGCATGTGCAGGTTGTCGAAGACGTTCGCCAGCTCCGGGAACCGGGCCGCGAACCGCGGGCTCACCTCCCCCGTCATGGGCATGAAGAACCGGTCGGTGCGGTACAACTCTGTGCGCCGGTACTGGTCCCCGATGATCTCGTAGACCTTCTGCTGCTCGGAGAGATTGTGGCCGTACAGCACGTCGTACATCGCGCTCTGGAGCCAGTGGTAGCCCCAGAACAGGCCGTTGACCTTCGGGAAGCGGTCGCGGAACGCCCGGCTGTAGGGCTGCCCGTAGAGGTAGCCCATGTTCAGCGGGAGCGGCGTGATGGCGGTCGGCAGCGTGGTCCGGTAGACCTGGTACAGCCGCTCGACCTCGGCCTCCTTCTCGGCGAGCGTCATGGACGGCTCGGCGAGAACATCCACGGTCTGCGTGTGGAGGAGGTGGGCGGAGTCGAAGACCTGCTCCAGCACGCCGAACCGGCGCGAGAATGTGTTGCCGATGAACCGCTCGCTCGGCGCGAACCGGGGCGGGTTCTTGAGCACCCGGTCGATCCGTGCGAACGTTTCAGTCTCCAGCCGGTGCGCCTTACCGGTCACCAGGTCCTCGTAGGCCATGGCGTGCCCCACCGAAACCGCGTTCAGGTCGAGCGCGAGCGGGCGGATCTTGTAGACGGCGAAGTTGTACCGGCCGCGGGTCCAGAACACGTGGTTGGTGTCACGGTTGCGCAGCCACTTCGGCAGGTCCTTCGGGAGTGCGGGCGGGGATGGCCCATCGCCCGCAGCGAAAGCCGAAAGCGTGGGCGCGGCGAGCAGCGCCAGCCCCCCGCCCGCGGCAAGCCGCAGGAAGCGCCTTCTGTCCATGGGGGCCTCCTTACTTCGGCTGCTTCGGCTTCGCCAGTTCGACCATCTGCGCCAGCGTCAGCGGCTTCGCGTCCCTGAGGAGCACGGGGTTCTTCGCGACGTGAGCGTCGAACGCCGCGCGGCTGGTGAACGCGCGGTACGTAACCTGGCAGTGGTCGTGGCTGGCCCGAACGCCGACGAAGAGGGTGCCGTCAGGCGCGGACCAGGCGCCGCCGCGCCGCTCAATGACGACGGGTTGCCCCTTCTTCTCCGAGGGCGCGAGGATGGTCAGGTCGCCGGGATACTGGGGCGTTTGCGCCTCCGACAGAGCGCAGAAGACGCAGCGGTACTCGATGCGCTTGCGCCCGTAGCGCAGGGCGACCTCGTTGTCCTGCTCCTTCGTATCCTGCACGACCTTGAGTTTGCAGAACGGGCAGTCGGTCTCGTGCGCCGCGGCCGGCAGCGGCAGGGCGGCAAGCGATGCGGCAGCGGCGGCCGCAAGGGCAAGTGCGGAAAGGCGCGCCGCGAACGCGCGGCGGGTGGCAACGGTCGATTTCACAGTGAATACTCCTGACGATGGTCGGGGCATGCGCGACGGGCGCGCGTGCCGAGGCGACGAACGGGGTCAGGAGCAGGCGGGCGGAGCGCGGGGCGATACGGCGCCGGGCGGCGGCCCTCGCGGGGGCGCGGCGCCCTCGGGGGACGCCGGGGATAGCAGGGCGACCGTAAGGACGGTCGGCGCGGCAATGGGCAGCGAGGCCGGCAGCACAAAGGCGGGAATCCCGGCGGCAAGCACCGCAGCGGGCGGCTCCACCGGGTCGGACGCGGCCGTTATATCGCAGCAGCAGGACGCGCGCAGAAGCGCCGTGTTTTCGGGGGCTGCCATCACGACCGGGGCTGCCTCGCAGCACGCGGAGGACGCCGCCGGGGCGGGCGCCACCTCGGGCTGCTGCATAGGACAGGCGGCTGACAGGACACCGTCACCGGGCGCGCAGGCGAACGCCGATGCCGTGGGGGCAAACATCCCCGCGACGAGCAGCAAAACCACGACCAGCGACAGCGTTCGGCGCAACATACCTACCGGGGGTATACAGCAGATCGCCCGAACGCGCAAGCGTTCGGGCGAAAAATACCGCTACTCCCCGCCGCCCTCCGGCGAGATCAGAGCGCGGTCCACTGCGGCGCGCAGCGAATCCACGCCCACGAGCGCCGTCCCATGCCCCCGGGAGTCGCGGCCGATGTTCTTCTGCGGCAGCATCGCGATGTCGAAGCCGAGGCGGGACGCCTCCTTGAGCCGCTTCTCGATCTGTGAGCAACCGCGCACCTCGCCCGCCAGTCCGATCTCCCCCAGGAACACCGCTTTGGAGTCTACTGGCATCTCCTTGAAGTTGGACGCGACGGCGACGGCGATAGCAAGGTCGATGGCGGGCTCCTCAATCTTTACGCCGCCCGCAACGTTGACGTACACGTCCTGGTTCGCCAGGTTCAGGCCGACCCGCTTCTCCAGCACCGCCAGGATCAGCGACACCCGGTCCCGGTTGACCCCGTTAGTCATGCGCCGTGCGCTGCCGAGGTACGACGGCGCGACGAGCGCCTGAATCTCCACCAGGATCGGCCGCGTCCCCTCGATAGTGGCTGTGACTGTGGAGCCGGGCGTCTTCTCCGGCCGCTCCGCCAGGAACACCTCGCTCGGGTTCTCCACCCCCACCAGTCCCTCCTCACGCATCTCGAAGATGCCGAGTTCGTCCGTGGAGCCGAAGCGGTTCTTCACCGCGCGCAGGATACGGTAGGTCAGGTGCCGGTCGCCCTCAAAATACAGCACGGTGTCGACCATGTGCTCCAGCACGCGCGGCCCGGCGATCGCCCCCTCCTTGGTCACGTGCCCCACGAGGAACACCGGGATGCGTCGCCCCTTCGCGATCGCCGCTAGCGCCGCCGTCGCCGCGCGCACCTGCGACACGGTCCCCGGCGCAGAGTCCACATCCGGCGACTGCATCGTCTGGATGGAGTCGATGATGAGGAACTTCGGCTTAATCTGCTCGACGTAGCCGGCGATCATCCCGACATCCGTTTCGGACGCCAGCAGCAGGTTATCGTCCTCGGCGCCGAGGCGCGCTGCGCGCAGTTTTATCTGCTCGACGCTCTCCTCACCGGAGACGTAGAGCGTCGGCCCGTGCCCGCGCGCCACGTTCCCCGCAAAGCCCGTCAGCAGGGTAGACTTACCGATCCCCGGGTCGCCGCCAATCAGCACGAGCGACCCGGGCACCACCCCACCGCCGAGGACGCGGTCGAACTCGGGCATGAACGTGGTTGCGCGCTCCCGCGCAATCGCCTCAATCTGCGTAATGGGCTTCGGCGCACTCTGCGCCGCGCCCATGTAGGAGAACCCACCGACGCCTGGGTCGCGCCCCCCCGCGCTGCCCCCTCCCCCGAAGCCGCTTCCCCCTCGCTTTATAGAATCCGCCAGGCTGGTGGGCGCGGCGCGCACCGTCTCCTCCACGAGCGAGTTCCACTCGCCGCAGTCCGAGCAGCGACCCATCCAGCGCGGGCTCACCGCGCCGCACGCCTGGCAGACAAATCGTGTTGAAGTCTTGGCCATCTGGTCCTGTTACCCCGGGAAAATACTCGTCGGAAGGAGGGAAAGCCGGAAACGTTGCCGCCGTGGCAAGGTTGCATTGGTGCCGTGGACTGAAGTCCCGGCTTCTGTGATTCAAGCCCGCCTCCGCGGGCTAACGAAAACGGGGGCGGCTACCGGGGTGCGGTAACGGCATCATCTACGGGAGCCCGCGGAGGCGGGCTTGAATCACAGAAGCCGGGACTTCAGTCCACGGCACCAATGCAACCTTGCCACGGCGGCAACGGGATGACACTCACGCCAGGGCAACCACACGCCCGCGGCAACACCACCACTACAGATCAAACAGCGACATCTGCTGCTCGGCATCCTTGGCGGCCTTGCGTTTGGCGCCGGTCAGCGGCTTCGGGAACAGTTTGTCGAAGTCGTCCCCGACGCCCGCCTGGAGCCGCTGCGCGAACTTATACAGCTTCGTCTGGTAATACTCGACATCCTCGTCCCCGTTGTAGTCGGCGGCGAGCGCGAGGGACTTGTCCTCCCGCTGGTACAGGACCGCGTAGTCGCCGACCTGGAGACCCTTCATTGCCGCCGCGTTGCGCTTCTTGGCGTCGCTGGAGAACGTCTTTTCCGTCACCCGCTCACGGCGCGCGATCTCGTCGATGCCCAGTTCTCGCCGGTCGATCTTCTCCAGCAACTCCTTGTAGTACGCGGACAGACCCGCCGTGTCGCCCGCGATGAGCAGGTCCACTCCCTTGCTGAGGAACCGGCGCCCGAAGCGCTCGTCGGCGCGGGAGCGGAGCGACGACCCCTTGAACGTCTTCTTGCCCTCGTAGCTGACCAGGACGTAGTTCTTCGCCTTCAGGGAGAGCATCACCGCGTAGCGGCCGTCGAAGGCGAGGCGGATACCGTCCTCCAGCGTCCGCCCTATCTTCTCGACAAACTTCTCCTCAGCTTCGGGTCCTTCCACACCCGGCGGGGGCTGGAAGTACACGCCGTCCGTGTCGATCTCGATTACGGTCGCACCGGCCTTCTCCAACTCGTCCGCGATCTGCTTGACGATCTCCTGCCCGATAGCGGTGACCTTCGTCGCGGCGGCGTAGTCGTTGAAGTAGAACGGAGCGCCGAGGTAGCCGTAGAACGAATTGATGAGCAGTTTGTAGGAGTTCTGCAGACCGTCCCAGTACGCGGCGCGGTAGCCGTCGGGGGCGGTCTGGGCCCGCCGTTTCGCCTTCAGGCGGCGGTCCTTGAGTTCGCTCAGGAGCGGCAGGAAGAGGCCGAGCGTGTCGGACGCCGACGTAACCCCCTTGCTCAGCATGATGCTCGGGTACAGCGATTCGACGTCCGCCTTGACGATGTGCTTGAGCAGGCCCGCAACCCGCATCTCGGTGTAGCCGCCGGGGTACGGCTGCGGCGCCTGCTGCCGCGCTACGGCGTGCCCCTCCTGGAGGTACGCACGCACGAAGATGCTGTTGATCTTCTCACCAGAGCCAGTGACGGCGACGCTCTGGTAGCTGTCGGGCACCATCTGCGCCTGGTAAAACTCGGTCGGGCAGACGATCTCGGCGAGACGCCGGGTCTCGCGGACGTCACCGAGGGCATATTGCCGAACCCGCTCCGGGTCCTCCTCATACAGGCGCAGAATATCGGCGCGGTCGAGGTAGACCCGGTCCGGCTCCGCGATGTGGTAGTGGATCGCGCACTCCTTGAGGCCGTAGGAGGAGATCTCGCCTCGGGCGACATCGAAGCGCTGGGTCGCCAGGAGAGTGTCTATAACGTGGCGTCCCCAGACGTAGTGCGGCGTGAACGGCCGCGTGTTCGCGCCGATGGCGCAGTTGCGCTCCTGCCCCACCGCAATCTCGCTGCCATCGCGCCCCCAGGGCAGGTCTACCCGCAGCGCCTTTGCGCGTGCCCGAATCCAGGGCAGGTCGAAGGCGTAGAAGTTGTGCCCCTCGATAACATCCGGGTCCCATTCGCGCACAAGGTCGTTCAACTGGAACAGCATGTCGCGCTCGTCCCCGGTCAGCACCGCCTCGTTTCCCTGGTTGTCCGAGCAGACAATCAGGAAAATTGCGGCGCCGGGCGCCTGCGGCGACAGGTCAGACGTCTCGATGTCAATCTGCATCCGGCGCACATCGGGAAACGCCATCCCCTTGAACAGCGTGATGCCGGAGTCGATCAGGAACATCTTGACCGGCGAGCCGTACGACAGGTGGTCGCGCCGCTCGTCCCGCAGGATGCGCCGCGCCTCCTGATAGGCATCGTACGTCTCGAAGTACACCAGGAAGGGGTAGCCGCTCCCCTCCAGCGTCCGCTGCTCCGCAACATCGGGCAGCGCGCGGTCCTCCCGCATCGCCAGCCACGGCCGAAAGATCTCCGTCCGTGTCTCCAGTCTCCCGTTTTTCGCGCGCAGCAGGAGGGTAGCGACGCCCCCACGGGTGTCAACCTCGACCGCGACCACACGGGTGGTGCGGTCCCGGCCATAGAGGGCCTGCTCCATGCGGGCAGCGACGTCGGAACGGGGGGCGGAAGTCTCGGAGGCCGTGGGGCTCTCCGCATTCTGTTCGAGGGCGGATTTCACGTGACCATTGTACCGTCCCTGCCACGGACCTCACGGCAGACCTCTCCCGGGCCCACCTGCCTGACTATGTAAAATTACCAGGCACCCTCCTTGACACCGGGCCCGGTAAATCTGTAATATTTACCTGGTTCTCTGCGACCTGACCTCCTCACACACGCTGATCTCTGGTTGCACCGCCGCATACCTCCGAGCCAACAAGAAAGGCAGTTCCCACCCCGTGAGACCACACGTTCGCTCCCGCCTGGCCGCGGGCACCCTTCTCCTCGCTGCGACACTCCTCGCGCTCGGCTCCTCCCTGTCCGCCCAGGCACAGATCACCTACTCAGGAGGTGTCGGCGGACAAATTGAGGACGGCAGTACGAAGGGCTATTCGAGCACGATCGACGTGCTGGACTTCGGCACTATAACGTCGTTCAATTCGATTACTATCACCGGTCTCCAGCACTCCTGGGTCGGAGACCTCAGCGCAACGCTGGAACACGACGGGATCACCGTTGACCTGTTTGACCGAATCGGCAGGACGGGGTCCGGGAGCTATGGTGACAGTTCCAACTTGAATGGAACCTACACCATCGCGCTCGACGGCCTGAACTGGCTGACGGCGGCAAGTGGTGGCGGTGACACCTACACTATTCCGAGCGGCACCTATGCCCCCTTCCCGAACAGCCTTACTGGCGGCAGTTCTCCCGCAACAGACACGTTCGCCAGCTTCGCGGGAAGGCAACTCGGCGGCGCCTGGACGTTGAAGATCACCGACCACGAGTTGGGCGACACTGGCTCTTTCACGGGCTGGCATTTCAACACGACAGCAACCGTCGCCCCCCCTCCCAAGGGGGTCTATAACAACGGCCCGGGAGGCACTCTGGTAGACGCAACGCTGGACATCGCGACCGGGAACATCATTCCCGGCGTCTTCACCAGCGACATTGTGGTGACCGACAAGTTCGCCATCTCGTCGTTTAACAGCGTCAACCTGCGCGGCTTCTTCCATACGCTGGCGGGCGATCTGACGATTCAGTTGTCCCACCTGGAGAGCGGCACCACTGTTGACCTGGTAAACCGGCTCGGGCAGACCAACGGGGCCGACCCGTTTGACTTCGGCGACGACTCCAACTTCGGAGGGACGTACACGTTCACCGAGGCCGGGTCAAGCCTGCTGGACGAAGCTCAACTCGGGAACACAAGTTATACTATGACGAGCGGCACCTACGCGCGCTCCTCGCACAGCGACCCGGCGTACGGCAATCCGCTCGACTTCAGCAATCTGGCCCTGGACTCCATCGAGGGGACGTGGCGCCTGACCATCACCGATTACTCGCCGGGCGACTTCGGCAGCCTGAGCGGTTGGGGCTTCGCGGCCACCGCTGCCATCCCCGAGCCGTCGACCCTGACGCTGTTTCCGCTTGGCCTGGCATTTGCCGCGGCAGGTTACGGCATTCGCCGAAGCCGCCGTGCCCGCACCGTGAGCCAGAAAGGTACTGCACATGAGGTTTGAGGTGACGCGGACCCGCGCGGCGGCACGCCGCGGCCTGTTCTCCGTCCTCGGTGTCGCGGGAATCGCCGCCGCCGTTGCGCTCGCCGCGAACGCACAGCAGCAGAGAGCGGGCCGCCTATCGGATGTATCGGGCATTACGGTTACGCCGCCGGCCAAGGGCGACGTAGCCCCGCTGCGGCGCATCCGCTGCAGCACCGCGAACCCGTCCGCCGAAGAGATCGCCGATATGGCGGCGGTAATCGCCAAGTACCAGGGGGGCTCATCGCGCACCGTACGGGGCGGCGCTCCCGGTGCGGGAAACCGCGACCCTGGCACCGTCCTCATCCCGGTCTGGTTCCATGTCATCACCAGCAGCACCGGAGAGGGCAACGTGACCAACGAGCAGATCTACGCCCAGATCAAGGTGCTGAACATCGGCTATGCGGGACGCGATCTGCCTTCCACGCAGACGGGGCAGCAAAACTCGGCGCAGCCGACCGCAAACACGCCTTTCCGCTTTTACCTTGTGGGCATCACCCGGACCCAGAATAACACCTGGTTCAACGCTGTGCAGGGCACAAACGCGGAAGCCCAGATGAAGGCGGCGCTCCGGCAAGGCGGGGCGGGCACACTGAATCTGTACAGCAACGCTGCCCAAACCCCGGACGGCCCGGCTTTGGGCTGGGCGACCTTCCCCGCCAGTTATGTCGTGGCTCCTCTGGACGACGGCGTCGTTCTGGCCTGGGACTGTCTCCCCGGTGGGAGCGCGGCACCGTACAACTTTGGCGATACGGCGACGCACGAGGCGGGGCACTGGCTGGGGCTCTTCCATACCTTCCAGGGCGGGTGCGCGACAAACCAGACTTCGGGGGGCGACGCGGTCGCCGACACTCCCGCGGAGGCGACTGCGTTTGGCGGGATGCCGACAGCCGCGCCGAACCGCGACACCTGTCCCTCGCTGCCCGGGCGTGACCCGACGGAGAATTTTATGGATTACACTGACGATGACGGCATGTACCAGTTCACCCCGGGCCAGTCCGCCCGGATGGACACCATGCACCAGGCGTATCGTTCCGCACCATAACTATTGACCGGTCGGAACGTCGGCCCGGCGGAATCTTCCGCCGGGTCGTTGTCCTGTCGGAGCCGCTTCTGCGGTGAGCGCTTCGGCCAGCACGTGATCGCTGCCTCCGTACTCCCCCGCCAGGTCGCGCAGCCCCGGAAGGTCGTCCAGCAGCAGGGACAGCCAGATAGTCCCTCTCCCCGCCCCTGTTAGCACCAGGTAGGGAAACCCCAGGATGCGCCGCTTGCCCACTAACCGCATGTCGTACCAGGGCAGGTAAACCGAAGCGCCCCAGAAGTTCTGTCCCCGGATGCCGTCGGCGTTCACCCGCGTCGGCAGCACCAGGATCAGAAGGGTTCCGGTAACGAGGCTATAGGCGATCCCCAGCGCTGCCGCCCCGAGCGCGGCGGTGCCCAGGCTTGCCCAGTAGAGAGGCGTCATCCGTCCCGCGCGCAGGAGGAAGAGAAGACAACCCACGGTAACGGCGATCACCGGGTAGAGAGTAGTGCAGAACAGCACGAACGGCACCAGGAACCGGCGCCAGGAGTAGCGGAACGCGCGGCCCTTGTCCGAGAGGACGGGTACGGGCGGCGCTGAATTGACGGGACGTTCCGGGGCAGGGGGTGTTAATGACATGTTGCCTCCACAACAATGAGGACACGGCGGGACGTGATAGGTTACGCGCCGTTCCCCGGCTTCCATCCCGCCAGCGCCGCGTCCACGATCTCCACGGCGCACGCGAGGCGTTCCGGTCCGGTCCCCTGCACCATTGCGTAGGAGATGCGGCGGGAGTCGAGTTCGGCACGGAAGCGGGCCATAAACTCGGGGCGTCGGTCGCCGAGCGTCCGGTGCGGGTCCGGGACCCACGGCAGGTCGATGTCGCACAGGAGCGTCAGGTCGTACCGGCGCTCGTCCGCCAGTCGCTCCACGAAGCGGGGGCACCGGCCGAAGTATTCGCGGGAGTAGACCTCCGTGGTCACCAGGTCCGTGTCGCAGAAAAGCAGGCGGTTTGCCCGGCGCGCCGCCTGCTCTTCCGCCTCCATCTGCCGCGCGGCGATGGCGGCGATGTCGTCATACCCCAGGTCGTCCAGTCCCTCGGCGTAGTCCCGCGCCTGCTCCGGCACCCACACCGTCCCATAGTGCGCCGCCAGGTCGCGGGTAAGCGTGGTCTTGCCAGTGGACTCCGGTCCGCAGACGAGGACACGCTTTGCGTAGTACGGCCGGACGCACTCGGGCAGGTACTCCCAGCAACCGAGCGGGTCTTCGCGGACACGTGTGCCGGAGATCGGGACGGTGGCTCGCGCCGGGTCGATGCACACGTGGCGAGGCGCCCCCACCTCGGCCGCGAGGCGGTCGCCGTACTCCTCGGACGTGAAGACGACGTCAATAGGCTCTGGCACCCAGCGCCGTATGGCGTCCCGCCAGATGTCCCAGAAGTCCGGGTGCTGGTGGGGATAGGAGGGTACTTCCTCGGTGAAGTGCAGCACGTTCGCGCTGGGGAACGTTTCACGAACCCAGCGCCACCGCAGGTGCCCGTCGATGGGCTCACGCCGGAGCGAGCAGACCAGCACTGTCAGCCGCTCGCACTGCCGCTGCGCCGACTCAATGAGGTGGACATGCCCCTTCGTCAGCGGCATGAACTTCCCGAGTAGAAACCCGTGTCGCACCAGAGTCATATCGAGTCGATGCGAACCACCAAGACGCCAAGAACGCCAAGGAATGCAGAGATAAAAACTCTCTCCCCCTTGGCGTTCTTGGCGTCTTGGCGGTTAAACACCCTTCTCCAGCAAGCGGGCAGCGAGGCCAAGCGCGGCGATGGTCTTGGCGTCCACGATGCGGCCGTCCGAGCAGGCGTCCAGGGCGTCCGCCAGAGACATAGATACGATCTCCACGAACTCGTCCTCATCCGGTGTCTCGGGCGCTTCGCGCAGGTCGAGTGCCAGGTAGGCGTACATCTTCTCGGTCGAGTAACCCGGCGCAAGGTATGCCTCATACAGAGGAAGCAGGCGCCCCGGAACTCTACCAATCTCCTCCGCCAGTTCGCGGCGGGCGGTGGCGGCGGGGTCCTCCCCCTCCTCTACACCACCCGCGGGCACCTCCAGGAGCGGCGCGCCGACCGGATGCCGCCACTGGCGCACCAGCAGCACCGTCTCGGCATCGCTCATGGGGACCACGCAAACCGCGCCCGCGTGCTCCACCACCTCACGCTTGCCCTCCTTGCCGTTGGGCAGGCGGACGCGGTCCACGCGCAGGTTGACGACGCGGCCGTTGTAGAGGCGCTCACTCCCCAGGGTGGTTTCGGTAAGGTCCATGCACTCTTTCTTCTCGGATCAGAATAGTTCGTCCGCGCGGGGCGGCTGCTCAATGGGGTCCAGGCGCTCTCGGAGGTAATCGGGGATAGCGAGCGGCGTGAGACCGACCCGCACAAACTCGCCGGCGAGGAGTCGGTCCGGGAGTTCGTCCGCCGCCCGCCCCAGCGCCGCGTCCAGCGTCCCCTCGTCCGCGTCGATGTCCAGAACGGAGTATTCCGGCAACAGGCGGGCGCCGAAGTCGTCCACCACGTACACCGCCCAGGGGATGTCATCCTCTCCGCTGGCCTCCCATACGGCGCAGGCATAGCCCGCCGCCGCGTCCTCGAAGCCCAGGCTACACTCCACCTCGTCGAAACCGTAGCGTACGTCCACCGGAAGCTCCGCGAGCCAGTGCATCTCAGCGGGAATATCCTTGTCGCCGTCGCGCTCGCCGTAGTCCACCTCCAGAACGGCGGCAAACCAGGCGAAGCGTCGCGCAAGACGGTCCAGATTCGGGTCGTCAGGGTCGTCGTAAATCGTTCGAGCGTTCGTCGGCATGCTGCGGCATTGTAGCCCCGCCCACCTACCCCCGTCAAGAGACGCCCGCGGCGCCGGGCGTCAACCATTCGGCGCTCCGGTGCTACATACTGAGTACGATGCTTACCGCCGATGCCCCCGACCCGCCCGATGACCGCCGACTGCTTGCGGCGTTCCGCGGCGGCGACCGGGCCGCCTTCGATGCCCTGTTCGCGCGGTACGCACCGCGGGTCCTCGCCTTCGCCCTGCATCTCACCGGTGGCAGCCGCGCCGAAGCTGAAGACCTGACCCAGGAGACATTCGTGGCGGCGTTTCGCGGCGCGTCCGCTTTCCGGGGCGGGTCGCGGCTGCTGACCTGGCTGCTCGGCATCGCCGTCCGGCGCCACCGCGACGCGGGGCGCAGGACTTGCCCGCCTACCGCCACGCTCACCGACGGAGACGCGGACTCCCGCCCTGCCGTCGCAGATGTCGCTACCGACGCAGTCGCCTTCCGCGACGCCCTGGCGACGCTGGACTCCCCTCTGCGAGACGCCTTTCTGCTGGTCGCCGCTCAGGGACTCACCCACCGCGAAGCGGCCGAGGTGCTGGGCGCGCCCCTGGGCACGGTGAAGTGGCGCGTGGCGGAGGCCACGAAGCGCCTGCGCGCCGCCCTGACGGTCGATGCCGCGTTCCGTGCCCCCGAGCCACTTGCAAAACGCGAGACAGAGGAGACGAACCGCCATGTGTCCCCGGTACAACAGCACCCTTGAGCAACTGCCCCGCCTGCTCGCGGGCGACCTTTCCCCCGTCGCGGCCTGGCGACTCCGGCGGCACCTGAACGCCTGCGCAGAGTGCGCCGCAGATGCAGAAAGCGTGCGCGCGCTGTTTCGCGTCGCGGCCGGGAACGCGTCCACGCAAGAACCAGACGCCGAGCTTGGCGCACGAACCTGGACAAGAATTTCGGCACCCGGAGCCACGCGTCCCGTGGCGCCTCCACCGGGGCGCCGCGTTCTGCCGCGCCGCGTGATCGTGTCGGCGGCGGCGCTGGCGGGCGCGGGAACGCTCGCAGTTGCCTTTTCCCTCTTACCCGGCACTCCCATACAGCCAACAGTCGCATTTGCACAGGTGGAAAAAGCCCTGGAGAGCGTGCGAACGGCATCATGGATCGAAACCACCATTCAGTATCGCGGCACGGGCGATGCGGAAGAACCGCAATCGATGCAGGTTTGGGTAAGCACGGCCCCCCCCCGCTTGATTCACCTGGCGCTCCCCGACGCGCGGGGGATGCGCCGGGGGTATGATTCGATCCTCACGGAACGGATGACCGTCGGCCGTGTCGTACCGGACGGGATGTACAGTGTCGACGTCCACAAGCCTTCCCAGTTGAGCGTGGAAAAGTGGACACGGCGTCTGCTCCGGAACGCCATCCTGTTCCCACGCGACCCTTCACAGGCCGGAACCGAGGATGTATCGACGGGCTTTAGGAACGTCAGGGCGAAGCCGTGGAAGATGGAGCGGACGGTGCTAAACGGTCGGCCGGTATTGCGGTTCCAGAGGACGCTCGGGGCGTACGAACCGGACGGGGCGTATCCGTTTACGGAAACCGTATTCGCGGAGCCGGACACGTACCGGGTCGTGCGGAAGGAGTTGCTGGCGACGAATCCGAAGACGGGTAAGCCTCGCTGGCGGAGTTACGCGGAGGGTTATCAGTACGATAAACCCGCGCCCGCTACCGTGGACGAAATAATGCCACCAGTCGGCAAACCGGTGCAGCTATGGTTCCACGGGGCCGACTCGAAGGTTCCCTTAAGCACGCGGCAGCGCTTCCGCCCGCTCATCGACCAGGCGGGAGACGCGTGGCGGCGGCGTAACTGGAAGGCCTTCGACGCCGTGACGAACTTCAGCGCGTACGTCCGATCGACCGACATGAACTTCGACGGCGGCGCACAGCAGGAGCGCTACTTCCGGGGCAGGTTCGACCGGCAAGAGCCCGTTGCGGGATGGTCGGTTGACCGCCTGGTCATGACATACCGAAGCGGCATGCCATACACCTACGTCCGGAAAAGCGCGAAGGACCCTTTCCCTCCCGAACACCAACTCGCACCCGACTATGAGGTCATCGTCGTCCTGAAAGCGATGCCGCGGGACGGCGGACGCCCCGTCCTGCGCGCCGCGAACTTCACGATCCACGAAG